>Ga0210247_102322_pt1:0-7500 | contig 11760 bp, 10 predicted proteins | sample ChrtobMetP3_16mM_FD_155449 | JGI IMG/M metagenome (GOLD analysis project Ga0210247, IMG submission 155449) | Chrysochromulina tobin associated microbial communities from unialgal haptophyte culture, Seattle, Washington, United States - P3_16mM | ecosystem: Host-associated > Algae >...
TACGAATGGAGCGCGGCTCTGGACGGTGGAGCGGTACAAGCATCGCAGGCTGACGGCGCCGCTGCTGCTTGGCCGGTCCGTGGTGTTTGGAGACGATTCAGGGCTTGTTCACCTCATCTCACGTGATGACGGCGCACCTCTGAATCGTATTTCCACTGATGGGTCCGGTATTGCCGCTGCTCCGGTAGTTGCTTCGGATACCTTGGTGATTGTTACTCGTAGCGGCAGTGTCTTCGGATTCCGTCCTGATTGATCGGTTATCCAATGAAGCCAGTTATCGCTCTCGTGGGGCGCCCCAACGTTGGGAAATCCACGCTTTTCAACCGACTTACCAAGTCGCGTGACGCCATAGTGGCTGATTTCGCGGGACTTACCCGCGATCGCCACTACGGTAACGGCAAACAAGGCAAACACGAGTACATCGTGATCGACACGGGCGGTTTCGAGCCTGATGCGTCATCCGGGATCTACCGCGAAATGGCGAAGCAGACGCAGCAAGCGGTGGCTGAGGCGGACGTGGTGGTTTTCGTCGTCGATGCGCGGGCAGGTGTGTCCGCGCAGGACCACGACATCGCCAATTACCTTCGCCGTTTGGGAAAGCCGTGTGTTCTTGTTGCCAACAAGGCGGAGGGTATGCTGGAAGGCGTTCAGCTGGCCGAATTCTATGAACTCGGCCTGGGGGCTGTCTTTCCGGTGTCAGCAGCGCACGGCCAAGGTATTCGGGGTCTCGTGGAGGTTGCCCTTGAGCCGCTTCATTTGCCTGAGCAGGACGAAGGTGTTGAGGCTACCGACAAGAGCGTTGTCAAACTGGCTGTAGCCGGTAGACCTAACGTAGGCAAGTCGACGCTGATCAATACCTGGCTCGGCGAAGAGCGTCTGGTGGCTTTTGATATGCCGGGCACTACTCGGGATGCAATCACCGTTCCCTTCGAGCGAGACGGTCAGCGTTTTGAGCTGGTCGATACCGCAGGCCTGCGGCGCAAAGGGAAGGTTTTCGAGGCCATCGAGAAGTTTTCAGTAGTGAAAACGCTGCAGGCCATTGAATCTGCCAACGTGGTACTCCTGCTGTTGGATGCTACGCAAGGCGTGACCGATCAGGATGCGCACATCGCGGGTTACATCCTGGAGAGCGGTCGTGCTGTGGTTGTGGCCGTAAACAAGTGGGACGCGGTGGATGACTACCAGCGTCAGTTGCTCGAACGGTCCATCGAAACGCGACTTGCGTTCCTCAAGTTTGCCTCTCTGCATTACATCTCTGCCAAAAAGCGGCAGGGACTTGGCCCCTTGTGGGGCTCGATTGTGCAGGCGCACCGCTCGGCTACATGCAAGATGTCTACGCCGGTGCTGACGCGGCTCTTGCTGGAAGCGGTGCAGTTTCAAAGCCCGAAGAGGGCGGGCATGTTTCGCCCCAAGATGCGCTACGCCCATCAGGGGGGGATGAATCCACCCGTCATCGTGATCCACGGAAATTCGTTGGAACACGTCACAGACGCTTACAAGCGATTTCTTGAGGGACGATTTCGGAAGGAGTTCGACCTGGTCGGAACACCGTTGCGCATAGAGATGAAGACTTCCCACAATCCGTTTACGGACAAAAACGAAGGCTGATCAAAGACGCTGGCTTCGAAGGGACTTCGGCTGTGGTCCCAAAGCTACCTCCCCCCTGTGGTAAGGTGCCGTTTTACAACAACATTCTGAACACGGAGCATATCGTGAGCAACAAAGGCCAGCTTTTGCAAGATCCATTCCTGAATGCGCTTCGCCGGGAGCACGTTCCAGTGTCCATTTACCTGGTGAACGGAATCAAGCTACAGGGGCAGATCGAGTCATTTGACCAGTATGTGGTTTTGCTTCGGAATACCGTGACCCAGATGGTTTACAAGCATGCGATCTCTACCATCGTCCCAGGTCGCGCGGTGAGTTTCGCGACGGTGGATAGTCCGGACGCTGAAGGTAACGTCGCATAGTGTTGCGACCGGTACTCTTGGGGGGCATTCTGTTTCTCGTCAGAGAGCGGGTGTCTTGATGACCCCTACTGCAAAGAGAATGGTGACCCCGGTCCTCCTGGTGGGGGTTGATCTGGGGGGTGATCAGTTCGACGGGGGGCTTGAGGAGCTGGGGCTGCTTGCTGAAACAGCAGGTCTCCAGCCTGTTGCCCGCATGACATGCAAGCGCAAGGCGCCAGATGCAGCGTTGTTCGTGGGTAGCGGGAAAGCTGACGAAATTCGGACACTTGCCCAGATGTCCGGAGCATCAGAGGTGCTTTTTGACCAGGCCCTCAGCCCTGCCCAGCAGAGGAACCTTGAGCGGCATCTGGAACTTCCGGTATACGACCGGACCTTGCTTATTCTCGAGATCTTTGCTCAGCGGGCACGTAGCCACGAAGGGAAACTGCAGGTCGCGCTTGCGAAACTGCACTATCTGAGCACCCGGCTCGTGCGTCGGTGGTCACATCTTGAGCGACAAACCGGCGGCATTGGCGCCCGTGGGGGTCCAGGCGAAAAGCAGATTGAGCTCGATCGCCGCATGATCGGCGAATCCATCAAAAGAACAAAGGATAGATTGGTTAAGGTCAAGCGCCAACGATCTACTCAACGCCGCCAGCGCGACCGTCGCGAGACCTTTAACATCTCGCTCGTCGGATACACCAATGCCGGTAAGTCAACGCTGTTCAATTCCTTGGTCAAGGCCGATGCCTACGCTGCGGACCAGTTGTTTGCGACTCTGGATACGACCACAAGGCAGCTTTACCTTGCTCAGGCGGGGCGGTCGGTGTCCTTGTCGGACACGGTTGGATTTATCCGTGACCTTCCCCACGGACTCGTTGACGCGTTCGCGGCAACCCTTCAGGAAGCGGTAGACGCTGATTTGTTGTTGCACGTAGTGGATGCTTCGAACCCTGCTTTCCCGGAGCAGATGGTGCAGGTATGGAAGGTTCTGCGTGAAATTGGTGCGGCTGACGTTCCCCAATTGCTCGTTTTCAACAAGCTAGATGCGCTGGATCCGAGCCAACGACCTCCGACGCTAGTCGATCAGTACGACGTGGAAGGTATAGGTACCCCTCGTATATTCGTGAGCGCACGTTCTGGCGAAGGCTTGGATTTGCTGAGAACGGCTTTATCTGATCGCGTGACGCAGTGTGATCTGCGCATGCCCCCAGCCCTGGCCCCTGAATTGCCGGCCCATGACACCTGATTGGGCACAATGTCGCTCTACAGACGCCCATAGAGAACCCGAGACCTGCGCATGAATTCTCAATTTCGTATCCCACGTCTGGCGTCGCTTCCAGTTCGTCTTAGGGGCATGTTCAATCTGAATGACCCTCGTTGGGGGCGTGGCGATGACAAACCCGAAGATGACACACGTCATGATCCGCGTGCTACCGGCCCTGCGAATGGACCGCGTGGAAATGAACAGCGTCCGAACAATGGGGCTGGGCAACCTCCGGATCTGGACGAGCTGTGGCGCGACCTGAATCGAAAACTGGCCGGACTCTTTGGCTCGAAGGGTGGCGGGGGCAGTGGACGCAATGGCCCTGGACAGGGCGGCGGCTTCCAACCCGACATGAAAAGCGCGGGCCTTGGTGTAGGACTTATCGCTGGGATTGCCTTTTTGATCTGGATGGGAACCGGGTTTTTTATCGTGCAGGAAGGTCAGCAGGCGGTTATCACCCAGTTTGGAAAATACAAAAGCACTGTGGGAGCTGGTTTTAACTGGCGCCTGCCTTATCCGATAGAGCGTCATGAACTTGTGTTTGTGACCCAAATTCGCTCTGCTGATGTGGGCAGGGACACGGTGATCAAGAGCACGGGTTTGCGCGAATCGGCCATGCTTACTGAAGACGAAAACATCGTCGAAATCAAGTTTGCAGTGCAGTACCGCCTCAATGACGCCAGGGCCTGGCTCTTCGAAAGCAAGAATCCGTCGGCGGCGGTGGTACAGGCCGCAGAGACCGCGGTGCGCGAGGTGGTCGGGAAAATGCGCATGGACACGGCTTTGGCAGAAGAGCGTGATCAGATTGCCCCTCGCGTGAGGACGCTCATGCAATCCATTCTCGATCAATACAAAGTCGGGGTTGAAGTGGTTGGCATCAATCTGCAGCAGGGCGGGGTTCGTCCTCCCGAGCAGGTACAGGCTTCGTTCGACGATGTGCTCAAAGCCGGGCAGGAACGCGAGCGTGCCAAGAATGAAGCCCAAGCGTACGCCAACGACGTGATCCCTCGGGCCGTTGGGTCTGCCGCTCGCCTTAACGAGGAGGCTGCGGCTTACAAGGCCAGGATAGTCGCGCAGGCGCAGGGCGATGCGCAGCGGTTCTCGTCGATTCTTGCCGAATACCAAAAGGCGCCCCAGGTCACGCGCGATCGGATGTATTTGGATGCCATGCAGCAAATCTATGGCAATGTGACCAAAGTGCTGGTGGAGTCGCGACAGGGCTCAAACCTTTTGTATCTGCCTCTTGACAAGATTATGCAAAGCGCAGTGGCCGGTGCCGGTGGCGCTTCTGATACTGCGAACATGGCCTCTGGCGTTCCGGGACCTGGTAGTGCAGCCCCATCCGTCCCCTCAGTACCCAATGACTCCCGCACGCGCGACAGCAGTCGTACGCGTGACCGCGAGTCGCGTTAGGAGTCGACTGTGAATAGAGTTGGATTTATCGCGACCACTTTGCTGGTGGCCCTGGCTTTGATGAGCTCGATGCTCTTCGTTGTCGATCAGCGACAGTTTGGGGTGCTTTACGCTCTCGGGCAGATCAAGGAGGTGATCACCGAGCCTGGCTTGAATTTCAAGCTTCCTCCGCCGTTTCAAAACGTGTCCTACATCGATAAACGGTTGCTGACGCTTGACAGCAGTGACACGGAGCCAATGCTCACCGCCGAAAAACAACGGGTGGTGATTGATTGGTACGTCCGCTGGCGCATTTCAGAGCCGACGGAGTACATCCGCAACGTGGGGCTGGACGAGAGTGCGGGCGCGATGCAGTTGAACCGAGTGGTGAGGAATGCTTTCCAGGGGGAGATCAACAAGCGGACCGTCAATGAATTGCTGTCCGCCAAGCGCGAGGCATTGATGGCTGACGTGAAGAGGGAGGTACTGGAAACTGTCCGGGGGGCTAAGCCTTGGGGGGTGGACGTGGTGGACGTTCGCGTCACGCGCGTCGATTACGTGGAGTCGATCACCGAATCTGTCTATCGCCGCATGGAGGCAGAGCGCAAGCGTGTCGCGAACGAGCTTCGGTCCACTGGCGCTGCAGAGGGTGAAAAAATTCGGGCTGACGCCGATCGTCAACGAGAGATCACCATTGCGAACGCCTACCGGGATGCGCAGAAGGTAAAGGGCGAAGGCGATGCTGAAGCTGCGCGCATTTATGCCGAAGCATTCAGCCGTGATCCACAGTTCGCACAGTTCTACCGAAGCCTCGAGGCCTACAAGACAACCTTCAACAAGAAGGGCGACTTCATGGTAGTTGATCCGTCATCCTCGGAATTCTTCAAGACATTTCGGAGCGGTGCGCCAGGCGCGGGTGCCGCAGCAGCAGGGGCTCGGAAGTGAGACAGGTTCTGATCGCCTGCGAAAGACAGGCGATCACTCCGGGATACTCTTGGCGTCTGTAGTACGCCGTCATTTCGCGTCCTTGACGGCCTAAGTGGTGTGCCGCGCGGGCATGAATGCGGTCGGCGTTCGGCCCAGCTCGTGCCGTAGCCGAGGATGTAGGTGCGTGGCACCACCGTGGGTCATCCCGCAACCGGTAGAATCACGGTTTTAACAGCATCCCATTCTCATGTCCGCTTGGGTCCTCCCGGATCACATTGCCGATGTTCTGCCGTCCGAAGCGCGGCACATCGAAGAACTCCGCCGCGGGCTGCTAGACACCGCTCGTTGCTATGGTTATGAGCTGGTCATGCCGCCTCTGCTGGAGCATCTCGAGTCGCTATTGACCGGGACGGGCGAAGCGCTTGATCTCCAAACTTTCAAGCTCGTCGATCAGTTGTCTGGCCGATCAATGGGGCTGCGGGCAGACACTACGCCTCAAGTTGCGCGGATTGACGCGCATTTGCTCAATCGCAAAGGTGTCACCCGTCTTTGCTACTGCGGCCCGGTGTTGCACGTGCGTCCAGACCGTCCCCACGCTACCCGAGAACCGCTGCAGTTCGGGGCAGAGATCTACGGTCACGCGGGGCTCGAAGCTGACCTGGAGGCACTTCAGCTAGCGCGGGAATCGCTTTCGGTCGCTGGCGTCACCCACACCACTGTCGATCTCGCAGACGTCCGAATTGTTCGCGCACTTCTTGCGGGGTTGGCGCTCTCTCCGGCTTTGCTGGCAGAGATTCATAGCGCGTTAGCTGCCAAAGACATCAGCGGGCTATCTGCTTTGACCCGTGCCTTCCCCGAGCGCTCCAGGAAAGGCATTTTGGCCCTTCCACAACTTTACGGCGACATGGGCGTGCTGATTGAGGCTGAAAAGGCCCTTGACGGCATACCAGGCATTGCTGAAGTGCTATCGAATTTGAAATGGCTGGCTTCCAGGCTCGGTGATGCAACAGTCAGCTTTGACTTGGCGGATCTCCGTGGCTATGCCTACTACAGTGGGGCCCGATTTGCCATCTATGCGCCAGGCGCGAGCGATGCGCTGGTGCGCGGCGGTCGGTACGACGAGGTTGGCGCGGTGTTCGGTCGTAACCGCCCGGCTGCCGGCTTCAGTCTGGATATCAAGCAGGTGGTTTCGGTCGTGCAGCCGAGGGCCTTGCGAGCTGCCATTCGCGCTCCATGGGGTGAGGGTGTGGATGTCAATTCTGCGATTGCATCCCTTCGAAGGTCGGGAGAGACGGTGGTATGCGTGCTTCCCGGATCAGATAGCGAAGTGGACGAATTTCGCTGTGACCGTGAACTTGTCCAAAAGGCTGGCCAGTGGGTGGTTCAGCCAGTTGATCGTTTTGAAAATTGAAGTGGGTCTGAGATGAAAGCAACCAAAGGTCGCAACGTTGTTGTCGTGGGCACGCAGTGGGGCGACGAAGGGAAGGGCAAGCTCGTCGATTGGCTGACCGAGAGTGCGCAGGGCGTTGTGCGTTTTCAAGGTGGCCACAATGCCGGGCATACGCTGGTCATCAATGGGGTGAAGACGGCATTGCATCTGATACCCAGCGGGATCATGCGTCCTGGGGTCAAGTGCTATATCGGCAACGGTGTCGTGCTGTCGGCTGCCAAATTGTTCGAAGAAATCGAAGGGCTGGAAAAGGCGGGCGTTGAAGTTCGTTCGCGACTTCGCATCAGCGAGGCCTGTCCGCTCATCCTTCCTTTCCATGCTGCACTTGATGTGGCCCGAGAAGCGGCTCGGGAGCAGGGCGGTACTGAAAAGATCGGGACGACAGGTCGCGGAATTGGCCCTGCCTATGAGGACAAGATTGCACGCCGTGCACTGAGGGTTCAGGACTTGAAATACCCCGAGCGCTTCGCTGCGAAGTTGCGAGAGCTGCTTGACTTGCACAACCACGTTCTCAGCAC
>Ga0210247_102325_pt1 | contig 11730 bp, 11 predicted proteins | sample ChrtobMetP3_16mM_FD_155449 | JGI IMG/M metagenome (GOLD analysis project Ga0210247, IMG submission 155449) | Chrysochromulina tobin associated microbial communities from unialgal haptophyte culture, Seattle, Washington, United States - P3_16mM | ecosystem: Host-associated > Algae > Haptophytes >...
CCGCCGCTGCGGCTGCCGCGGCCGCCGCCGACCGAGCAGCCTCTACTTCAGCCAGTGCCATGGCCTCCGCCTCCCTCCTCTCCTCTTGCAGCTCGGACAGGCGGAGCACGCCTCGCTCCAGAAGCTCGACCGGAAGGGCCAACTCTTGACCCGCATGGAGTGCAGCCTGAAGCGCCGCCTCGTCGTTGCTGTTCATTGCCGCATCTAGAGCCGTCTTCGCGTCTTCACGTCGCCGATGCTCCTCGGCTGCCTCGCGTTGCTGCGCCTCGCGCTGCTCTGCCTCGCGCCGCTGCACCTTGCGCCGCTGCACCTCACCTCTGTGGACGCGCGAGGGCACGCACAGCTTGGCGCTTGAGAACGGTCGACCACAAAATCACAAGGCAGTAGGAGACTCAATGGAGACCACGTGGTGCCCAGCACGGCGCCTAGGATTCGGTCGTTCTGCACCCGTCGCCGAATGTGAAGGAGGTGCGCAATCGCAAGGCGCTGTGTCGCCCCAGAGGGCGTGCGTTGCGACCTCTCGGCCGCATCCCATGGCAGCTCGCCGCGATTCGTTCGCCCTCGGCAGGCAATCAGTGGTCCGCGTGCGCCCAAGACGGCGCCTCACCGCCTCCGCTTCGAAATCGCTTGGCAATCATGCATCGGTCGGTCTTCATCCGCGCGGCGTACCGAGCCTCGCTCAGCAGGGCCACGACCTCGCTCTTGCCCTGCTCCCGTGCGATGTCGATGGCAGTCTCGCCCCACTTGTTTCGAAGAGTCACATCGGCGCCCCCTTTGAGAAGGCGCTTGGCGATCGCGAGGTCGCCGAAGTATGCCGCGAGATACAGAGCTGACCATCCGTCGTTCTGAAGACAGAAGGGAGGACACGATCGAAATGACTACATGGAAGCTGCCCCATGGCGTGTGCTTGGGAGAGGGCGCTCCAGACTTACGCGCGTGTCGTTGACGTTCGCCCCGGACGCGATGAGGAGTCGGACGCACCCTTCGTACCCGAACGCTGAGGCATACATCAGAGCTGTGTTTCCGTGGTCCTGGACGCACACACGAGCCATCCTCAAGGGCCAAAGGGGTGAGACGAATGGGCGAGCACGCGGGGGTGCGGCGCGCGCGCCATTCGGCTGGTCGGCGGGGCGGCGGCAAAAGGCCAGCGCCGCCTGGGCTGTGGGGAGACGGCGCCGTGTCGGGCGGGCGCTGCCTCGGCGGCGAGGGCGACCGAAGCAACAGAGGCGGCGATGACGCGGGCGCCCACGCGAGGCACATGCGGCGGCGCACCCCAGGATTGCGCCAGTGGACGTTCGCTCCAAGGCCGATCAGCCGCCTGAGCTCCGCCTCGTTGCCGTCCTTTGCGGCCTGCCACAATTTCTTGTCCTTCGAGTCGCTCATCGCGTCCGCCGCGCTTATCAGGCCTTCGCCCGCTCGGCCACCTGCGGATTCGGGGGGGGCACGCGCGCGGCTCCGCGGTGACGCTCGAGAGGCGGCGGCGCGCACTCCGTCGCGGTGCGCATGCAGCTCGCCCACACGCCCCTCGGAGCTCGGGTGGCGGCGGCAGCCGTGGCGCGAGGGCGCGTCGAGGACGCTCGAAGCGACCAAGGCGCGCAGTCGAGGCTGCCGCAACGCCTGGCTCCCGAGGCTCCAAGCAGCGTGGTATGGGCGTGCGAAGCAGCTGTGGCTCCCGGGGCCCCGAACGTGTGCAATGCAGGCCATCGGGCTCGACGAGGGCATAGGGCGCGCGAGTAGGAAGCGATCCCCGCAGTCAAAGAGGGCAGCGTCCCACTGGCTTCCCGAGGCCCCGAAGGCGCGCGAAGCATGTCGTGCAGACGCGCATGGAAATCGGCCCCCATCTCAGCTCGTCGTCAACCCCGCGCGCAGGGTGAGCGGACGGGAGCGCAGCGAAGGCCGGATGGAGCGATGAGTTGGGCATCGCATACCGCGGAACGCGTGTCAAAGGGAAGCAGGCCATCGGGCTCGACGAGGGCATCGGGCAATCCGCCCGCGCGCGAGGGATTGGCCGGTTCACGTCCTCTATTGCATGACCTTTTCGGGACGCCGTCTTCAAAAAGTGTGAAAGGGCTGTGAAAAGCCTCCTGGTGTGTTGTGGCGACCGAGGCACTCGGGTCGCTCTGCACGACCACCTCTGGAGAGAGTACGAGCCCACGGCCCAGATTGAGAGTGAGGGGCAGCGTGAGCTTCCTAGTCCAAACTGCCTCCTCTTCGAGGCTCGAGTAACTACGTAGTTAATCAGGCGAGGTCTTGGGTGCGATGTGCGACCATGTGCGCGACCGAGGAAAATGGCGGAGCCAGGCCAGGGCGGGATCGCGATGCGGCCAAGCATGAACGCGCCAGCACGTCTCCTCGGCGGCGGAATCGAGTCGCGGTGGACTGCTGTCGTGTCAGTGTAGCTGAACATTTCGTTGGGTCAAACAAACTACACCGATCTAATCTAATCTACCCATCTAAAAATCACGCCGCGCCGCTCGGTTTACCCGCGTAGGGCTGCGCCCCCGCCTGCCACGCGTGTCCTTGAAGGCTTCGTTCGATACGATCGGGCAGAGCCCCGGCTTGCCATCTCGGTCCCAATGGCGGTAGTGGTAGCGCCCTCCTCCGCGTCCTCCCGAGCGTCCCTGATCGTCGCGAGGGCTCCTCGCTGCGATGACGGGCCAACTGCGCTGCTGCTGCTGCTGCTGCTGCTGCTGCTGCTGCTGCGTTGGGAGGCGAGTTGCGAGCTATTTCCCACAGAGGGGGCTGGCGAGCTCGAGCTGCGCTGGCTCGGAGCAGCAGGTGGCGGCGAATGTGAATGTGAATGTGAGTGTGAATGTGAATGTGAATGTGAATGTGAATGTGAACGCTGGCTCGGAGCAGCAGGTGGCGGCGGGGCGTGTGCCGGCAGCTTGAGACGCAGCCGAGGTGCTTTGCTGCTGGTCCTGCTGCTGCTTCCTTGTGGTTCTTCATCGGCAGCGCCATCGCCCGATGGCGCAGCAACGGCGGCGTCAGCAGCCGGGGCGGTCAGAACATTGGCAGTCGCCAAGACGGCAGCCTTGGTCGTCACGAGACTCCCCACGACGGTCGTGGACATGCCGCTCCCTTTTCTGTGGGATCCTCGTTGAGGGTCCATCACCACACTGCTGCTGGTACTCCGATCCGTTGAGACTCCCCTGGGGGAGTCCTGGCTGAGGGGAGTACTCCCCTGACGTTGATCCATGGATACTCCCGAGCGGTGGGTGGCTCGCTCCCTATGCCGGTCCGAGAGGGGGGCATGCCGGTCCGAGAGGGGCGCCGCATGCCGGTCCGAGGGGGGGGGGGCATCCAATCGCTGGACGACGGCAGCCACGGCAACAAGAGGCGGGGCTCTTGTCAGCTTCGACGGCGCCATCGCGGCCAGTGGCATAGCGAGCAGCCTCGCCGAGGGGGAAGGCACAGCTGCCGTGGCGCTCGTGGCGGTCGTCGCGATCGTGGCGACGGGCGTCGATAACGGCGCGGCCAGCACGGTGGGGCTGGGTTTCGGCGGTTGCTTTGCTGATAGGGGCGGTCCTTTTGCTGATAGGGGCGGCTCCTTAGCTGAGAGCGGCGGTCCTTTTGCTGATAGGGGCGGCTCCTTAGCTGAGAGCGGCGGTCCTTTTGCTGATAGGGGCGGCCCTTTTGCTGAGAGCGGCGGTCCTTTTGCTGAGAGGGGCGGCCCTTTTGCTGAGAGCGGCGGTCCTTTTGGCAAGCCACCGCCACCAGTGCCCTTGGCCGATTTCGCAGCCTCCTCCTCCATCTTCATCTTCATACGATGGTTCAACGCGGCAGCATCGCGACGCTCCTGTGGGAAGAGGGGAGGGCGAGCACGTGGTGAGCACTGGCATGCAAGGCGAGGTCCGTATTGGGGTACAGCATCGCGACGCTCCTTTTCCCGTTGCGCCTTCCTCAGCAACGCCGCCGCCGCCGCCGCGCCATCGTCCTCGCCACCGCCCTCGCCCTTGGCGGCGCTCTTCTTCGGATCCAGCTGCTTGAGGATCGCCGTCGCCGTGGACATGAGCCACGCGCTCCCGCCCTGTGTGAGGCCCATGAGCACGCCCATCGCGTTCGTCTGCGTCGTGAGCAGATGCCGGCAGGTCGGGTCGCTCGCCACGTTGGAAAGGGTCGCAGCGGCATGCCCGTGCACCTCGCCCTTGTGCGTGTCCGACTGGAGAAGTGCAACCAGCAGCGGCATCGCGCCCGCGCGCGCCACGAGGCCATGAAGGGCTGGCTCCGAGGTCAGTCCCCACAACGCCATCGCTGCATGCTTGACCAAGATGGGCTCGCAGTCGGTGCTCAGCAGCTGCACGAGGAGCTCGACGCCGCCCGCCTTGGCGATGGCTTCCCGCGCGCCGTCCTTCTTGCCGCGGGATAGCTCTGCAAGGACGGCCGCCGCACTCTCGCGTGCCTCGGGAGGTGCCGACGCACTCAGCAGCGCGACGAGCGGCGGCACGCTCCCCGCCTTGATGATGGCCGCCTTGTTGTCCGAGCCCGAGCCGAGCTGCCCGAGGGCATCGGCGGCATGGGTCGCGGCGGCCACGCTTGGGCTCGAGAGCAGCGCCACGAGCGGCTCGATGCTGCCCGCGTTGACGAGCGTCGGCTGGCACGCGGGGACGGTGGCGAGCAGCCAGAGCGCGCCCGCGGCGTGCGTCTGCGCGTCGACGCTCGCGCAGCTGAGCATTTGAACGAGCGGCGACACCCCGCCCGCGGCCGCGAGGGACGATTTGCCGTTGGGCGTGCGCGCGAGGTCAAACAGGCATGCGGCCGCGTCGATCTGGAGCTGCGCGGGGTTGGTGCCATCTCCGAGCATCCGAACGAGGCTGGGAATGCCTCCCGCGTCGGCGACGGCCGTGCGCCCTGCTACGCCGCGCGCCGCGAGGGCCGCGAGGAGGTGCGCCGCGATGGCCAGTGCCGCCGGGTTGCGCAGCTCAAGGAGCTCGACGAGCGGCACGACTACGTTGGTGAGGTTCTCCTTGGGCGTCGCGATGCACAGCAGCGCGCCCGCCGCGTGCGCGCGCGTGCGCGGCTGCTCGGCGCCACAGAGGAGCGTGAGCGGTCGGATGGCCTCCAGTCGAGAGAGAGCAAGTTGGTTCTCATGCGAGCCTCGAGCGAGGGTCTCGAGTGCGGCCGCGGCCCACTCCATTGTCTCGTCGGTGCCTTCGTCATCGAGCTCGATGAGGCGTACGAGGGGCGGAATGCCCCCGAGTCGAGCGATCGCGAGCTTGTTGTCCTCGTCCGAAGCGAGATGGTACAGCGCGTGCACCGCGCTCTCAACGACGAGGGGCGCCTGCCGAGAATACGAGGCCGACTCACGCTCGGCTAGGATGAGGGAGACGAGCGGCGCGATCCCGCCCTCCTCGGCAATCTCGATGCGAGTTGATATGTTGTCATCCGCGAGCGCGGCGATCGCCGCCGCCGCCCATCGGCGCGTCTCGACTGCATGGTCGACGGCATGCAAGTCCGGTGCCGCGCCCCGCGCACTGCGCCGCCCGCCGCCGCCACCTCGTGCCGTTTCGGCACCGACGTCGAGGCGTAGCATGGCGAGCAGAGGCGCGATCGCCCCTTCCTCCGCGATGGTCGCTTGCGTGTCCTTATTACGCCGGGCGATCTGCGAAAGGGCACGCGCGGCTAGCTCGGGTGGGCCCGTCGAGAGGGCGGATGTAACCACCGTCGAGAGGGCGGGCGTAGAGGATGACTCGACTTTGGAGGCCGATTTCGTAGCCTTGAGCGGAGGTGGAGGGGCAATGGGAGGTGCCGTGGGTAGCGAGGTCGGATCACCGACGACCAAGCGTGAAGACGGCGGCGCAGATGCAACCGCCGCGTCGCCGAGTCTTCCATCGCCCGCCCTGGCCACCGTCGCGCCGCCCACCTCCGCGGACGCGACGGGCAGAGGCTGCGGCGCCGCCCCCACGGGCGCCACCGCCGTCGCCAGCTGTGCCCGCTCCGCCCGCATCACCACTCGGGCCGGCAGCAGCCAGTCTACGAGCGCGTCGATGGCGCCCGCTTGGGCGATACGCATCTGGGCCTCGTACGCCAACGTGGGATCGTCTCTCTCTGTCAGCTGCCCTAGCACAAGCGCCGCGTGCCGCTGGGCGCGCCCGTTGCCCTCGCGCAGCAGCGCCGCGAGCTGCGGGATGCCGCCGGCCACCACAATGTCCTGCTTGTTCATCGCGAGCTCGGCGGGATCGAGGGCGGCCATCGGCGTCGCGAGCCCGTGCAGCACCGCTGCAGCGTGCTCGAGCGCGGCGGGGCGCAGCCCGCCGGAGAGGCATGCGGCGACCACGTGGCCGGCGCAGCGAGCCCTGGCGACGGCGAGTCGGCTCGAAGCGTCGACGAGCTGCCAGAAGAGCCACAAGATCCATTCCTGTTCGGGTTAAGGTTGAGGTTAGGGTTCGGGTTAGGGTAAGGGTTCGGGTGAGGGTTAAGGGTGAGGGTGAGGGTGAGGGTTAGGGTTAAGGGTTAGGGTTTGGGTTTGGGTTCAGAGCCGCAAGATCCATTCCTGTGCTTCGATCGAGCCGTGCGCGAGCATCGTGACGAAGCGTTCCACGCCGCCCATCTGAGCGATGCTCAGCCGCGGCTCGTTCGCGCTCGCCTCGCCCATCAGCCGTAACGCCTCGGCGGCCCGATGGCGCACTCGCTCGGAGCTGACGCTGAGGAGCGTCACGAGCTCCTGCGTCGCCTGGACGCGATGCAGCGGGGATCGGAGCACGAGCAAGGAGAGCGCGCGTGCCGCCTGCAGCCAGCCCACCTCCGAACCATCGCGGACCTGTGGGGAGAGGGGGCGCCGTGATGAGCACTTGCATGCAGCCAGCCCACCTCCGACCCATTGCGGACCTGGGCGGCCAGCTGTGGAATCAGAGGCAATCGGAGGCAATCACGGACCTGGGCGGCCAGCTGTGGGATCGCTCCCGCACGTGCGATGGCGGCCCGATTCTCAGGCTCGGTCGCGAGCACGTGCATGAGCGACGTGACGTGGTCTTGCATCCGCGTGCTGGACGAGGCGACGGCCGTGGCCGTTGGCGCCGCACGGAGAGGTGGCGCCGTGGTGAGCACTTGCATGCAAGCTGCTTCGTCGGCCTGCTGCTGCTCCCGCCTTCTGAAGGAGGCGTCTTCCTCGGACGCGCTGAGGAGCATGGCTACGAGCTCCTCGGCCACTTGCGCTTGCACTTCCTCGCTGCCCACCACGAGCTTTGCGAGCGCTCCCGACGCTTGCTCGATGGCGCCGTGCACGCCGGAATCGAAGAGGGCAACGAGAGGTCGCACGCCGCGCGCGCCTGCGATGAGGGCGCGGTTGGATGGCAGGGCTGCGAGGGCATGCAATGCACCCGAGGCGCTCTCTTGGATGGCGGCCTCCTTGAAGAGTCGCTTCCGCGCTGCTGGCGGAGCCTCGGGCGCCGAGCTGGCTGAGGAGCTGGGAGGGGTGGAGACGGCGGCAGTGGCAGCGCCTGCGGAGGAGGAGGAGGAGGAGGAGGACGACGAGGAGGAGGAGGTGGTGGTGGTGGTGGTGACGGCGGATGGTCGCGTGAGCAGCGCCACGAGTGGCGGGATCCCCCCGAGCTCGGCCACGAGCCTCTGGTTGTCGGGCGCGTCGAGGGTGAGGCTCCACAGCGCACCCGCCGCCTGCGCCTGCACCTCGGGGGGCGAGCCCTCGAGTAAGGCGATCAGGCACGGGACCGCGCCGTCGTGAGCGATCGCCGCCTGGTTGGGCGGATGCGCCATCGCAAGGTAGCGGAGCGCTTGGGCTACGCAGCTGTGGAGCTCGTGCGTCGCCTGAACTTGTGCGTGGCTCTTGTTGAGCGCTGTGACCGCTCGAGCCGCCATCGCCATCGATCGGATGTTGCGGGCGGGCGGGGAGGCGCTCGCCATGGCGCTCGCGCCCGCCATGGCGCTCGCGCTCGCCATGGCGCTCGCGCCTTCAGCTGGGGGCACTTCACGCAGCGTCGTCTCGGGCGCTTCGCTCAGGATGCGGATGAGCTGCGGGATGGCGCCCGCGGCCGCGAGGGACACTCGGTTGAACAGCTGGTCTCTCGCGAGGCTGGCCATGGCGCTGGCGGCGCGCGCACGCTCGCTCGTCTCCTTTGCGCACTTGAGGAGCCCTGCGACCATCTCGGCGACCATCTTCTGATTCGTCGGCCGGGTGAGCGTCATCGCCTGGAGGGCACCCGCCGCTTGCGATCGCGCCCCCTCCTGCCGCGAATCAGAAGCTCGACGAGGGGTCCAATGCCGCCCTCAGCCGCGACACGCTCCTGGTTGGCTTCGTCGCTGATCGTCAGCGAGGCGATCGCGGCCGCCGCGTGCCGTTTGGGTTCGGTCGAGTGCTCGGGCGAGCGCAGCACGGCGATGCAGGCGCCGAGGCCGCCCGCCGCCGCCACTGCCGTCTGATTGGCCGCGTACTCACGTGCAACCTCGCACAGCGCGGCGGCGGCGTACGCGTGCAGCTCGTTGGTGCTCGTCCCGAGCACGGCGCTGCGCAGTAGGCAGACGAGCGGCTCGATGCCGCCCTCGTGGGCGATGCTCACCTGATGAGGGAGGCCATCAATGGTCATCAATGGTCATCAAAGGCAATCAGGCTCGATGCCGCCCTCGTGGGCGATGCTCACCTGATGAGGGAGGCCATCAATGGTCATCAATGGTCATAAGGCAATCAGGCTCGCTTGCCGCCTTCGTGGGCGATGCTCACCTGGACATCGCGCCCGCCACATGCGAGCGATGCGAGCGCTCCGGCAGCAGCGCGCTGCGCGCTCACCCACTCCGCCAACGTCGCCGTGGATGCCGCCGCGGATGTGGCGGCTTGGGTGGCGGCTTGGGCGGCGGCGTGGGCGGCGGACGAGCCCTCGACGTCGCCGTGGGATGCACCCGGTGCCGAGGAGGTGACACCCGGTGCCGAGGAGGTGACACCCGGTGCCGAGGAGGCGCCTCCGGAAGTTGCGGGCAGGCGGGGAGATACGGACGTTGCATGCGTCCCTGGAGATGCAGACGTTGCATGCATCCCGCCCACGGACCTCGGGGTCGTATGCGTCCTTGGGCGTGGTTGTGGCGCGAGGGCGCATCGAGGACGTTCGAAGCGACCACAGCGCGCAATCGAGGCTGCCGCAACGCCTGGCTCCCGAGGCCCCGAACGTGTGCGAAGCAGGTTCGCCCGCGTGCGAGGGATTTCGCCGATCTCCAGTCCACCATTTGACGGCTTCGTCAACTTTGCGTCGGTGCAATGTCTGTGAAAAGACCGTGCCAGATGAATCGGTGCAAAGTCTGTGAAAAGCCCACCACGTGCGCGAACCGTTGCCCCTCAGTGTGGTGCCTCTGATCCCCATCTTTATCTACTACCCTATTGGGTGAGCGAATGGACAATGGTGACGTGAGCGGCGGCGTCCGGGGCGTGCGAGGGCCAACGCGGATGGGGTCCCAGCAGCCGAGAGCCGAGCCGAACAGCCAGTCACTGTGTGGCAAACACGACACATCACCGACCGGGCGCACACGTTCGACATTGACGACGCGACGCCACGACAACCCGACCCCCATGAAGATCTTCTCCACACACGCCGTCCTCCGAACACCAACCAACGTCATTACACATGTACTCAACTGTACTCAGCAGACTGCCCGGTTCGGAAGGCACCCCGAGCCCGACCGAAAACGGCGCCGCCGCCTCAGTCTCACACCGCCTCAGTCTCACACCGCCTCAGTCTCGCACCGCCTCAGTCTCGCACCGCCTCAGTCTCACACTCCGCACACGCCGCACCCGGCCGGGATCCCGCACCAACACGCTTGCCAAGACTCATGCGATCGGCCCGCGGGTTCGAAGAACTGTCACACACCGCCGCGTGGCCATGATAAGTTCCAGATACTGCACCCTTTAGCGCGCCCACACTCACGCCATCGGCCCACGGCCGCCCTCGTACCGCTGGTAGGCCAGCAGGTACTCGGGGTAGATGTACTCAGAGTGGAAGACGATGAACTCGCGGTAGCGCGCGCCAACGTCCATGACGTCGGCAAGCAGCGAGTGGTGGTGCACGGGCGGAGAGACGCCGGCCACCGTGTCGAGCTCGCGGAACGAGATCGGGAACACGCGTCGACCCGTATCGGTACTCACCGCATCCCGACCAGCCTGCTTTGTGCGCACTTGATGACCAAGCGCTACGCGGCACACGAGGATGTAGAAGACCATGCCCTGGTGGCGCGCGCCGTGCGCGTACAGCCGCTTGTGCAGCTCCGAGCTCCCATCGTACTGCGGATCCACCACCTTGGTGTACTGGTCATTCTTGCCCGCGTCCTCGGCCAGGTAGGAGCCCTCGCCGTACGCGGCTCCGGCGGCCGTGCCGGCGAAGCGCTCGTTCATGCCCGTGGAGAGGATGTTGAAGAGCACGCCGGCGTTCGTACCGTGCATCAGCAAGGCCTCATTGACATCCACGCGCAGGTCGCCGGGTAGGGCGTCCGCTACGCGGCATGTAAAGGGCGGCGCGCCGCCCGCGGATGCCACTCGACACTGCCGGATGCGCTTCATGTCATTCATCACACCCTGCACGCCGCTCATGTACTTTTCCCACATCGCCGGGTTCTCGAGGCGCCACGCGCACGCGAGCTTCAGCCGGTCGTGCGTGACTGGGGCCCGTCGATCGGCACCGCTCTGTTTCAGCTTCACTGGGTCGGTCTGCAGCAGCCGCTCGAGTGCGGCCCACGTGCTACGATCGCGGCCAGTGCGGTCGAGGGCAATCGCAGCGAACCCATCCGGCGAACTGGTCGCCATGCGCTTCTCCCAGTAGTCGGGCATGGCGCGGGCCTTCTTGCGCTCGATGCGAAGCTCATCACGCTCCTTGGTAGCCTTGGCCTCGGCGCTCTCCGCCTCGGCCCTTCTCCGCGCACACTCGAGCGCCACTCGCTTCTCCTCAGCTTCGAGCTCCTTGCGCCTGGCCTGCGCCTGTGCTTGCTGCTGCGTGGCCTCACGATCCGCGTGCGCGCGCTCCGCCTTCGCATCGCTCGTGAGCTGCGCCGCCGCCCGCGCCTTTGCCTCCGCCGCCGCCTCCAGCTCGCGCACTTTTGTCCGCTCTTGCGCGAGGCGGCGCTGCTCGCGCTGTATCTCGTTGCGCTTTGCCGCCGCTTCAAGCTCGCTCTGCTGTGCAGCCGCCTCGAGCGCCTCCTCCTGCTCCGCCTGCCTGCGGCGCAGCTCGGCCTCACGCCACGCAGCCTCGCGATGCACACGCGCCGCCTCGCGCTCTACAGCAGCCATCTGCTGCGCCGCCTCGTGTGACGCCGCTGCGAGCGTCTGCTGCGCCTGCATGCTCGCCTCGGCCGCCGCCTGCTGCGCGCGAGCACTCACCTCGAGTGCCGCGGACGTGTCGAGGAATGCGTGCCGAAGCGTCTGGCTAGCGCTCAGGCGCTTCTCGAGGGCCTCCTTGTTGGTCGTCGCCACCGCGAGGAGGCTGTCGAGCAGTGAAGGGAGGTGCGCATCGGCAAGCGTAGCTGCATCGCGCGACCATTGCGCGAGCTGGCGGCCGTCTTCCCCCGCAAAACGTCGCACTGCCTGCAGCTGCGCGCTCGCATCGGCCGGTAGGCAGCACGCGAAGAGGCAGCAGACGCCGTAGGAGAACATGTCGCCCATCGCGGTGGGCTTCGCGTCTCGCTCGCGGCCCTCTTTGCTCGCCTTGAGGATCTCCGGCGCCGCGTAGAGCTCGGTGAAGGCGTTGCTTCCGCCCGTGCTCGTGCTCAGGCTGCTTTGCTGGCGGCGCGCGGACTCGAAGT
>Ga0210247_102327_pt1 | contig 11719 bp, 5 predicted proteins | sample ChrtobMetP3_16mM_FD_155449 | JGI IMG/M metagenome (GOLD analysis project Ga0210247, IMG submission 155449) | Chrysochromulina tobin associated microbial communities from unialgal haptophyte culture, Seattle, Washington, United States - P3_16mM | ecosystem: Host-associated > Algae > Haptophytes >...
TTCGCCGCCTCCGCCGTCGCCACCGCCGTCGCCGCCTCCGCCATCGCCTCCGCCGTTGCCGCCTCCGCCATCGCCTCCGCCGCCATCCCCACCGCCGTCTCCACCGCCGTCACCACCACCATCGCCTCCGCCGTTGCCGCCTCCGCCATCGCCTCCGCCATCGCCTCCGCCGTCGCCACCTCCTCCGTCACCACCCCCGCCATCGCCACCTCCGCCCTCACCCCCGCCAACGCCGCCCCAGCCGCCTTCGCCGCCACCGTGGCCACCTTCATCGCCGCCTTCACCGCCTCCGCCACCTAGTCCGCCGCCATCGCCGCCGCCACCCAGCCCGCCGCCGAGCCCACCGCCGCCATCGCCTCCGCCTTCATCGCCATTGCCTCGAGGTATGATGGCCGTCGTCTTTTCCATCGTCGTGGCCGGCGGCGTGTCCGACTTCACGCCAACGGTCCGTCTCGAGTTGCGCACCGCCGTTGCGACCCAGGCGAGCGTGGCCTTGAGTGCCGTCACGCTCGACGTGACGCCCGTGACGAGATTGCGCGAGCTCACGGAGTCGAGATTGCTCGAGCTACGCCGTGAGCTGCAAGGCAGCTCAGTCGAGCTGACCTTTACGATCGCCGTTGAGACGGCCGCCGCGGCGGCGGCTGCTATGAACGCGCTCAGCCCTCAATTTGCGGACGTGACAACAGCGAGCACGTTCCTCACGACTACCTCCTATACGGCTACCGTCCTCACGATTACCAGCTTGCCCGCCGCGGCCTACCCGCCGCCTTCGCCCCCGCCGCCCTCGCCGCCGCAGGAAGAGAGCTCGATAGCGAGCACCGCCATGCGCGTAGGCATCATCATTGGCTGGGTGTGCTTAGGGGTCGTGGTGCTCCTCCTCACCTGCTACTGTGTCAATTACTTCCCTCCGTACTCAGTGAACAAAGTCGCGCCGGACCAGGTGGTGGCGGGCAACGTGAGGTCAACACTCACCCAGACGACAATATCGAACGTCAAGCGGCCAGCCGTGGGGCTTGGGCAACAGGGGTATGACTTTCTCGTCGGGCCGCGCTTCGCGCGAGTTGCGCCTGAGCCGGCCTCTGTCCCGGTCGCTGTCTCGGCCGCTATCCCGGGGGATTGGCCGCCAACCAGCTACAGCAGGAAAGGAGCTGTCTCGCCACGTGGCCTTTATGATCATTCGCAGATCAACGTGCCCGCGGGCGTTACGGCCGGCCAAATCTTTTCCGTACGGCCCGACGGAGATCGACGGATATCGACGGAGATCATCGTGCCCGCAGGCGTTACGGCCGGCCAAATCTTTGTCGTCGGCGGGAAGCACTACGTGGCCTTGCCTCGAAACCGTGCAGGTCGCCGTGCACGTGTCTCCCCATCCGTCGGGAGGTTGCCGCCGATCATCACGACCCGCTGGGATGGCCCGACCCAAGCCGTCGAGCCCGACGGCCATGTTCTGCACCGAAAGAGGCTGCCGCCCATCTCGACGCCCTACTGACATGATTTACATCATGGATCATGATACGACCCCTGTCATTTTGCCCTGACCGCTGACGGCGATGCGCTCCACTTGGTGCCAATGAGTGCCAAAGCCCCCGGGGCGGGGAGGGTCGGGAAAGAATGGCCAATGGTCGAGCCAGACAGTGAAATCAAGCTGGTTCAAGTCTCAGGGGGCACTTCCCGCGCTCGATTTTTATGCGAAATAGGCTGGTTTGTGAACTACTATAATTGTAGATATTATGGATTTGTCCACTTTCGATTCTGAAAGTTTTGAGCTAGATAAGATAAAGTTTAAGTTCAAGTTCTGTTGACACAGGGGGGGGGCCCGGGAGTTCGGTTCAAGTTCAAGTTCAAGTTCCATGCATGTCCATGTGCATGGCTGCATGCAAGCAATCACTGTGGAACGTGAACGGCATTTTGTCTCAATCTGGGGACCCTTGTGCATAGCCGCGCGCGCCGCGCGCCTTGTCGTGTGGAGACCCTTCCAGATGCGTCCTTATGCATCCGTTGTTACGGCGGGGCACGACCGTAAGGCATCCACGAATTGTATGCCACTCGCCAAGGCCAACCCATTCGAGGCCTTCCTAAAGGGCACTGAGCAAGTGGTCCAACTGACCATCGGAGGCACGGAGAAGTTGTTGAAGCAGAGCGGTGACGAGATTGGCAAAATATTCAGCGGTGGCACGCACATGAATGACGATGGTTCTCCGCCAGGGACTCCAAAAGCCACGCGACCAGAGCTACGTGGAGACTACAGGGGGGGCTTCTCCAGGAGTGGAAGCTCATCGCCTTCATCCTACGCGGCATCTTGCTCGCCGCTGCCGACGGTCGCACGTCCCTGCGGAGGTCAATCACATCCGACGCCAATCTCATCATCCTGCGCTTCGACCCGGCAATCGAGCCCGACGGCCGAGCTCGAGGCCGCACACGCACCCAGTCTCCCCCCAAGGATGAAGAGCCGGCAGTGGGAAGCAGAGCCCCCTCTTTGGAGACCACGAACCGACGAAATAGCAGTCGATGGCTCAAGAGAAGGCTCGAGCAGCACTCGAGGGCCCAAGTCCGAGCCGGAGCACACCCCGGCCGCAGCAGACGCGTTGGAGCCGGAGCGGGCGGCGGCCTCGGCGTCCTCGGCGGTGGAGGGTCCGCGCGTGGAATCTCGCGAATCTCGCGAGATTCCGATCTCGCCCATGATCGACGACGAGGAGGAGGAGGACGGAGATCTGAACCCGGACGTCCCCCTTCGCCCGAGATCGGCCGAGATTAAGGCCGAGATTAAGGCCGAGATCGCCTCGCTGCGGCGGCAGCAGGAGCATCACACAGTGCACGGCGAACGAGCGGTCGAGGGCTCTGAGCAGGGCGGCGAGAAGCAGGACTCTTCGACCTCAGTCACGGCCGAGCACCTTGATGTCAGGAGTGGTGCCACGCTGGACGCGAAAGATAAGGCGTCTTCGTACTCCGCGCGCCTCGATCGCGCCAAGAGAGCAAACTATGACCGGCGTGCGAGTACGGAGATTGTAGAGCTCGCTATGGAGCTCGAGCGTCCTCCGGAGACGCGGCAGTCCCTAATTAGGAACTCTCAGTCGGAGGCGCACGAGCGCGAGCGGCAGCTGCAGATGGCACAACGGCACTTGGAGGCAGCCCAGGCAGTGCAGCGACGGTATGAGAGCCCCGCATGGGACGAGAGCGCGGCCGATTGGGAGTTCCTAATTAGGGAGAGCCCCCCGAGCGGTGCATCGGTGCTCCACGCGCGGATCCAAGCGTACGAGCATCTCTCGTCGAGATCGCCACCGAGATCGCCGCCGCGACCCCCGCCACGAGCCTCGCCGAGGTTAACGCCGAGATCGTTCGCATCCCCACAGCCGAGCATCGAGGCTGACTGGGAGTTCTACGGGCAAGGGACCCCTGTCGCGCTGCTCGCCCAGCTTCGCGCGAAGTCACGTGGAGCCATCGTCCGGATGGTCAGGCGCAAGCTAGCCCATGGGTGGAGAACTTGGTTCAGGTTCGCCGTTACGCACGCTCCGTCCCTTCGCCTGATTAGGACAGGAGTGAGCTTCTGGACCCACCGAACGCTGGCGCTCGGGCTTGCCAAATGGAGCAAGGCGCGCGCGCTCATGCGCGCGCTGAGGACGGCGAGGCCGTTGAGCAGGGCGCTCTCCTACTGTCTCAAGCGCGAGCTGGCGCGCGGCTGGGTGGGCTGGCTCACGCGGTGCGCTGTGCTCAGGGCAACGCGCGGCACGATGCGCATGGGCCTCCTCCGCCTGAACCATCGGGGGCTCTCGCGTGGCTGGGGCGCGTGGCTCGAGATGACCATGGAGCGCCGTCACGAGCGCGTCGAGGCATTGCGCCTGCTTCGCAAAGGGGTGGCGCTCGATACGGCGCTTCGAAATAGGCAGATGGAGCTCGATACGGCGCTGTCTCGAGCGCTGTCTCCGTCGAGGGTGGCGCTGGATGCGTTGGCCTTTGATGAGGTCGAGGCGCCGGCCACTCCGAAGCTGATGCTGTCACTCGCCCCGATCATCGAGAGTCATTCGCTCGAATCGCTCGAATCGCTCGTTGACAAAGACGAGGTGCGGGCACGGAGGCTGTGGGAAGCGGGAGGAGCCCTTGACGAGGCCAAGTGGGACGTCCGAAGAGGTCAAGGAGTCCCCCTCCTGAGCCCTGAGCTGCGGGACGCCGAGTGGGACGACGAGTGCATCGCGTTGAGTGACACGTTGTGGGAAGTCGAGAGCAGCAGCATGACGAGCAGCTCGAAGCCGCGCGGTATGTTGAAGGCGGAGAGCTCCATGGGCATGAACGAGCCGTCGACCTCATACGAGATGAGCCCGAGATCGCCTCCCGTCTCGATGACCTCCTTGCCTGCCTTTTGGGGAAGCCCCTCGATAGGCTCCTCTGTCTCGTACTCCCAGCCCACGGAGGGTCGCCCTGGCGCTTGCTCATCGAGCACCACGCCGTTCTTGATCGCCCCCGCGGCTCACACTGCACTCGCTGTGGTAACCTCGGTCGCTGTGGAGACGGAGGCGGCAGAGGTGCTCAAGGCACCGCCGGTGGTGGCGGTGGTCACAGCGGAGGCGCTGGAGGAGGCGGCGGGGCTGGAGGTGGGGGCGGTGCTAGAGGCGGGGGCGGGGCTGGAGGCGGAGGTGGAGGCGGCAGTGGCGGTGGAGGCAGCAGAGGAGCGCCAGTGGAGCGCCTCGCGTTCGTCGACACGTTCGCCGATAAGGACACGATCGGCGCCGCTTCCAACCAGAGGGCCGCCGTCGCCCTCACCTCTACCACAGCCAGTCCTGACTCGAGCGGCGCGCCGCAATCTATTGATCGCAGTGCTGGGGCTCGTGATGGTTGGTGGCGGTGCCGTGATGATGCAGACCCTCAACTTCGTCAACTTGGCACGCATGGCTCAGTCTCTCGTGGCCGATGGCTGGGCGCAGATCATGCCGCCTCTCATGAGCATCAGTCTCTTAGGCTTCGATCTGCATGCAAGTGCTCACCACGGCGCCGCCTCTCCTGGGCTCTTAGGCTTCGATCAGATGGAGATGGAGGCGATCGCATTTGGCGCGATCTCGACGCGTCCTCGAGCGATCTCGACTGGTCCGAGATCTTCGAACGAGCTCGCGGCCACTTCAGCGATACTCCCGAATTGGCATCTGTGCGCCTCGCGCGCATGCGGGCGTCCGGTCGTGCGACGATCGCCGCCGTCGCCGCAGCCGCATTCGCTCCCATCGGTGCCCCTGCCCCCGCCGCCCCCGCCGCCCCCGCCGCCCGCTCCCCTCCTCCAGCTCGTGTGCGCATCCCTACTCCTCGTAACCGTCTTTGCAGCGGCATGGGCCCGCAAGATGAAACCCAAGACGAAACGCAGCCTGCCCGGCGGCGCCCCGCCCACGACGGCGCCTTCCCCATGGCCTCACCCACCCGATGCCAAGAATGGCTGGGCAGCATCCGGATCTGGGGTGCCACCGGTCGTACCGGTCGTACCGGTCGTACCGGTACGATCTGGGGTACGATCTGGGGTGCCACCGGTCGTACCGGTTGGTGGGCCCGCTACCGAGGTGCCGTCGTGGGCGACCCGAGAGCGCATTGACAGCGCATGCGACAGCAACGGGTGCGACGGCAATGGGAGCGACTGCAACGAATGCGACGGCATGAGCATCGCAGATATCGAAGCGGAGGTGCTTGTGGCCGAGGCGGCCGCAGCAGAGGCGGTGGCAAGGGCTGAGCTGCCGCTGGCTGCCGAGGAGATATGTCCGAAGGTACCCGCGCCCGCGCCCGCGCTTGTCGCGCACACGCTCGCTCCCGCGCCCGCCTGCCCGCCCGCCACCGCGCCCGCCCACCCGCCCGCCGCACCGCCCGCCGCACCGCCCGCTGCTGCGGCGCCAGCGCTACCGCAGCTGTTCGATACGGCGCTCGATTTGGCGCTCACTACGACGCCGCCGGAGCTGCTCCGCGCCTTTGCGGTGGCCACAGCGGCACTGAGCCATGCGTCGGCAGCCAAACAGCTCTTCCTGCGCGTAGCGGCGCACGACCCGAGCGTGACGGCTCTCGAGTTATCTCACGACCCGGAGATTGCACGCTGGCCCCTCGAACGCCAGGCCGCCGCACTCGGGCTGCTCCAGGCCAGCCCGCACGTGACGAAGCTCAACCTGAACGGCCTCAAGCTGACGGATGCGGTGGCGCCGGCGCTGCGTGCGGTGCTCGAGGCGCCTACCAGCCGGCTCGAGGTGCTCAGCCTCGAGCAGAACGACTTCCGCGAGGCAGGGCTACTCGAGCTCGTCGAGGGGCTACGCACCAACACGGCGCTGCGTGAGCTCCGGCTCGACAACCAGAAGATGCCCACGTCCAAACGGGTAGAGGAGGTCCTCGCGGACAAGTTCGAGACTCTCGAGAGCTTCGGCGCGACGCGGCTCTCCAAATTAGGACTCTCCTTTCGAGAGGATGCCGCGCGCCGGCGCGTCGACGCGGCGCTCTTTCGCGTGGCGGACCGCTTGAGGATTGAGCGCACCCTTTTAGGGTCATTAGGGAGGGGCGTGCTCGACTCTTCTGTCCCTAATGACCCTGATGACCGCTTGAGGATTGAGTGTTAACGATTACAACATACATTGTCATGGAGTGTTAACGTTTACAGTAGATTACACATTGTCAAACCGAGCACTCCTATGGCGTGCGGGCTCGTTGGACGGTGCGGCCGACTGTTCTCGGCGGTCACTTGACGCTTGTTCGGACCGGAGGGTGCGTGATACCGTACGGTAGTTCGGCATTAATACTCGGCCGGCGCTCTAAAGCTCCCTTGTTGTGCAGATGGCGACCCTCAGCGTCACTCTTCCGGACCCCCGGCCGATCGTACCGTACGACGAGGTCTTCTCTGTGCATCACACTTGTTAGGGATGTTAAGTAATAATCAGCCCCGAGAGCTGGCCTTGTGAGGCCGAGCTCTGAGTCCCCCTATTCTAGACAGTACGGGTCTGAGGAGGGTGGGGCACGACAAACGCGGCAGAGCCGCTGACTAGAATGCGCGACGCGCTTGGAGCGACGTCTCAGGAGATATGCGACACGTCACTCAATAATAACGGATCTTGCTTCGCCAGATTTGGCAAGGACAGTATGCTTCTGTATATTCATGCATGCATGCATGTTAGTTTCACCCGCCCGCCGGCGCACCGGGCTCGACAGTACGGGTCGAGGCGTTGCGCCTGCCGCCCTAGTTAACGTTGTTCGCTCTGGAAGACAACCAATCTAGCGCCAGCGCTAGAACCCACCGACCACAACGAAGAGAAACAGCATCCTGGAAGCAAAACAGTTGATATCGTAAACGTAATAGGCGCCTGCTCTGCTTGCAGATGCCCCTCAGCTCTCGACGAGCTTGGGGTTGGCGAGGGATGCATGCGGGCGACACTCGACATTGTACGGACGGTCGAAGAGTTTCCCACATATGCGCGACATACAACCATGCATACAACATCCCGAGAACAGGCAACACCGGGATATCAACACCCAACGAGCCGGGACGTGTCAACCCGAATGCACCGGCAGCCTGTTTCGTGGCCGCCAATACAATTCCGTGCCCTCCGTGGCTGCCAACTCCGAGGCTGCCGATTCTCAATCCCTCCCGTAGCTGCCCCTGCCGATTCTCAATCCCTCCCGTATCCCTCACGGTAGCCCCCCACCCGCGGCCGCCAGTACATGTACGACGAGTCCACAATCCAAAAAGCACATCAGCCCTGGGACGCTACTCGTGAGGTCTGCGCTTTCCTCGCGCTACCTTCCGTCCAGCATGCCCGCGCTCGACTCCCCAAAGCGCGCCCGTTCATGCGCCTTCCCGCGCTCGACTCCCAAAAGGCCCCCGGCACCTTCATCCTCCCCGAGCCGTTAGAGCCGTTACCGAGCCGTCCAGCCCAGCCCAGCCCCCCTCCTACGCCCAGTGTCATAACGCTGCTTCCCGCGAGCCGTGCACGGCGTGCTCGCTCCCACACATTCCGCTTCAGCTCTTGATCGACTTGATCACCTCAATCATGATTGTGACCAGCAGGTTGAGCGATTCGACGATGACCTCGCCGCACAGGTTGGCGCAGAACGCGCTCGCGAATAGCATGGGCAGTCCCTTGGATGCGAGGATGATCATCGGCTCGTTCAAAAAGAACCGCAAGCCACAGGAGAAGAGCCACGTCCTGATGAGCTCGACCGTATCGCCCGGTACGTGAGTCGAGACCTCGCCCTCCTCGAGAGGCGGCAAATATGGATTCTTGGCCGGGTCTTGCGGCTCGAAGAGCGAGCAGCCGAAAAAGAGGGTCATCAACAGGAAGATCCCGAACATCCCGATCGACAGGCCCCAGCCGAGGAGGATGTGCCTCACCCCAGGCCAGTCCTTGTTCTTCCATGTGTACGAGAGCGACGCCTTCAGAAGCCCATCGTTGAGGCTCTCGTAAGAGAAGCTCCTCGCTGCCGAGTTGGCGGCGAGCCTGGGCGCCTCGGCCTTAACCTCGGCCTTGGCGGCCTCACCCTTGTCTGCCTTGTCCTTGGGGGCGGTCTTACGCACATTGACGCCGTGTCTACCAACACGCATGTGCGTCTTTGTTTTCTTCTTGACGGGCTCAGGCGCCGCGGGAGCCTCGTCGGCGGCGCTCAGGTCGTGAATGAGCTGCGCAAACTCGCTCGGGTCCAGCTTTCCGTTGGGCTTGTCGTCGTACGAGCTCATGATGCGTCCGGCCTCGGCAGTGCTTAAGTTGAGGCCGTGGTGCTCGAGCGCCTTGCGCAGCTCCTGGATTTCGAGGTACCCGCTGTCATTTGCATCGAAGCGCGCAAAGGTCTGCTTCACCTTGGGAGCCTCGTCGGCGGCGCTCAGGTCGCGAACACTCTGCGCAAACTCGCTCAGGTCCAGCTTGCCGTCGGGCTTGTCGTCGTACACGCTCAGGATCCGCCCGGCCTCGGCGGTGCTTAAGTTGAGGCCGTGGTGCTCGAGCGCCTTGCGCAGCTCCTGGATTTCGAGGTACCCGTTGTGATTCACGTCGAAGCGCGCAAAGGTCTTCTTCACCTTGGCCGACACGGGCGGCGACGCGCCGGTGGCGGCCGTCGCAGCTGGATCCTCGTCCGAGTGCTCGGCGTCGAGTTCGGCGACCTTGGCGCTCCTGCGCTTGCACTTGACGCGCAGCCACCTGTAGCACTTCTCGAGGCGCTTCCAGACGAGCCAGTATGGCCAGCAGAGGTAGAACCACGCCATGTTCTTGCTCACGTTGACGATGATGATCGGGTCGAAGAGCCACGTGAGGATCAGACCCATCGGGATGCAGATGGAGGCCGCGACGCCGGCCCCAAAGATCATGGCGATCGGGTTGATCACGACGGCGGGTCCCTCCGGCTCGATAGGCACTCCGGTGACATTGTCCGTAGGCAGCGGCGGTGGCGCTGGCAACAAGAGCAGGAGCATGACGAGCTCGAAGCCGAAGCCGTTGACAAGGATCATCACCGTCTGGGCGCGTGTGAAGCCCGGCACCCCTCTTGTCGTGATGCCGGCGCAGAGCGAATGGTTATACATGCATGCGAGGCACAGGCGCTTCCACACCCTGTCGACGTCCTTGTGCCAGCGCTTGGTGAGCAGCGTAGCGTTCGTCTTGTGCTTCGCCTGCTTCCAACGCTGCAGCCCAGTGGGCTTGGCGCCGCCGCCAAAGGCAGCTAGGACGGAGGCGGTCACCGCCGAAGGGGCGGCCGCCGGGTCCGCGGCGGAGGCGGGCGAGGGGTCGCCGATTGCGCCGGCGCCAACTGCAACTGGCCCCGCAGCCCTCGTTGGTGCTAAGGCGAGGGCAGCCATGGCGCTGGCTGATGCATTCGATAGGTTGGCCACAGGGTCAGAGAGGGATATGTTCTCTGTCGAACCATCTGATTGGGCCGGGGAAGAGGTCAGGAGCTCGGTGATGCGTGGCATACGCGACGTGACAAACTGAGGAGCGTGCACGGTGCCCGATCTCGACGTGTTGGTCGTCGAGGTCGTCGTCTCCCTGAGCTCTTTGGTGATGATCGTGACGATGGTCGTCGTCATCGAGGAGACGGTCTCCTCCTCGGCAACGTGTTCGGGCGGCGATGGTGGCGGCGAGGCGGTGGCGGACGCAGACGCCGGCACCACCTTGGGCGCACTCATCTGCGACGACAGAGCTCCCATTGATCTGAGAGACTTCAGGCCAGTAGCCTTTGGCATCGTCGTCGCGACGTTTGTGCCCGGAGCCGCCGTCTGCTGCTGGCGCAAGGTTCTCTTTTCCATGGACGCATTCAACTTTGCCTGGCGCTTGCGCTTCTCTTCGTTCTTCTTACCCGAGAGGAGGGCGAGCGTGTCGTGCATCTGGCGCCGGTCGTTGCGCACCGCGTGGCCGACCAGCACGATGAGCATGGCCACCAGCAAGAAAATGAGGTACCAGACGTTGCGCACCGTGTGCCAGGAGCGATAAAACGCGCACTCGATGTCACCCATGTCCAGGCTGTTGAACGCGACCGCTTCCAGAAGGAGTGCAAGCAATTCTTCGGCCGACGTTGGGAACTCGATGGCGATGAACTCGGTCAGGTGGGTGCACGAGCAGCCCACGGAGCCGTCGGCGCCCATGATCGTGGCGCAGCCATCGGTCGACCAGATGCGGCTGGTCTCGTTCCAGAACTTGCACTGGACGGTCGTGCCGCACGCCCTCGCCGCAGCCGAAAATGGGTCGGGAATGCCCACGCACGGCGCTTGGCCGGCACCAGAGGCCGGCGACTGGTACGCGAGGCTGATGTTGATCGGCGAGGGCGCATCCTTTACGGAGAGCTCCGCGCCCCCTTGGGAGATCTTGAACGAGACGGTCGGACCGGCCGACGACGTGACATTGCCCCCGTCACGGCCCTCACCGTCGTCGTCGCCAGCGTCGCTGCTGCTACCGCTCTCGCTCGTCAGCCGGCGGTGCCGGCGGCGCCGACGGCGCTCGGCGGCGCTGCTTCCGCCCAGCCCGCCGTGCAAGTTGACCCGCGAGGTGTGGAGGACGGCCGCGACTGGCACCGACGGATTGAGCCCAGGAATGCCGCCGATCAGGTCAGCGGGCACCGCGACGGCAGCCGCGACGCCCGTGCCCGAGTCGCATAAGATTGGCTCCGCGGCGAGCGCGCTGGGGGAGCGCACGTTGATGGTCATGTTGAGATTGTCCGAGGACAGTACCACGGGCACGGCGATGCCGCTGCTCGGAACGGTCGCCGTCGCGAGGGCGGCCGCGGTGGCGGCGCGCGCCATCTGTTCGACGGCGGCGCTGATTTGCTCGCCGGCGCTTGCCGAGGAGGCGGAGCCATCGGAGGCAGCCATCAGCCCAAAGAGCGAGGAGAGACCGCTCGTGACGGCCTGGGCGGCGACGGTGTCGAGCTGCTGCACGGTCGCAAGTACCGCCGCCAACTCGGTGGCCGCGGTCGCCGTGGCCGATGCCAGGTCCTCGGCGGCCTCGTCACTGATATCGTCGCCGCCCAGGGGCAAGCCGCCGCCGATGCCGACGGTGAGGGAGGCGAGAACCTCCATCAGAGGCCGCAAGGGGGGGGGCGGCAGAGAGGGAGGAGGCGGGGGCGTGGCTGGAGGCGGCGGTGGAGGCGGCGGCGAGGGCGGCGACGGCGGACGCTGCGGACCGCCTAGCGGTGCTCTGGGAGGCGCCCGGGGCGTCGGCGACGACGGCGGCGGCGGCGATGGCGGCGGAGGCGGCGGGTCGGGCGGTGGGGAGGGCGGGGGCGGAGAAGGTGGAGGTGG
>Ga0210247_102342_pt1 | contig 11652 bp, 11 predicted proteins | sample ChrtobMetP3_16mM_FD_155449 | JGI IMG/M metagenome (GOLD analysis project Ga0210247, IMG submission 155449) | Chrysochromulina tobin associated microbial communities from unialgal haptophyte culture, Seattle, Washington, United States - P3_16mM | ecosystem: Host-associated > Algae > Haptophytes >...
GAGGGCTCGCGCGTGCCGTTGGTGAACTGCTCGAAGGCGGCGACGCGGTAGTCAAACGGCAGGCTGATATCGAAGAGGGCACCTGCGAGGGGAACAAGGGCACGAAAAGGCGGCACCCGAGCACACACACGTTGTTGTGTGTGCGCACGGGTGCTGCGGGAGTCACGCGCATGCATCGGCACTGTGTCAGGAACGACGACGGGAGAGCCGTGCTGCAAGCTCCTCGACGGTCACGTCGTCGGCAAACGGCTGCGCGACGGGGCTGGTTTCTGCCATGAGTTTCCTGTTTGTGCCCACGCATTGGGATAAGGCACACGCCACACCGTTTCCGCACATTTTGAAAACCGTGTTCTAAATTCGACCAAACTGTTGGTTTCCATGTTCAGCAGTGCGGCGCGGCCGAGAGGCACTCGCATCATCCTGGCGATCGCGCTGCTCTTTCCACTCGCCTGCGGCCACGGCCAGATGACCTATCCACCCTCGCGCGGCGGCGGCTCGCTCGCCGAGGGCGGCCATTGCGAATCCCGTGCCTGCATGTGGTTCACCCAGCCAACCGAGATCCCTGGCGAGCCGACGCTTCTCCTCCAGTTTCGTACCGTGAACATGGGCTTCGAAGGCGGGCCTGGCGACTGGTCGCGTAGATCGCCATGGCGCGCTCCGGGAACAGCACCAGTGTCCGGCTCCGGATGCGGCATCTCCGGCGGCAATGGACTGCCGATCCCCAACGGCGGCGCCGCGTGGCCCGATATGCTGCCGCAGGGCACCGACGGCCTGCTGCTGCCGCGGCGCGAGCCTACAGTGTGGCGCCGCGGCTCGGTCGAGGAGGTGGCCTTCGCCATGTCGGCAAACCATGGCGGCGGCTACTCATACCGCCTTTGCCGGCTCGACGGCAAACAAAACAATGTGAGCGAGGCGTGCTTTCAGCAGACGGTGCTCCGCTTCGCCGACACGCGGCAGTGGCTGCAATACGACGCGTCGATGTACCAGTACGACACGCTCGTCACGCTGCCGCGCTTCGAGTTGCCGCTCGTGGTCGTCACCAACGGCACCTTCCCGCCCGGCAGTCAATGGGCGCGAAACCCGGTGCCCGCATGCAAGCTGTGCGACCAGTACGACTACTGTGGGCCCGCCGTGCCGCTCAACCTGAGCGAGGCGTTCCAGCCGGGCTACTGGTATGGCAACCAGACCTTGTACGGCGGCAAGGCCTGGTTTGACAGCGAGCGGTGCCACCAGCACTGCGCCGGGCACAACTTGAGTGCGTGCCCGCCCGGCATGACGCAGTTTCGCGAGCCCCTCCCGGGATTGAGTGGCTACTCGGGCGCGTATGCGAGCCGGCAGGGCCTGCCGTACTCAATCGTCGACAAAGTGGAGGTGCCTGCCGACCTGGAGGAGGGCGACTACCTGCTGTCGTGGAGGTGGGATTGTGAGCAGACACCACAGATTTGGCAGAGTTGTGCGGATATCTTGGTGGTCTAGAAGGCTTGACTCGCACGCTCAGACGACGCTCTCGGATGAAAGCCGAGAGGTGCCGTACGGGTACCTGCACAGTTCTGTACAATCATGTAATTGTGGTGCCGTGCGAGGGAGGTCGCTGTGGGCTCTTGATGTTATGATGAAATGATATAAGAAATGACGTATCTACAATGTCGTGTTGTCCGGCGGGCTTGTCGGCTCGGCACGAACCTCAGTCCTCACACGCCGCCGGGCGAGGTCGAATCCAGAGGTTGGATTCCGTCGGTTCGACGTTCGTTACATGTTGGGGTGTGAAATCACAGGCGCGGGCGTGAATTTGACAAGCCCTGCAAACAACGTCTCGGGCGTGAAATCACCCCCTCGTCCTGTGAAATCACACCCCCTGGCCTGCGAAGTCACGGGACCCCTCAAACCATAATGATCGCCCGAGGCATCAGCCGCCACGCTGCCCTGCGCACTTTGCAGAACGCGACACTCGACGTGCGGAGCCTCACCGCGTGAGGTCGCGCATGCTGAGCGGCGGTGGCGCATGCACGGCGGGAACACCCCACCCGCTGCTCATAGGGGAGGCTACTTGAAGCAGTACCACGTTGAATCGCCACATCTCCAGTCCCAGCAAAAGACCCTGAGAACAGCGTGCCAGGTGGAGCAGGCGTGAGGGACATGGGGGTGCTCAGCGATGGGAGCCACAAGGGGCGCGTGGGGCGGGGACGGAGCCGCGAGCGGAAGGAGAGGTTCGAATCTCTCCGAAGGGAGTTACCAAAAAGAATCACCATCTTTTCCCTCTTGGCGACATATAAGGAAGAGAGTCAAAACAGAAAAGAGGAGGCAGGTCTTCCCAGCATCGTCGGTGAGGTTGGGGTCTCCCCCCTTCGGATCGCACCCCAGCTGTGGGCACAAGGCCATGTGGAGGCACGCCGGCAGATGGTACTCCCGATCCGTGGGCACACAGCCAAAGATCGCCTCGCCGTCCGCCGAGACGCAGCAGCACGGCGCCATTGGCTTGCAGTTGTCGGCGCAGGGGCCGCGAAAGTGCTTGACTTTCTCTGGCGTCGGAAGGCCACCGAGACGGACGTATCCCGGCTGCGGGCCTTTCATGGAGAACGGCGACTCGCCACATCTCCAGTCCCAGAAACAGACCCTGAGAACAGCGAGCCGGGTGGAGCAGGCGTGAGGGCCGGGGGGGCGCTGAGTGGTGGGAGCCCACAAGGGGCGCGCGGGGAGGCTGCGAGTAGGATTCTCTGTGAGAGTTACCATGGTAGAAATCTTGCGTCGGGATCTTCGATGTGCATATCTTGGACACAGAGAGCACAGAGAGTGGAGAGCAAAGTGGCGAAGCACAGCACCTGGCAATTCATGCCCCAGAGGCCCCCCTTCGGATCGCACCCCACATGTGGGCACAAGGCCATGTGGAGGCACGCCGGCAGGAAGTAGCCCGGCTTCGTGGGCACGCAGCCAAAGATCGCCTCGCCGTCCGCCGAGACGCAGCAGCACGGCGCCAGTGGCTTGCAGTTGTCGGCGCAGGGGCCGCCAAAGTTCTTGACTGGGAGCTCCTCGAGCTCGACTTGGGACAACTCCGGTGCAGCACAAGGGATGCACTTGAGCTGTGGCTGCGCAGCCCAAGCAGAGCCCGGGCCGTTGGCCGCGAGCCACGTCGCAGAGATTGCACCCGGGCTGAGAGCAGCTGCGTCCGAGAGCAGCAGAAAGCCACTCTTCTGACCAAGTGAGGCCTCGGGCTGCCCACGCCAGTTGGCTCCGTCGAACGCGAGCCAGCACGTGAGATGCGTCGTGTGCCGCCACGCGGGTCGGCCATTTACAAGCATGGGGCCGCCTCGCCAGCCAGCCTTGACCGCTTGGGGCGGCCACCCGACTCGGTCGTCTACGACGAGACGGTACTCGCCCATGTACTCGGCAGCGGCACCGGGCAACGAGCCGCCCTCGAGCTTGAGCACGGGCGGCGGCGGAGTCCAAGGGATGCACTTGAGCTGCGGCGCCTCAACCCAAGCAGCACCACCGCCCGCGTTCGCCTTCCATGTCATAGTGCTCACGTCGGGCGAAGCAGCAGCTGCGTCTCGTAGGTCCAGATTGCCCTTCTTTTCACCAAGGACTGACTCAGTCTGCCCCATCCAGCTATCTCCATCGAACGCAATCCAGCGAGTTGCATCGCTCGTGTGCTGATACGCGGGCCGGCCGTTCACAAGCTTGCCGACGACGAGACGGTACGTGCCCGGGTACTTGGCCGCTTCGCCAGTCAGCGAGCCGCCCTCGAGCTTGAGCCAAGGCGATAGGGCTCGCACCTCGTCCCACGCGTGCCCGGCGGCCCCCGTGCCGTCGGGCCTCACCTCCAGCGGCTCCACGGAGACCACCGTGCCGACTTGCCAGCTATTGCCGCGGTCGCGGCACTCGACGCGTTCGTTGAGCTTGAGCACGGGCAGCGGAGGCGTCCATGGAATGCACTTAAGCTGCGGCGCCTCAACCCAAGTAGAGCCCGCACATGCCATCCATGACTTAGTACTCACGTCGGGCGAAGCAGCAGCTGCGTCTTGTAGGTCCAGGAAGCCCAGCTTCTGACCAAGGACATCCTCAGTCTGCCCCATCCAGCCAATTCCAGCGAACGCAATCCAGAGAGTTGCATCGCTCGTGTGCTGATACGCGGGCCGGCCGTTCACAAGCTTGCCGACAACGAGACGGTACGTGCCCGGGTATCTGGCTGCTTTGCCAGTCAGCGAGCCGCCCTCGAGCTTGAGCCAAGGCGATAGGGCTCGCACCTCGTCCCACGCATGCCCGGCGGCCCACGTACCGTCGGGCCTCACCTCCAGCGGCTCCACGGAGACCACCGTGCCGACTTGCCAGCTATTGCCGCGGTCGCGGCACTCGACGCGTTCGTTGAGCTTGAAGCGTTGCGCCGGGGGCTGCGGCGTGGGCTTCGAGGCAGCGGCGTCCCCCGTCACACCCTCGCGCTCCATGACCAATGGGCTGACTCCATGACCAAGGGGCATCAAAGCAGGGCTCGCCGGTGCGGGAAGATGTTTCTCGACCGCCGCCATGATGTCTTGCAGAGCAGTGGCTCTATCAAGCACCGTGCCGGGGTTGGGGATGTTGTTGAGCGAGTTGAGCTTCTCCTGCACTCGAAATTTCCGCATCTCCCAATCCGGGCCTACGAGATTCGTCCATTGCTCTGCTTTGCCTGGCAGCTTGTCCTCAAAGCGCACAGGTAGCAGAGCGACCTCGTGCCTTATCGCCGTGTCAATCTCTTTCAAGCATGGCTTGGACTGGTATAGCGCGGCAGTCAGGATGATGATCAGCACCTTGGGTTTCTCACGCTTCCCATTCTCGCCCGTCAACCGCAGCATGAAGGTCTCCCAGTCCACGCCAGGGGGCACTTGCAGCCCGGAGAAGCACTTCAGGCCGCGCTCATGGAAGAACTCCATCATTCCCTTCGCATACACCACCCCGGGCCCAGAGCCTTCGCAGTCGCCAGGCCGGCGGCCGGACGCATACGACAAAACAAGGGCGGGATAGAAATCTTCGTACTTGGCGCCACTTGGAAGCTGCACTCCGCGCTTGTATTCCTCCAGCTCCTCCAGTGTGATCGCGGCTGGCACGACGAAGCGCCCCCCATGCGCCTCTGGGATCAATTCCATCCGTGCCGTCGCGTCTGATGAGTCCCACGTAATTGGTTTGCATCCAAATTGTTCCGGACAAAAAGAAAAGTACGTGAACGAGGCCTTGAATGGCGTGAGCCGACGATGAGATCCGATTGGACACGAAGTTCAGAAACTCGGTTCATGTGGAGTGGCGGCCGGTTAAAGACAACGCCGATACTTGGACATGTAACGATGTTCGCGCTCTGCGTGCTCGCCGTCCACCAAGATTGCCCGAATCAGGCCGATGGATGCACGGGCACGGCCAAAGAGCGCAGCTCTGCTGCGGTGGCTCGTGCGCGCACAGTGCGCTTCGATCAGCCTTGGGACAGCGTGCGAGAGGAGATCGTCAGCGCCTGCGGCCTTCGCGTGCAGCAGAGTACGTCGCACTGCTTCAACGATTGGAACCATGTCGACTGCTGCGCCATGGCCACGGGCAACACGCATCGGACCAATGAGGAGTCCAAGGTCGTGGGCATGCATCGCACCAATTTTCTGGGGACGCACATCGTGGACGCGTCGCTGCCAGAGCACGGCGAGGGCGGCTCGTGGTGCACGTGCCACATGTCCAGCCCCGACGACGTGTGCCACAAACAGTTTGGCGCGCGTACGGCGTTCAAGCTCACTTGGTGCAAGGGCTCGCGCGTCGCCGCGTTGCTGGATGACTACGGTAACGTGCTGGCGAGCGGCAAGCCCACTGGGCTGCGAGACGACGGCTCGGACGTCCCTGCGTACGGTGGTGCGTCGGCGCGTCGCGACTCGTGGCGCGTGCTGGACGAGAGCCGAAACCAGTCGTGGGCGGAGCGTTGGCGCGCGTCATGCGACCAGGTGCTTCAACTGGGCACGGTGGCCTCGTCACAGGGCCAGGAGGCCACGTCTGTCGACCATGACGAGCTTTAAAGACCAAAAGAGGTGCGCGGGGTGGCCCGATTCGTGGGTCCCAAGGGGTCAGTAGCGTACCTTTCTTGTTGACAGTGCGACGAAACACACAGGTACGCAAGGAGAGATTCCACACTTTGAGGAATTCGTATAAGAACGCAACCCGAAATCCGAAAAGTTCCGAAACTTCACAGGATGCGAAGTAGATCAAGGAAATGGACTCAGGGGGTTCCGACGACTGGTTCCGATCGTGTTTTACACCAGGATTATCCAGTTTCACCTTCTGAGCACAACCATGCGGCTGGCCCTCTCGTACCTGCTCGCTCTACCGTCGAGCTGCGCGCTCGCGGGCGCCTCAAACGCCAGATTCGTCTCGCACGGTAGCACGCAGGTCAAGGCGTCGTCCTTTGAGAACCTCCCACCAGCGCTGCGCGCAGAGGCTGCCGCATTGGCCGAACGCCGCGCCAGGGAGGTGCACGTGGGTCCGTCACCGCGCCTCACGTACGACGACCTCAAATTGCAATCCGTGAGAAATCAACAATCAGTGGCGCTCTTATTGGTGCCGCCGCCGCCCGACAAAGTACTCGCCCCTGAGCACACATACCCTGACCAGCCTGTCGTCGCGAGAATCCGCAACGCCAAGTACGCCACGTCTGCCTCGTCCCAACTGCTGCCGGCCGCATCGTTAACCGAGCGGTTTGTCGCGCTCGGCCCAGGCCTGAGTGGAAGCATTGCCAGGCGGATGGGTGATGCGCTCAACTCCATCATCGAGGGCCTCGTTGCTTTCTGCTCCTTGCCGGCATGGTGGCAGCAGCGGTGGCAGCAGCAGCAGCAAGAACAGCGGCAGAGGCAGCAGCAGAAGCAGCAGCAGCGTCGCCCGCCCGCCACGCAGGGCCAGCCGCAGGACATGCAAGAGTGGCCTAAACCGTGGCGGTGGTTTGTGGCGCCGTGGGCAGCGAAGCATGAGCCGCCCTCTGCAAAGGACACATGGCTCAGCTCACTCCAGCGGCAGGCCGAGCGTCGCGAGAAGAAATTCGTCGAGCGAGCCGAAGCCGTGCGCAAGCAGGACGACCTGGGCGCTCAAGCCACGGTCGTGCTTGAGCAGGAGAAGGTCCTCGTCGACCAGGCGGCGGCCGTCGAGGCGAGCAGTGAGCAGGTGCCACCGCCGACGGAGCCTAGCACTGCATCGCCACGACCTTGGACACTTTCCTCGGCGTCGACGGCAATGGCGGGGACGGAGCACATGCCCACGACGCCCATCAACGAGAAAGTCGAGCCTAAGAAGTTCACCAACGCTGACAGGAAGCGCTGGCTGCCGCGAAGCTTCTCGCGCGGCTCCGTCGTGCCCACCGGAATGAAGACGACTCAGCCGGCTTTAGAGGCGGCACAGCAAGGCATGGAGGGCACGGAGGACCCAGCCGCTGAAGCGGCTGAGAAAATAGAGAGTCGGCAGCCGTCGGCTGCTTGAGCCACGTGTGCGAACCTGATGACATGCCGATCCGATCCGATGTATCTATGGCTATGTGCCGTGACCATGTGCGCCACAATGGAATATGGATGCCGGCGGTGTGGGCCTCGTGGCTGCCTGTGAGACGGGCCGCCGCGTGAACAGCCCATGCGTACGTGAATTCATAGCCATGTGCCGCGTGTGGTGCAAACTGATCCGCGTCGGCCGGGCCTAGCGCCTCCGCGCTGCCCGCTGGCCCCGCCCTCGCGCTGGCCACGCGAGCCGGTATATAGGGCGGTGCACCGTGTAGTCGCCATCTGTATTTATCATGGTAGCAAATCACATTCTCATGCATACGTATGCACATATTTCGCCGGCTCCGCGCGCAACAACCAACATCGAACATGTGTAGCTGTGCCACCTCACAACGTGGAACGTGTCCAGTGTGTCCTCCGCACTCGCTCAATCGACAGCGACACGCAACGCAACACCACTCAGACGCCGCTCACCCGGCAACCCGCACCCGCGTCATCACTTGGAGCGCAGGGGGTTCTGCGACATCCACTTCGGGAGGAATTCGAACGGGTCTCCGTCATACGGCCCATGCGCCACCTTAGCGCGTGCGAAGATGGTCTGCAACTCGCCCTTTTTCCACTTGAGGCATGCGTCGACTGCGCCCCCATGGAAGGTGCCATCGACGAAGAATTGAGGAAACGTCATGCATTTCGTCTGGGCCTGCAGCGCAGCGCGGTACTGGTTGCCCAAATTGTCTTTCGCGTACTGGAACGAGTCGATGTCGATTTTCACGTAGTCCACCTTGAGGGTGTTGAAGAGCATGCTCAAGGTCCAGCAGAACTCGCAGTACTCGAGCGACCAGACGACGACCTTATTGCCGGTGTTGCTCTTGGTGACGAAATTGGTTGCGACCTCGTTCACCTCCGGCAGAACCAGCCCCGGCGGCGGCATCGACGGCGTCGAAGCAGCCAGGGCCTTCTCTTCGTCGCTCATGTCGGCCGGGATGTCGGCGAACAGCGGCGTCGACAGGTACCGCTCGCCCGTGTCCGCGAGCATGACGACGATCGTGGTAGGTGGCGACTGAGTGCGTTTGAGCTCTTCGGCGAATTTGAGCGCCGCGGACAGTGTCCCGCCCCCCGAGGTCCCCGTGAGGATGCCTTCTTCGCGCGCCAGCCGCCGCGCAGTCTCCATGGCCGCCGCGCCGCTCACGTGGTGGATTTCGTCGACGCACTGAGCGTTGACTGCCTCACTGACGAGCTTCGGGATGAAATCGGCCGTCCAACCCTGGAGTAAGTGAGGCCGCCACACGGGATGCGGCGTCACAAACGAGCCGGTGCCCTCGTAAGTGCCCGTGGGCGTGGGGTATTCCGTGTGCACCCCACTGTAGAGGAGCGGTGCATTGTCTGGCTCACAGACATGAATCTGAGTCGTCGGAGAGCGCTCGCGAAGGACGCTCGAGACGCCCTTGAGCGTCCCACCGGTACCGTACGCGACGAAGAAGTGGCCAATCGGAACGCCGGCCATCGCGGCGAGGATCTCCGGACCCGTCGTCTGCGCGTGCACCCACGCGTTCGCCTGGTTCTCAAACTGGCACGGCAGAAACCAGCCGTGCGTGGCGGCGAGCTCGCGCGCCTTGATGATCATACCGCTAGCTTTGTGAGCCGGGTTGGTGAGCACCACCTTGGCACCAAGGAAACGCATCAGCTTCCGCCGCTCATCCGGATGGCCCTTGACGGCGCACACCATCGCAAGGCCGATGCCAGTGTTGCCACTCGAGGCCTCGACGACGGTCTGGCCAGGCTTGAGCTCGCCATGGGCAAGCGCCCACTCGATCACCCCGAGCGCAAACCGGTCCTTGACGCTGCCCGTGGGATTGGCAGCCTCCACCTTTACGTACACGTCGACACCTTCTGGCGCCATGCGTCGTATCTTAACGAGCGGCGTGCTGCCAACGGTAGTGAGGATCGAGTCGTGACGCAGCGCGGGCGACGGGTTTCGCGAATACGCCGGGTCGTTGCCAGCGGCAGCCGGATCGTCGCCCTTGGAGGGAGCGCAACCCCATGTCGACGAGCGCCCGACCTTGGAAGGAGCTCCAGCGTCTTGACCCCAGTGTGAATAGTATAGACGGTTTGGCCTACTGGCCTCCCTTAGGACTGCTACGGCGCGGCGACCCCCCTGAACACGGATGGGTACACACGCCACACACGGCAAGTACCGAGATATGGCATGAAATGACATTATCACCCGTGAACGGGAGGGGCGCCGCCTGCGAACGAGCGCAGTGAGTTGAACACTGACCTATCTAAATCACATATTGGGGGTCGGGTGGGCGGGCGCTTGCCATGGCTCTGCGCGCTCTTGTGCGCCAGACCACGAAAGCAAAGCCAAAGGCAGCTTTACAGTGGTGGCGAGACGCGAGGCGCGCATACCCAAGGTTTTCCCCACAGCCCTCTTCACGCTGGACGAAGGTCGACTCCCTCGACTCCCCTCCAGCGTCTTGACCCCAGTGTGAATAGTATAGACGGTTTGGCCTACTGGCCTCCCTTAGGACTGCTACGGCGCGGCGACCCCCCTGAACACGGATGGGTACACACGCCATAGCTGCCCTCGGAAGCCCGCAGACCTGCCGCGAGCTGACCAAGCTCGAGTCAGTGTGTGCGAAGAGACCCCAACGCTGAAGAGCAGCGCCGAGAAATAGTCCGCCATGATCACTGAAGACCATTAGCGAACGAACTCTTCATGGTCGAACATCGCCTCGAAGTCCTCGTAGGAAGTTGAGGCGATAACCGAGCCCATCTGTCGGGCGCACGAAAGCGAACCCCGCAGGTAGAGCTCATAAACGTCCGAGTCCCATCGACCCATGGCTCGGATAACTGCTTCCGAGACGTTCGCCGCCAGCGCGGCGGACGCCCCCCCGATGCGAAGGCTGTGCCCCCCGTACAAGCCCGGGGGAAGCCCAACAGAATGCATCAGGAACCGAACGACCTCGCGCACATAGTCCGTGGTAAAGGACGCCCCAGACGAGCGCCGAAACAGAGGCGTCGTGTCGTAAGCCTCAGGGGGCACGCGGTCGACGCGAAACAGGCGCAGCAGCTCACGCACCGGAGTTAAGATCGTGCCATCGAACAAGAACACGGGCACCGTCTTGCCCCCGTGGTAGCGGAGCTTCTTGCACGGACGCATCATCACCTGAGCTGCGGTCGGGGTCACGCCCCGCCGCTCGACCTCGTCAAACGAGACCCACGTCGCTAGCTGCCCGTCCTCCGAGCGTACGAGGAAGGTCACATCGGCCCGACTAAGGCAACGCGCCTTGGACCACACCTGCCCACGCTGCAGCGACATCTCCGCAGCCCTCAGAAGGCCGCAGAACCCAACCGAGGCACATGCCCGAGCATTCACCGCCGACACGGAGTCGACAGGTAGCTTATCGAGCGCGGCCCTAAGAACCTGAGTGCGCACCGCCCGCCGAGGACGTCGAGGGGGCGCATCGATCACCTTCGCCATGCCCTTGATCATCTTGCGCACACGCGGCATGTTGTATCCTGGGACCGGCGGGCCGTAGTACGAGACGTGCGCACTGAGCGCCTCCGCAAAGTACTTGCGGGCCGTCTCGACCTGCACCCGGCGAACATGCACCAGCCACACGACGAAGCGCAAGTAGTACCCCTCGATGCGAAGCCGCACCTCCGGGCCGTCTGCCAACTCCCCATGCTGCTCAGGGGACTCCCCGAGAGAGCGCATGAAGTCCCTCCACCAAACCCATCCCTGAGTGCTCCCCCCAGAAGTCGTCTGCACGCCGGCGGCGAGGTACGCGACCGCGCTCTCCTCGAGCGAAGGGTCGTGCACCCGAGCCAGATCGCGCTCCCGCCGGGCCGAGGCCCGACGAGCGCGCTGCCCCATCCGGTCGCCCACTGCGAAGGGGCGGCGATCTGAAGCGCTCGGCGCGGCAAACTCCCACTGGAAGGGCTCAGAGAACATCCCGCCAGTCGACGACATGGAAGTCGACGAACTCCAACCCCAGCTCGTGCGCCATGGCGGCCACGGCTGCCGGCCCGCCCCGTGTGACGGGGCGAGACCCAATGTCGGCCCACTCGTTGTTGGCCGACGTAATCCGCTCTCCCATCACGAAGACGGAGCGGTCCGAACACCAGAGGACCCGCGCTGCGCACAGCCGCTGCGACAGCGGCGTGCTCG
>Ga0210247_102350_pt1 | contig 11610 bp, 11 predicted proteins | sample ChrtobMetP3_16mM_FD_155449 | JGI IMG/M metagenome (GOLD analysis project Ga0210247, IMG submission 155449) | Chrysochromulina tobin associated microbial communities from unialgal haptophyte culture, Seattle, Washington, United States - P3_16mM | ecosystem: Host-associated > Algae > Haptophytes >...
TTCTGCACGCCGCTGATCGACTTCAGGTAGGCGTCGAACCACGCGGGCTCCCACGCGCCGCCGCCAATGTCGTAGCCAAAGTTTTTCCAGGGGATGTTGGTGCCGAGGAAGAGTGGCGGCGGGGTTGTCAACGTCCAGTTCTTCAAAGGTCGACGTGTCCACAGCCTCGCGAAGGCTTGCGCACGCGCGCGCGCTCAGGGCCGCCGGCTCGACGAGGACGCCGCTGGAGCGGCGCGAGGCCCAATCGTGCTGGTCGCCGTCGTGCTTGAGGTCCTTGAGCAGCTCGCGTGCCATGGCATGCGCGTCCAGATCTGCCAGGACGAGATCGCCAGCAAGAAGCCGCCGCTCCATGGGGGTCATCTGTGCCGCGAGCCGTGCATAGCTCGCCGAGAGCGGCGGCAGCAGGCCGTCGGCGGCACGCGATGCCACGGCAGCGAGGAAGTCGACACTCATGATACCGCCACAGTCTGCTCAGAGCAAAGAACAGACCTTTGATGGCGCCAGGGCAAGGGACGAATGGTGTGGGGTGTGGGGTGCCTCGGCGGCATTGGGCTGTCAGTGCAAAGAGGCACAGAATTTTCTGCGGCGATGCCGATTTCGTGTATGCAGTGTATGTTGGGACTGTCTCATTACGACGGCTGACTCACGGTTGCGTGCGCGCACACGAGCCGCGGCGATGGGCACAAAAAGCTGAGGCCATCGCTCGTAGCACCTCGCGTTGTGTTGGGCACATTCGTGATATGAAAGATATCGGGGTGACGGCACACGAGACACGGCTACTCTGTCCCTTGTTCCGTGTTTGGTGTTTCTGTGTGTCGGACCGTAGGAGTCTCGCGCCATGGCGAGCGTCCGCGGCTTTCTAAAATATTCAAACCCAATGTTCAAACCCTTTTAATGATCTCACGTGTCCGAGAATGTGTCTTGTTGCGGTGTGGCCAGCGAACATGACCACTCCGTGGAAATACTCGGGGCAGTCGGTGCCACGGGGCAAGCCACCCATTCGGGGGCGGCAGCGCCCTTGCAGCGCCCCGCGCGCACCCTGCACGCGATTACCATCCGCAACGAGTCCAACGTTCAACCTCGAAAGAACACTTGTTGTACAGTACGAAGGAGGTTCAAGATGGTTTCAGGCACCCCCCTCCGCTTCCGCCCCCCTCCTACGCCCTCCGAGGGGACTGTGGAGGCGAGCCTCCCCCGCCCCCTTCTCCGAGCCATGCTCTTCCTCTCTTCTTGTCGCAGTCTGCGAGCCCGACACGGCGTCGACGTCTTCGACGCAGTACATGAGCCTAACCCAGGTCCCCCAGGCGCTCTGGCGCGACATCGTCCTTGTGGTTGACAAAGTGGCCGGCGAGCCTGCGCGTCTCGCATCCATACCGGCGCGGGTCGAGCATGTGCGTGTGCCACACGAGGTCGACGATAGGTGTGGGCACAAGCTCTTCTGCCGAGTGGTGGAAGTGGTCCAGGAAAGCGTGGTACTCGTCGACGGCGGCGGCAATGGCCGCCGCGGAGTCGAAGGCCGCTCTGTCTGCCAGTATGCCACGCATGAAGCTCTGCTGCCGCCGCATCCCCGCGACCAAATCGAGCCCGAGCCACTCGAGGCATCCCTCGACGGCTGTGACGGCCTGTGTGCCTTCAGAGCCGGTGGCCGCTGCGCATGGGGCGTCAGGGAACTCATAAACTGGCTGATGCGCCACCGGCTGCGCGTGGTGCACCATGCAAGCATTCACGTAGCAGACGGGATGGAGCAAGTGGGTCCGCCACGCCAGCTCCACAGCAAAGCTCGTCGGCGCGCCCTCGCCTGCGCCCTTTTCAAGGAGGGCCGCGTACTCGCGCACGACACGCAGCAGCTCAGTGTCAGAGGCGGAATCGAGCAGATCCAGTGCTTGCTCGAAGAACGCGAACTGAGCACGCGACGCGTCAATGAGGTAATGCAAGTCGAGGCTGAGGCCCTTGGTGTCGCACAGGAAGAGCCCGTAGCGCACGCCGTGCGTCAGCGTGCTCACGCCGTGCACGAGCGAGTTCACGTGCGTCGTGGCCGAGCCGCGCGGCCGCGCTGGCTGCACGAAGCCATGAGCCGTCGCAAATGTGAGCTTGCCGCCGCCATACTCGTGCTCGGCGTTGAGTGCGACCTGCATCGTGCGCTTTGAGTAGTCGCAGTGGAAGGGAACGCACTGATTCGTGGCGGCGACGCGGCGGAGCTTGATCGTGTCGTACGGCGAGCCGAAGGCCGTACGAAGCCGCTCGAGCTGTGCCATGCCAATGAGCGATTCGAGTGCCTCATCAGTGAGCGACAGACGGATGTCGAGCGCCTCAGCCGGCGGGCACGCTGCGGCATGCTCGTCGAGCGTGCGGACGAGCGCGGAGCACGCCGTGGCATCCAGCAGCTCGTCGTGGCGGATGCACGGCTGCTCGTCGGGGGAGCCGCCCAGGAGCGCGATCAGGGCGCACGCCTCCTCCGGCGAGCCGAGCGCGTCCGTGAGGAAGGAGATGCCAGGCGAGCCCGTGTGCGCACCGAAAAGCGCGGGGAGCGGCGACGCGATGCACCCCGGCGGGCCGAAGAGGCCCGCCCCCAGCGGGGGCGGGCACCCGAAGGGGCCCGCCGCCAGCGGGCAGTAGGATGGGGGCATGCCCGGCATTATGATGTAGCAGTAGGGTGGAACGAGGCGGTTAGTGAACGCTTGTAGTAGCCGACTGCACGATTGGCACGCCGGCCCGTCGTTCGGGCCGCAACGGCCATCTGAGTCCGGGATGGCGATCGGTCCCTTGTGCTTTCCACAGTAGAAGGTCCCCTGGCAGCCGATTGGAGTCCCAAAGGCGATGATGTCACCCTCGTCGTTGACGAGTCTCGTTTGGAAGCGCGAGCACGAGGCGCACGCAGGGCCGCCGGTGGGGCCACATCGGCCGTCCGAGCCCGGGATTGCGTCTGTGCCGAGGTGGCGCCCGCAATAGAATTTCAGCCGGCCGTCGTGACCAATGAACGCGTACTCATCCGTGCCGAGGGCCACCAGCGCGCCCTCGTCATTCACCGGGTGAACGCCGATGCTCGTGAGGGACGCAGACAGCTCCCTCAGCGCGAGGGAGGAGCACTCGGCGAAGGCGTGAGCGCCGATGCTCGTGAGGGACGCGGGCAGCTCCCTCAGCGCGAGGGAGGAGCACCCTTCGAAGGCGTAATCGCCGATGCTCGTGAGGGACGCGGGCAGCTCCCTCAGCGCGAGGGAGGAGCACCCGGAGAAGGCCTTATCGGCGATGCTCGTGAGGGACGCGGGCAGCTCCCTCAGCGCGAGGGAGGAGCACCCGGCGAAGGTACCATCGCCGATGCTCGTGAGGGACGCGGGCAGCTCCCTCAGCGCGAGGGAGGAGCACCCGTGGAAGGCGTGACCGCCGATGCTCGTGAGGGACGCGGGCAGCTCCCTCAGCGCGAGGGAGTAGCACCCGAAGAAGGCGTAATCGCCGATGCTCGTGAGGGACGCGGGCAGCTCCCCCAGCGCAAGCGAGTGAAAGCCCTCAAACGCGCGATCGCCAATGCGCGTCAGGCTCGCCGGCAGCGCCACCGACCGTAGGTCCCGCTGCCCACGAAAGTACCCTGCCTCGAGCGTCGTGACGCCCTCCGGGACGATGGCATGATCCGTGTGTACGTACGTCAGACGAAACTTGGGGTACGCGCGGTCGTGCCGGTAGATCATGTAGATTCGGGAGCGGCCGCCGCCGCCACCCACGCCAGTGACCGAATCGTATCGGGTGCCAGACGGCATAGAAGCAGCGGCGCCCGATTCGATGCCGGGCGTCGGGCGAGCCCACGTCGTCGACGGCATCTGTGGTGGCATGCGCAGCGACGCGTCCGGTGGCAGCTCGATCGTGCGGCCGGTGATGACATCGGCAACCAGCAGCTCCCGCTCGCCGCGCCCGTTTTTGGAGCAGTACTGGTCCGAGTAGCCAGCCTCAACGGCAAAGTAAGAGGCAATGCCCCACATGCCTTGGTTACAGAAGCGCATGTCGAAGCCCTCTTGCCCACTGTAGATCTCGTGCGGTGGCGTGCTGCCGGTGCCATGGAAGAGCTCCTGCACCATCGGCCGCTCGCCGCCCAGGTCGTTCTGGAGCATGGTCATTTGGATGTCAAAGGAGGTCCAGAGACGCACATTTTGAATCCGTTCTACACGCCTAAGGGTCGCCGATGGTACCGTCGCCCGCAGCCGCGACTCAAGCCGTACCCACTCGGCTGAACCCGGCTCGACAGCCGCGAGTTGCAGATTCAGAGTCTGCGGCTGCAGCCACTCCGGGGGAAGCGGTCGGCCAAGAGGGTTGATGCCATGCTCTCCCGGAGTGGCACCGCCCCAATCGCCGTCGCCATCGCCGTCGCTCACCCGAACCGTCGCCTCGCCAAACATTTTGGAGGCCGCCTCCTTGGCGGTTAACGCTCTGGCAAGCGACTGCTCTGCCGCCACGCGCGTCGCCTTGGCCGCATCCACGTCGCAGGCGGGCGCCGTACCCTCGGCAATTAGCGCATTGGCAAGCGACTGCTCAGCCGCCCGGTGCTCCGCCACGGCCGCATCGAGCACGACGCGGGCGCGACGAGCGACTGCCACCTTCTCAGCCACCGTCGGCGGGGGCACGGCATAGGGCGGGATTGCAGAGGGGCTCGACGCCCTCTCGAGAATTTCGACGATTGCTAAGTGGTTCTTGTCCCTCGCCAGCGCGAGCGCTGTTTTACCCTGTGCGTTCAGCACGTCCGGAGAAGCGCCTGCTGAGAGCAAAAACTCCACAACTTCCACGTGCGCTTTGCTCGCTGCAGCATGGAGCAGCGTGTAACCTTTGAAGAGACCATCAGGACGAACGACGTCAACTGCCACCTGGCGATCAATCATCAACGGGCGGAGCTCCGCTAGGTTCCCATTTAACGCGAGAGTGAAGGCGCGGTTCAGTGCCTCCATGTTTCGTGTTTCGTGTTAGAAGTCACACAGACACACATTCACATTCACACACACGTTTCGTGTCATCAGAAAATCTCGGCGGTGCCGGTTAAAAGACACCGGGGGGAGCCGGGACACACCCGCCGATTGTGTCGAGTTCTGACCTCAACCGATCTTCGTTCGATCGTTTCAGGGCCCTCTCGGCCAGACACACACCCACAAGCCCCGAAAAGGCGTGCGTGGGAGGCGCTCACACCCGATCGCTCGCGCGTCGCGCCAGCGAGGGAACCAAAAAGGAGGCGCATCGGCGACCGCCAGTTTGAACTTGACTTGACTTGACTTGAACATTTGCGACGATCGCTTTTTCCGAAAGAAATCGAGCACGAGCTCGACAAACGAGCACGAAAAACGAGCACGACACACAAGATGTCCAGGTCCGTTCTTCCTCAGGCGACTGAAATCGAGGCCGTGCGTGCCTACGTGCCGGCGTCAGAGTCTATCGGCCGGCTCGGTGCCTTCGAGGCCAAGGTCGAGGCCGAGGCAGAGGCCCAGGCGGAGGAGATGGCCGTGGCGGCCACCAGCGGCCTCTGAGTGATAGCGGCAGTGAGAGCGACAGTGAAGGAGAGAGCTACGACACAGAAAATGGCGGACGGAGCTGCGGCAGCAGCGAGAGTAGCGAGAGCGAGAGCGATAGAAGCAGCGAGAGCGAGAGAGCGCCGGCACGGCGGAGGCTTCCATAATGGGCGTGTCGGCAGCAGAGGAGGCTGGACCGGATGAGACAGAGGAGGCTAGACCGGATGAGACGCGAAGGAGGGCCGAGGCGCCACGAGTGACACCCAGGGAGAAGAGCGTCGTGGATGCGAGCGCGCCGGTCGCGACGGTGCCGCCCATGTACTGTGTACGACCGGATGGGCCACCTCGGAGCAAGCTGAGCGATCACCTCCGAGAGGCGGCTGGACGAGTCCACCTTGGCCGTCTTGCGCGAGCCGTCCTCGAGCTGCAGCCCAGTGTGCACTCGCCGGGAGCGGCCAGACGATTGGCGGCCGCGACGAGTTCGAGCTTCGCATTCTTCGAGAGCCCAGACAAGGCCGAAGCCGCCGCTGCGGTGCGGGCAGAGCAGGCTTCCACAGCCATCCAGGTGGCGCGGCGTGGCTGTCTGGGCCGGCGGCTCGCCGCGGCGGGCCAGTCAGCAGTGGCGACGGCGCGAGGCGATGCGGCTACGTCTAGGTCCTAGGAGGCAGTCCACTCCGATTCTGCCGAGCACGTGAGCGTCAGCGTTCGGTTGGCGAACAAGACGACTGTATGGTTTGTTCGTTGGGAGCGCTCAAGCTCTCTGTGAATGGTATCCTGTGATTGGATACATGGTTAGCATCTTGCTATGCTATAGGGACATACTTGGTATTGGGTGCCCAACCGATCCTCGGTTGCATCTCGCGCTTCCACGGGCGCTTCACCGGAACTTGCCGAGATATAATCTCCGAGATCGTGAATCTCGGAGATCATCTCTGTCGTTCTGGCTACTGTCCTGTACTAGGACGACTCCTGGTTCCGTACATTACCGCTAGGATGTCTGCCGGTGGCTGATGGGGTGGTCGGTGGGTCCATTTTGTTCGAGAGCTTGCGCGTGGCTGCTGTGCACAACCACAAGCGCGCAAGCGGGGGTGGTGGTGCAGGGTCGCAGGATGCCGACGTCGGCTTCCATGATTCGCGCTTGAGCCTGAGGGCGGATTGCTTCTGAGATTCCTCTGATTGCGCCGCCTTGCCCGTTCACACCCGACTGGTACGCTAGTTCGCTCCTGGCGATGAGCCCTTACCCTTTTGGGGGTTTCGCGGCTCATCCGACCACGTGCGCCCGTAGCAGCGCTCCCTTCGTTTGGGTCCATACACTCTTGGAGCTCAGGGCTCAGTACACATTTGGAACCAAGGCGCCCTGTTTCATGTTTAACGGCTAGCAAGCTTGCTTTGCTTGTTTAACGGCCTTGTTTAACGGCGTAAGATAGCGATTCATGAGTAAAATTAATGAGGAATGAGCGAGTCGGACCGCGACGAAACTGGTACTCCGACTGACGAAACATGAATTAATGAGGCATCTGCAGAGCGATCAGTACTCTGCACTCGTCCCTCCAGGGCTCACGTCCAAGTGGCTCGCGGTCGAAGCTGGGATGGGGGCTGGAGCATCGACGTGCGCGGAAGGGCAGCAATTCGTGAGCACTGAGACGCAGGAACAGCTCGCCACTCTGCCAGCGGCCGTGATCGACGAGCTGGAAGAACTGCGTGCCGAGCTCGAGAGGCTACGGCTGGATGCCTTGCGCATAGAGCAGACGCATGGGGACGACGGCCTGTGGATGGGCCACAACTGCGTGCGTGTGCCTGCACAGACTCGGCAGCGAAGAGGCAGGTCAAGGTCTCCAATCTGGAGCGGGCTCTGCACAGACACCGAGGAGCACCTCCGCTCGCTTTCGTCCGACGCCCAGGAAGAATTGGAGGCGTTGCGGGCAGAGCTGGACGCGCTGCGGCGGCAGCAGGCAACACGCGAGGAATACGCCATGCTATGCACGCCGATGCAGATTGAGCTCCAACGAGGAAGGCACTGAGCTGCCTTTCTTACAGACTGGGCTTAGAGATTGTGGGAGTACGCACTATACGCAGGAGATGCCAGTTGCTGTGGCCCGAGGGTGGCGGATCGGCTTTCACTAGCGGCCGGCCTTGTTCGGCCACCAGCGTATGGTGTGTTCCATTAGCATGGCGTTCGATTCAAGTCTGCATTACAAGGATCAAGGAAGCATGCAAGGAAGCTATACGATGGTTACGATCATGGTGGCGGCGTGGCGCGGGTGACACCTTGAGCGGCAACGCGCCTCGCTGTCCGTGTAGCGAGCACGGCGATGTAGTCGTCCTAGCGCCTCCGCTCCTAGCATATCAGAAGCGATCGCCACCGTCTAGCCATTTATTACGAATAGCAAACACACATTTTCAAACACGCACTCCCGCGCCCGGCCCGCGGCCGCGACGTCCGACGACCCGCCCGAGAGGCCCGCGAGCCGCGTGGCTCGAGGGAGCATGGGGTCAGCGGTCAGGCTGGCGGCTGAGGTTGGTCTGTCGAGGTCTTTCGAGTTACACTGTCGAGTTACTGTCGAGTTACTGTCGAGGTCCCTGATCGAGGCCAGGGCTCAAGGGGCCGGTCTCAGGTTCGCAGGGGGCGTCGAAGGGGGTGGCCTCATTCTGACGGTCGGCCGCTGGGAGTTGGGAGCTTGGTGGGCACCGGGGCACATTGGCGTGGTCGAGCGCATGCGTCGGTGTGTCGGTTCGGTTCTTCAGGTATCAGGTTCTTAAGTGAAAGTGCTATGTCTCGTGTCCGGCTCCCCCGGTGTAAGATGCAAGCACGGCGAAGCACTCAAATGCTTGCTTGCTTGGAGCTTGCTTCTAAGTCGAATATAGGGTCCTTAACCGGTACGAAGAGTCTGAGAACTTCCCGGAGAACTTCTCACGCCGTGGCGTCTTTGTTACATTAAGATGATGTGTGTGATCAGCGGTCATCAAGAGGTCATCAGAGGTCATCAGAGGTCATCAGAGGGGAGCACCTGCTCGAGCGTCATCAGAGGTCATCAGCGGTCATCAAGAGGTCATCAGAGGTCATGCAGCTAATTAGGAAGCCGACATACGCGTCGCTCGCCACGGGCGGCAGGCGCATGAGCAGGCGCGCGAGTCCCGCGCACACCTTGTCGCGCGCGCGGTCGTGCGCGGCGACCGAGGCGCGCTGGAGGAGTGCCTGCACGGCCTGGAGGGCCGCGGCTGCGCGCTTGCCACCTTCCTCCGTCACGCCCGCCATCGACAGCTGCCCTTCGACCGCGAGCGCGACAAAGTCGACGCACTCGCGCTGCGCGCTGAGCGCCTTGGCGTCGGTGCCGTGCTCGAGCGCCAGCGTTGGGAGCACCGCGCGCATCACGGCGGGCAGCGTGTGCTCCGCATCGCCGTGCGTGTCGCCCAGGCACAGGCCGAGCTGCGCGTATGCACCCACGCCCGCGAGCAGTGCGATGAGCTGGGCGTGCACCAATGCCAGGCCCTCGAGCCGCCCACCCACTGGGAGGGCAGCCCGAGAGGCCGGGTGACGCAAAGACGGCTGCTGGCCTGCTTACAGGATAAGCAGGCCAGCAAGCCGTACGGCAGAATGGAGTCCATTGACGGCGCATGCCGAGCTCGTCCCGCTCACCCTATTGCGGTGAAGAGCTTTTCGTCGATGGTCGGATACGAGCTCGCCACAAAAGAGCGACCTCGTTTCCTGTTGTTCCATGGATCGTGGTCATGGAACGTCGAAGAGATCAAAACGACGCTTAACGCGGTAGGCGAGCACACGGTGTGCAGGGTTTCGCGGGGATTCGACAGAAAGGTCGTTTTGCTTTTCAACTTGATGAAAACGCCCGGCGGCGCGCGCGCTCTCTCGCGCTCGCGTCAGAAGCACCGCCGGCTCCTACCGAGTCGCCGAAGAAGTCATCGCCCCCCGCGCGGGCGTCGTCGACAAGTGCGGGCATCTGCCCGAGGACAGAGCGATCTCTAAGGGTAGTGGGCATCCGCCCAACCACATTCCCGCGACGAAGATGCCACAACGTGCCCTGAACTACGAGCGCAAGCGGACCGGTGACGTGGATGAACTCCTGACGCTGACGTGTGGCGACGTGTCCGGCCGGAGCCATGACGACTGCCTTGCATCCGGCGTGGCGAACTGGCGGCCGTTGCCCAAAGGCAGCAAGCTACCCAAGAAGCTCACGCCCTGGGAGCCTGGCATGGCACGTGGTGCATACTGCGAGGTGTGCTATCGCGATCGTGACATCAAGGCAGCGTGTGCCCGGCGGTTCCCACCGCTCGAGTCGAAGGCGACCCGAGCGACCGTCCCGCTCGCGGAACCCCCTTACGACGAGTGCGGCAGTAGCCACGTCACCGCTCCGGTCGGTGGTGCTGAGCCCCTTGCTGATTCCGATGAGTGGGATGGCTTAGGCTTCTCGTTCGCCGCACTGGTAGAGACTCCGCCGAACGTGGTGAGAAAGCAGCGCGACCAGGCACGAGCCCAAAATCTTGAGCTCATGGCCAAGAATGCTGCGCTCTGCGCGCAGCTCGCCCAGGGCTCGGCCGACGCCTGTTCTGTTCTGTTTGCGGCCACGCTCTGAGACCGGTCTGCTCCGCAGCGCACACGATGTCGATGAGGATCCGCTGATCGGTTTTGGCCCGGAGAGAGTGACCCTGCCGGAATGACTAGCGATGCGCGGCGCGTCTGTGACCGGGCGACGCGCGCGATGATCATTCGTGTGTGTGTGTGTGTGTGTGTGTGTGTCCGTGTGTCGGGAGGCAGGGCCGGATCGGATCTGTCCTCTTTCCTCGGATCAATCTGAGGGTGTTGGGGACTGTTGGTGGCAGGACAGTGAGCTTGGCGACCCGAGGAGCCAGCAAGGTGTGAGAGAGGACCTCACGCCTCGTACGTGATGAGAGGAGCAGGAGGAAGTGAGAACGGTCCGGAGTGTAGAACCTAGAACGGTCCGGAGTCTGCGCATCGGATCTTGTGGATCGTGCGGTACCGTACGTGGCAGGGACCCGAGAGGACGGTCCCTGCCACCCGCGCGTGCGTTTGTGAAAGTATAGTCCACTGAGAAGTTATAAATGTGCACGCACACTGACGTTACTATCCTGTTCCGCCGTTTACGGCCCTCTGAGACCCATAAGCTGCTCGATCTCCGCCGCGTGCGCGGGCGCTGCCGCTGTCTCGTCATCGCGGCATGTTCAGCACGACCAGTCGCACAGGCTCGGGCACGTCGCCATCCGAGGTGGGCGCTGTCGTGGAGCACGCGGTCGAGCAGGTTGTTCTCGGGCTTGAAGTCGCGATGCACGACGGCACCCTTGCCGCCAGGCACTGGCGTGTGCAGGTAGAGCAGCGCGTCGGTCGCCTGCCGCAGGTCGCGCAGGCGCTGGTGCAGTGTCAGAGGGCTCAGCGACGCACCGAGGCCGAGGCGGCGCAGGTGCTCGGGGTCGGCCTCTTTCGGCCACAGCCGATCGGCGAGGCTGTGGCCGCGCATCAGCGGGAAGACGAGGCACGGCACGGCGGCGCCCCGTGCTCCAGACAAAAGGCAGCACGTGCGGGTGGCTGCACTGCTGCAGCACACTCACCTCGCGCTGCAGGTCGGCGAGATCGTGCACGCCCGACTTGGCGCGCTTGACGGCGACGGCCTTGTGGCGCAGCCAGAGCGGCAGCACCTCGGGCCGCAGCGACGACAGCGCATCCGCGGTGTAGACGCGGCCGTAGCCGCCGCTGCCGATGAGCCTCTGCTCTCCAACGCCGTCCGTCGCCGCCGCAAGCTCGTGCTGTGGGCAGCCGCCGCGCGCGCTGTGGGCAGCCGCCATCTTCTCTGACGAATTCCGAAAAACTTAACAGCGGACTTGTGACGGAGAACACCAGGAGCTGGCCTTTCCCCCATGCCAGTTGTTACCAGTCTTCGTATGGCCACAATCCGGCAAGTTTCACGGCCGCGGCAAGTTTCGAACTGGTGCCGGCTGGAGGCGGCGATGGCGGTGTTCTTGCTCGTGTTTCTACATAGGGTGGGGGTAGCTTTTTCGGAGGGTCCGAAGCTTTTACCGTTTTACGAGAATCTCGCCAAGTGGCAACTTTTACCGCTATACGCCCATATCCTGTCAGTCACTTTTACCGTTTTACCGCAAA
>Ga0210247_102355_pt1 | contig 11594 bp, 8 predicted proteins | sample ChrtobMetP3_16mM_FD_155449 | JGI IMG/M metagenome (GOLD analysis project Ga0210247, IMG submission 155449) | Chrysochromulina tobin associated microbial communities from unialgal haptophyte culture, Seattle, Washington, United States - P3_16mM | ecosystem: Host-associated > Algae > Haptophytes >...
CGGCAGGCTCGAGAGCGCACAGGAAGGTGCAGTCCCAAATGAAGTCGAATCGTCGGCTCGGCATCTCGAAGAAGTCGCCACATTCGACGGCCACGCGCGCTTTGATGGCTGCCGACGAGCTCGACCTTGCAATTTCCTCCCGAGCCGCCTCACACGCCGTCGGCGAGAGATCGAGTGCGACGATGGAGCCGAAGCCGTGCTCAGCGAGAGCCAGCGCGTCATACGCACGGCCGCAGCCGGGCACGAATGCAGTCATGCCTGCGCGTGAGACCAGGGACCGCCTCGCAAGCTCGGCGGTCAGCGGCAGCGACACGCCCGCAACGTCGAAGCGAGAGCCCTGTGGGAGACCTCCGTTCTGCGTCCATAGCTGCTCCCAGTGCGGGCTGGCACCCGCATGCGCGGCCATGCTGCTGCAGCCACGAGCTGCAAGGCCCACGACGACGGCTCTGGCTGGTCGGCCTCGCAGACCGATCATGAAAACCGTGACTGACCTCGCGTATCGGCCGACAGTGAATGCCGACAGTGCCTGCCGATGTGCCGAAAAGCGAGCGCCCCGCGCCCCCTCCCTCTCTAGCTCTAGCCGGTGTCGATTTACTGTACTGTTTCTCGAACTGTTTCGTACAGTACCGCTAGACCTTTGTGTGTATGTGTCGCGTCGTACCGGTGCGGTGCAAAGCGCCGCGAGTACTATTGTAGTGCTGCGCGGGTTTGTCAACTTACCCCTCTTCTGTCAAAGGACAACACTATGTCGTCTATCTCTTCTTCACCACAGGAGGAGGTGGGTCACACAGTCTCACACTTATCACGAAAGCCCAAAAGCGCCCACGGATGGGCATTTGAGTTTCGGCATGTTTCGGAGCCCCCTTCCGCGTTTAAACCGTCAAATGGTCTTCGTCTGATCCTCTAAACCGAGCGCCTCGTGTAGTCGCCGCGCCCGCGCAAGCACCAAACTTATGCATTCGGACCAAATCCGCATGTCCTCGAGCAGCTCGTTGTGTCCCGGGGCGAGGCGCGAGAGACCGTGGCCATTGGGTGTCAAGCGCGTCGCCATCGTCGTGATGTTGTTCATCATCCACCTGATGAGGGAGGCAATCGGCATCTACCCTCAGCATGTGCATCGTCGTCCTGTTGATCAGTTGATCATGCGATCCGAGCGGCGCAATCCGGGGCCATCACAGGAAGCCAATCGGCGGAAATCCGAGGCACGCCGAGGCAATCCGAAGCTATCCGAAGCTATCCGAGGCGATCACCCTGTATACGGCCCAAGGCTCTCCCCATGCGCGGCCTTCGCGTCCTCATGATTGGGCAGACGGGCAGTCCTCCCGTCCAGCCCGGCCTCTAGCAGCGGCCTAAACAGACAAATCCAATACTGTAGGCCGCGGCGCGCCCAAAGGAGACCCATCGCGGCGGACGGGTCGGCGAGGCCTCTCGTGCGCATGCGCGCATGCATCTGCGAGCGCGCCTCCTCCTCGAGCAGCGCATGCATCGAGCCGAAGCGTCGAGGGTTCAGGGCGTAAGTGGCCTCGATCTTGGCAAGATTGTCGGTCACCTGCTTGGCCGCGGGCCGACTGAATGAGCCGAGCCGCACCAAGATCGTGTCGCGGAACTCCCGGCAGCCACGCATGAATTCGAGCACGTCCACATCGTCCTCGCCCAGCAGCGCGCCCGAAAACGTGGCCGCGTTCGTGCGCAGCACGCGCTCCGCAACACTGGCCGCGCCAGCTGAGCACGGTGCAGTTGCGCGTTCGCAACGCCTGCTCACGTGCTCAGCTTCTTGAACATTGAACTTTGCGCGCCGCACACCCGCCTTCGACGACCAGCCTAGTGCACCAGCGAGGCGGGTCGCACGTGTCGGAGACAGCACGCGTCGGCCTGCATCGTGCTCGCTCATTTTCTCGGCAGACGCGCCGAAAAGTGCCTCGAGTAAGGGACTAGCCGACCAGAGTTTGGAGTTGATGAATTCGAGCGGGCATAGGATGAGGAGTGCGACCCGCTGTGCGAAGGGCAGCAGGACGCACGGTCCACCAGGAGCCTGGTGCATGGCTGCGAACTGGGTTTCGTCTTTCCGCAAATAGATCGACAAACCGTTTTCACGAACTTCAAGTCAAGTCGGAGAATGCTTGAACTGAAGGTGTATGTCAACACGTGGTACCATATCCGTGCCCTTCATACTATCAGGTCAGCAGGTTGTCCTGCATGGTCGCGCGCATGTTCATCTCGAGCAGCTTGCGTCGCGTCTGCTCGCGAAGCGGCTCGATTTCGAGGATGGCAATCTGCACGCGACGGGCCGGCGGCTGGCGCACGGCGGGGGGTGGCTTGCGAAGCATCGCATGGAGCTCGTGGAAGGAGATTTCGCCCGAGCTGTCCGTGTCGAATTGATCAAAAAGATCGTCCGCCTGGCCGACCAAGATCGAGATCAGGCCGAGCTCGGGAAGAGCCGCCCGGAACTGTGCGCACCGCGCCCAAAAGGAGGGGGTGGGTGAGGGGGGGGGGGGGGGGGATGGGAAGAAGCCTCTCATGAGAACTATTCGCCTCTGATGATGTGGAGCAATCCGGCGCAATCATGTTGCAGATCACCTCCTCCTTCGAGATGATGCCATCGCCGTTGAGATCCCACCGCCGGAACAGGCCCACCACCCGTTCCCCCCTCGCCACGAGGGATGCCCGGAGCTGTTCGGTGGGATTGGCCGATTTCTTGGCCGAGGTCTTCGTCTTGGCCGAAGTCGGCGAGGGATTGGCCAGCGTGGACCGGTGCTCGATTTGGAAGAGCTTAAGGAGGCCAGCGGGCAGCGAGGCCGAGTCGCGGAGCAGACCTGATCAGGGAGGCAATCCTCATGCAGTCAGCTTTCAGTCGTCATGCAGTCATCATGAAATCAGCATGCAGTCATCATGCAGTCATCAGCAGGCAATGGCCTCGAGGTCAAGCTGTGGAAGAAGACCGGACGGGTCTGCCTCGTGCCGAGGATCGTCAGAGGTCATCAGTGGTCATCAGTGGCCATAAGCGGTCATCAGCGGTCATCAGTGGAAGCAGACCTGTCGGGTCCGTCTCGTGCCGTGGATCTAGGATGAACTTGATCGCGGCCTGGAGATCACTCATGGAGATCGTACCCTCCCCCTTGACGTCCAGGGCTTGGAAAAGGACCTCGCCTGATGAGGGAGCCCATCAGCTTCAATCAGCATGCAAGCCACGGAACAATCAGGGGTCATTATCAGTGTGGTCATCATCAGCCTCACCTTCCTCGCCAGCGCCCAAATCCATCCCAAATTCGGCCATCAGGGGTCATCAGCGGTCATCAGAGGTCATCATCAGCCTCACCTTCCTCGCCCGCGCCCAAATCCATCCCAAATTCGGCCATCGCCCGTTGGTACGCCTTGCGATTAATCTCCGTCGGGGGTGGGGTGGCCCCCTTGCTGGCCGTCGGCTGCACAGTAGGGTGCAGTAGGGAGGCGCTCAGGTCATGAATGACCTGCGCAAACTCGCTCAGGTCCAGCTTGCCGTTGGGATTGCCGTCGTACACGCTCATGATTCGTCCGGCCTCGGCAGTGCTTAAGTCGAGGCCGTGGTGCTCGAGCGCCTTGCGCAGCTCCTGGATTTCGAGGTACCCGCTGTCATTTGCATCGAAGCGCGAGAAGGTCAGCTTGACCTTGGAAGCAGTGGCGCTCAGGTCGTGGATGACCTGCGCAAACTCGCTCAGGTCCAGCTTGCCGTTGGGCTTGTCGTCGTACACGCTCAGGATGCGCCCGGCCTCGGCGGTGCTTAAGTCGAGGCCGTGGTGCTCGAGCGCCTTGCGCAGCTCCTGGATTTCGAGGTACCCGTTGTGATTCACGTCGAAGCGCGAGAAGGTCTTCTGTACCTTGGCCGAGATGGCCGGGAGCGCTGTCTTGGTAGGGAGGTCAGCGACAGGGCCGCGCAGGATCTTGGAGAGCTCGTAGAACTCGAGCGTGCCACCGCCATCGGCATCCCAGCTGGCGAACAGCTCGTCGATGCTCTCTGCGGGCACCTCGAGTCCCAGGACGGCCATCGCGTGATGGAACTCGGCGCATGACACCTGCCCGTCGCCATTCTCATCCCAGCTTCGGAACAGGTCCATCACTCTCGTCGCGTTCAGCTGCAGGGCCCTCTTGATCTGCTCGGCGATCGGCAGAGCGTTGATCGTTACGCCTCTCAATGGGGTCATCAATGAGGCTCGGTGTGTCGGTGATCATCAGTGGTCATTAAGTGGCCATCAGTGGTCGTCAGTGGTCATCAGTGGTCATCAGTGATCATCAGTGGTCATCAAGTGGTCATCAGTGGTCATCAGTGGTCATCAGTGGTCATCAGTGGTCATTAAGTGGCCATCAGTGGTCGTCAGTGGTCATGCCTCACTCACCTGGTCGACAATCGGCGGAGCACCTGGCTCTTCGTCCAGATCGAAATCTCCCAAGATCCCCGGCCGTCTGCCGCGCGCCGCTTTTCGTGCGGCTGTCTTGGCGGCTGCTTTGGCTGCCGCTGCATCGGCGGCGGCTTCGGCGGCAAGATCGTCGTCGCCGGCGACCTGATGGAAGACCTCATCCAAGTACGCGGTCACGCTTATAGGACCGACCGCCTGCGCGTCTGCCGCGCGCTTTGCTGCGTTTTGCTGCAGCTGTCGCTGCTGCACCTGCTGCACCTGCTGCACCTGCTGCACCTGCACCTGGCTGACGGCATGCAATGACCATTCGCGGACCCTGGTGCGAAGCTTGAGGAGCATCGCGTTGCTCCCAGCTAACGAGATGCCTTGCTGCAGGTGACGGCGCACATTCGACCTCCTTGCAACATCCGCATCACATGGTTGACGAAACTCCTCGCCTGCTGCATCGGCGCCTACTAGGGGCGTCGCCTTCGGCATCGCACTACGCGTGACGCTTCCAAACGCGTTGAGCCCCGGGGAGGCCGCGGCGACGGCGGCGGCGGAGGAGGAGGGCGATAAGCTGGGCAGCGCGGATGTATCGACAGCAGCGCGGGGTTTTGTCAGGGAGGACGCGGTGCTGGAGCCCGGAGTCTTCATCGGAGGAAGACAACCGTCATCGCCGCCGCCAACAACGACGACGACGCTGCCGCCGCCATCGCCCCAGCCGCCGCCGCCGCCGTGCCGTCTGCCACTCGCGGTGCCGATCATGATCTCGTATTGCGTGATCGGCTTCCTTGCTCCGCCCTGGGCGGCGGCGGCGGCTTCCGGCTTCCGAGGAAAGGGTTGTTCCATATTAGGTAGTGATGGCAGTGCCAAATTAGGTAGCGACTTCCGACGAATGGCCCGGGCCGGTGCCCGCAGGCTAGCGACGGCCGGGCTGCTGGCGCTGTGCCGGAGGCCGGCGATCCCAGAAGAGATCTGCATGCAAGTGCTTACCACGGCGCTCCCAGAAGTGATCGCACCGCCCTTGGGCACGGGTAACGGCGGTAAGCTTGGCGGTTGGTGACCGGGGACTGTCCACAGCGCCGCGGCGAAACGGCGAACATGCACCCGCCGCGTTGCCAAATCAGGAAGCGAGGGTAGCAAATGCACCCGCTGCGGAGCCTCGTTGCCGCCGACGTCATCGCCACCACTGCTGCCGTCCTCCTCGCCACGCATCCCCTCATCGTCAGTTGCCTCCTTCTTCACTCCACCCGTCAGCGTCACATTCTCGCCTTGCTCCACCTCGTCACCATCGCCCACATCCGCGTCCTGCTCGCCCCACTCCTCTGCCGCCCCGCGCCCATCTCGGCGCCCATCGCCCACGCTCCATGCGAGCTCACGCAGCGCTGCCTCTGCCGCCCCCACGACCAGCAGCGGCGGGTGCGCGCGAGATCCAATCTCCCGAACGGTTCGAATCATCTCGTCGATGGGAGCCGCGCCGTGTCGGTCGATTGAGAGCTTCTCGAGCTTCACGCGTAGCCGGGCGGCTTGTGTGCGCAGACGCGCCTGGACCAGCCGCAGCAGCGTCTCAGTCGAGGGCGGGCCCGACGGCGAGCGACGCCCCGCCGCACCGTCGACCGGCGCGCCGCCTTCCTCTTCGGCGCTGCCGACTTTGGTCTTCGCGTTGAGCCCATCGTAACGGCCAACCAGGCCGTTACGATCGTAAGGGCCAACCAGGCCGTCGGCTTCGGTTGGCAGCGCCGTGATGAGCGCGAGGGGAGAGGGCGCGTCGGCGCTAGGAGAGAGGGCGGCATCGCCGTGGCTGCGTGCGATGCGCGGCGACATCAGCCCTCCGCGCTCGTAGATGCGTGCCGCATCGCGCAGAGACGTCACGAGCTCGATTCTCTGAACGCTAACGCTCTGCGGCAGCCCGATGGGCTCGGGCAGGCCCGCTGCCGCAGTGAACCCGAAGCGATAGAGGGAGAGGATCTCTCGTGCGCTCACCGAGTCGCGGGGGCTCACTGCGAGCGTCTTTGAAGCCAAGATCTTGGTGTCAAAGACGTCTCGGGCGGCGGCGATCAGCTCGTCGTGGCTAAAGGCGCAGTCCTCGGCGAGGGCATTGGCGACGAGCTCGGCGAAGGCATCGCGCGAGATCTGCTCCGTTGGATCGTGGTACTTGTGCGTCAGGATCCGCAGGATCCTCCTCTTGGTGTTCTTCTGCTCGAGCAGCGCGGCGACCAACGTTGAGGTCGGCAGCCGAGCTCTCGGCATGCGCCTTATAGCGGCCACAAACGAAAGTTCTGTAACAGCCAGGAGAGAAATGCATGCTGGTTGTGCTGAGTTTAATGGACAGTTGTTAACGGGTGGGACAAGGGGTGACAACACTATCCAGCCACCACCAGCGCCGCGGGAATTCTGTTGACCACATGAACGACACACGCTCCCAGTCTCAGTGGAACCCGCTGGAGTGTGCTCTCTGAGCCAGCGGTGGAGGTGCCTTGGCGTACATGTACCTTTGATTGGCTAGGTTCTGTGGCATGCTTTGGCAAACTTGGGAAGGGGTACAAGTTCTGTAACTGTAACGATAAGTCGCGGAAGTTGCGTGAGACGCGAGACTCGGATCAGCATTCGCGTGTCGGACACGCGCTCGGGAAAGCGGACCCATCTCATCGACGCGTTGCGCGCCTCGCGCGATGGCGGAGCCGCAGGAGTCGGACCGTGAGCTGCGCCCTCGGTGGCGTCCGGTCGGATTGCGCGGCGGCGAGGCATTCGCCGCTCCCATCTTCCATCCTACTGACGACGAGTTCTCCAACTTTGCGGCGTATGTGACGTCCATCGCCAGCCAGATCGGGCCGAGCGGCATCGCGAAGATTGTGCCGCCGCAGAGCTGGCAGGGTCCGCCGCAGGTGCCGCCGCCGCCCACGTACAGGCTCGCGGGCGCCATCGCGCAGCACGTTGTGCCGTCTGGCAACGCATCGGGCCTCTACGCGCTGATGCACGAGACGCGGCCGGCGATGAGCTTCGAGCGCTTCGAGCGCGAGTCGACGGCGTACGCGTCGCGCGAGCAGGTGCGCAACGAGCACACGCTCGACGACCTCGAAGACAAGTTTTGGGCCGAGCTTGCCTTCGCACGCCCTGCGCTGTACGGCGCCGACCTCGACGGCACGCGCTTTGCTCCTGACGTGAAGCCGTGGAACCTGAACAACCTTCCGGACCTGCTCCGGCGCGGCGACGGCGCAATCTCCAAGCCGATGAACGGCATCAACACACCCATGCTCTACTTTGGCGCGTACCGCGCCCTCTTCGGCTTGCATGTCGAGGATATGGACCTGCTCTCGATCAACTATGTGCGCCCGTTGATTGCGTGTGATGGGCCTTGATTGGCCTTGATGAGGATATGGACCTGCTCTCGATCAACTATGTGCGCCCGTTGATTGGCCTCGATTGCGTGTGATTGGCCTTGATTGGCCTTGATTGCACTGCCGCTGCTGCTCCTGCTGCTGCTGCTGATCTGCTGTTGCTTTGCTGCGGCCGCTGCCCCTAACCCTTGCTCGGTGCTCTCGGTGCACTCGGTGCACTCGATCGTGCGCGCACCCGCAGCTGCACTACGGTGCCCCCAAGCAGTGGTACGGCGCCTCGTCCACGTGCGCCACGATGATCGAGCTGCTCGCCGCCCAGGTGAGATCTCCGACGAGCTCCCGTGATCTCGCTGCGAGATCTCCGACGAGCTCTCGTGATGGCCCTTGATGACCCCTTGATGGCGCCCTCAAGTCTCGTCTTTTGGTCCCTCTGATCGATCTCGCTCGATCTCGGCGCGCAGCTCATGCCCGACGAGCACGCCAAGTGCGCTGAATTCCTGCGGCACAAGACGACCCTCATCGCGCCGGGCGTCTTCGCGCAGAATGGAGTTCGGTGCTCGACACTGCGCCAGTACGCGGGCGAGTTTGTGATCACGCTTCCCAAGGTGGGATCTCCCTTGATGGCTCTTGATTGCGCTTGCTCTCCGTCGATGGCCCTTGATTGTGAGCGCACAACCTTGCTGTGATCGAGCTGCCCCAGGCCTACCACTTCGGCTTCAACTTGGGGCTCAACTGCGCCGAGTCGACCAACTTTGCGCTGCCGCTCTGGTTGCCGTTTGGGCACGCGGCCACGCGATGCTGCTGCGCCATTGGCGGGGACGACGTGTGCGTCATCGACATGCGCCGGTTTGAGATGGGGTGGACGCCGGGAGCGTGCGGGGAGGCATCTGACGATGAGAGCGGCGAGGCTGACTGGCGTTCTATTGGAACCAAGGGCGCGGGGCGCCGTGTCGGGCGCCGTATGGGCGGCAGTAGCGGCGGTCCGAGCGCGGGCGCCGTCGCGGGCGCCGTCGCGGGCGCCGTCGCGGGCGCCGTCTCAGGCGACGGGGCGGGCGACGACGACGACGAGGCGGATGAGGATGGCGGCAGTGGCGGCAGCGGCGGCGCCGGCGGCGCGCGCAAGGGTGGCAACGGCACCGGTAAGCCGAGCGGCCGGCGCTCCCCCGCACAGCGCCGTGTGCGCAAGGGCCCTGTCACCTCCAATGCCCACGACAGCGCCGGTCTGACGCTACGCACCTCTGCCCACGACGGCGCCGCGACCTCGGGAGCATTGTCGACCGCCGCCGCCACCTTCACTTGCGCGACCGAGGAAGCCAGCGCTGGCTCGTGTGCCCAATACGGCGCCAACGCGGACGCCCAACACGGCGCCGACTCGGGTGCCCAATACGAGTCGGCGCCTCCCCCCCCCCACACGCTATCGAGAGGCGGCACCCAAATGTTTGGGCACCCGAGTGCCGCCTCCCAGATCCCACCGCGCGACAGCGTGCGCGGCTTCATCGTGCGCGCGACGCACACCCTCGGCGGCCCTAGCGGCGCCGTCGCGCGTGAGCTCATCGTCGACACCGTGCAAGCGGAGTGGCCACAGTGGGATCGTGCTCGCGGGGCGGCACGGGACTGCCTGACTCGGGAGGCTGCCAAGTCTCATCAGTTGTGGACGCTACGTGGAAGCAAGGTGTGCTTGGCCGACGGCATCGCAGCGTTGCTCGACATTGAGGCGGGCAAGCCGCCGCCGCCGCCCGCGCCGCCGCCGCCGCCGGCGCACAGGCCGCTGGCGGCGCTGGCGGCGCTGGCGGCGCTCGCCCCAGCCCCGTCCCCAGTCTCTGCTTCCCTGGGCAGCGCGCCCGCCGCCTCCGCGGCCGCCTTGAGCGCCCAGCGCGGCAAGCGGAGGAGATCGCACCATGAAGATGTGGGTGGAGACGAGGACGAGGACGAGGAGGACGAGGACGAGGACGAGGAGGAGGACGAGGACGAGGAGGAGGAGGTGGAGGCAGCGGAGGAGGGCTCTGGACGTCGAGGTCCGCCCGTGTGGCAATGCCTGTTCAATCGCATGCCGCCGGGCCCCTATGTCCTCTTTGGTGACTTGAAGCGGCACGAACTCATCCCAAAGGCCGCCGAGGGTCAGCCTACACGCCGGAGCGCCGCCGGCAGCGCCGTCGGCAGCGGCGCCGGCAGCGGCGCCGGTGGCCTCAAGGTCGAGGAAGGTAGTCCCAATAAGGAAGCTAGTCCAAGAGAGATGACGAACCCCAAGGGTGGGGCGGCGCAGTCGGTTCCCAATGCGGCGGGCAGAGCACGTCGAGGCTCTGTGAAAGGCGCGGCGGCCGCCGCCAAAGCAAGGGCAGCGGCGACATCGGCGGCCTTGTCCGCCCCGGATACTGCCGATGCTAACGATGCTGCGGTGGCGGTGGCCGCAGCGGGCGCCGAGCCGGGCGCAGGCACGGCCGTGCCGTATAATGATATGGCACTGTCCTTGCCTAATATGGCACTGTCATTGCCTAATTTGGCGGCAGGCAGAGGCAACGCTCGCAAGCATCCGAAATTTGTGGCGCTGGCGGCGGCGGAGGCGGTGATGGCGGCGGCGGCGGCCGAGGCGGCCGAGGCCGCGTCCATCGAGGCGGAGAGGGAGGCCACCGAGGCCGCTCAGCGAGCGGCCGACCTGATGGCCGCAGCCGAAGCCGCCAAGGAGATGGCCGAGAGGCAGCTTGCACTCGAGATCGGACGAGGAGCGACCGGAGATGCACTCGAGATCGGACGAGGAGCGACCGGCGCTCTCCGAAAAGATGGCGGGGTGCCTCGGAAGGGGCCAGGCGCGGGCTCAGCCGCACCGCGCGCCACCGCCGCCGCCGAGCCCACCGCTATCGCCAGACCTGCCGTCCAGGGCGCTGAGGGTGCAAATGGCAGCAGCAGCAGCGGTGGTAGAGGCAGCAGCAGCGGTGGTAGAGGCAGCAGCAGCAGCGGTGGTAGAGGCAGCAGCAGCGGTGGTGGAGGCAGCAGCAGCGGTGGTGGTGGCAGCAGCAGCAGTAGCGGTGGCGGTGACGCCGCGAGATCCGCGGCCATAACGGAAATCGAGGCGATGGGGTTTGGCGCGGAGCAAGCGGCGGTGGCGCTCGAGGCGAACCAAATGGACGTGGGGCGCGCTGTCCTGATGCTTCTCGAGCAAAGCCGGCTGCACGCGAACGTCTCGGCGGCCCGTGAGCTCGTGCGTGGCAGCCGGGGCTGGGGCGGTGCAGGCGGTAAGGGTGGGGGGGGCGACGGTGGCGGTGACGGTGGGGGGACAGCCGCAGCCCCACCCATGCGCCCAAGACGGCGCGCGGCCAACATTAGCTCTTGGACGACCGCGGCGGCGGCGGGCGCGAGTGGGGAAGAGCAGATGATGCTCAAGGCGAGTGCCCTTGATGGCCATTGATGGCCCTTGATGGTCGTTGATTGCATGGAGTTCCTACTGAGCATCCTCTGCTCCTGTGCTCGTCAGCTTGCGATGGAGATGTCCGTCGCCGAGGCCCAGGCAGTGCGCGCGGCGCGCCTGCAGCGCCGGCAAGGGGGTCGAGGGGAGACGGACGGCATGGACGAGGGCGGTGAGGCCGAGGGTGGTAAGGCCAAGGGCGCTAAGGCTGAGACGTCCACAGCAGAAGAGGGCAGCGGGGAAGCGCGTGAGTCCTGTGGGGAAGCGCGGGATTCGTCCACGCGCAACGCCAAGCGTGCCCGGCAGCTTGAGGACACGTCGCCCGCCGCCGCATCGCCCGCCCCAGCTGCCGCCGCCGCATCCAGGGCCAAGGCCGTCGCCGTCGCCGAGGCCGTCGCCGTCACCGTTGCTGACGCCCCCCCCCCCCCCCCCCCCCCCCCCCCCCCCCCCGCCCCCCCCCCCCCCCCCCGCCCCGCCGCCCCC
>Ga0210247_102359_pt1 | contig 11584 bp, 10 predicted proteins | sample ChrtobMetP3_16mM_FD_155449 | JGI IMG/M metagenome (GOLD analysis project Ga0210247, IMG submission 155449) | Chrysochromulina tobin associated microbial communities from unialgal haptophyte culture, Seattle, Washington, United States - P3_16mM | ecosystem: Host-associated > Algae > Haptophytes >...
GCTTCACCGAAGCACGGTGCTGCACGCCTTCTGAACACGCCTGAGCTTCTGACAGCAGCCGATCGAATGGAAGCGGTGACAGGCATCAGCGCCAGTCTGCTGGAGGAGTTGAATGACTCGTTGGCCATCATCGATAGCTCCTGCATCCCATTATTACGGTGTGATACCGTTGGACTGCTCCAACTCTTCAGCCCGGGGCCAACACAAGGGCAATTGGCCACCATGGTAGGGAACGTTCACATGGGGGCTAGGGTAGTTCAGACTAAGCTCGCCGAAACGGTGATGGAATGGTCCAATATCGAGCGCGGCCGTGACCTCTTCGTGCCCGGCTTGTCCAGCTTTAACATCCCGAATGCAGTCAACGCGGTGTTCGAATTTCAAGTCCAAAGCCTGCTCGATCCAAAGCCTTGGACTTTGGATCCAGAGCTTTCACATCCAGAGCTGCTCTTCCTCTGGGACAATCTGGTTGGTGCTCGAGAATTGAACGGCGAAGAATGGCGAGCCAAGGAGCTGAGCATCTGGATGAGCGCAAGCGTGTGCATCATCACCCCGCACACCCTTCGCACCTTTGGTCACTTCCCTGCGCTTCTGCCTCGAAGATCAGTCCACAATCAAGGGGACATTCCACGATCGTGGTGGCACGTCATTTCGGGGGGCCTGCGACACGCCGACTACCATCGTCTCTCTCGATCATCTTGGGAAACCGTCTCGAGGGTCCTGGCGATGGACCGCGAGAGCCCGCCATTCAAGCATTTCGTGAGAAACGCCGCCTGGTGGGTCGATCCGGCCAATGCCAACGTACTCGATGATTTGGATCGGGCTCGCGCGCTGTTCGAGTGTACAATACACCAAACGGAAGATGGCAAGACGCGGTGGGCGCAAGCATGGCCTGAAGGCGGCGAGTCGATGCAACCCCTGACGCTGCTCAATCGCATGCGCGAGCTCAAACGACTACACCTCCAGCTTGGTCCAGACGTGCACTACTCCCACTTAGACTCGCTCAAGGATCCGACAGCCGAGCCCTCTAGCGCCCACGTCCTACGCGTCCTACGCAGCAAGCATACCATTGCAAAGGTGAGCAAGGAGCTGAACAATTGCGCGATGAGCTTAGCCAAGTGGGTAGAACGTGGCAAGTACGTCCTTGTGGCAATCGTGGATGCCACTGGCAAAGCCAAGGCGCTCGCTGGGTATCGACCCGGCGATGAATCTTGGAGCCATGAGCCCGTGGAGAAGAACAACGATTCTGCTTCCGAGGAAACGCGCGCGCTGTTCGACGACTACCTTTCCGTGTTGACAGCCTGGGGCAGGCAGTCTCGTCCAAAGCCTCTTGACGACGACGACGACGACGACGACGACGACGACGACGACGACGACGACTACGAGCACTACGACGACGAGGACTACGAAGAATACTGCTACGAGCTGCACGGGCCGGGGGCTGACGCGTGACGCAATCATGTACAAGCATGGTTGTGTCAGACAACTGGTGTGTCAGACATGTGATCAAATAATCATACGGGCATGGATGTAGATTGACGCGTGCGGGCGTGCGCGTGTGCGTGAGGACTGTGATCTTCTTGGCTCTTGTCAACGCGGCGGACATCGCGCGGTGTCTCGCGCACATACATGTATCGCGCCCATAAGTCGGCGGATGCGCCCGTTGCTCTGTTCCCGCTCCCGAGTTCACATAATGTTTGGGTCTCGCCGCGCTGTTGTTGTGTTGTGCATGGATGTTGCTATTTCATGCTAGTCAGTCAGTCAGTCTGTCAGAGTCGGTTAGCATGGTCAGTTACTCTACACTTGACAGCGCTCAGTCAGTCACTCACGCACTCACATTACACTCTAATTACACTCCCTTGCGAGTAATGAGCGTATAAAGCGCCTACATGTACTAGTAAGTCAAGTCACTTGACTAGACTTGACTTGACTCGAGCGCTTACTCTCTTCTTCGTTCCCAAAACTCGTTGTGCATGCGACCGAAAAATGTTTTTTGTCGTTTCCAGGTCTCGCATCACCTCTGCGATTACCTCTGCGATGTGGACAGCAGAGGCTCTCGCAGCGCCGAATCTGACCGCCACCTCCGCCGAGCCGGAGGCGCCCATCGATCCAGAGCACGACCTCGGTGCGAACACCAAGGCCTCCTCGGGGGCACGACCTGCGCCTTCTTCCAAGTTTGGTCCTTGCGGTCCTTGGCTCGGGCCGGCGACATACTCCCCTCACATTCCCGATCCCAAGGACAAGCGCCTAGGCCTCGATCCTATCCCGGTAGGAGTCACATACGGCGCCAAATCGGAGTTCTACCAGCCCAAGCCGAGCTTCTTCAACATCCTCTACACGCATCCATTGTTTGGCCACATGGGCCCGTGGGCCCAGGACAAGGCCTATTACCTGCCGCCCGTCAACAGTACCGAAGGTGCCATGGTTTCTCCGTCTGACCGCAGGCTCGCTCGCGTCTATGGGCACAACGACGTCCCCGTTGGCTGCTTGGCCGCTACGAACACGTCGGCTGCTGCCGCGCAGTGGGGTGCCCTTGGGGCTGGAGCCAAAGCAATACACTCCGGTGAGACGATCCAGTTCCTCATGAAGACGCGGACCGAGTTCAAGTACCGTTCATCACCGAGCATGCATCCTGCTCCTGCTCCAGCGTTGCCCGAAATGCCACGAACGCGCGCACGCACGGTGTGCCACACACACCAACCCTATGCTCTTGACCTCTCGGCGGTTACTCTCGAGCGCTCGCTACACAGCGCTCGAGATGTATACACGAGATGAGCACGAAATCGCCTCAAGTGCCGCTCCCTGTCGAGCTGCCCGAGCACCGAGCCTGCTGTTGCTGCCTGACGAGCCACGTACCTCTGTGTGTGTTGCGCAGACGAGCGTCTCCAAGTCCACGCACCCGCTCAAGCGCTTGCCAGCGCACACGGTGTGGCGCATGCAGACTGACCAGATTCTGTATGGGCCCAAGGCCAGCCAGGATACCGCGGCCATCGCGATCAAGTCACGCGGGGCCGCCAAAGACAGCAGAAGCCAGTTTGGCTTTTAGTACGCACCTAGCGGCCAGACCTCGCAGACGCTTCCCCAAGGGCGCTTCCCCTCGCCCACATCCCACCCTCTGGCTCCCACCACCGCCTTGTGCTTTGAGCTGGCTTCCCCGCTCTCGTGCAGCAACGTGCAGCCCGTGCGTATGACTCGGTACACGCACAACTCCGAAAAGCCGACGATCCGTTCGTTTTCACATATGCACGATCGTCACTTAAACGCAAAACGGCGCTGCGCGGACCGGCGGCGCGGACCGCGCGCCGCGCAAGGCGAAGGCTTGGACCCGACCCGACCACGGCCAGTCGCCCGCGGAAACTACGCGGAAACCCTCCATGGAAATGACACGGAACATTTCTTCTGTAAAGAACTAGATATATCACCACAACGGAGGCGCAGGTCGCGCAGCATGCGGACAGATGAAGCGAGAACTCGCTCTGCTGGTCGCTGCACGGCACTCTCTCGGTGTGCGGTGTGTTCGCACTCGTCACGCCCGGCCACACCCACACCCAGCGCACCGAACGAGGATGGCATTCACAACCCTGTCCCTCTCGTCTACTCGCGCGAGCCATACCCAGCGCCAGCGCGCTCGTGGTACCTCCTCGCCGTATCATCACTTCGTCGCCTTCTCCTTGGAGCGCGAGGATACCTGCCGCGCCAATCCATCATGCGTGCTTCTCCCGTGCCGCCCTGACAACCCGTGCCCCCCCTCTGCCGACGGAGTGGTCTCAGCCGTGCCCGCCCGGCGCCGATCGTCGCGTCGCCGTGTGTGTTTGCATGCTGTGGAAGAGCCGCCGCTGGTGGGCCCTGTGTCGAGCGCCCACGTGCCCTGATATCGAGCGGCCCCTCATTACCCTCAGTACCCTCATTACCCTCATCGGCCCCTCACAGTGGTCACACCTTGACAGATCTCGCAGAAGCCCTTATACGCTTGCGTGAGCTGATCGAAGATGGGAGGATTGCGATTCTCGAAGGTGCAATGCTCGCATCTCCACGGGCCTGCGGGTGGCGCGCGTTGTGGAGCTAGTTGTTGTTGTTGTGGAGGTTGAGGACGTCCGGCCTGTATGGGTGCCGTGTTTGCCGTTGGCGGCATCACGCCGACCGCACGAGGGGGCAGCATTGCCTGCGGTGCTCCCCCCAGCTGGGGTGGTCGGGCGCCGACGACGCCCGCCGAGGGCGCCTGTGGAACGTTTACCTGCCTTCCTGGCACGCTTGGCATCTGGAAAGGTGGGTAAGATAGAGGCTTGAAGGCCGGCGCGCCCACATGTAGTGACGAGCCTTGCAGGGACGAGCCAGCGTACGGTGAAGCGAGGCCTGGTGTGGAAAACTGGCCCGGGACCATTGGAGTAGGTACGCGGTCGATTCCGGCCGCTGCCAGCTGCCGCTGAAGCGATTGCACGGTCCGTTCACGATCCTGGAGCTCACCCCAGATGCGTTCGGCGCGCTCCTTCTCCTCCAATAGCTGGTTGCCCAGCCTAGTAGTCTCGGCCGCCGCGTCGCGCAGGAGCGCCCTAAGGCGTGCATTGTCTTCGACGAGGTCCTTGTATGCCTGGTCCGTCCCCCCCAAGGAGCCCCCCGAGGTACTCGCCCGATCGAGGCGCGATTGCATGCTCTCTCGCATGCTCTGCATCTCGCGACGCGCACTCTCGAGCTCGCTCTCGAGCGCGCGAGTTCGTGAGCTTGTAAGCCGGCCTTCAGCATCACGGCCTGCCGCAATCACACCGAGGTTCTCGACGAGTTTCTCTTTCTCGGCGAGCTCCTCGCGCAGGTTGCCAATCTCACGGCGGAGGAGCTGCTCCTTCTCCTGCGCCAGCTTGGCGCCGCGAGCGCCTTCCGACGACGACGCCAAGCTCGTGCTCAGGGGGTCGCCGGCCCCGCCGAAGCCGCCAAACGGGCCGGCACCGCCGAAGGCGCCGCCAAAGGCGGCGGCGGCGCCAAAAGCGGCCGCCGCGCCGCCAAAGCTGGTGGCGGCGGCGACTCCGCCGAAGGCGCTCCACCCGTCGCCCTTGGCGCTGCTCTTGAGACCGGCAGCGGGGGGAGCGCCCGGCGGACTGCACGGCGCCGCGGAGGAGGGTGCCTGCTCGAGCGCTGGCTCCTTCGCATCGAGTGGACCGCGCTCGGGCGAGGCGGCTGAGAAGACGGTCGTGCTCGCGTCGGAGGCGGCCTGCGATGACGTGGCCGAATGTGCGGGCGAGGAGCCCGAGGCAGCCGCGGTCTTCTTCTCCTTGGCCTCGCGATCGATCTTCTTCATCCACTCCGCATGCTTCCGTTGCTCCTCCAACTCTTTTCGCCGCGCCGCCTCCTCTTCATCCTCCTCCGCATCTGCTTTGTCATCGTCCTCAAGCTTGAGGGACGGGATCGACGAGAGCAACCCGTCGTCGCCATCGAGGTCGCCGTCCTCGAGCATGGCCGCCAGCCGCGACTCCATCGCGTTGATATTGGACGCAGCGCCCGCGTCGCTCGTGTTCGAGGCGCGCTCGCCGCGCCGGAAGAAGTCGGAGGCGTCTGCTTGCTCCGCCGAGCCCCCATCCTCCGCCTCGGGGAAGAATCGTGAGCTCCCGATCTGGGCAGATCTCCCTGCGGACGCGAGTGGCGCAGAGGTGGAAGTGCTCACGGCAGCGCCCCAGCCGAGTGGACCCGGCTGGGGCCGCGGTTCACTCGGCTTTGATGCGGCCGGGGTCGGCCGGCCGGGCGCCTTGGTCGCCGACCCAGGTGCACTGGCAGGTGACGCGTCTCGACGTTCTCGGCCATCACGTTCACTCGCCGTCGACGGCGGTGGGGCTCCGGAGGGGGCGCCCCATACATTCTTTGACTGAGCGTTGCCGTTAGGAAGGCCAGCCTTGGCCACGCCGTTCGCGCTGGCTGCGTTGCCTAGAGGCGCGCCGCCGTGGGCGCCAGCAGAGCCCTCTTTCATGCCGAGGCCTTCACGCACCAGCTTCGCTTGGTGGATGATCTCCGATTGACGCTGCTTGGCGAGCGCCTGAAGGGACGCCACATCCATGGCCATGTCTTCGACTCCGTCAGTCGCCGGCTTGGCCGCGTCCGAAGGCGGCGCGGCGAGCGCGGCCGTATCGTTCACCGTCGCGCGGCAGAGTGGGCATGTGGTGATCGAGGATCCTCGTCGTATGGTCTGAGCAAAGGACGAGTTCTGTTCGATCCAAGAGTCGATGCAATGGGCACAGAAGGCGTGCGCGCACGGGCGCAGCTCGATGATGGCCTTCTCATCGAGGCAAATCGGACAGTCTTCGAGCGAATCGATGTCCACGCCCACGGGCGCCTCGCGCGCCTTCTGCTCGTTGATCCTTGTTTTGGCCATCGCCCACGCCGCAACCTTGACAGGTGCGGGAGCGACGAGCTCGGACATGGCATACGAGGCTTCGGACGCCATGTCGGCATCCAAGGCCTTATCCACGGGCCGGGGCGGTGGGGCATCCGGGATTTCGATGTTGATCCCACTTCGCGATCTCCGGGAAGCGATGAGGGCCGTCAACCCCTCATCGCTGCCTGGCTTTACCTCGCTCTTCTTCTCCTCGGCTAGCTCGAGACTCTCCGTCATCTCTTGCGTGAGCCTGCGAGCGACACAGCGATACGGCCGAGCGTGAGGCGACAGCAGGGGGATGCATGCACGGCGCGCAGCTCATACGCGCTGCGGCGGCGAGCGCCAACATGGAGCGTGGCGCGCCGCATGTTGCGAGCCGGCGAGGCGGCCCTGGCGGCGAGGCGGCGCTGGCGGCGAGGCGGCGCTGGCGAGCACGCAACCCGCGCCACTCGCGGCCCGCGCACTTGATCTTGCGCTTCGCCACCTCAACGTGCAGCTTGCATACGCCGAGTTCCTGGTCAAAGATGTTGCGACCGCAGCGCGTGCCATCCGCTTTGAATTCTCGACAGCGATTATCATCTTCCTCCTCCAAGTCCTCATCCTCGTCCACTCTCCTTATTCGACGCACCGCCTCGCCACCATCATCCCCACCGGCGCCCTCGGCAGAAACCGTAGCAGATCTTCGCTCAGGCTTCTTCTCGACTTTGCGTGCGTGAGTGTGCGTATGCTCGAGCGCGTTGTGGCAACCATCGACAGGGCAAAAAAAGACGGTGGCTGATCGCCCGCCCGCCCGCCCACGCACGAACTGTTTCTTGAAGCGCTCCCAGCACTTATCATGTACGACGCTGGTGTGCTGCACCGTCTGACCGGCAGCGTGGCAGATGAGCGTTGTGGAGTCCTGATCGTCCTCGACAGTCTTCTGGCAGAGCTTGCAGTTCGGCAAGGCGCTCATCGCGACAGTGATGCACTGCCTCACCACGCGTCAAGGAGCTGAGCTCGACACTGCGTGTCTCCGTCAGCGCCGCGCGCGAGAGAGGTGTTGGGTGTTTCCTTACCCTGAGAGCAGAGAGCGCGTGTCGCCCCCGTGTCGAGTCACCACATTCTCAATGTGAATTCACAGCTTTGGTTTGTGAGCTTCATGTACAGTTCAGTTAGTATGTATCCCTCCGCCATCTCCGCCCACTCCCGTCCTCCACTGCTGGCTTCCGGAGCACATTCGATAGGCTTCCGTATGGTTGTCTGTGTTTATGTAGTACTGAACTGAACTCATGTACAAAACGTCACCAGTACGATTGCAGAGAAATGCAGACGCGCGCGTGCGCGCGCCGAAACCAGGAAAAGGACCCCCCGTCGCGACGTATCTCGATGAAACGGCGTGAATGGACAATGCGCGCGCTCCACCGGTCACTGACACCGGTAAAGTATCATGCCGATACGTAAACAAAAGGCAACCAAATGGAAGCCCAAGGGCTGGTACTACAATTGTAGTAGCCAACGCATGTGGAGACTTGACTTGACTTGTCTTGACACCACCGGTCCCGCAGAGCGAGGTTCCGGAACGCCTGGACGAAGCGAAGACGCGCACATCTCACGGATGTGGCCGTCACCGACCGGCGAGCGTGTCGGCAAGCGGCGCCACGATGCCGACGACGTCACCGTGCAAGAGTACATGAAGCGGCTGCGCGTCTCCGGCAGTGGCGCGCCCAGCCCCGCGCGCGCCGCCATCAGCCATCCCCACCCCCACCCTGGGCTGGCCCGTGCGTGGGCCACGGCGCAGCAGCAGCAGCAGCAGCAGCAGCAAGCAACGAGCGCATCTCCTTTGCTGCCGCTTCCGATGTCGGGCGGCTTCGAGCCCCAACCGGTGCTTTGGGGGCAAAGCGCCTGGCCTGTGCCGCCACCCTCCTCATCGCGTGAGCCGCAACAGCAGGAGCAGCATCAGCAGGAGAATATGCTGCCGATGTCAGCGGCGGCCGCGGGTGCGGGCTCTTCATCGCACGCGGCATACAATTGCGTGCCGTCGCCACCGCCATATGCTCGCGCCGCGCAGCCACTGCACGTACATCCTCACCCTCCCAACCTCTCGTGGCCAGAACTGCCGCCGCCGTGGGTTGAGCAGCCGTGGGCGGAGCAGCCGTGGACGGGTTACGCGCAGCAGCCGCAGCAGCCGCAGCAGCCCCCGGGATACGCTCAGCAGCGCACTGGACCTCCTCTTCCGGGCTCCGCCTCAGGCAGCGGACTGAGTGCCGTCGCGGGCTCGTCCATCGACACACGGCTACGAGAGGTTGGGAGCGCGTCGGTCGACTACGGTTCGATCAATTCGCTGCTCAGCCAGCTGCATGCCGAGCGTGTGCGCGCCGGAGCGCGGCCGCGCTGGAAGGATGACGCCGAGGAGGACGAAGAGGACGAGGATCCTTAAAGGCTAAGAGAGAGCGGAGGACAGAGGAGAGATAGTCTGAGTGGTCGAGGGGGCTGAGTCGAGAGCTCAGCACCACAGGCGAGTTGCAAGTTGAGACACGCGCCGACTCTCCTGTATACGGTAGACTTAATTTGAGGTAAATCCTTATAAAACAGAGGGAGGGTGTGGAACCCGACGCGGCCACTAGCCCACTACCGGGGGGCTACCCCGGACTCGATAGGGATAGCGCTCATGCGCACACCGTGCGCCACGCAGCCACACGCAGCAACCCCACCCGAGCGCGGTGAAGCTGCCCCACGCTGTACGAAAGCAAGATGTGAGACATCATAGCTCATCATGTGCTTGCTGGTCATCGAAGCTGCCGAAGCCGTCCTCGTCGCCAAAGCCGCCGCCGCCGCTGTCGCTGCCGCCGCCGCCGCTGCCGCCGCCGTCGGGCGACACGTCATAGCGCTCGAAGACAGGCCCAACCGAGTTGTCGCGCAGCTCGGCGAGACGCTCGTCATACTCGGCCGCTGAGTGATCACCGCTGTCGTCGAGCCAAGCGTCTACCGTGTCGAGATCGGATGTGGCGGACAGCACGTCTTCTTCGAGCATTCTGTTCCGCAGCTCGACGTCCTTCAGCAGCTTGCGGCACGCGTGCACGTACTGCTCGAGGCGAACGCGAGCCTCGACCCGCCCGAGGGCCTGCGCGTCCGCGTCCTTGTAGCTCGCCGCCTCGTTCACCATCCGCTCCACGTCCTCCGGCGAGAGCCGGTCGGCGTTCTGGATGGTGATCTTAGCCTCAGTGCCGCTCGTCACCTCTCGCGCCGAGACAGAGAGGATGCCGTTGGCGTCCAGGTCGAAGGTCACGTCAATCTGGGCCTCGCCACGCGGCATGGCGGGAAAGCCGCTCAACTCAAACGTGCCGAGGAGCCGATTATCTTGACTCAACGGCCGCTCACCCTCGAAGACTTTGTTGGTCACCGCCACCTGCCCGTCCTCGGCGGTCGTGTACCGCTTCGTCTTAGAAGTCGGGATGACGGTATTGCGCGGAATGATGGCGGCCATCACGCCGCCCGTCGTCTCGATGCCGAGCGTGAGGGGCGCCACGTCGAGCAGCAGAAGGTCCTGGATCTTCTTGTCACGCTCGCCACTCAGCACGCCCGCCTGCACAGCCGCGCCAAAGGCGACAGCCTCGTCTGGATTGATCGACGTGTTCGGCTCCTTGCCATTGAAGAAGCGCTTGAGCATGCTGCGCACTTTGGGGATTCTGGTCGAGCCGCCCACGAGAACGACCTCGGAGACATCGGACTTGGAGATCGCCGCGTCCTCGAGCACCTTCACAACAGGCAGCAGAGGCAATCAGCGACCATCGAGGGCAATCAAGTCCAGTCAAGGGAGATCGCACCTTCTCGACGGGCAGGAGCGTCTGCCGGAAAAGATCGGCGCACAGCTCCTCAAATTTTGCGCGCGTCACCATCTCCGAGAGATCGACGCCAGGCAACAGCCCCTCGATCTCGACACGCACCTCCGTCTTGGTGGATAGGGCGCGCTTTGCCCGCTCCGCCTCGCGCCGCAGCTTCTGCACCGCCGCGGGCGACGTGGTCGGGTCCTTGCCCGGGTACTTCTTCTTGACGATCCCGATCAGGTGCTGGATCAGCCGCGCGTCGAGGTCCTCGCCACCCAGGTGGGTGTCTCCCGCGGTGGCGAGCACTTCGAAGACTCCGGAGTCGATGGAGAGCAGCGAGACGTCAAAGGTGCCGCCGCCCAAGTCGAAGACCAGCACAGTCTCCGCCGCATGCGACCGATCAAGCCCGAAGGCGATCGCCGCCGCCGTCGGCTCATTGAGGATGCGAAGCACGTTGAGGCCGGCGATCGCGCCCGCGTCTTTTGTCGCTTGCCGCTGCGCGTCGTTGAAGTAGGCGGGCACCGTCACGACCATGTTCTTCACCTCCTTGCCGAGGTAGGCCTCGGCAGTGTCGCGCATCTTACCGAGCACCATCGACGACACCTCCTGTGGCGTAAGCGACTTTTTGGCGCCGTCGACAGTCACCTGAATGAGAGGCTTGCCACTGCTGTCCGGGACGACCTTGAAGGGCCATAGCTTCATGTCCTTTTGCACGAGCGGATCCGTGAACTGGCGGCCGATGAGGCGTTTGGTGTCATATATGGTATTGGCTGGGTTGAGCGCCGCCTGCGTCTTCGCTGCGTCGCCCACGAGCCTTTCTGAGTCCGTGAAGGCCACATATGATGGCGTCACGCGATTGCCCTGATCGTTGGCGATGATCTCGACGGCGCCGTTTTGGAAGATGGCGACGCAGCTATACGTGGTGCCCAGATCCACGCCGACCACCGGGCCCATTGGCGGCTCGTCCGCGGCCGAGCAGCAGGCTGTAACGAGCAATGTCAACGTCAATGAAAGGTGTTTCCGCATGGTTCGCGGAATCGTGACGTGGCAGTTGTTATTACGTCGCGGTACTCCCGGCTCTCAAAAGACGCTGCCCCGGCGCTCAAAAGACGGCTCCGCTGCCCCGGTTCAACATAAGTATTGAGGACTTGACTCGGCTTGAGAGATCTGCAATATCAACAACGTCGATGAGCGTGCGAAGCGCACACCAGGGGACACCGGACCGGGTCGGTGTAGGAGAAGGAAGCCTTCGTACCCTAAAAAACGACTACCAACTCAACGCCGGAAACTAGAGCCGTTTTGGGAACCTATACACTCGAGGACCGCGCTCAGACGCCCCCCCTCTGACTGACGTGGGTGAACACGGACAGGCAGATTGCTTGCTGAAGCGGTGGAGAGTGACTAACGAGGCTCGTTCATGATCGTC
>Ga0210247_102371_pt1 | contig 11530 bp, 4 predicted proteins | sample ChrtobMetP3_16mM_FD_155449 | JGI IMG/M metagenome (GOLD analysis project Ga0210247, IMG submission 155449) | Chrysochromulina tobin associated microbial communities from unialgal haptophyte culture, Seattle, Washington, United States - P3_16mM | ecosystem: Host-associated > Algae > Haptophytes >...
AGTTGATGGTCGGCGGCTTGGCGCGTCCCACCACCGTCGGGATGAGCGAGTAGAAGTCGTTCGTGAGCGACGAGGGCGCGCTGCCCTCCGACTCGAGGTGCGTGCGGATCGTCGCGAGCACCGCCTGCCCCTTTTCGATCTGCTCGCGGGTCAGCTTGCCGAGCGCTGCGCCCGAGGGGGCATCGTCTTCGACGTCCGCATCCGGCTCGGCCTTCTGCTTGCCCTTGGGTTTCTTGGCGGCTGGCGCTTCGTCCTCCACGTCCGCATCCGGCTCGGCCTTCTGCTTGCCCTTGGGTTTCTTGGCGACTGGCGCTTCGTCCTCCAACTCCGTATCCGGCTCGGCCTTCTGCTTGCCCTTGGGTTTCTTGGCGGCTGGCGCTTCGTCCTCCACGTCCGCATCCGGCTCGGCCTTCTGCTTGCCCTTGGGCACGCGCGGCGGCATGCGGACGCCGAGTTAAGAATGGCGACAAGAGGACGCGCACTCTGGATGTGCACTTTCTACCGTTACGTACCGGTACCCCGAACCAGTTTCGTCAGTAAACAGATTTGGTCGATTCGGTCGCTCTCCTGCTGCTGCACGCTCCTGCTTTCGAGCAGGCGCGGAAAGAGCTCTGCTAGAGCTCTGCATCCTGCAGAACCTCATATCGAACCACGTAAGCAGGGTACGCCTTTTGATAGCGGCACACGATGTATTGCCGGCCGTACTTGTGGCCCTCGTCGACAAGAAGCTGCGCCCTCCTTGCAGATGGCGAGCCCGACAAACGGACAGCTTCAATCTCCGTCACGCCGATGAGATTATTCTCAGTGCCCGTCCACGAGTCGTAGGCTATTCCGGTGCGCTCGTCTATGGGCTCGCGCAGCAAATCTGGTGCGAGCTTATCTCCAAATTCCTTGACGTTGCCCAGCACGACCTTCGCCAGGACGATCTCCTTTCCACCCTCTTTTGCCTCACTGGGCCTCATCACATCAGAGTAAAGCGCGTGCTCGGCAAAGTAGACCCCAATGCCATACTTATTGCCATCCGTACCCGAACCACGGAGCGAGGCACGGAGCGCGGTTCCGATCGAGTATGTCGGATCGAACCCGATCTCGCTCATGCACACATCGTTGGCAGGCGTGTGGCCGGTGCTGTGCCACAACTCGCGCTCGTTGCTCTGACCGCCGTTCTTCCGTGCAACACCGTGACGCTCCCAAGCATACTTTTCCCAGAGTCGCGCATTCTGCACGCGCTTCAGCCCAAGGATGCTCGCACCAGGCAAGCCCTTGGCCAGCAAGCTCGCCACATGCTCAAACTCAAGATTGGGCTCCGCGCCCACAAGCGAGGGCACTTCCACAAGCCGTGGCTCCTCCACGTCGGCACCGGCCTCTGTTTTCCACGTATCCGGGAGCGCCATGATGGCTTGCACTTCCGATAATCCCAGCAAGTGCAAATGGCGTTGGCGGACCCCTGGCTGACTGATGACCGCAATGCGCGGCGAATGCGATGAGCTCGGCCCCAGCTCGAGCGTCTGGGACTGGCGTGTGTTGTCCCATGGATCGAACGTGACGCAAAGCTCTGGACGATCCTTCAGAGCGATCGTGACTACCTGGCCACGAACAACGGTGACCTCTTTGTCATCGCCGACCTTGGAGCAACTGGCATAGTGGTTGTCGGCGAGAGTTTCCTGCGCCGGGTGTAAGACGAAACGGAGAAAGCGCGTCGCCTTGGGATCAGTGGGCGCAAACGCGGCCACGCCCATCGGTCGGTCGACGTAGGTTCGTGTACTCGAGTTGGGTCGAGTAGACGCAACCCAATCGACCAACCTTCCTAGAAGGGGCGCGATCTTCCACACGGAGAACGAGGTCACCTCGACCTCGGCGTACCCATCGCTCCAGAAGCACCCACCTTCGACGAGATGCATCTCGCTGTCCGGAGTCTCTGCTCGATAGAAGGCGAGCTGCCCAAACTGTTCCGCTGACGCGCGGTGCCGCATGCGTAGAAGAAGCGGGGATGGCACGTCGCCATGGGTGGAGGGGCCGGCAGCGGTCCCAGCAGCGGCGGCGGCGGTGTGGACAACCTTGATGTGGACAACCTCGCTCGAGGCACCCATTGCGAGAGGGTGGTCGCTCGGAATGAGCTCGACGCGAAACATGTCCGCGCGCAACGGCCCTCCCCGAGAGCGTGAGGAACTGCGCAGCTCAACACCATGTGGGAGCTGGAGGACCGATGCGGAGGGTTCGCCCTCAAGCCGTTCAGCGTCTTTACCGTCCCATTCGGGGAAATAGTGCAAGTAATCGGCATGTGCGGGGCGTTGAGTTTGCGCCGCAGACGCTTCCATGTCGGACGAGGCCACAGGCGAAGCCACCGGCGGCGCCGGGCTTGTGCCAGGCTTCGGCTTGTGAGGCTTGTGCCAGGCCTCGATGCTCGTCTTGCCTGCCTTGTTGAGTGATCCAAGGCCGTCGAGCTCGTGGATCTCGACGATGCCGTAGAAGCCCTCACGCTTCTCAAACTGGCCTGCCTTGTATGCGGCCCATGCCGCCTCCTTGGGTGACCTGTCCTTCTTGCCACGTGTCTTCTCGTGAAACTTGGCCTCGAAGCTCTGGATAGCTTCGGCCGCGCTCTCAAACGGGCCGTCGAGCTTATCGCCGTACTCCGTCTCGCCAATCTTGCCGTACTTGAAGTACGTGGCGAAGGTACCGCCTTGCTTCTGGAGCACCTGCATCAAGTAGTACTTGTTCACGTTGGCGCCGTCCACTAGGGACGATTCGGAGAGCTTGACGTCGTAGTCCTCGTACACGGCGTACTGCGCGCCTCCGGGCACGGCACGATCGACGCGGCGGCCGCACGCGTTCGCGGGCGCGTCGGGCGCTGCCGGAGGGTTCTCGAGCGCCTCCCTGAGCTTCCCCACAAGCTCAGCCTTCTTGCCTCTCGTGTCGAGCCCGCGTGCGCTCAGCTCCTCCTTGAGCTCGCCTGCGGAGATTGCACGCACACGCACAAAGTGAGCACGCGGGGCAGGCAGCTTCACAGCAGCTTCACAGCAGCTTCACGGCGCACGCGTGGGGCAGGCAGCTTCACAGCAGCTTCACAGCAGCTTCACAGCAGCTTCACAGCAGCTTCGCAGCAGCTTCACAGCAGGCAGGCAGCTTGCGAGAGCGAGCGCACTCATCGACATCTTCGCCACCGCCTCGGGCGCGATCGTCGGACGAACCTCCAAACGGGCGTCAGGCATCGGCATGTCCTGCGAGCCACCCGCGCCCGATCTGCCCGTACCTCCCTCCGCCGAAGCAGCCGCGTGTGCCGCGATCGCGGCGGCAGCGCCAGCACCGAGCCACTTGGCAAATGGGGCCGCATCCTTGCCGTAAGGAACGAACCAGGTCTTGGTCCGGAAGTCGAAGCGGGCGCCGAGGCTGCGGAGCTGCTCCCGCTCCTTGAACGACGCGCCCTGCAGCAGCGTGCCCTTGAACGACGCGCCCTGCAGCAGCGTGCCCAGCAGCGACCGCCCGCCGTCCTCAGCGGCAGCCTCAGCGGCGTCCTCGAGCACGGCGCGCGTGCGCTCCTTTCGCGGCATCTTGCTTGCCTTGGCAAACCACGTATCGATCATCTTCTGATCCTTCTCCTCCAGGTCTTCGTAGCGTTCGATCTGCGACGCGGCGGTGAGCGTCTCCTCCTCGGACACTTCGAGCGGCTCCATGAAGCACTTGGGGTGGCGCCACGAGATGTCGTCCCAGTCGCCCTTGCCAGGAACCGCGAGCCCCAGGCGCACGAGGCCCTGCTCAATCTTCTCGCCGCACTCCTTGCACGTCGAGCGATTGGAGGCCGCGTACTCTACGCAGTAGATGACCTCGCCTGAATCAGGGAAAGGGCGCTTCGGTGACTGGTGCGGCGGCAGGGCAGGAAGGGCGGGCGGCGTGCTTACCGTGGTCCGGCCGGCGCATGGGCTTCTTCTTCGTCTTCTCGGGCTTGGTCTTCTTGGCGGCTGGCGCTTCGTCCTCGACGTCCGCATCCGGCTCGGCCTTCTGCTTGCCCTTGGGTTTCTTGGCGGCTGGCGCTTCGTCCTCCACGTCCGCATCCGGCTCGGCCTTCTGCTTGCCCTTGGGTTTCTTGGCGGCTGGCGCTTCGTCCTCCACGTCCGCATCCGGCTCGGCCTTCTGCTTGCCCTTGGGTTTCTTGGCGGCAGGTGCTTCGTCCTCCACGTCCGCATCCGGCTCGGCCTTCTGCTTGCCCTTGGGTTTCTTGGCGGCAGGTGCTTCGTCCTCCACGTCCGCATCCGGCTCGGCCTTCTGCTTGCCCTTGGGTTTCTTGGCGGCAGGCGCTTCGTCTGGAAGGCGCTTGCTATGAGTCTCCAGGAAGGCGCCCGCAAGCCCAAGCCCAAGCTGTGGGCCGTTGCCGCTGCCCGCCATGCAGCGCTCGGCAGCCGCCTTGGCCGCCTGGAAGGCGCCCGCTACAAGCCCAAGCCGGGCGTGGAGCTCTGGCCCTTGCTCTGGCGGAGCGGTGTTTCCAGGAGCCGGAGCCGGAGATGGAGCGGGAGCAGGAGAGGTGCCTTTCGGCCGACGCATGAGCGTGGGCGCCGGCTGCCTTGGCGCCAAGTCTTGGGCCCAGTTCGCATCGACGCGTGAACCATAGTGTACGAGCACCACATCGAGCGGCCAGCCCTGGTACAGATCGAGCGCATGAGAGATCGCATCGCGGATCCATTCGTACCGGTTGCCGAAGACGCCGCCGCCGAGGGCTGTCAGGTAGCACTTGACGCGCGCACCTTCAGCTTCTAGGGAGCGTACAGCTCCGACGGCGAGCGTGGCCTCGTACGCAGCGCGCAGCACGAGGCGCGCAAAGGGCTCCCAGTCGCTCTCTGGCGGCCCGCGCGCGTAGGCGCAGGGCAGCGCGGACGCGTACACTTGGCACACGCGGTGCTCGAGCGGCGGCGCCACCGAGGTCTCCCAGTGCACGCCGACGCGCAGCGCGGCCTCGGCCTGCTCGACCAGGTTGGGCTCCGTCCCAAGGCGTGCGGCGAGCTCGGCCAACGAGCCGCGCCCCACCGGCATCGCGTAGCCGTTCTGCATGACCCAGTAGCGCCCGCCGTCGTTGCCGACGACAACGCCCACCTCCTTCAGGTTGTCAATCTGCACGGGGTGCTGCCCTGTGTTGCCCTCGTGCTGCACGAGGTAGTTGCGATACACGGTCGCGGCCGGGCACGCGAGCGCACACGCGGGGCCCTGCGTCCTGTCGTTGATGTAGATGCCAACGCCAGCAGTGGGCGACACGTTGGGGCCGGTCATCTCGAGGCAGTTGAACTGACCGGCCGCCTGGAAGACTGCACCAGCATTACTCGACTCGTAGTGTAGCGGTCCGACGCCCGCCGGCGCGGCAAGGTGCGCGAAACCAAGGCCAGCCGAAGGCGCCGCCGCACCCTGTGCGGCGGCCAGCGTGCTGCGCAGTTCGGCGACAGACGGGCACTCGAAACGCCCAACGAACTGCCTTGGAAACTGCGGAGCGGTCGTGCACACGAGCGTATCGCCATCCATCAGGAATTTGTTTACGTTTTCTGCCCAAGTGTTGCACTCGTTGAAGCCGAAGAGGTCTCGGAACCACGCTGGCTTCCTGTGCATCGTAAAGGCTTTTTCCCCCACGCTTCGCACTCGTTGAAGCCGAAGGCACGGAACCACGCGTCGAAGGCACGGAACCACGCTGCAAAGCTCGAGACTTCTCCCTCCCGCATTCATGTGAACTGCACATGTGAACTGCACATGTGAACAACGTTGACTCCGGGCGCGCCCTCGGTACTCGGAGACCCGCACACCGCACAGCGCCTTGCATGTAATACATGTATCACTGTGAGTCGTGAAAATTACGCAACACACTACACAGGAACGCGTACGTAGGCGGTAGCAGAACGCCATAGCGAACGTAGTACTTTCACGGCCGGATACGGGTGGAAGGGCGTCATCCCCGGCACCGTCCTCGTAGCCCGCTTCGCCGGAGGGTGCCCACAGCTGCGGCGCCATCCTGCAGAACCTCATATCGAACCACGTAAGCAGGGTACGCCTTTTGATAGCGGCACACGATGTATTGCCGGCCGTACTTGTGGCCCTCGTCGACAAGAAGTTGCGCCGCCCTCTTTGCAGATGGCGAGCCCGACGAAAGGACAGCTTCAATCTCCGTCACGCCGATGAGATTATTCTCAGTGCCCGTCCACGAATCGAACCCACTGGGCTCGCGCAGCAAATCTGGTGCGAGCTCACGATCAAAGTCCTTGATGTTGCCCAACACGACCTTCGCAAGGACGATCTCCTTTCCACCTTCTTGTGCCACACTGGGCCTCATCACGTCAGAGTACAGCGCGTGCTCGGCAAAGTAGACCCCAATGCCATACTTATTGCCATCCGTACCAGAAGCACGGAGCGCGGTTCCGATCGAGTATGTCGGATCGAACCCGAGCTCGCTCATGCACACTTTTTCGGCAGGCGTGTTGCCGGTGCTGTGCCACAACTCGCGCTCGTTGCCCTGACCGCCGTTCTTCAGCGCGATCTTGCGACACTCCCCAGAATAATCTTTCCAGAGTTGCGCGTTCTGCACGCGCTTCAGCCCAAGGATGCTCGCACCAGGCAAGCCCTTGGCCAGCAAGCTCGCCACATGCTCAAACTCAGGATTGGGCGCCGCGCCCACAAGCGAGGGCACCTCCACAAGCCGTGGCCTCTCTGCATCCCACGTATCTTGGAAAAGTTGTGCGTGATGGGCAGAAGAATCTTGACTGGGGGAGAAGCTCGACTGGGCAGAAGAAGCTCGACTGAGGGAGAAGCTCAACTGGGCAGAAGAAGCTCGACTGGCCTGACTGGCCTCCGGTACAGCAGCGGCGGCTGTGGGCAGCATCAACAGGAAAGGGCGTTGGTCCGGCACGACCCATGGCTGACTGATGACTGCCATAAGATGCGATGAGCTCGGCTCCAGCTCGACCACGCGTGGGATCAATTCGGACTGGCGCGTGTTCCACCATGGAGCAAACGTGACGCCAAGCTCTGGAAGATCCTTTAGAGTGATCGTGACTGCCTTGCCACGACGAACGGCGACCTCTTTGTCTTCACCGACCTTGCAGAAACCGTGAATCGTATACGCGGACAGATCCTCATGCGCCGGGTGCAAGACGAAGCGGAGAAAGCGCGGCGCCTCGGGATCAGAGGGCGCAAACGCGACCACACCCACCGGTCGGTCGATGTAGGTTCGTGTAGACTCAGCCTGCTTGAGCTTCTCCTTCGCCTCCGCAAGCTGCTCCTGGGCCGCCTGCACTCGCGCCGCCGCCGCGGCAAGCTGCTCCTGGGCCGCCTGCGCCGCCGCAAACTGCTGCCGAGCCGCTGCCAGGGCCGCCGCCGCGTAGCTGACCGTCGCCACCAACAGAAGGGGCGCGATCATCCACACGGAGAACGAGGTCACCTCGACCTCGGCGTACCCATCGCTCCAGAAGCACCCACCTTCGACGAGCTGCATCTCGCTGTCCGGAGTCTCTGCTCGATAGAAGGCGAGCTGTTCCAGCTGTTCCGCTGACGCGCGGTGCGGCATGCGCAGCAGAAGCGGGGATGGCACGTCGTCGTCATCGGCAGCGGTCCCAGCAGCGGCGGTGGCGGTGTGGACAACCTTGATGTGGAGAGTCTCGCTCAAGGCACCCGCAGCGAGAGGGTGGTCGCTTGGAATGAGCTCGACGCTAAACATGTCCGCGCGCAACGGCCCTCCCCGAGAGCGTGAGGAACTGCGCAGCTCAACACCATGAGGGAGCTGGAGGACCGATGCGGAGGCGTCGCCCTCAAGCCCTTGAGCGTCTCTACCGTCCGACTCGGCGAAATAGTGCGAGTAATCGGCGTGTGCGGAGCGTTGAGTTTGCGCCACAGACGCCCCCATGTCGGACGAGGTTGAAAAAGCTACCCTTTGGAGATGTTGATCTCCCCTGTGGAGATGTTGATCTCGCGCCGGCGAGGTTGCCGCTCGCGCTGGGTTCGTGCCCGGCACAGCGCTCGTGCCCGGCACGTTCTGATGGAGGGCGTTCCGATGGAACTGATGGAGCCCATGGGTGGCGGCATCCGGCTCGGACTTCTTCGCGACTCGACGCCTCCAGCTCCACCGTAAGTTCCATAAAAGCCACATGCAGACGATCAGGAACATGGCGAAGTCGTCGATGAAGTACTTCTTGACTAGCACGTGTGCGCCTTCGCACGCGCTGCATGTCGAGTTCAGAGCTCTGGCGGCGTCCGCAGCCATGTACGCCGCCGACGAGGTCCCCACACTCGCCACCTCGGCCGGCATCTCGGTCGTGGCACAGTCGGAGCTAGCAGTGCATGACGCCGCGGCGGCGGCTTTTTTGCATGAGTCGCAGTCCGCCTGGAAGAGCATGCGTAGGGCCCAATTTACCAGATTGACTATCCTTGGGTCCTTGATCTCAATGAGAAAGAAGATCACGTTATGGCAAATGACGCTGTACACTAGGTAGTGGCACGCCTCGTGGTACCGGTCGAGTTTCGTCGAGTAGGGCAGTGCGGGCAGGGACTCCGCGGCGGTGTAGTTGATGCCGGCGAGCGTGAGGAGGATGGTGAACGTGAGCGCCAGCTGGTTGCCGATCTCGTTCGTCGGGATGAAGGTCGAAACGCACGCGAGGGTGGCGATCGTGCCCGGCCGATACACGTACTTCACGAGGTAAAATCCCGGTTTGCGTTTGAGGCCGAGTGATAGCGTCGCGGCCGACTGATGATTCTTGTGGCTCTCCTCGTCGACTTCCAAGGTGGACCCGGCGTCGTCGAACTCCCATTCAACCCCTATGGTCCTCTTGGCCTCTTCCTTGATCTCTAAGATGCCCAAGCCGTCTGAATCCGTCGGGTCCTCCGGCCTTCTCTTGTACGAGATTCCCTTGGGCCAGATGCCCTCCGAAGGAAGCCGCAACTCCTTATCGCACACGAACTCGTACATTTTGTCCTTGTGCTTCTTGGGAAGGAAGAGCTTGACCTGAAGCTGCTGGGTGTCGAAAGGGAATTCATGTAACTTCCAGTCGAGGTGCACGTTCGTCGCCTCGATCTGGTACGTCAGGACGGCGATGGTTCTCTCGCGATCACTGTTTCGCTTAGGGATAGCTTCGTCAATTAGGGGCAGCGGCGGGAAGCTCTTCCAGAGGAGCTCCTCCACGCCGCCATCTGTATAGATGCTCTTGGCGTCGTCGTCGGCCAGCAGCCACAGCTCCTTCTCATGATGCGTCTCCTTGGTGTCGTCCTTGCCATTCTCGATCCCCAACCTTGGCAGCACTTTGCGCCCCTCAATGTCTTTCCACACTTCCTCATCCGAGCTGATTCTCATCGATTCACATCCGCGAAGAGGTTGAGATGGCAGGAACGCCAGGGCCTCTTCGCGCGGCCGAAAGATGAGCCAGATGCGAAAAACCACCACCGCCTTCATCGCTTCGGTATCGAGCTGGTTCACGGCCCACACCCGGCACGCCAGGTAGCACGGCTCGTGTCCCCGGTCCCAAATCTTTTGCAAGATGTCATTCGGTGCGCTGCGATCAGAGGGCGAATATATCGAAGGCCCCGATCCGCGATCGACGAAGGACGGGGGGGCTGCGACCTCGGAAAACTCGGCACTAAAGCCGCCGCCCCGAGAGGCACGCTTTGGAGATTTCGCGAGCCGGCCAGGCGGCATTGCACCTTGAGAGAGGTGGCGCTTTTTTAAGTACTACTTTAATTATGTTTAGAGTGCTACCGCGGGCTTCCCCACCCCCGTTTGTCGTTTCTCGTTTCGGTGGTGTGGAGCTCTTACTTTAGACACAATGCGGGGAAGTTGAATTATTACCGAACAAGAAAAAAGAGTTCCCTTGCCTTCGCGGCCTGCCGTTTGAATGTCATTGGGCTCCTTGCCTGAGAGAGAGAACTTGTAACTTACGTACTTACCAAGCTACCTACACATTGGCAGGACCCCCTGAATTGCGATGGGGGAATTTGAAGGGGATGTCGGCGTGAGAGTAAGGCGGCATGCAACATGGAACATGGAACGGCACCTGGTGACACGACGGGACCCGGGCATGGAAACCTGCTTGTTCTCCTCGCTGCTTGTCGTGGGCTCGGGGCTTGTCACCGATGTATCCTTGCCTGAGTCAGCGCACGCCCAGATCTCGATAAAATAGACTCGTGGTCGAGCCGCAGCTCATAGAGGATGTGTTCGTATGTTGCACACGCTTCCTACTATGTAAGAATGTATTTTTATTGCGTCTCGTCCCGACTTTGGCCATCGCCACTGAAGCGCAAAAATGCTGGTCCTGATCGCGCAATGCTTGTCGCCGACAAGCTCGCCAATGGCGAAGAGCCAAAAGATGCCAGGCGGGGGTACGCCATCGCGATAGCGATTATGGGTCGAGATTATGGGGCGCACGCAGCCGGGATTCTATCGGCTCCTCGCCATTGGCGAGCTTGTCGGCGACAAGCATTGAACGATCAGGACCAGCATTTTGGTGCTTGAGTGGTGATGGCCAATGTCGGGACGAGACGCAATGAAAATACATTCTTAGGAAGCGGGTGCAACCATCTTCTATGAGCTGTGGCTCGACCACGGGTCTACTTTGTCGAGAACTGGGCGCGCGAGGCTCCGCGAGGCAGACGAGCAAAATGGATAAGGTGGAAATCGGACAGTGACGGCCTCTTTTATCTCAAACCGGTAGGCTGTTGAATCCAAATTTGGGACGACAGACTGGCCGACACACAGACAGACAGACAGACTCACACGCAAAAAAATGGGTGCGCCGGCCAAAACCTATCGGGTCGCGCGCGCGCTATTTTCACGCGGGCGGTTAATCTCAGAGGCTTCCCTCCCGGTGTTCCAACGGGGGTGGGGAAGAAAGCAAGTTGCTTCAATTTGTCTTCTGTGAACGTTAACACACGCAGCAACCTAGGATAATCGTTTGTCAAACAGTTTCGTCAGTTTCGTCGCGTCTCCGCTGTCACCAAAACACCGTCTCATTGGTGATCGGCTCCACATCCACGTTATCCACGGTCAGCTCCACTCTCAGGGCACTACGGGCTGCGGGGGGGTTTGTTATCGAGTTTGGGGGGGTTTGTTATCAGGATACGTATCCTGATGTATCGTGATGTATCCTGCGTGTATCCTGAAGGATACATGTATCCCTCATGTATCCTGATGTATCTCAAATGTATCTTAAATGCCCTGTTACATTCCAAGAGAATACATGTATCTTGATATTTTGCATGTATTTTACACGTATCCCAAACGAGTCCAAGATACATTTTGGGATACATATCAGATACATCAAGATACATGTATCTTGGACGCTTCCTTGGTGTCACACTGGATACATATCAGGATACATCAGGATACGTGTATCTTGGACTCTTCATCACGATACATCTTATGATACATCAGGATACACCGAGATACAAAATCACGATACATGTATCTTGGACGCTTCCTTGGTGTCACACTGGATACATATCAGGATACATCAGGATACGTGTATCTTGGACTCTTCATCACGATACATCTTATGATACATCAGGATACACCGAGATACAA
>Ga0210247_102386_pt1 | contig 11448 bp, 6 predicted proteins | sample ChrtobMetP3_16mM_FD_155449 | JGI IMG/M metagenome (GOLD analysis project Ga0210247, IMG submission 155449) | Chrysochromulina tobin associated microbial communities from unialgal haptophyte culture, Seattle, Washington, United States - P3_16mM | ecosystem: Host-associated > Algae > Haptophytes >...
CGCCAAGGCGGATGCGGAAGAGGCCGCGAGGCAAAGGCTAGCGGCGGAGAAGGCGGCGGCGGAGAAGGCGGCGGCGGAGAAGGAGGAGAAGGCGGCGGCGGAGAAGGCGGCGGCGGAGAGGGAGGCTGCAGAGAGGGCGGCGGCGGAGACGGCGGCGGCGGAGAAGGCGGCGGCGGATAGGGAGGCGGAGAAGGCGTGGCTGGATAAGGCTGCGGCAGAGAGGGCAGTGCCGGCGCCGGCGCGGTCCGCGGAGCCAATGCCAACGCCGGCGCCGCTACCTCCGCCGCTACCTCCGGCGCAGCCTAACCTGGCCGCCATCGCCGCGGCTGAGCAGAAGGCGGCGGCGGAGAAGGCGGCGGCGGAGAAGGCGGCGGCGGAGAAGGCGGCGGAGGAGAAGGCGGCGGCCGAGAAGGCGGCGGCGGAGAAGGCGGCGGCGGAAAAGAACGCAGCGGCGCAATTGCCGGCACCGCCAATGAAGAGAGCGATGTCGCTCGAGCGTCTGTTTGAGCTTGCCGAAGCCGCCAACGCCCAAGACGTCGAGATCACCGACGATATGCTCTTGTGGAGCGAGGAGGAGGCGATCAGCTTCTTCAAGTCGGCGGCGGAGCAGGCGGCGGCCGAGGAGGCGGCCGCGGCCGAGAAGGCTGCGGCAGCCGAGGAGCAGGCGGCGGCCGAGAAGGCGGCGGCCGAGAGGGCTGCGGCGGCCGAGAGGGCGGCTGCCGAGAAGGCGGCGGCCGAGAAGGCGGCGGCCGAGAAGGCGGCGGCCGAGAGGGCTGCGGCGGCCGAGAGGGATGCGGCGGCCGAGAGGGCGGCGGCCGAGAAGGCGGCCGTAGAGGCGGCGGCGGCCGTAGAGGCGGCGGCGGCCGCCGAGGCAGCGGCAGCCGTTGAGGCAGCGGCAGCAGCAGCGCAGGCGGCGGCGCTCAACAACTCCGCAGCTGAGATCGCGGCCACGGCCGAGTCGAGCGCTTTAGCGGACGCGGCGGCGGCGGCCGAGGCGGCAGCAGGCGACGACGACACAGCTGGAGCAACTGAAGCACCTGAAGCACCGGTGGTCAAGGCACGGTCCGCCTCGGCCAACTCCGGGGAGGGCGGCAGCGGTCCCTCCGACGTCGACGAGAACGGCGGCCGGCAACGCGCCTTCGCCGAATCTCGTGCCCAGTCAGCGTCGGCGCCCTCCCTCACCGCTGCCGAGTCCGCGCAGCTCGAGGCGACCCTCAAGGCTCTGCCCAATAAGAATCGCCCGTCCGACTACCGATGGCTCGAGGGGCTGCTCGGAATGATCGCGTTCAACGCTGCGCCGGTCGTGCGCGACTTGGCGACGCAGGCCGTGGGCTCGCCGCTGTTTGTGATGGCGGGCGCGTGCCCCTCGGTCTTCGCTGGCATGCAGGCCGTCGTGTTCACCGCCATGTATGAGCCACGTTCGCCTTCAGCCGTGCGGCTGAGCGCGGGCGGCACCGGCGCGCCTTCGAAAGAGGAGCGCCCAACCATCGACTTTTGGTGGCTCAAGCCTCGTCCTGAGGATGGGAATGCGCTGCAGGAGGACACGTTACACCGAGTGCCCAAGGGAACGTGGAAGAATGACCCGGGCGCCTCCAAGAAGATCTATTCGCCCCTAGCGGCGCTCTTTGATGCAGGAGGCACCTCGACCGATGGCAAGCTACGCTTTGGAGTGCTGCCACGCGCAGACGCCAACCTGCGGGCGCGGGCGTACATCGAGTGCACGGCGACGCGCGTGCGCTATCTCCTCTGCTGGGTGTGGCTCGAGGACTGGTCGTCGCCCATCTCGTTGGGCAAAAAGTACATGAAGGGCAAGCTCGTGTACCAGCGTGGTGACCAAGGCGTTGCCAGCGCCAGCACCGGCCGTTACTACGCCCGCCCGTTCAAATTCCTCGAGTCGCTGCTCATCGTGCCGCCAGGCAGCCATCTCGAGGAGGAGGTGGGCGGCGTGCTGCCCGCCGATTCGCTCAAGATCGGGTGCAACGTGTGAGGGTGGGGGATGGCGCATGGCGCCATCGCAAGGGTGCAGCGTGCGAACACTCACAGGCCCAGCGCGGTGGGTATGGCGGGTGACGCATGTTCTGATGCACTCGCGGGCCAAGTGAGCCTCGCCCCCCCCCGGCGACCCCCCCCCCCCCCCCGGGCCAAGTGAGCCGCCGCGGCCCTCTCGCCCGCGCGGCACAGCGCGTAGCAGAAGACTGTAAGCGCAGCGCGGGGAGTCGACAGTGTCGTGTGCGATGTGTATCCGCGTAGTACTACGTGTGCAATCACATGTGATGCGATTCGTATGCCATATGCGTCGCGCCGCGAGCGTCGGGGGGATGTGTCGTGGTGTGTGCCCCCCCCCGCCCCCCCGGGGACGGCTTGGCGCGGATCAACACGTGTCGTCCCTCGTCGGTGTCAAAATGTTGTGCTGTAATCCTTTTGTCTACACAGACGGCCTGTCAACGCAACAAGAACGGAACGGACGTCGTGGGCGTGGGGACGGTCGTCGATTGTGTAGTCTGTGTCACGAACGACATAGGGACCCTAGTCCGGTCATCATCGACGACGACGGTGTTTGCGTCGCAAGCGACATAGTATAAGATCATGTAGGCGCAAACAAAGCAGCCGCCGCTGGAAAATGAGCAGGAGGAGGAGGACGAGGAGGAGCACAAGCAGGAGGAGCGCGAAAAGGAGCGGCCGCCGCCGCTCGTACTCGTTGGAGATTCCTGCGGATGCCGAATTGGATCCGTCTCTGATCCACTTCATCGCCATTGAATCGATCGCCACGCCCAATCATGTGCCCTGCCAACCAGAGTAACGCGGCATCGGCGGCAGTTTTCTTGACCACGTGGACCGGCGTGGCCACCGCGAGCCTCTCGAGAGCGCTATCGGTATCGTTGCCGACGCCAGCAGCATCGGCATCAGCATCAACCTTGGGTTCGTCAACTGTTCCGCGGGCCGCCTGCACGGGCGAGCACACTATGCTAGGCGCGGGAGCGGAGACAGCGCAGTGGGTGCCGGCAAGTTGTGAGCTGGCGACTCCCCCTTGGCAGTCGTGAGTGGCCACGTGAGCGGATGAGTCTCCGCTGGACTTTGGCACGAGGACGGACTCGGCCTCCAATTCGGCCACGTCTACCTTCGGGTTGAATCTCAATCGTCGGGTACGTGGAGGCGGTACAGGAGCGCAGGGTAGCGACGCCGCCTCCGCCTCCGCCTCCGCCTTCGCCTCCGCCTCCGCCACGGCCATTCGTCGGAGCTCCTGCACCCGGCGTGTGCGTCCGCGCTGGAACTCCTCCCACGCCTCGTCCGTCAGACTGGGCTGGAACTCCTCCCACGCCTCATCCGTCAAGACGTCCACTACTACATGGAGCCCCTCGTCTTGGGCATCGAGGTTGCCAATGACGGAATCTGGCGATGTTGATGAGAGCACGGGGGCAAAGCGTGCGTCCACCATGGCGCTGCTTTTCTTGGTGCGTGATGAACCCAAGGTCGTAGTGTGCTGGATGGCGGCGGTCTCTTGGGAAGGGGAAGAGAGGGCTCTGCTGGCCACACTGCTCGCCTCTCTGCTCGCCACGACGCTGCTGGCCCGCGGCTTGAGCGCCGTGCATGCAACGAAGGTGAGCCAAGCTGCGTGGGCGAGGAGTACAAAGGCCATCACATGCAGTGCCACCTCCCACGCGGACAGCAAGCCACCCGCAGACGCATCCGGCTTCCGAGCGGAGGCGCCCAAGCGGATGTGACCGGCGAGCCGCGCGACGGTCGGCGCAACGGCACGTCCAAGCTGCAACTTGGCCACGCGCGGGGCCACGTGATGACGAATCATCTGCTCGGCGACCATGCTGCCTGCGACGATGGCCGCCCTTGCCAACAGGTTTGGCATGAGCAATCTGCTGGTCGCAGCTGAGAATGCCCCGTTGGCGATCGCGTGCGCGGCCAGAGCGTCTCTGAGCTTGAGCAAGCGTCGGCCTTTGCGTAGGCGCTGTACGAGCTTCGCTCCAAAGCTAGCCGTCAAGGCGCGCGGCAGATGCTGGCGTGTGGCCACCGCTAATGCCCGGGCCACCTTGTGGACGAGCACGCCTCCATGCTTGAGCAGGATCGGGCCGCGTGCCACAGCAGGGTGGTTGTAGTAGCGGCCCAGAACGACGGCACTTCGATGCTGCACATCCGATCGCACACCCCGCTCCAGTTGGGCCGCGTGCCACCTCACGACGTCGTGCACCAGCTGGAGAGCATCTCGCATCAACTCTCGCATCGCTCATAAGCGAACACTCGTGAGTGAGAAGTTTGGAAAAGTAACGCTCTTCTTGACGTCGCATGCAGGCACCTCGCAAGGGCGCATGAAGTCAAGATTCACACTTTGCAATGTGTGCGACTATTATCGATTGCATGCACGAAAAGGTCTCACCCACACGCAAACGCATGTGATGGCTGCTCCTGGCCGCTCCTCTTCCGCTCTGATCACCGAGCTGCGCATCTCACACCTGCGCAGCTTCGGGCACGAGACCGTGATCCGTCTGCGTGCGGGCCTCAACGTCATCGTCGGTGCCAACGGCTCCGGCAAGTCGAACGCACTCGATGCCGTACTCTTCGCGCTGCTCCAAGAGCCAGCGATGCTGCATGTGCGCTCCTGGGCTGAGCTCACGAATCGGGCCCGCGTCGGACCGTGTGCCGTGCGCCTCACCTTTGCGTTGCCGTCGGCGGAGCCTCGACTGGTGCTCATGGCTCACGTGAAGGAGGATGCGTCGCGGGCCTTCAAGCTCAACGGTGGGACGACGACAGCGGCGCAGGCGCGCGAGGCGCTGCTCGAGCTCGGCATCGACACGAGCGTGCCCTCGTTCTGCGTGCGGCAGCACAGCGCATCGCGGCCCATCGACGACGCCGCGCTCACGCGGCTGCTGCTGCAAGCGAGCGGTGCCGCGCTCTGGCAGGCGGCAGCCGCGCACAGCCGCGCTCAGCTCGTCAAGGAACGTGAGACGCTCTCATGCGTCCAAAAAGACATTGGCGCCATCGAGGCTCTTCTCGAGCGCGAGCGCGAGGCACACGCCGCGCTCTGCCGGCTGCTCCAGCTGCGTGGGCGCGAGCGGCGCGGGCGTGCCTGCATGGCCTCCCTCGCTGAACGGCTCGCCTCCTCCGCCCGAGAGAGCCACGAGGCCGCGCTCGCCGAGGGGCGCACACGCGGCGCGCGCGCGCAGCGGGTGCTCGCCGAGCTCGAGGAGACAAAGGTCACGCAGAGCGCGCGGCTTGCGACGGCGACCACCGTGACGCAGCGTGCCCACGCCGACGCGAGCGCGGCGGCACAGGCTGTCGAGGAGGCCGCCGAGGTGGCCGCGGTGGCCGAGGGTGAGATGCTTCACGCGGTGGTGCTGGGCGAGCAAGCGCGACGCGAGCGGACGGCGCTCGCGGGTCAGCAAGAGCGCCGGCGGGCAGCCGCTCGTGTGAGTCTGCTGGCGAGTCGCCGGCAGCGAGGCGCGTTACGGGCTGCTCGAGAGGCGGCGGCCGAGGCGGAGGCGGCGAGGGCAGAGGCGCACGCAGCGTGCCAGCGCGTGGCGGCGGCGACGAGCGGCGGGTGGCTCGTCGACGGCACACTCGCGCAACTGCGCCAGCAGACGGAGCATCGACTACGTCTCGAATGCCTCGCCCACGAGGACGCGAGCGCCGCGGCGGCCGAGGCAAGGTCGCGAATGGAGCAGGACGAGGCTGAGGCGCGCGAGCGCGCTGACGTCATCGTCGCCGAGGCCGCGAGGCTTGTGGCTGCAACCGAGGCGCGCCAGGTGGCCGAGGCGCGCGCGGCCCAGGCGCAGGCCGCGGCCGAGATGATCGAGACCAAGCTGCGCACTGACCAGACGACGGCGAAGGGCTTTGGCCTGGGCGGCGCCGCCGGCGCCGGTATCGGTGGTCGTACTCTCGAGACGGCGGCTGCGCAGGCCGAGGCGGCCGCCGCCGCCGCCCACGAACGCGAGCGCCGAGCGGTGGCTCGGCTGCGCCTGATTGACCCTGAGTACCACCCTGCCGCCGCCGCCGACGACGACACGAGCGCCGCGGCGGCGCCCACGGCGGCGCCCAGCCTGGTGTCAGTGCTGCGCCTAGCGTCGGAAGACATGCGCCTGCCTCGCTGCTTGCTCGCGCTCGAGGTGATCGCGGGACGGCACCTGGGCGTGCGCCTGACAGGTACAGCCGAGGCGGCCGTTCCGCTCCTCGAGGCGGCACGGCGGCGCAATGAGGGCGTTCGAGTCTGGCCGATCACCTCGCTGCGAGCGCGAGCGGTGCCCCCAGCCTCCGTCGCCGCGCTGCAGCGTCGGTTCGGCGATCAACATGTGATCGCCCCGGCGGCTCTCATTGCGAGCGCGGGGCCTGTGCAGGGCCGAGTGCGGCAGTGGACGGCGGCGGCGAGTGCGGCAGCGGCGGCGACGGGCACGGGCGGCGGTGAGCGACGCGGCACCGCAGGCACGGGCGGAGGTCCAGATGGCCACCGAGGTGGCGATGGAGAATGCGGCGGAGGAATTGACGATTCGACGGACAGGGAGCCGGCGGAGGCCGGTACGGCGGCCAACGGCGCGTCGGGGCGAGGCACCCTATGGGCGGCGGTGGAGCATGCCTTTGGATCTTCGCTCATCATCTCGAATGACGAGATCGCCGAGGCATGCCTGGAGGCTCCCGGGGTTGTCCGGTGCGTCACGCTCGCAGGCACGGTCCACGAGCGCGCCAAGCTGCAAGGAGGCTACCGCGACGGCGCGGGGCAGCTCAACGGCTTCGCGGCGCTCTTTGAGTATCAGGGCGCTGCTGCTGCCGCCGCCGCCGCTACCGAGCACGCCGAGTCTCTCGCGCGTGCTCTCGCGACGCATCGTGCCGCACCCCGCGCCGCCGCGGCCGCTGCGGCCGCCACCGCAGGCGTCGAGCGGCTCGCAGCGCGGCTCGCGCAGCTGCGTGCGAGCCATGCCCACGAGCACGCTGCCGTCGGCGAGGCCGCGGCGATGCTGGGTGAGCAGAGTGGGCGCGCCGCCGCCGCCGCGTCGCATGCGGAGAGGCTGCAGGCCGACGTGGCAGCGCTCAATGCGATCAGCTCGGGCGGCGGGGAAGGCGTCAACGGGCGGAGCGCGACCATCGCGGCGCTTCGGCAGCTCCGCGCGCGACGCGAGGAGCACGCGGCAGCGGCGCGTGCACTCATGGAGCGGCTCGAGGCGGAGGCTAGGCGGAGCGAGTCGGCAGAGGGCGATGGCGTAGCGATGGACGAGGAGGGGGATGAGGAGGGGGGCGAGGTGGGGGGCTCCGCCCCGCCCCGCAAGCCCTCGGCGTCATCGGCGGCGGGCGCAGACGAGGACGTTGAGGCGTCGGCGCTGGCAGAGGAGGAGGAGGAGCAGCTGGCGGCGCTCGGGCACGCCACCGCGTCGCTGCGTCATGCCGAGCGGCAGCTGTTACTTGCCGACCGCCGTGCCGCCGCCGCGTCGGCCGCGGCGGCCGCGGCTGCGGCAGCGGAGCACGAGGTGAGAGCAGAGGGGAAGCGGAACGCGCGGCAGATCGAGGCGGCGCGAGTGGAGGTAGCGGCGGCGGCGGCCACATTGGCCAGGTTGTCCCGCAGCGAGGGAGGAGCGGCGGCGGCAGGGCTGGTGCCGGACATAGCGCTTCGATGGCTCAACGCCACGGCGGCCCTCGAGGACGACAAGGGCGATGACGTCGAGGATGACGAGGACGGCGGGGCGGCGGCGGCAGAGACGATCGCAGCGGCCACCGCAGCAGCACCCTCAGCGCCCAACGCCACGGACGAGGCCGACAAGGACGTGATGGACACGGACGACTTTGGTGTGGGCTTGGCCGCGGATGCCGACGCCGACGCTCTGAGCGCATGCCTCGCCTCAGGCGAGTTACAGCTGGCCACATGGCTGCGTGAGCGGCAGGAGCTGCAGCGTACACACGGCTCGTGTGCCGCCCTCCGCGCTCGTCTCGCCTCGGCGCAAGTGCTCACCGGGGCAAGAGCGGGCGGCGGCGGCGGCGGCGGCGGCGGCGGCGGCGGCGGCGATACGGGCGGAGGAGGAGTTGTGGGCGCCCTCGACACGCTGCAGCAGCTACAGGGCAAGGCCCATACGGTGGCAGCTTCGATCAGCACGCTCACGACGGGCCTCGAGGCGATGAAAGTGCGTGTGGGCCAGGCAAACGTCGAGGCGGTTAGCCAGGTGCGCCGGCACACAGCATCGCTCTTCGCGACCCTAGTGCCGAGCATGCAAGCGGACATCGAGTGTGACGAACCCGATGATCTCGAGGCCAAGGGCGCGCGATTCCGCATCCGTGCCGCGGGCCGCGCGCGCTCTGATGGGCTTGCGGACGAGTGGAGATACGGGACCGGAGAGCTGTCGGGTGGACAGCGCACGCTGCTCAACTTGGCGCTGCTGCTCGCTCTTGCGCGGCTGCGCCCGTGCCCGCTGCTGCTGCTCGACGAGATGGATGCGGCGCTCGACGAGAGCAACGCAGCCAAGGTGGCGGCGCTCCTTGCCGAGCTGAGTGCCACGTGCCAGGTGATCGCCATCTCGCACCGCGTAGAGCTGCACCGCGCCGCGCACCACATCGTGCGCCTGCACAAGGACAAGGAGTACACGGTCGTCTCGGAGGGCTGATAGAGGTCGGTTGAGGCCGAGTGAGCATCGGCAGTGAGTGTGAGTGAGCAGTGTGCGAGAGCGTGCTCGCTGCGGCGTGCGTCGGGCACTCTGCGGCGAGTCGAGGTGGCGTTACGAGAGGTGTACGAGAGAGGTGGTGGGAGAGGCAGGCTGCTGGCCGGAGCTCGTTCCCCCCCTGAAAAGTCGTTTCGACGCTCGCATACACCGCGGCCCGCCTCATCGACGGCTCGCCACTGGGCGAGAATGAGCGGGGGTAATACTGTCGCCCGAGGGCTTCGAGGATCATTCACAGCACGAGGTCGCTCAATCAAGTTTCGTCGCGGAGCTCGTGCGAGGTAACACCTCTCCGTCGCTGTCCCGTATTGCGCGGTGCGCGTGTGCGGCGCGGGCGGTCGGCACGATTTTCTGCCTCGCCACCCGCGTAGCTGGCACCGTCCGTGCGATGAGCACATCTGTGACGGAGAGCAACAGTATAGGCTTCATAGGGGGCGGCATGATGGCCACCGCGCTCATGAACGGCTTCCTCAAAGGCAAGGCGGTGCCCTCAGCGCAGGCGATCAGCGTATCCGAGCCATGTACGTGTGCGAGGCTCAACCTCACACGCGCGCAGTCACCTGTCTGATGCCAACCGGCTGGTGGCGACTCTCACCCTTCCGCAGACAAGCCAATGCGCGAGAAGCACGCAGCGAGCGGCTTCTTTGCAACCGACTCCAACGTGGCCGTTGCGCAGCGGTGCGACGTGCTCTGGATCGCGACCAAACCCGACGTCGTGCCCGCCGTCCTCACCGAGATCGGCGCCATCGTCAAGTCGCGCGACGCCCTCGTTGTCTCGATCGCCGCGGGCGTCTCGCTCGACACCATGGAGCAGCACCTGCCACCAGGCTGCCGGGTAATCCGCGTGATGCCCAACCTGCCCGCGCTCGTGTCCGAGTGCGCGGCCGGCTTCTGCTGCGGCAAGAACGCGACCCGCGCCGACTCTAAGCATGTCAAGGCGCTCCTCGACTCTGTGGGAAAGGCGGACGAGGTGCCTGAGAAGCTCATGGACGTAGTGACCGGCCTCTCGGGCAGCGGGCCTGCGTTTGGGTTCCTCATGATCGAGGCGCTCGCCGATGGCGGCGTGCGCGCCGGGCTGCCCCGCGCAACGGCCCTCGTCCTCGCCGCGCAGACGCTCAAGGGCGCCGCGGCGATGGTGCTCGAGACAGGCAGGCACCCGGGCGAGCTCAAAGACCAAGTTTGCTCTCCAGGTGGTACGACGATCGCCGGCGTCGAGGCGCTCGAGAAGGCTGGCTTCCGCGCGGCGGCCATGGGCGCCGTGACCGCGGCCGCCGCGCGCTCTGCCGAGCTTGGCGCGGCGGCTGCAGCCAAGGCGCCTCCGAGCAAGCTGTGACCGCCTAGCACGGCTGTGACCGCCTAGCACGGCTGTGACCGCCTAAAAATGAGAAGCTACGCCGCCGCGAGCACAACTCGCTCAAGTGCATTACTCTTCAAGCGGGGTACACAGTGCGCTATTAAAGTTCGTCGTATAAACCTTACTTCACGCTAAACCGTCTAGACACGCTAATCTCGTCTCCGTTGATCTCGGCGTGTAGGCTCTCAAACAAGAGCTCACAAGAATGCAGAAATGGGCTTTCTTGTTATATCATTGGACACGAGGCACACAGGGGGCTCGTACGAGGAACTTCCAAAAAAGGCAGAATCGCACATTCACACCGAAGTCTGAGTTTTCATGGCCCGAGCAAAGTCCCCGCGTCATGTACCGTGTTCATGAGGCTGCTGCCGATCGTGCTCGCCGCGCTCACCGCGCAGCGTGCCACTGCATGTACCGCCGTCGTGGCTGGTCGCAAGGCGACCGCGAATGGCGCGACGCTACTCCTGCACACCGACGACTGCCTCGATTGCGACTTCAGGCTCGCGCGCGTGCCGCCGCTCTCAGCCTCGGCCGCTGCCCAGCCAGAGCCCGTGCGCCTATTCAGCCAGCTGTACCCACGCGAGGTGAGCAACCGCTCGCCAACATACGATCCGAGCAACCTCGACACCGAGCTGCCCAAACCGCTCCTCGACGTCTGGACGAGTGACGAGTGGTACAACAACCAAACGATCGGCGAGCTCGCGCCGCTCGAGCCCGAGGTGGCGGCGATGCTCGGCGTGGTCGCGGAGGGCACGCTTGCGACCATCGAGGGACTCTACAGCATCGCTAACTCGAAGCAGGTGGCAATGGTCGAGAGCACGTGTGGCGCCACGCCGGCGCTGCTGAGCCTCGCACGGACGAACCCGTCGCAGGGTGCGCGCGATGGGGCGCTGTGGGACATCTCAGCGCTGAGCCGCGTGGCGCTGAGCCGCTGCCCGAGTGCCCGATGCGCCGTCGACCTGATGGGCTACCTGGCCACGCGCGATGGCTTCTACGGCGGGCAAGATGACGGACTGCCGGACCCATCTTCCAACGGCGAACTCATGCTGGTGAGTGCTGAGTGCTGAGTGCGCCCGAGTGCCGCTGCTTTGCTAGTGCCGCTGCGTTGCTGCTGATTTGGCTCTAGATTGCCGCCGATCGGCGCTGCTCGCCTGTGTTGGCAGGTGGCCGACCCGACGGAGGCGTGGGCGTTTCAGATCGCTCCGCTGCCGCCGAGCACGCAGGCGGCCGCGGGGATCGCCACGCCAGAGGCCGCGTGGCACTCGGCGGTGTGGGTAGCGCAGCGCGTACCCGATGAGCACTTTGTGCCCGTGGCGAACCGCTACGTGACGCGCGATGTGACCGAGGGGACGCCGGATGAGGCGACGCCCACGTTGCGCGCGGTGCGCGGCGAGGCCTTCCGGTATGCGTCCCACCTGTGGGAAGTGGCCGAGTACCTCACCCTCGTGCACC
>Ga0210247_102393_pt1 | contig 11398 bp, 11 predicted proteins | sample ChrtobMetP3_16mM_FD_155449 | JGI IMG/M metagenome (GOLD analysis project Ga0210247, IMG submission 155449) | Chrysochromulina tobin associated microbial communities from unialgal haptophyte culture, Seattle, Washington, United States - P3_16mM | ecosystem: Host-associated > Algae > Haptophytes >...
GTTGAGGTCGTCCAGGCAGATGGCGCACGTCGCCGTCGCATCGGGCTCTTCAACGCGCTCGAGCGTGGCGAGGGCCCGCGCGTCGGCGGGCGAGGCGCCGCCGCTCATTAGGCCGGCAGTGGTCGCCTCTAGCAGCCGCGCAAGCCCGTCGCTCGAGCCCGGACAGAGCGCGGCAGCAATGCCGTCGATCACCGTTGACCGCTCGGGGAGGCTTGACGAGAAGGAGAGGGCGAAGCGTCTCGTGCGTCGACGGTCGTGTCGCTCGCCTGGTCATACGGAGGTCGGGGCGTGGCTGTGAGCTGGGCTTGTGCGGTGTGCGCGCGAGTCGCGTGCGCTCTTTTGGGGGGATGCCCGCTCCTCAGATTGGGCACGGAGGTGCTGGGTTCGGTGCAGCGGAGGCCCACCTGCGGTCGCGGCGAGGGAGCGGCCGTACTGTATGTAGGCTTGGCGCGTCGTCGTCGGCAAGGCGCCGCTTGCTCCTTCGGTTGGAGGGCGCGCACCGTCTCCTCCATTGGGCGGCTCCATTTGGGGGGGGCAAAAGAGGAGGAGTATCGCCGAGCCAGCCGCACTCGCGTTCCCGTCCAAAATTCAGGGTCTGGTCCTAAATTGTCGGCAATGTAACCTCCGACATCATCAACTCTAATCAAAATGGTCAAGGGCGGACGTGGCGCGAGCAAGAAGAAGGCGACCTCCAAGTCGGCCAAGGCGGGCCTCACCTTCCCGGTGGCGCGCATTGGCCGCGCGCTGCGCCAGATGCGCCTTGCCAAGCGCTACGGCGCGGGTGCTCCGGTCTACCTCACGGCCGTCATCGAGTACATGGCTGCCGAGGTGCTCGAGCTCGCCGGCAACGCGTGCCGCGACAACAAGAAGAAGCGTGTGACCCCCCGCCACTTGGTGCTCGCCATCCGCAACGACGAGGAGCTCAACAAGTTCCTCGGCGGCGTGACCATCGCCTCGGGCGGTGTCCTCCCCAACATTCACTCCGTCCTGCTGCCGAAGAAGTCGAAGCCGTCCAAGACCGGCTCCTCGCAGGAGTTCTAAGTGCGCGTCCTACATGCATGCAACGTGCAACCCCAAACCCGGTGTTTTTTAACACCACCCCCAACCCTTGACCGTCCAAATAAGGGCGAGCAGGAGCCCGGCCAACTCCTCGAGGGTGCGTTCGGGCTCCTGCTTGCGTTTTCCTTCTGCGTCATACTGTGATCACTTTGTGTTCACACATCACTGATCACACCGTCGGCTCATAAGATAACGCAGACACCTGGCCCGGGGGGTTGGGCAGGGAGGACGTAGGACGATAAGCGAGCGGAGCTTTACTCGGTCCGACTGATCCCTTGAGGATCGGCGGCCGATCGAGGATCTGACCTCGAAGCTCCGCCCCAACTCCGAACCTACCCTTTTTTTCCTTTTCACCTGGCCCGGGGGGTTGGGCAGGGAGGACGTAGGACGATAAGCGAGCGGGGCTTTATCGGTCCGACTGATCCCCTGAGGATCGGCGGCCGATCGGGGATTTGACCTCGAAGCCCCGCCCCAACTCCGAACCTGCCCTTTTCTTTTTTTGTGTGCCAACTGGGCACCATCGGCGAGGGACGAGGGATTTGTTGCCCTTCGCCGGCACGAGCCACGGCGATGATGAGGTTTATTTTTTTCCCTCGAGCCGTCGCGCGATCCTTGGCACACTGCCCGCCGCGCGGCGCGCGTCCCCTCTCCCACGCCCACTGCGCCTGAGTCGACATGCTACTTGCCACGGAGGGGTATCTGTAACCAGTCTTCGATACGCGGGGAGCGCCGGCCTGTGCCCCACTCCTCGAGGGTGGGCTCGCAGATCACCGGTTGCTCTAACCTCAACCCGCTTAACGCTCCCCAGCGCGTATCTGAGATTTGGTTGCTGGTCTTCACTGTGTCCTGTTTCACTGTTAACAAAAGAGCCCAAAGATCACCATGCCGCCATTCCCTTACTCGGTCGCCGTGCTATTCAGCACGCTCGTGGCGCTCGCGGCGTACGCCTCCTCGCTCGCGTGCGGCTTCGTCTTCGACGACCGCCTCGCCATCCTCGACAACGCCGACTTGCAGCTGCACACTCCCGTCTCCGAGCTTTTCGTGCACGACTTCTGGGGCAAGCCGCTCGTCAAGGAGGACTCTCACAAATCGTACCGGCCGCTCACGATACTGAGCTTCCGCGCGCACACGTGGCTCAGCAGTGGCGGCACGCCACGCGCCGGGCGAGCCAGTCGAGATCTCAATGCGACGCCCTTCCACGCGACCAACGCCATGTTGCACGCGGCCGTGACGGCATGTGTGTCCACGCTCGCGGCGTTCGCGTGGCCCGCGCGGCGCGGGCGCGCCCGCGTCGCGCTGCTCTCCGGTCTGCTCTTTGCCGTCCATCCCGTCCACGTCGAGGCGGTCACTGGCGTCGTCGGCCGCGCGGAGCTGCTCTGCGCACTCGCGTGCTTTGGCGGCGCGCGCGCCTACGCCGCCCTCGGGCGCGCCTCCGCACCGACGCCTGCGCTCGCCCTCGCGCTCGGCGTGGTCGCGTGCTTCGCCGTGGCGGTGCTATGCAAGGAGACGGGCGTGACGCTCCTCGGCGTCCTCGGCGCACATGAAATTGCGGTGGTGCTTCCAGCGCGAGGGCTGCGGCATGGGCTGCTGGGTACTATCGGGCGCTCGTGCGTGCTCGGTGCGTGCGCTGTCGGCTATGCGGCCTTGCGGCTCCACCTGATGCGCCCTCCCGGCGCGCCCGTCTCCTTTGCCGCCGCCTCGCTCGCCACCTCGGGACTGATACGGCGAGCCGAGAACCCACTCGCCTTCGTTCCCGGGCGGCTCGCGTGGGCGCTCTCGGTGTGTCGAGTGCAACTCGAGTACGTGCGGCTGCTCCTCTGGCCCGCGACCCTCTCGATCGAGTACTCGTTCGACTGCGTGCCGATGGCGGACGAGGCAAGTCTCGTCGAGTTGTCCAATGCCGTGCCCGTGCTGCTCGTGACGGGCGCCCTCTTGGGTGTGGGCTCTTTGCTCTGGCGAGCGTGCTTCCAGGTCCATGCGCGCCACACACTCGTCGCCGCCGCGTGGCTGCTGATGCCTTGGGTGCCCATCTCGCACGTTCCGCTCCGGCTCGGCACCCTAGTCGCCGAGCGGACGCTCTACCTGCCCTCCGTTGGAGCAGTACTGCTCCTCGTTAACGCACTCCGTCCGACGGCGCTCCGCTCCCGCCGCCGCCGCGCCTCCCCCTCCGCCCCCCCCTCCGCCGCCCCCCCCGCCGCCGCCCCCCCCGCCTCCCCCGCCGCCCCTTTCACCCGCCTCGAGCGCGTGCGACGCGCCATGTGGGGCCGCTCGGGGGCGCCCCTAATTGGGCTCATCATCGGAGCGCTGGCGGCTCGGACGCTCCGTCGCACCCTTGACTGGCGCACGGACGAGACCGCCTTCGAGGCCGCCATCCTCGCATGCCCGCGCTCGGCCAAGCTGCATCAGCAGATGTGCACGCTGCGCACGCAGCAGCGCCGGTTTGACGAGGCGGCGGTGCACTGCGCGGCCTCCGAAGAGATTGATCCACTCTTTTGCGACGTGCACAAGTCCAAAGGCTACCTTGCCATCGGGCGCGACGACGTGGGCGGCGCCATCGAGGCGTTCAATACGAGCCTCACGTGCGTGTACACCAACTTGCATGCGTACAAGGTGCTCCTCACGGTGTACGACCTCTTGCATGCGCGCGACCCGCGTAACGGCTCTCTCTATGAGCAGATGGGGCGCACACAGGCCACCGTGGGCAACCGGCCGTACGCCCTCGCCTTGCTTCGGGAGGCGGCGGCGCTGCACCTACGAAAGAAGGAGCCTGAGAAGGCGCTCGCCGCCACCGAGCGCGGCCGAGAGCTCCTCCTGCTGGCCGATCAGGGCGACGGCGCCAGTGCCAGTGGAGGCGATGGCGTGAGCGCGGGGGCGGGGGACGTGCTCGAAGCCGCAGAGCTACGTGCCAAGGACGCGGCTGCAGTCTCGGATGAGGAGCCTACGAGGCGAGAAGCCTGTGCACTCGAGTACTGGCACGCCCAAGCCCTCAAAGGCACCGGCCGCTTAGCCGAGGCCCGCGACGCCTTCACACGCGCCATGCCGTGCCCGGCGCACCCGGCGCTGGCCCTGGCGGCGGAGACGGAGGCGCGCAGGCTGCGAAGGCCGCTCGGGACGGCGCGGGCGCGAAAGGCTGAGGCGCCGCGACGGGCAACGGCCTCCGTGCCCGAGATCGATCAGGCGTCGTCGCGGGCGGCATCCTCTTCCCACGCCGCCGCGCGCGACCGCCGTCTTGCCGCCGAGCGCTCGCTCGCCGCCTCGCCGCCGTCCTCGCCTGCGCTGCCTCACGCGCCCGACACGACGCCGCATGCGCTGCCTCACGTGCCGCTCTCTCCGCCCCGCGTGCTCCTGCTCACCTTTCACGGCGGGGTGGCGGCGAGCGTGCGCTGGGCAGCGCAGGAGCTTGGGTGGATCCTGAGCACGCCTGACCTCGACGAAGAGGGCTGGCTGGCTGGCTGTGTGGCGCGCGGCCTCGAGGGGAGGCGGCGCCAGGGCGACGAGGGCCGCACCAATGGTGGCAGCGAGGGTGGCACCAATGGTGGCAGCGAGGGTGGCGACGCTGGACAAGGCGGCGGCGGCGGTGGGTCGGAGCATCAACAGCCCTCCTCCAGATACCGCTTCGACCAAGGGCGTGCCCAGTGCCTGTGGCGCCGAAATCAATGGGCGGCCCGGCTCGCGCCTTATGACCTGGTCATCGTGGGCGACACGGCGCCGCTCGCGTGGCCGTTACTCGATGCGGGCTGGCCGCAGACGTCGTCCGGAGCGGCGGCCGCAGGCGCCAGCCCTTCTGACACGCCGCCGCCGGCGCGGCGCCCTAAGCTGCTGCTCTGGGTATGCAACAGGTTTGATTACGGCGCGGTGGGCGACGTGGCATGGTACGCTGCCGTCCGGTCGGTGCGTGACTCCGCCGCCGTCACCGTTGTCTCCTCCACTCACTTTGAGTGGTGGTACGCCACGCACGTGCGCGCCGTCGACTTTCCCTCCCCCGCCGTACTCCGTCCCATTGGCCTCATGAGTCCTGACGAACCCGCCCCCCACGACCCGGTGCCTGCGTCCGTCGACCGTCCGGCGAGCCTCTTTGTGCTGCCAAAGGTCAACGAGGCGCGCCTGGGCCTTGCAGCGGCGCTCGCAGCGCGTGGTCTTCCGGTCTGGACGTCCGGCGTATGGCCTGATGCGATGCAGCAATGGGGAGGGCCGAAGGCGGTGCGCACCTTCCGTGCGGTGGTCCACGTGCCGTACGCGCCCACAACCTTTGCCCTCTTCGAGCACGCGCAGGCGGGGCTGATCACATTCATCCCCACGCCGCGGCTGCTCGTCCACCTGTACCAGACACGTGGCCTCTTCTTCCAGTCGACGAGGCACGATTTCGTCACGACGGGCGCGGGCACCGAGGAACTCACCGAGGCCATGCTCGGCGCGACCGAATGGTACAGCGCCGCCAACGACGCGTGTTTCGTCCAGTTCGACTCTCTCGATGATCTGGAGGCCCAGCTGCGCACGATTGACCTGGATCAGCGCCGCCACCGGCTGCAACTCTGGGCGCACGCGCACACCAACACCACGCGCGCTCGCTGGCGCATGCTCGATCGGTTCCTGCTGCGGACCGGCGCCGACGCTGTGGATCTGCCCATCGAGCTACGACAGGCCTAGCCGGCTTTTTTTGCTTGGGCGGACATCTCACTTTACTGCTACGGCTTTATATCGCGCACCGACCATTATTGCGTTCGGCGTTTTCGACCGGTTTAGAGCGCCATCTGTTGATGACGGAGCGCAACGCGCGTGAACATGTTCCGCGATACACGTGGTAACCGTCAGGTGGAGACGGCCCCGCGATGCACGCCGATGGGCGATGCGCGCCCGCGCGCGCCCGCGCCGTTGAACAATCCCGGATATTGGGATATTGAAGCCCGGTGCTCGATCACCGCGCGCACGGTCGAGAAGCGGAGAGCGTTATACGCTCTTAGATTCCGCCGCTTAGACCTTAGTCTTAGCTCTTACGATTTTTACTCGTTACCGTACCGCCGTCACTCTTCTAGTAGAGGCTGGAGAGGATACCGGTGGAGTGTTACATGTGAGGAAGCGGCGAGCTCGGTCTACGCCGTCTACACCGCGGGAGTCACGCGATACGACCGTCTTACTCTACTACGACGCTTTACGATTGTGTAACACAGATCAAGGACGTCACCAACGTTGCGTGCGGGAACAGTGTCTACCACGGGGCACATACACGCACATACAGCACACCGTCCGTTCAGGCGCGCTCATGATTTGCGTGGTCGCAGTTGCTCTTACGTTGTGGGAATGAAGTCGGTCACTGCTTGGCTGCCTTTGCGACTCAAGGTGCGACCAAATGCGAGCGCCTCATGATTGTGGTTAGATTGCGTTGGGAGGCTGGAGGAAAAGCGTTTGAATAAGGGCGAGACATGAAGTGCAGGTAGAGGGGCATTCCACGCTGGAATCGTCTCGGGCGGTGGTAGAGTGGCATTCCACGCTGGAATCGTCTCGGGCGGTGGTAGAGGGGCATCCCACACCGGAATTGTCTCGGGCTGTGGTAGAGGCGCATCCCACGCCGGCACTTCATTCTCGTGCGGATCGGTCATATTTCGCCGAGAGAAGAAATGGACGTGCGTCTGCATGGCGTCCTTCTTCTCGTTACCTCGAGGAACAATTGACGAAATAGGAAGTCTTTCCTTTTTGGGTCAATCAATGAACATTGCAACCTCTCATGTAGAAACACGCGCGCGCGGAATGTCCCATAAATTGGGGAGTCAAAATGGGAAATGCGCGGGAGAACAGCTGTGGAAAACACGTGCAAGTCACTTGGCAAGCGCGCACCAAGCAGGACTCGTAAACATGAAGGCCGCCGAGCTAGCATTTGCGACCAGGGCCTTCGGGGCCGCGCAACAAGAGGCGAAAAGCAACCATGGCGCCCAGCTTGCAGCAGCAGCTAACCGCGTGGTTGCCACCGCCGAGGCGACCAGAGCGGAGGCGGTCAAGGCTCATCCACCTCTTAAGAGTATTCTCAAGAAGAACGGACGGTACTCCGGGTACCATGCAATGTCGATTCTCGGCTGGACGAGCGCGTCGTAGCCACCTCACCACCTGACGCTTTCAAATGCTTCCCACCCTCCGCCGATGAGTCACGCGATCTACGTGGAGCATCGTGCGCACCAGGTGCGAGAGAGCAGAGAAGGAAGAAGAGCAAAAGAGCAAGCAAAGAGACATACTTCATGCCTGCGGCAGATGGGTGCAGAACTCACAGCCACGCACGAACAGAGAACGGTGTGTATTTGTCTCTATACCGGACTACCACGGTAGACCACCTCCGTAGCACCGACGCGTCTACGTGAGGGTCTGTCGTGTGACGCGCTCGTCCGCGTGTATGGCGTCGAGCCTACAGCCTTGAAAATTGGGGAATAATAAAAGAGAATGCTAGAAAGGCAGTCGGTGTGACCTTGAGGCTACGCTAGTGCACACGAGCGTGGCTGCACGCACACTGGCGTCGAGCTCAAGGACGAGGTTTGTCTAGGCTGACTCCTTACGCTGATCGCTGCGGTGTGCTGACCGTGATCCGTGTCGATGTCCTTACGAATGCCGATTACGTTTACGAGAGCAGGTTCCGATCCGACGATGCCGACGGATACCAGGTTGGCCCATCGCCATTGCCGCCGCTGCCTCTACATGTACAGCTGAGTATCTGAGTGTCATTTGGCCGGAGCCGTCGCGCGTGCCCCAAGTGAGATCGGAGACGCGTGTGCTCCTCCGGACGAGAGATCGAGGGAGATCACGTGTGATCGGAGACGCGTGTGCTCCTCCGGACGCCCGGGAGGACGCCGGTGGCTGGGCGGCACCATGGGCACAACCAGTCGCCCTCGGGGATCTGATCGAGCGGAGGTACATGGCAGCGCAAGTGCAGGGCGCGCTCACAGCCCGGCCCATCGCAGAGCAGCATTTCATTGCCAGGCTCCCAGCGTACCAGCTGACATGTCTCGCAGCGCTCGCCCTCCTCCTCCCCTCGCGCCGTGCTGGGCGGCGGCGGCGGCGGCGGCGGTGCCGATCCCTTGCAACCCGTCCCGTCGCGCGTCTTGCTGGGCGAGTCGCTCTGACGAAGCTGAGCAGTCTTATTCTTGCCACACGTGTGGGGACGGTGCTTGCCCATGCATGCCGCGCAGCAGAAGCTGGGGCTCCCGGTAGAGGGAGCATGCGGAGGGGCGGCACTGGAGGTCGAGTTGAGCGATGGGGGCTTGAGGGAGGGGAGTAGCGGCGCTGAAGGGCCCGTCGTGGGCGTCGTCGTAGGGGACGACGACGACGACGAGGGCAAGGGAAGGGAGAGACGGCCGGCGAGCCGACTGCTGTTCCGCCGGCGCTCCCGCTCGGCATCGTCCTCGCTGCCCATGCCACCGGCCTCGAGCGCCGTGGTGGGCGCGGCCGGTGCCCCCCCGGTGGCCGTGGCATCGCTCGGAAGGAGAGGCGCGATCTCATCGACGGTGACCGACTGGACGAGTGGGGCGGGCAGGCAGGCGCGCGCCGTTGTGAGCGCTTGCATGCAAGGCAGGTCGTCAGTGGCGCTCAACGGGTGGGGCGCCGTGGTGAGCGCTCGCATGCAAGGCAGGTCGTCAGTGGCAATCAGCGTACCTGGACGAGTGGAGCAGGCAGGCAGAGTGCTGCCGTTCGCCCCTGCTCATCGGCAAGGAACTTGACGATCACGTGCTGCACTGTCGCACGCACCAGCTTGGCACGAAAGCGCTGCCGGAGACCGGTGACTCCATGTGAGTAGCACCAACATTCCACCCCAACGGGCACGCGTCGCAGCAGGGCGAGCACCTGGGGTGCGTGCGCGATCGACGAGTTCAATCGCCAATCGTCCTTGAAGCGTGCGTGCGGCTCCACGCCGTACGCTGCCGCCGTGAGGAAGAGCGCCGTGGAGGTCGCCAGCTGCTCCTCCACATCGCGTTGTGGAACCCATAGGCCGTCACAGCTCATGGCGCCGTCTCGAGCGCCCTCGGCGCCGTCTCGAGCGCCCTCGGCGCCGTCTCGAGCGCCCTCGGCGCCGTCTCGAGCGCCGTCGGCCGAAGAGGCAGCCGAGCCGGCGGGTGCGCGCTCGGTACGGCGCCTCGCGGCACCACGCTGGGCGAAGGAGGTGTGCGAGGCGGTGGTGGCGGAGGAGGAGTGCGAGGCGGTGGTGGCGAAGGTGGCGGAGGAGGTGTGCGAGGCGGTGGTGGTGGCGACGGCGGCGGTGGTGGTGGTGGCGGCGGCGGCGGCGGCGGCGGCATCGTCCACGTCGTCCTCCGAGGAGGTAGAATGGCGCCGTCCTGAGCGCCGGCGCGGCTCGCCATTCGCGCTCGGGACGGCGCTCCCTCGCCTGGTCGATCCTCCACCCTGCTGCGGCTGCTGCTGCTGCTGCTGCTGCTGCTGCTGCTGCGGCGGCGGCGGCTGCGGCTGCGGCTGCGGCTGCTGCTGCTGCTGCTGCTGCTGCTGCTGCTGGGGCTGCTGCGGCCGGGGCTGGGGCTGCTGGGGCTGCTGCTGCTTGAGCGGCGGCGGCTGCGGCGGCGGCTGCCACGCCGGAAGGTTGTCGCACTGATACTGCGGCCCGACCCGAGAGGCGGTGGCACACTCGGGGCATCTCCACTCGAGATCGCCATCGGGCGCCGTGTTGAGCGGCGGCTCGAGGCAGCGCATGTGGAAGTGCCTCGCACACTCGCCGTCGCAGCCGAGCAGCGCGTCCTCCAACGTCGAAGAACGCTCGCTGCACACGGCACACGCGTCGGTCGGCGGAGCTGCAGCGGAATGCCCTGTGGGGAAACCAGTCGCCGCCGCCTCGGGTGCGGGCGCCGAAGTGCTCGCGCCCGCCACGGCGCCCGCCATGCTCGCGGTCGAGCCGTGCAGCCCGCCCGCGCGCGCGCCGTCCTCGGCTGTGGGGAAACCGGCCTCGGCAAGACGGCCAGCTGCGCCTCCGCCGCTGAAGTGACGTCGCTGCTTCCTCGCCGCCACTGTCGGCGACGGGCGCAGCTGAAGCCAACGAGCGTCCACTGGAGGCTCGTCTTCGGTCCCGTTGGCCCCGTCGCACGGCCATCCTTCGGGCATGGGCACCACCACCACACGCTCGTCGAAGCGCACCCGTTTGGCGCCGCCGCCATCGCCGCCATCGCCGCCATCGCCGCCATCGCCGCCGCCGCCGCCGCCGCCGCCGCCGCCGCCGCCGCGACCGCCGCCGCGACCGCCGCCGCCGTGCGCGAAACCGTCGCCGAGGCGGCCGTTGGCGCCGCCAGAGTGCGCGTCGGCGTCGCCGCCGCGTTGCTTCCGCTTCCGCTCGCCCGCGGCCCTCTTTTCATCTGCCTGCCGATCGGCCTGCTGCCCTCGCGTCTTGGCGGACGTGGGCGGTAACGGCGCCGATGCGCGCCACGGCGCGAGGTCGTGCACCGGTACGTATGTGTTACGCACCTCGGGCAGCAGCAGTGGCATGGTGCGTCCGTCCACGTCGGCGACGTATTTCACCAAGAACTCGGGCTTCATTGGCCGGATGCCCATGAAAAGCGCCTTGAACTGGCGCCGCTGGCCCGCGTGCAGGCCCATCGCGAGGCACGGCTCACCCACGACCAGGCCCTCAGGGATGGGCGGCGTGCCCACAGCGGAGGAGGCACCTTTGCCAGACGTCGCCGAGGATGCGGGAGCCGCGGAGGGTGCGTGCTCGCCGTCGCCGCCAGTCTTCCGAAGGCTGCGCCGCCGCAAAGCGCACAGCCGCTCGAGGCGCTCGAGCACGTCCTCAGCAGAGGCCACCTCCGCGGGTGCGGCGGCAGAGAGCCGCTCCTCGGCTGCACGGAGCAGCGCGGCGAGCGGCTCTTGTTGCTGCGCCGACGACATGCGATTTCAGGCGTCGCCGGATGCAGCATTACCGGTACAAAATCGACTCGTCGCGCTCCGTCAGACCTGTCGCGAGACAAGTGGGGAAACTCACCTGATCTCGACTGAGGTCCAGCAAGACCTCCCATATGAGTAGGGCCGGTGTGGGCTTAGGTCAGGGGAGGGGTCGGTACATCTCTTTGTAGATGCATGCATACTGTCTTACCATGTTTGGTTAGACTGCCATACCATGTATGGTCACACTGTTGTGATACCCTTCTTTGGGTTGTGTCGGACAAGCTAGTGTAAGCGTTCATCGCCCACTTCTTCCCTCTCGATCGCCTGTGGGAGATCCGAGGAGCTACTCTCGAACTCTCGCAACAAGTGGAGCCTCTACCGAGGATACTTTACAACGTTGCCCAATGAGTTCGGCAGAGTCGCAACCCCGCCTCATCGCAGCCAAGTTCGCTGGTCAGAGGGGGCCCCAATTCACTCAGTGGGC
>Ga0210247_102395_pt1 | contig 11396 bp, 17 predicted proteins | sample ChrtobMetP3_16mM_FD_155449 | JGI IMG/M metagenome (GOLD analysis project Ga0210247, IMG submission 155449) | Chrysochromulina tobin associated microbial communities from unialgal haptophyte culture, Seattle, Washington, United States - P3_16mM | ecosystem: Host-associated > Algae > Haptophytes >...
TCCTGATGCAGCGCTTGACCACGATGGAGCTCGTGGGCAAGACGTGGCGTGAGCGGTACGGGTACGTTGCACAAGCCTTCGACAAGTCGTTGCTGCATCTGAGCTCTGAGGTCCATCATTGGGAGAATTTTTTGGTTTGTGTTTGTGTTTGTTTGGTTTGGTTTGTGTTTGTGTTTTTTTGGTTTGTGTTTGTGTTTGTGTTTTTTTGGTTTTAATTTATGTTTGTGTTTGTTTGGTTTGAGTTTGTGTTTGTGTTTTTTTGGTTTGTGTTTGTGTTTGTGTTTTTTTGGTTTGAGTTTGAGTTTATTTAGTTTGAGTTTGTGTTTGTGTTTTTTTGGTTTGTGTTTGTGTTTGTGTTTTTTTGGTTTGTGTTTGTGTTTCTTTTCCTTTCCCAAATCCCAAATTGACTTCATCTCCAACGATTCACGAGAACCGTCAACCCGACACGAAGGGGTGAATGGCACCAACGGCCATCCCGCCACTTCCTGCTTAGAGGGGGTGACCAACCTAAAGTTCAGTAAGCAGAACAGTGTCGACGAGGCCATTACGAGATAATTACAAGATGCACAGTGGTCGATCTTCTCTCAGAATCTGGAGAATTAGCCTACGCAGCCAAGCTGCTCGGACCCCACCAACACCCTCTACGTTGGGACGCCACCCGCCACCGTCGACCCACCAATGCGAATAATGCAACAACCACCCCTACACCGCATATGACATCCTCCCTCCGCCTCCGTGGTAGCGGCACTAAGAAGGGCAAGAAGACCGCCACTCGCACTCCAACCCGCGGAACATTCGACCCTCTCGACACAGCTGACGACGACGACGAGACCCCAGACGACTCATCGACACTAACATCGACACTTCACCCCGACATTGAAGTCGTCGGCTCCTCCTCGGACCATGCTAGTACCATCTCCCCCTCACTACCTGCACACGCACCCGTGCCGACGACGCCTCTCGACCCCTCAGCTGGCACTCGTGAACTCTCACCCACCGCTACCGACCTCGAGGACCTCCGAACTGCCACTGACGCAAATAGGGCTCCATACCGCCGTCTCGATGGTGACGGAGGTGGTCTGAGGGCGCGAGAGTGTCCATATACGGAACTGTTCTGAGACGAAGGCAGTGGCGGTCTCGTCGATATCGACGACGATTAGAATCGCGTAGCGTTTGAAGTCTTGCACACGGGCGATGTCAATCGCGCGGCAATATGCAGCGTTGCGCTTATCGTGCGGGTTTGGCGGACTTTCACCGAGCGAGTCGCGCTGGTGGGGAGAGCCACGGTTGCGGGCGTAGCTTGATAGGCCGGCTGCCTCCGGGCGAGTGAGGCGAGGGTGCGGTTGGGGGGAACCGCGGAGGGGACGACCGCGTCCGAGAGGGAGGTGAATGAATCTATCCGCGCCTGCTCCAGCGAGAGGTGGTGTGGATCTGAGTGCGTCAGGCATAGGTGGGTGTTGTGCCAGCTCGTCGGGGTCTCCAGAAGCGACGCCTTGAATCTTGAGCAGTGCGTTGGAGAAGAGTGTCTTCATCTCATCAATCTTCGCTTCTTGTGTTTCAGTGAAGAGGCGAAGGCTGGAGCTAAGTTCAGCGAGTGACGCGTCTAGACGCGTCGTGGCCGTCGTCTTTGGCGGACTGTGCGCGGGAGTTTGATTCGAATTGCAGGGTGAGGCGTGTGTGGCCAGCCATGATCCGCCACGTGCTGGGGCACCACAAACGCATCCTCGTCGCACCACCCGACCAAATCGCTCACGTCGCTTGGGACGACATCCAACCCTTAACCTACCACGACTACGCTACGACTGCACAGTCCCTTCATCAGTTGGGAGACGTACTCTAGATTGGAGCTCTCGTACCACTGCGAGCTCGAGGGGGTGATGATACGTCTCCACCCTATTTACATGATCACCGGGGATCCCCATGCCCCGCTTCGCGATACTCGAGCGGTATACACACCCCGGGGCGATACACACGCCCGGATATGAAACCACCGTAGTTGCATGAAACCACCGCGCTTTCTTGCGCGGGCACCAGAGGGGTACGTAGCGTTCGAGATACAGTGGCCACGAGAGTGACCCGATAGATCCGTCGCCGTCGGCTCTGCCTGACAACCAACCAGTGCTCGTACTCAGTTATAACCATGCTCTATAAGCCCTCCATACTCAAGCTCATCAGCGGGGCTGCTGCCTGCTCAGGTGATGATGCGACCTTGCAAGAAGCTCCGCTACCACGGGGGCAAGACGGTGCCCGTGTTCCTGTTTGATGGCACGATCTTAACTCCGGTGCGGGAGCTGCTGCGCCTGTTTTGCGTCGACCGCGTGCCCCGTGAGGCTTACGCCACGACGCCTCTGTTCCGGCGATCGTCTGGGGCGTCCTTTACCACAGACTACGTGCGCGAGGTCGTTCGGTTCCTTATGCGCTCTGTTGGGCTTCCCCCGGGCATGTACGAAGGGCACAGTCTACGCATCGGGGGGCGTCCGCCGCGCTGGCGGCGAACGTCTCGGAGGCCATTATCCGAGCCATGGGTCGATGGGACTCGGACGTTTTTGAGCTGTCTACCTGCGGGGTTCGCTTTCGTGCGCCCGCCAGATGGGCTCGGTTATCGCCTCAACTTCCTACGAGGACTTCGAGGCAATGTTTAAGGCGATGTTCGACCACGAAGAGTTTGTTCGCTACTAATGGTCTTCAATGATCATGGCGGACTATTTCTCGGCGCTGCAGCTCTTCCAATGTGCTCTTCAGCGTTGGGGTCTCTTCGCACACACTGACTCGAGCTTGGTCAGCTCGCGGCAGGTCTGCGGGCTTCCGAGGGCAGCTATGGCGTGTGTACCCATCCGTGTTCAGGGTCGCCGCGCCGTAGCAGTCCTAAGAGGCAAACCGTCTAATCTATTCACACCGGAGTCGAGACGCTGGACCTCCTGTATACGCGATGCCGAACGCCAATGACTGGACGGCCCTCGGCGCACGCGTGCTTGTGCGGCATCCTCGATGGTTAGCGCTAGGCGCGCGGACGCTTTGCGGCCGCCAGGCCACATCGGGTAGCGTGCTGACGCACATTGATCAGTCGGGCAAGGCGGCGATGGTGGACGTCTCCACAAAGCGAGACACGCAGCGGACTGCTGTTGCTGGCGCGTCAGTGCACCTTGGTCGGGATGCGTACGCGGCGCTCACGGCTGGCACCAACGCCAAGGGCGACGTGCTCGCTACAGCCCGTCTTGCTGGCATCATGGCGGCGAAGCGCACCGCGGATCTCATCCCTCTGTGCCACCCGGTCGCACTCACTCACATCGCCATCGAGGTGCAAATGCGGCCCGAGGCGCACGCGCTGGACATTCAGGCGAGCGCGACCTGCACAGCACCCACCGGCGTCGAGATGGAGGCGCTCACGGCGGCGAGCGTCGCCGCGCTCACTGTGTACGACGTGTGCAAGGCTGCGCATAAGGGGATCCGCATCACAGACATTCGGTTGCTGAGCAAGACGGGCGGCAAGTCCAGGGGTGTGGATGGCGGACGATGGCAAGTAAGAGCGCCGCTCAAGAGCTCTTCGCGCATTTGAGGCTTCCTGTCTATCTGATTGGATTTCGAATTCCTAGTGCCCTTATGCAGGTCAACCACATCGGGGCGCTCAGGGAGGCATTTCAACTCCGGGGTCTCGACTTCAATGCCGTGCATGAGGAGGTCGTCGCAGTCGGTCCTCATCACGCACCCAGATACACGTGCACTCTCAACTATGGCCAACACGTTGTCCAGTCTGCTGAGCATGCTCAGAAGAAGATGGCGAAGCAAGATGCGGCTGAGCGACTGCTTGTTGCGATTCAGCAGGGTGAGCAACCAACGTTACCGCCACAGCCGGCATTGGCACCGACGACGATCGTCATGAGCGCAGTTAGGCCATGTGGTCGGCGAGTCGAGGCCATGGTCGGCGATGCCGTCCTCAAGCTGGTGCTGCTTCAGCATTTCATCACAATGACGCCGAACATCACTCCCGGCGATCTGCATGATTCCGTTAAACAGCACAGCACGAACGAGTTCTTGGCCCAGAGACTCAATCTGGTCGTGCAAGCCAGGCTGGCCGACAATGTCCCCGATCCCTCAGGTAAAGTCAAGCAAGATGCTACGGCCATGGAAGCGTTGTTCGCATCCCTTGTTCCTCGGTACCAAGGCAACCTCCCTGCAATTTCCGCCAACATCCTTGCCCTGGTCGGTGTTTGAGTGTTGACATCCCTGGTGGCAATTGAGATGACCTTCGTGCGCGGCCTTGTAGTCAGCTGCGCGCCGTGAGCGGCGTGCGAGCAACATGGACGGGTGAGAAGAGTGTCGGTCGTGTGTGTCGTGCCGTGCTGATCCGCTGATCCCCTTGCCGCTCGCTGCCCGTAGATGATTGTGACAGATGATCACGTGGTGGCTATACGTTGGTGGGGGGGAGGTCGTCGTCGCGTGCAAACGCTTAACCCGACGCACCGGCGGCCTGTGGAGGCCGGGAACCGGGTCTTCGGCCGTTGCGCTGGCGAAAAGGTCGCCGTCGTGCGCGGGGACGGCCGACGGCGAGCGCGCGGGGTGATCATGTCGCGGCTGGGCTTCGGAAGCGGCATGGTTAGAAAGGACGGGTTTAACACGTAACGAAATCGGTCGCTCGGAGGGTACTTTTTCTTTCGGAGTTGGCCTCCGGCCTAGCCGGTAGGAGGCGCTAGTGCGCTGCTGCAACCCATCGGTGGCCACGAAACTCGACGAGCATGTCGTATGAGGTATGTCGACGAGCGTTACTGGCCCGGTACGCGGCGAGGTCGTGATGGTACCGCATGCTCCAGGTCCACAGCCTCTGTCCACGTGCACATCCATCACGTACACTGGTCTACCCTGGCTGCTACGCCTGCTTGCCCGCACCATCATCGGCGCCGTCGAGCGGCCCCTCGGCCTCATCACCACCGCCCGCCACCGCCCCGCGGCTCACGAGCACGGCGGCCAGCACGACCGCCGCGCCGGCGAGTCCCTGGGTGCCGAGCGACTCGCCGAGTAGCAGGTACGAGAAGCCAGCGGCATACACGGGATCGAGGGCGTAGATGACCGCGGCGTCCTGTGCCCTGACGCGGCTCTGGCCGAGCGCTTGCAACCACTGAGCCGCGAACGTGGTGACCAACGCGAGGTAGGTCAGAGGCGCAGCCTGCGACCAGAGCGCTGCGGAGAGCTCATGCGCACGCTCGAGGCCGCCGCCGTCGGGCAGCAGCAGCAGCTCGCCCGCGCACCAGAGCGAGGTGAGCAGCGCGGAGGTCACGATCGTCGCCGCATTGAGCTCCTCCGCAGGGGCGCGCGTGCTCGCCGCCTCCTCCAGCCGCAAGATGAAGCACGCGGAGGCGAGGGCGGCGGCGAGGCTCCATGCGTCACCCAGATTGGGGGGGGAGCCGTCGTACGAGAGCAGCGCCGTGCCCACAAACGCGAGAGCCGCCGAAAGCCACGTGCGCCCGCTGCTCCGACGCCCATACAGGAGCAGCGCTAGCAGCGGCACAAGCTTCACATTCAGGTACAGCAGAAAGGCCGAGCGCGAGGCCGTCGTGTACTGCAGCCCAATGGCCTGCAGCGCAAAGCCGAGAAAGGACCAGCCACCGAGCTCCAAGCCATCTTTCCACGTCGCGCTGGCGGTAGCAGCCGTGCTCTGCCGCCACGGCGTTCCCGGCAGGAAGGGCAGCGACGCCACCGCAGCGATGAGGAAGCGCGCTGCGTTGGTGCTCGATGGTGACGCGTCCGCAACCACCTCCTTGATGATCGCGTGCTGCGAGCCCCAGATGAGCGTGGCGACGTTGAGGACGCCGACCGCCTGCCAGGTCTCAAGGGCCTGCGCCGGACTCTGCGCGGGGCCGCTCAGCGGTGCTGCGGTCTCTTTCCGGAGGAACGCGGCGCTGCTTGGTGCAGACGTCTCCTCTTTGAGCTGCGGATGGCCGGCAGCGCGCCGCCGCACGAGCGTCGGATGAGCGTGCGTAGGCTTCACTGCAGCCGTGCATCGCACGGCCACCACGAGGAGCACCATAGTCGCCGCGAATCTCGGCATGCCTGCGGACTAAAGTCTCGGAAGTTTTCGCCCCCTTTGTGTGAACGTTAACACGAAAGACGCGACTACCGGTGCTACATGTACTGGTGAGGTGAACCGTCTCTTCAAGTCAAGTTAGTGCTTCTGGTCTGGTTCGGAGTTCAAGTTCAAATTCAACAGACAATCTATTCATATAGTACTATGTACTGAACAAGTAAAGGAAGCCTATGGAGTGCTCTCGAGGCTAGCAGTTGAGTTCAAGTTCAACTTACTACATCAACCACGGAAGATCGAATGTGCGAGGCCTTTTTGGTGAGAGTCGACGGAGACGAATTTGAACTTGAACTTGGATGGGCGAAACGTCCTTGTGTGCTGTGTCCCGCGCAAACGCCGACGCACAATGCCTGCGTCAGCCGGCGTTGCAACGTCAGGCGTGCTGGCAGCAGCCGCCGGCGTACTATGTGGTTTGCTGTGGTTGGCGAGCAACGACCCGCTGTGGCTGGTGATGACCTGCTGGGCGCTCGGAGTGATCGCTTTTTCCTTCGAAGGCTCGACCTGGGTCGACCTGGCCCCCTCGCAGCTGTCCTCCGGCGTCATCAACAAGAAGAGCAAAAGCTCGGCGCTTTCCCCGTGTGTCATTAAGGAGGGCTCCTCAGAGCTGCCCCTCTGTGCCATCAAGGTGAGCGAGGCTGTCGTAGCGGAAGCAATCGTCCCCGAGGTGCACGCCGGAACGCCAGTGCTCGCCATGGAAGCGCCCATCATAGCGCCAAACGTCGCCATAGCCGCCGAGGATGAGCTCGTCCTCAAGTCCGCCCAGGCGGCGCCCATTCAAGCCTCGCCCAAGGCTACGGCCGCACCGACCCAGAGCACCTTGCCGACCCCGACCGCGCGGCCATTGGGTGCCCTGGCGAAGCGCACCACCGCGCAGCTCTCTTCGGAGTTCAGCTCGTCTGAGAACCCTCTCGCAGGGCCGATCAGCGTCCCCCCCGAGCTGCTCACGCTCGGCGCCGAGGCGCTCGCGATCTTTCGCGCCTCGTTCGAACCCGAGGCCTTCGAAGCCTTTTGGGCGGCGTGCCCGATAGTCAAAGCGGCTCGTGGCATCGTCGTTCGTTCCCACCCCAAGTCCGACTCGCCGTACAATATGTTCCGCTGCGACTGCACCTTAGTTGGCGTGCGCGCGCGCGAGCTGGAGGCCGCATTCTGCTACCCCGACGTGGCCAAGTGGCACACGCCGATGGACCACGCGACATGCCTCATGGGCCCCACTCCAATCGCCGACAGCGCGCGCCGCCCGCGCCACGAAAAGGCGCCGCCCGCCACGGCGCGCGATACGACGTTCACCGAGGTCGACGTGCAAGCCTCGTGCCTCAAGGGCCACGCGGGCAACCTTGTGAAGCCCCGCTACTTCCTCGACCTACGCTGTGTGAGCGTGAGCGTAGACGATCAGCTGCTTGAGACACACTACTCATGCGCGCGGGTGCGACTCTGATTGCCACTGATTGCCACTGATTGCCACTGATTGCCACTACTTATGCGCGCGGGTGCGACTCTGATTGCCACTGATTGCCTCTGATTGCCACTACTCATGCGCGCGGGTGCGACTCTGATTGCCACTGATTGCCTCTGATTGCCTCTGATTGCCACTACTTATGCGCGCGGGTGCGACGGCCTTTGATTGCCTCTGATTGCCACTGATTGCCACTGATTGCCTCTGATTGCCACTACTCATGCGCGCGGGTGCGACGGCCTTTGATTGCGCCTCTGATGGCGCCTCTGATGGCGCCTCTGACGGCCTCTGATGGCCTCTGATGGCGCCTCTGATGGCGCTTCTGATGGCCTCTGATGGCGCCTCTGATTGCGCTTCTGATGGCCTCTGATGGCGCCTCTGATTGCGCTTCTGATGGTCTCTGATGGCGCCTCTGATGGGAGCGCGCAGGACATCCCGGCGCCCCTCGTCAACGCGACGCCCGCCGCAAAGCTCTGGGCCGACGCCGCGGACAGGGAGAAGAAGACACGCGCGCGCAACCTCCTCGGCAGCGGCTCGCGTATGGTAGAGCATCTGCTGCCCGACGGCCGGCGCGCTGTGACCATGACCTTCATCGTCTCGAGCGAGTACGGCGGCTCGCTGCCCGTATGGATCATCAATGGAGGGTCGCCCAAGGAGATCATGGCGATGATGGCCAACCTGTCGCGCCATCTTGGAATCGAACTCCTTGAATAGTCTGTCACAGTCAGTCAGCTACAGCGGTCCGACACACGAGCAAGCCACCAAGCATGCGTACAACCGCTGTCCCAGACGTGGACCCTTCACACTCGGCGTTTTGGAGCCCTACACTATGTGTGTGCACTTTCAAGGGAGGGGGACACAGAACTTTCTCCAAATTTGGACACGAAACTCCTCTGAGCAGTATAAAGGCTCCTCCTGCTGCTCCTGCTGCCACCGGGTGCGGACGGATGGCAAGGATGCACGAGACGGGCATCATGACCGCTGAATTCGAAGCTCTGGCTTCTCGAATGGCGCCCACTCATCGCGCATTGGTTTTGGAGAATGTGGATCCATCCACGGTCACCGTCTCTGAGCTCATGGCTGACTTGAGTACCGAGTTTCGCTCGGCTGATGCAATGCAGCAATTCCTGGATGCGGCGACCAAGGTGTTCAAACCGATCGTGTTGCGTGGTGCATTGTCACCTGAAGCATGCGCTACGCTGCGGCGTGCAGTCGACAGCAATCGGCGGATGGACCCAGATTCCGTCGATCAGTGTCCAGAGCATCACCTCTCATTCTCTCGAGAGCAGCTCGAGATGGCCATTGGTCCACGTGACTTCCAGCGTCTGCTTCGGCTGCCGCGCGACTATCTGAATCTCGAAAGAAAGGCGATGCTTGCGACCCGGTGCACGCAGCACGCGCCCGTTCGGCTGCCAGAGGTCGACGGGATTCATTTCGAATCAGGTGCGGACGACAGCCCCGAGCCTTTTATGCCACATATTCGCAAGCATCTGCAGCGGCAGGAGGAGGTGCAGCAGCAGCAGCAGTCCACCAGCTCCTCAGCCAATGAAATGCTACCGGAAGAGGTGGAGACGGAGGATGAATATGCAGTACAAACACTTGAGGAGTCGTTCGTGCGAAGATACAGCGCCGACACGCGCCCGTTGAACCCGTTCCACAGAGATCGCTATCGGGTGACTATCAATGTGGCTCTTTCTGCGCACGAGGACTATGGTGGTGGCCACCTGCTTGGCGTATTTGACGGTCACATCCATCGAATGGATCGCTCAGAAGGCGATGCGACAGTCCACAACTCAGACCTGGTACACGCTGTAAGCGCAGTGACCACAGGGACGCGGTACTCGCTCATCATGTTCTTCTCCGTACGCCCGCGCCCCAAGCGGTAGATGAATTGGTTGTCAGCTGTAGACAGAGACGCGTATACTCGAGATACAACAAACTCGCTTGCCCTTTCCGCTTCAGAGCTTAGTCTGTAATTTCAGAGTCAGAGGAGAGAGGGAACAAACCCGGATGTCCGGCTTGTCCACGCCACCTTGCGTCCGCGGCGTACAGGATCGCCGCGCGGGCGGGTGTGTCGGCGTGCGTGCGTGTGGGGGTGGGGGTGCCGACCTGTGTACCGACACGACTCACGAGGTCGAGAACCGCGCTCGTGATCCCGATCGTCGACGCGATCGAGGAGAGCCCGAAAATTAGAAACAAACCGCACCGCAAAGTTCCGCGAGCCATGCACAATCTCACATGACATTTCCGGTAAGCGTCGCAACAGCAAGGAGCGCGCCGAAATCTAAGACGGAGCTAGGAGTCAGTTAGGAGTCAGACCGAGATGGAGTTGGGTGTCAGACCGAGACGGAGTTCGGTGCTGGGCTGAAGGCCCCTCGAGCACTGAGCGACCAGCTGCGAGCTGTGCGCTCAGATGAGCGCTGCAGCCGTCGCGATGAGCGGGCCGAGGCAGCCGACTCGGTGTAGGATGCCTCACTCCGAGGTGTGAAGGAGGTTCGGTGGGTGGCCCTGCCGGTAGAGCCCGTGGTGGCACGCTCGGGATCTACCGAGGCCATCTGCGCCTGCACGTAATCGAAGCCGTCCCCTTGGCCGAACGCGTCATCGTTCTCGACGAAGAGGGGCGAGGTGAACGGTAGCCACGTGCGGTCGGCACGCACGTCCTTAAACCGTTGGCTCCTGGCAGAGCGCCCCGAGCCGCCACCTTGCGGCCCTGCGAGCGAAGCCGGCTCAAGGCGGGCGCCGTGGTGGGCACGCGTCCTCGCTTGCGTCGGCGTTCCGACGTCCCACGTGTCCAAGACCTTGCATGCACGCGCCGAGTGCGGCCGTTGCGACCCCCCTGACGAGCTACGGAGCAATTTGAAGCGCGCGTTCGCTGCGGTGGGCGTGGTGATGTGCACCGTGGTGGCGTCGGGCACCTTGTAGGTCGTCGGCTTCGTCGCCTCGACCGGCGCGATGGCGTCCGCACGCCCTACCGGCCCTGCAATTGGGATCTTTGCCATCGCGCGCCCTGCTGTGGAGTTGGGTGGGGGCTGACTTGAGACTGTGGCGTCGATGCGAATGGGCCGGCTGTCTTTGGGGGCGGAGGTAGGGTGGGAATGCTCCACTGAATGCTCCGCTCGAGAGGCGGCTGGCATGGAGGTGGCGGCCATCCGGGACGGCGCAACTGCACCAGGCAAGGCGGCTTTGGTCGTGGGTGAGCAGTAGGGGACAGGCGTGGCGGGTAGCGGCGGCGGCGGTGGAGGCGGAGGCGGTGGAGGCGGCGAGCTTCGCCTCGAGCGCTGCGGTTGCTGAGTATGCTCGGCCAGGAGGGCGGCGCTCGTCGCGGCGCTTGGCGGCGATGGGGCCCGAGATGATGTCCGAGATGGGGCCCGAGATGGTGTCCGGGGGCTTGCACCTTCAGCTTTGGTCCGAGAGTGAGAGTGAGCGTCAGAGTCCAAAAACATGCTGGCGGCGGTCGCGATCGCGATGGAGGCGAACCGGAGGGGGGCAGTCATGGTGGAGGCGGGCACGGCGGTGGTGGTCCCCGCGGCCGTGGAGATGGTGGCGGCGTGCGACTTGCTTGCTTGATGCTTGGGGGATGCGGATGCTTGATGCTTGGGGGATGCGGTGGTGGTGCAGGGCGAGTTTGAGGGCGGCTGGGCTCCTCCTGAGCGGGCGCTCAATGATGCATTCAGTGACGAGGCCGCTGGTGTCGATTGCTGTGAGGCGAGTGCACGGCGGGCCGCCTTCCTTGCCGGTTCTTTCTCTGCTGCCGCCTTCTCAGCCGCCGCCTTCTCAGCCGCCGCCTTCTCTGCTGCCGCCTTCTCAGCCGCCGCCTTCTCGGCCGTAGCCTTCTCTGCTGCCGCCTTCTCAGCCGCCGCCTTCTCG
>Ga0210247_102414_pt1 | contig 11282 bp, 6 predicted proteins | sample ChrtobMetP3_16mM_FD_155449 | JGI IMG/M metagenome (GOLD analysis project Ga0210247, IMG submission 155449) | Chrysochromulina tobin associated microbial communities from unialgal haptophyte culture, Seattle, Washington, United States - P3_16mM | ecosystem: Host-associated > Algae > Haptophytes >...
AGGAGTTGGAGGAGCCGGCGGCGAGCCCGATGACGAAACCGGCGCAGGAGACGGCCGAGCAGGCGCCGATCGAGGGCGGAGATGCGAACGCCGACGATGACAACAAGACCATCGAGCTCGAGGACCACGACGAGGCCGGCTCCGTGAACGCGGGCGAATCCACTGAAGTCGACAGTGACGTCGAGGGCGAGCAGGCGGTGACGAAGGTGGAGGGAGTGGCCGAGGGTGCCGAGCCGACGCACGTGCCGCTCTCCGCCGTGCCCATCGCGGCCATTCAAGCTGGGCTCAAGTCGCTCGGAGTTGGGGTGGTGCCGCCGCTTGCGCAGAGCTTCACCTTCACACCACCCGATGCCACCTTCTCGTTCTCGATGTCCTCGCCGCCCGAGCCGAGCGCGCGCGTCGGCGACCACAGCATCGACGCAGGTGCGATCTCCGCGATTCCCAAGGCGCCGCTCAAGCTAGTGCCAAAGCGTGTGAAGAAGCCAACACCCACGCGTTCGTCGTCGCCTTCGCTCGAGGCACTCCCAGATACGAAGAAGCTCCTGCAATGCGCGCTCGACCAGAGCGCACTCACCTCGAGCGCGCTTGCACAGTTCTCGACGCCGCCGAAGAAGTTTCGCACCTTCCCCTCGGTACGCACGCGATCGGCCGAGCCGTCGTCGCCAACTTCGAGGGCACGGACCGCGACGTCGCCCTCGCCGCCCTCGTCGCCCTCGTCGATCGATGAGGATGACATGGACGCGAGGTCCGCCGTGCTGATCAATGCCATGGCTCTCAAGGACATGATCTCGGCGCTCAAGCAAACCGTCCTCGACGTCGAGCCGCACGTGAGCCGTCTCGCCGATGAGATCGCACAGCTCTACAGGCTGCGTCCAGAAGGCTTCCACGTGTTCGTCGAAGGCCCACTCTCCGACGAGTACGGCGAGCCCGAAGACACGCTCTTTTGCGTGCTTGCACGCTACGGCCGGCTCAATGCGCTGCGACGTGTGATCGAGTGCGCGCGCAGCCTGCTCGAGCGCGATCCGCACCTCGATCAAGCTGGCAGGGACGGTGAGACGCCGCTCATGCTCGCATGCAAGCGCGGCGACGTCGCTTGCGTCGAAGTGCTGCTCGAGAGCGGCGCATCACGGTGCGTTCGATCCGACGGTCTCGACGCGCTGGCGCTCGGCTGGATGCGTGCCATGCAGTCGGCGATCTTCGATGCCGACGGCAGAGGTGAGGGCGCGGTCTTCAGCTGCTACGACCTCGTCCAGAATCACGACATCGCACAGAACGATGCCAAGATCGAGGTTCACGACGATGCTTCGAAGCTCTTCAAGGCCATTTGGACGTTGATGATGTTCATCCAAGTATGCCTCGGACGGCCGGCTGACAAGGGCGGTCACTTCCCATCGCTTCGGCTGTTTGCGACCATCCTCCGCTCGGTCGTCGCAGAGCTCAATGCAATGGATATCTCCCCCGGCTTTCTCGACGCGAAGCGTAACCTCTTTGTCCGTGGCGCCATCAGCGCACTGCAGCACTTGCAGAATGTGATCGATCGCGAGGACAGCCGGCTGTGCGAGCAGCTAGAGCAGGCGGCGATCGCGGCCCATGGGGCTGAGGCCGATGCAACGTCGTCCGACGAGATTCTTGAGAGCGTTGAGCGCGAATGTGTCGACGCTCTCTATGAGCTGCAAGAGTCTGTGACCCTCCATCTGAACGAAGCAGACGAGAAGGTGCTCGACGAGGAACTCGACATCAAGGACATTGTGACGAAGGCGCTCACTCAGCACGTCGAGTTCAGCGAGGAGCAGGTTCGAGTGCAAGAGGAAGCCGTGTCGGCAGTCGAGGGCATCAAGAAAGTGCGCGAGATCCGGCGCCAAGCTCAGGCGCGCGAGGTGAATCGACGCGAGCGTGAGGAGCGACGGCGCGTTCAGCAGGCTCTCGAGGTGGAGGCTCGCGAAAAGGAGCGGCGCGTCAAGGCCGAGGCTGAGGCGGCGCGCGCCCAGTCTGAGCAGGCAGCCGAGCTTGCCGCTGCGGCTTTGCTGGCTGAGGAGGAGGCGGAGGGCGCACACAAGCAGCAGCCGCAGAAAAAGATAGCGAGCATGAAAATCGAGGCCGAGCAGGCAGGGGCGAGCGAGGCAAGAGCGCCGGTAGCGAGTGCATCAGCGGCCGCGAGTGGCCTCGCTGAGGCGGACAACGAGGTGTTGGCGGCGGCTGGCGACGAGGGCGTCATGGGTCCCGCTCCTTCTGCCGCCGCCGACGTTGCGCTGCGTGTGGCCATGGCGGCTGCGCAGTACGAGGGCTTGATTGGTGCAATCGAGGAACACCAAGCACTCGCAAGCGAGGGTGTTTTGGCGGAGGCGATGGCGATGCACGAGCGCTTGCACAAGAAGCGCAAGCAGGAGAGGTCACACAGTCGCTGCAAGAGGTCTAGGGCGAGCCAGAAGCTGCGTCGCAAGCACGCGGCGGAGATGGAGATGCAAGCCAGCCTGTCGAGGCTGTCGCTGCAAGAGGTCACACAGTCGCCTCCTGCCGCAGGCTCAGCATCCACAGAAGCGGCGCCAGCATCGGAAGTCATTGAGGCTGAGAAGGTCGTGGAGGCGACAGTGGCGGCAGCGGCGGCCGTAGCGGAGGCGGCCGCCGCGGAGATGGCCGCCGCGGAGATGGCCGCGGCGACCGCGGCCGCAGCGGCTGAGCAGGCGACAAAGGAGGCCGAGAAGGCGGCGGTACGGGTAGCGGCGCTCAAGGCCGCCAAGGCGGAGGCCACGCGGGCAGCCAGGGCTCAGGCGGAGGCTGAGGTAATTAGGCAAGGAGCGGAGGCAGAGAGGGCACAGGCAGAGAGGGCAGAGGCTGAGAGGGAGGAGGCGGAGAGGGTGGAGGCGGAGAGGGCGGAGGCGGAGAGGGCTGCGAAGCTGTTCAGTCTCGCTGTGGATCAGGGCGATGCCGCGGCGCAGTGCGGACTTGGAGCCATGTACCTTGTCGGACGCGGTGTGGCCCAAGATGATAAGCGGGCTGCGGCGCTGTTCAAGCTCGCTGCGGACAAGGGCGATGCCGTGGCGCAGTACGCACTTGGACTCATGCACCGTGACGGACGCGGTGTGGCCCAAGATGATAAGCGGGCTGTGGCGCTGTTCCAGCTCGCTGCGGACAAGGGCGATGCCGCGGCGCAGGGCTATCTTGGAATGATGCACTATGAGGGACGCGGTGTGGCCCAAGATGACAAGCGGGCTGCGGCGCTGTTCAAGCTCGCTGCGGACCAGGGCTATGCCGCAGCGCAGTGCTCACTTGGACTCATGCACCGTGACGGACGCGGTGTGGCCCAAGATGACAAGCGGGCTGCGGCGCTGTTCAAGCTCGCTGCGGACCAGGGCAATGCCTCAGCGCAGGGCGCACTTGGAGCCATGCACCGTGACGGATGCGGTGTGGCCCAAGATGATAAGCGGGCCGCAGAGCTGTTCCAGCTCGCTGCGGACCAGGGTGATGCCGCAGCGCAGCACGAACTTGGAGTCATGCACCATGAGGGACTCGGAGTGGCCCAAGATGATAAGCGTGCTGCGGCGCTGTTCAAGCTCGCTGCGGACCAGGGCGATGCCTCAGCGCAGTGCGCACTTGGAGGCATGCACCGTGAGGGTCTCGGTGTGGCCCAAGATGATAAGCGTGCTGCGGCGCTGTTCCAGCTCGCTGCGGACCAGGGCTATGCTCCGGCGCAGTGCTCACTTGGAGACATGCACCGTGAGGGACGCGGTGTGGCCCAAGATGATAAGCGGGCGGCAGAGCTGTTCAAGCTCGCTGCGGACCAGGGCGATGCCTGGGCGCTCTGCCAACTTGGATTCATAGCTGCGACTCAGCACATCGCCTCATCATGCGCGGCAGCAGCGTCCAGTGCAGGTGTCACGTCCGTCGTGGCTGGCGGCGCTCGAGGCAGCCTCTCACGCGAGGACGAACAGGCCCGCGCTGACGCGATGATGGCACGCCTGATCGCTGAAGAGGAAGCGAGAGCCAAAGCGGAGGCCGCGAAGGCGTCCAAGAAGGCGAAGAAGAAGGCGAAAAAGGGTAGAGCGGCGACCACAGCCGCAGGCGAGGCGGGCATCGGCTTGTCGGCGTCGCAGTCAGAGCCGACGGAAGCGGAGTTGGTGGCAGAAGAGAAGATCGAGGAGCCTGCGGCAGAGGAATTGGCGATGGCGGCACCAGCACCAGCATCGGAGGCCGTTGAGGCTGAGGAGGACGTGGAGGCGACCGCAGCAGCAGTGGCAGCCGCAGCGGAGGCGGCCGCGGCTACAGCGGCTGAGGCGGCTGCGGCGACGGAGGCGGAGAGGGAGGAGGCGGAGAGGGAGGAGGCGGAGAGGGCTGAGGTGGAGCGCGCGACGGCTCTGGCCGTGGCAGAGAACGCTGGCCGCGGCGGGCGAGGGGGGCGAGGGGGGCGTGGAGGGCGCGGTGGGCGCGGCCCGACTACCGTGCATCCGCCGCCTCCTGCCCCTGCGCCACCAACAGCCCCAGCACTGGCTGCAGGTTTGATGCCAGCGGAGAGGCATCTGACGCTCGCCGACGTGGGCAACATCACCGGCCGTGTGCTCGACGAGGCGCCCGAATCGTCCATCGGTGGCCAGACCACGTGCATCGTGTGCATGGTGGGGCCCAAGTCGCACCTTGCGGTGCCGTGTGGCCATCAGCTCGCGTGCGAGCGCTGCACGGCCAAGATGAAGATTTGCCCGTACTGTCGCGAGCCCGTCCAGTTTTGGCTGCTGCAACGGTTGGTGTAAAGCTTGAGGTGGAGTTGGGCGGTTTGAAATTGAGCGTGTCGAAAGCGGAATACCGTTTGGCCCTGGTGGTGTGCAACATCGTCGTTTGCATGCAATCTAAAACGGAACGGCATTTTACGACGTGACACAGGTGCTCTTCACACGATTTAGGAACAGCAGCAGTGCACGCATGATCACGATTTACTTACGTTTGGGGCGAGCTAGCTGTCATGCAAGCGCGAGCTCCCCCGCCTCCCCCGATCCACCGCAAAACTTGTTTCACGCGTCGCGAGTACAATGTCCTCATCGACCAAGTGCTTGCGGACTCGGAGGTGCGATCTCGCGTGGATGAGCTCTACTGGGAGCACGAGGTTCACACGTCGCCGATGATCCACCAGGGGTGGGGCGCGCACGGCTGGCCGAACGAGACGCTCGCACAGAGCTATGAACTCTTCACTCGCTTGCGAGAGCTCGGGATCCGGGCACATTCGTGGGTGTGAGACATGGTGTGAGAGCATAACGACAAGAGGAGTTGGAAATGGTGACTATCTTTTGAGTTGAAAGTCAATGCTTTGACGGCTGTCGGTCCTCGCCCCCGGCTGGTCGGCCGGTGTCGCTTCCGTTCTGAGTCCTGACGCACCGATCTCTCTCTCTCTCTCTCTCTCTCTCTCTCTCTCTCTCGTCATATCGCGTCGATCCCGTCGTACCCAATCTCGTCACGGATCTGGCACGCCTTCTGCGCCCACGTCACCAGCACCTCCGCATCCTCCTCGTCGATCTGGTACACATTCGCCAGCAGTTGCACGTTCACGCCGCCGGGCCGCGTCATCATGTCCGCAAGTTCCGCAGAGAGCTCTTTATTGCCGTGCAAGCCGTTGCGCTTGATGATCTCCTCGAAGCGCACGCGCAGCTGCTCAATGCCCTTGGCCGCCGCGTCTTCCACGCGCTCCTCGAACGTCTCCGCGGCCACCCGATCCACCTCAAGCCGTTTCTCACGCAACATCTGGCGCTCTGCCGCGAGTTGCTCCGCACCGAGGCCCGCGTCGGCCAGGATCTTGGCGCTGTCCTGCTGCAGCTCCGGCGCGATGAGTGCTTCAAGGTCTGCCTCCGCAGCCGCCCACGCCTTCAGCGCCTTGTGGCACTGGTGCCGCCGCCAGAGCGCCTTGGCGTTCCACGCGTCGATCTTGAGTGCCTCGTCGAGGTCATGGATGGCGCGCCGCCAGAACTGCATGGAGAGCAGCGCCTGGCCGCGATTGCTATGCAGCGTCACAGTCGCGCGCTGCACGATTGGCACATCGACCGCGCGCATCGGCTTGCCGTCCGCCTGCGCAAGCGCGTCAAGCCCGCGCTGCCACGCCTCGAGCGCCTCCGTGTGCCGTTTCGCCTTGTAAGCGGTGTTGCCCTCCTCACGCTGCGAGTCTACGTACGCCATCAGGTGCTCCACATTGACCACGGCCACGTCGACGTGCTCCGTCTCGGTTTCGTCCATGGCTTCCGAGCGATGCGACGGAGGAGTAGGCCACGCGCGAGTGCGAGAACTCCTCAGCGAGCCCTTCCTCCGCGGTGTGAACAGCTTTTTTGAACAGCGCAGACGGAAAAGCGAGCGTCTCGTGCGGCCCCTCGTTCGATATGTTGGTGGCCCAGCGCGAAAGCTTACCGGTACCAGGGAGGAACCCATGGAGCAACGCCTTCACGAAGAAGAGCGCAAAGTGAGAGCATCTTTAGCGGCGCTTTAAAAGTGAAACTGACGTACGGTACCGATTAAAAGACACCGGGGGGAGCCGTGGTAGACACTATTCGCCCACGATGTACTCACAGCGCAATCGGCCACTGCTCGCGCCGATAGGCCGAGTCCCAAAACTGCCACTCGAACCGAGCACCCTGGCGGAAGGCCTCCCGCATCTCCGCTCTGACCTCCACCGACGCTCGCGAAGCGAGCTCATCGAGGTGCGTCGTCGCGCGCTGGGTCGCCGCCTCAAAGGCCGCGCCGCCATACGTCTCGATCCATTCCTTGTACGGATGCCGTGCCATGTCGTGCGATGCCGCCGCGCCATGCCCCTGTGAACGCCCCTGTGAACTCCCCGGTGCCGCGGACTTGACGAGCGACAGAATGTACCGGCCGACCTCGGCGTAGATTGTGTAGCACGGTATGGCGGCAGCATAGCCGACCTCATACGGCGCAAAGGCGACGCGCGCCTGCATCCAGTCAGTGTACGCCGCACACGTTGGCGACTGTTCAGTGGCCCGCCGCTCATCAGGCGTCGCGCTGCTCCACTTGGAGAGGAAGCCCTCATGCAATGCGCCCTCGACGATGAGCGTCATGTCGGACGCCCTTGCCATGTTCTGCATGATCTCGGCAGTCGGCGCGCGCGACGCGAGATTGGCCAGGACCCTAGAGTACTGACGCAGGTAGAGCGAGTCCTGCGTGAGGTAGAAGGCGAACGTGTCCGTAGGCAGCGTGCCCGCGACCAGCTCCTCCAAAAAGGGCATTCGAACAATTAGTGCACGAGTAGCGCTTACATTCTGCATCATCTCATGGGTGAAGCCGCCTGGCTCCCACGGCAGTACGGTTGCCTGCGCGTCGATGACAACCGAGTCAGCGCTCGCGCACGCCAGCAGCTGGATGCAAGTGGCTCCGAGCATCGCGCAGCGCTCGGCTCTCATGATCCGTAAACGAAGGACCGTTGCTGAGGGACGCAGCACCGGCGGCAGGGCGAGCACCGATGCGTCGCGGCGACGAGGTCTCCACACGATCGTGTTCAAGCTCACACCGTTGCAAGCGCGAAGGTGTGGAGAGTTCTTTAGGTGTGAATTAAGGCTCTTCTGGCGAGCCGACCTTCCGGTCCGGCCGAGCATGCATATTTCCCATAGCGGGCGTAGTACCATATCGGGCACAGGACCTCGTGACTGACCTCGTGACTGTCCTCGTGACCCGCTCGAGTTAGCTTCGAGATCTCTCGTGCGCGCTCTGTCGTGTTGTTGTTATCGTGTCCCACCCTCCCTTTCCTGGGGGTTTCTGAGGCATTGGGGGGACGTCGTGTTCGTTAACACTATACCCTCCCAACCGAGCGCCAACCAATGGCGCCAACGAACTGTGAAGCTCAGAGCGTGCAGATCGCGGACTTTTCGGGTGATTAACATGTAAGCACCCTGCGGGCGGGCACGGGATAACCTCACTTACTCTCCTACCAACGCCCACCTCCACGTCATCATGCTCGCTGCGATGCCCAAGGCAGCCTCGCCAGTGTCGATGCTGACGCTGAGTGCCGGCAACGGCAGCGGCGTCTCGCTCGCAAGCGCACCCTGCACGAGTGCGATGCCAAACCATAGCACGGCTGCCGCCGAGAAAGTCACCAGAGCTCCTCGAGTGCCAACTCGCTCCGCGTCGCCCGCTCCCATTGCAAAGGCTCCGGTCGTGAGCGCAGCGAGAATCCAAGCGACCGCCCACGAAGATGCAAAGTTCAAGGTGTCCGAGAGTCGTACCGAATCTGCACGTATGGGAGCGAGCCAACCTGGAAACGCGGGATCCAAGATCACCTTGGTCAACGTGCGTGAGAAGCTGAAGGCAAAGATCAGGGTCACGTCTGCCGCGAGGAGCTTGGTGCTTATCGGGGAATTCTGCAGTCTCGGCGATGCTGCACGCGGTCGGAGGAGCGTCGAGTGCACCAGTGGATAGCGTCCAAGGCTCAAAGCTGATATGCCTGCTGTCGCGAGATAAATGAGGGCCACCGCCATTTTCGGAATTGACGCGGCTTCGTTCGGTGAGGAAAACAGGTGTGAAATGATAAACAGGTGTGAAATTACTGAATGTGAGTGAAAAGCCCGGTTGTACGCGAGCAAACTTACTCTCGACAATTATAAGCACACGCACTGTTACTCGACCCGGATCCAGCCGCCAGCATCCGGCGCGCTGGCGCAGGCGCCAGCGCCGGCCGCGGCCGCGCCGCCGGCGCCTCCCTCGGCTGCACATGCCTGCACGTAATGGTGCGTGGCGGCGGCGAGCATGTCGAGGAGCGGGTTGACGCGTTGGAGCGCAGCGGCAGAGATGCGCGAGCGCCGCCTCGCTGCCTCGACCTCGGCTTCGCCGGCGGCCGGCTGAGCGGCGGCTGCATTCCGCAGCGACGTCTTGGTGCGCGTGAGTTCGTCGATGAGCTGTGTGAGGGTCGCATGCAACTTGGCGGCGCGCTCGCGGCTCGCGCGGTGGCTGAGTGGGAAGCACGTGTAGTAGAAGCGCAGGCACTCGATCACACGCTCGTGCTGCTCTGTGAGCTCAAAAAGGAACCGACCCTGCAGCGCCGCCGCCACCGCCGCCGCCGCCGCCGCCGCCGCCGCCGCCGCACCCGCGCCGCCGCCCGGGCCAGCCACGCCCTCGCTGTCGCGTCCGGCGGTGGCGGCGCAGCCCGCACCCCCAGGCTCGGTGACGGCAGCGCACACGGCCATCGCATCCTCCTTAGCTGGGGGCTGCAACGGCCTCGCCATCACCGACGGCACCCAAGACTGTCGGAGCCAGCCAGCCAGGCGCGCGCGGGAAGCGGCGCGGCAGGCGGGGTCGGGTGCGGGCGGCGCTCCAGCGGCGACAGCAGCGGCGTCGGCGGCGGCGGCGGCGGCGGCGGCAAGGCGGGGTCCGGCGGCGCGCAGTCCCGGGGGCAGCGGCACGAGCGACGGAGAGGTCACCTCGTCGAGATCATCCAATCGCGTCCACGCCGTGCGCGCCTCCGCCGTGCGCGCCTCCCTCATTGTCGCCGCCGACACTCCCGTCATCGCGGCCGCCGCCGCGCCGGTTCCCCACAGCACCGTCCGCCCATGGTGATTATATTCACGCTCTCGTCGCTCGCGTTCGGAGCGCTCGACAGGACGCTCGCGATGCAGCTCGCCACCCGAGGCGCCTATCGTGGCCAGGCCGGGCTCTGCCAAGCCGTACCCGCCCCGCGAGGGCAGCAGAGTAGGCAATTCCTCCCCGGCCATAGCGGAGGTGTCTGGGTACTGCCGACGAGCGTCAGGTAAGCTGGCGCTGCGGCGGGATGTGGAGGTGAAGAGGGCATCGGCGGCGCTGCCGCCCTCGCCGGCGCCGCCGCCCCCACCGGCGCCAGCGCCGCTTCCGCCGCTTCCGCCGCCAGCGGCCGCACGACCAGCCAGCTGCAGCTTCTGCGCGGAGCGAGAGCGGAAGTAGCGAGACCAAAAGGTGGCCTCGGGCAGCTCCTGCGGCACCTTTTGGAGGAAGAGGGCGTGCACATCGGGGAATTCCTCAAAGATGCGCAGCTTCATCGCTCCCGTGAGCCGGAAGCTCACCTGGCGCGCACTGCCGCCGCCGCCGCCGCCAGCACCGCCGCAGCCGCCGCCCCCACACACGCTCCCGGGCATGGTCGTCGCCGCCGCCTCTGCAGCGGCCGCCTCCCGCTCCTTTTTCGAATTGCTCTCGGCGGCAGCCTGCCTCTCCTCCTCCGAAGGCCGACGCGAGGCGAAGCCTTGCTGCTGGCTCGACAGGTAGAGCAGATGCCGACGCTGCGCCCAGAACTCGGTAGCCGTCAGTGCGCTCGGCACGAGCGCTTGGTACAGCGCTCGGAGGTCGCGATCCTGTGCGAGGAGCGCGGCGGCTGCCTCCCGCTCGGCTAGTGCCATCCCATCCATGGCCAGCCCGTCGTCGCCGCCGCCACCGCCGCCGCCACCGCTCACCGCTCCGACGCCGGCGGCGCGACTCCCCTCGCCGCTGCTCTCGTCGGGGCGCGGGCGCTTGACACCGCCCATCGCTGCCGAAGGGCCGGCGCCGAGCGGGGCCGGCGGGGTCTTGGCACGGGCCGCGCCGTTGGCTGTGGCGACGGCAGCGGCGCCGGAACTGGTGCTTGGCTGGTGAGGCCGGGCGGGTGGCACTGCGGCCAGGCTGCTTGCGCTCGCTGCGCTCGAGAGGCCGCCGCCGCCACCGCCTGAGCTACCTATAGCACCGGCTGCACGTGCAGCGCCGCTGGCGCCTGCAGCGGCGAACAGGCCGACTGCATCCATCTGCGCCTTGAGCGTATCACGCAGCCGGTCGCGCTCAGCCGTCGAGGTTGGGTCCGCCTCGGTCATGTCAAAGACGAACGAAACGCCGCCGGCCGCGGGCGTCGCCGTCACCTTGAGCTTCGGATTCGGCTTGCCGGCCTTAGACTGCTGAAAGGAGGCGACGTGCGCCACCTCGAGCTGCACAGACGCCTCCGCTGCGCCGTCCGATATCCACTCCAGGCGGTTCGGGTGCAGGCGCACGACGCCGCGGGTACCATCGAGCAAGGCAGCCGCCTCGAAGAGCAGACCGCCCGCATCGTCATCCGCCGCGCCGCGTTCGAGACGGCGGAGCTCCGCATCCTCGTCCCCGTCGACATCCGCCATGGTGCGAGCAAACATGGAGCGAGCAAACACGTGTTCGCCTATCAAGTTTGAGAAAGGGTCAGTTGAATCGACACACAAGGTACCGACCAGCCACTACCACACGAAACACAGGACAGACGGGCGCTGTCACCGCGGTCGCGTCGCTCGGTGGACTAACACACCGGCGAGGATTTTCAAGGATCCGGCCCCCACCCCCCGTCC
>Ga0210247_102437_pt1 | contig 11101 bp, 14 predicted proteins | sample ChrtobMetP3_16mM_FD_155449 | JGI IMG/M metagenome (GOLD analysis project Ga0210247, IMG submission 155449) | Chrysochromulina tobin associated microbial communities from unialgal haptophyte culture, Seattle, Washington, United States - P3_16mM | ecosystem: Host-associated > Algae > Haptophytes >...
TGGTGGCGGCGAAGGCGGTGGTGGTGATGGAGGCGATGGAGGCGATGGAGGCGGTGGAGGCGATGGCAGCGGTGGGTGCAAGGGCGGCGGCGGCGAGGGCGGCCCCGGTGGGGGTGAGGGCGGCGGCGAGGGAGGCGAGGGAGGCGAGGGAGGCGGCGGTCTAGGGGGCGGATTCGGGCGGAGGCGAGGGAGGTGGAGGCGAGAGCGGCGGTGGCCGAGGCGGTGGCCGAGGAGGTGGCCAAGGGGGTGGCGACGGCGGCGGCGGCCTCGGCGGGTTCAATGGGGGCGGCTTTGATGGTGGTGGCGGCGATGGTGGTGGCGGCGACGGTGGCGGAGGGTAATGGGGTATGTCTGCGCTCCTCGCGGTATGAGAGACACACGCGGGTTCATACGGGGCGCGAAAAGGAAGCCAGTGCTCTCCGTCGTCGAGATGCGGCGGATGGCGCAAAAGCGGCGGGCAGCGGAGTCAGCAGGTGCGCGTCGCGAGCAGCGGCGACGTCAAAAAGGCAGCGCGGGGGGGGGGTCCGCGCGAGGAGCCGCATGTTTGAGAGCGTCGTTCCGAACTTATGAATGTGTAGTCTGCTGTGAACGTCCAGCGCGGCTCGACGTCAGCCAGATGCGCCGGTCGGGGGAAAAGCCATGCATGTGCATGCAATCCATTATTCCCTGAAAGAATGCGTTTTTGTGCGGTCCATAACTGCAATTCCAAATCCGGCTGAACAGACGTCACGACTCTACCCACGAAGAGATGTCCGCGCCGGAATCCGTGTCGGCCTCGTGCTATGCGGACCGCAAGGCGGTCGTTGCATGCCTACTCTTCAGCGCGTGCTCGGCCTCGTTACTCATCGTCAACAAGGTCATCATGCACTTTGCTGGACTACCTTCATTCATCTCATGCCTCCAGTTTTTGAGCTCAATTGTGGTTGCAATGCTTGTGATGGTTCAAGGCTGGGCCAAACCAGACCCCTTCGATTGGCGCAAGGTGAAACCATACTTGGTCTACGTGAGTCTGTTTGTCACGACCATCTACAGCAACTTCAAGGCGCTCGAGTTGTCCAACGTAGAGACGTTGATTGTGGCACGTTCGTGCGTGCCGTGCGTAGTGGCGTTTCTGGACTGGGGCTGCCTTGGCCGCTACCTGCCGAGTGCACGCTCTTGGATAGCGATGCTGGTCATGGTTGCTGGTGCCGCCGGCTACGTGCTGTGCGACAAGCAATTCGAGGCCGATGGGATCTCGGCATACTTTTGGGTGATCCTCTACTTTGTCGTGATCTCATTTGAGATGGCTCTCGGCAAGTACGTTGTGGGTCCGCACTTGAACTTCGCGTCGATGTGGGGGCCGACGCTTTACACGAACACGCTCTCGATCTTCCCGATGGCTCTGATTGGCCTCGCGTCTAATGAACAGTCCAGGCTATGCGAAGTGGAGTGGTCGGTCAGCCTGGTGTGCCTCGTCGCCCTTTCGTGCATCATCGGCGTCGCTATCTCGTTCCTTGGGTTCAAGGCGCGCTCCCTCGTTTCCGCGACCTGCTTCACGGTGCTCGGGGTCGCCAACAAAATCGCGACCGTCGCAGTCAACGCACTCATGTGGGACCAACACGCCTCGCCACTAGGTATCCTCGCGCTGCTGTTGACCCTCTTTGGGGCAAGCGTGTACCAGCAGTCAGGCGTGCGCCCAGAAAAGAACGTTGCACTGATCGCCTCGGATGCTGCCAAGGAAAATGCGCTTGACATTGAGATGTCGCACGAGTCCCGTCATACGAATGGCCCCAAGTGAGTCTCCAAGAAGGCACAATAACGAGACGCTGAGATCTGGGCAAGCTCCCACCGAGACCTGCCCCCAGCGCCCCAGCGGCCAGCGGATAGCCCGGCACGACGCGACACAAGACTACCTCCAGTCCCTGCAGGGATATCAACACATTCATACCATCCATACTAACACATCGCGTGCGCATACGTGGGCCATGCAGCTGAAGCAACTTGCATTAGTGTCCAATCCTATGCGAAGCAACTTGCAGACGCTGCAAGGCTGCATGCCGGCAGCATGGCCGGCAGGCTTCGGCTAGAACGCCTGTCGCGTGTTGGTGTGTCGCCGCTACCCTACCCCTACTGGCGCCAGCAAAAGGTAATTGTGCGGAGATTTGAAAGGGTCTAGGGATGTGTTGGGGTTGGGAGCCAGCTGCAGAACCAGCTCGAGCTGGCGCAAGCGAGAATTCGTGAGCAACAGATGGCCTTGCAGGCCGCCCAAGATCAGGCACAAGCCCCTCCGGCCGCGCCTTGCTCTCGGGACCTGCCAGAGCACATGCGGCCCGTCATGCCGATGACGCCTGTCCCGTCGTCGGCGCTCGGGTCGCGACGATCGCAATACACTACCTCGTGGCGCTCGGCGACCGCTTTCACGAGACGTAGTTGATCTTGAAACCTCGCGGGTCGTGTCCATCGTCCATCCTCTGGCTGCGCAGTCCAGCACGATCGCGAGTGCGCTCGTCATGATCGAGCGCAACCCTCGCGAAGAAGCGTACGATGCCTCGGGCAGCGAGTCATCCGAGGACACAGGCTTCGATCTGCACGTCGACGACGGCCCGGCTGCTGAACTTGTTGACCAAGCTGCTCAGTACCCTACTCGCGACGCGCTCGAAGCTGAGCCTCTCGCTGCTGCATCAGGTGCTGGATTCGCTCGTCCTGGACTCGGTGCTCTTGAGAGCGTAGGGAATCGGCTTGGTAGGGTCCGCCATCGAGTACACGAGGCACTGAGGCTTGTGGTCTGCAGTCGATCCCGCCCATTCTTTCGCCCGACAGAGATCCAGCGCGCAGTGGTCGCACTTGTTCTCGCCCGCACGCGGCCTTCTGTCAGACTTTACATCCAGTTTGAATAAGTTTGAAGGCGGCGTCGCCCGGCTTCTTGCCCTTGTTCTTACCGTCGTCCTTTTTGTCGCGCTTGTCTTTCTCGATCACCGGAGCGGCCAATTCGTCGAGCACCGACCCAGCTGGTAGTCCGAGCTCGCATCCGCGCTTGGTTACGAGACGCACCAGGCCTTGCACGGTCTTGGTCTCATCATGGTTTGTATTGCAAGCGTCGACGAGGTAGAATCGGATGAGCACCACCTTGGATGTGAGTGGCTCGTCCGGCAGACTCGCGATCTGTCGATTGCGAAAGTCAGCGACGTTCGCAGCGGCTATAGGTGCATCAAGATTCACGTCGGTCCATTTTGCGAGCCCGTTCGTGTGACGATCGAATTGAACCTGAGTCACATTCTTGTCAGCGCTGAGCACGCCATGCGTGGCGAGCGCGCGCATGGCTTCGATCTGCTGTTCGATCGGATCCCTTCTGGTCAGATCGCGGACGTAGTTGTAGAGCCCCACGCCGTCTCGCAAGTCGCCATTTGCAAACTCCTTGCGCTGCAGTCGATCGACCGTTTCGTAGGCGCCATTGAACAAGATCGACGGATCGATGGCGTCGTACAGAGCCGTGTTGTACGCTTGGCATTCCATCATGCTCGCTGCGAATGCAACCTCGAGATCTTCTTTCGAAGCTTTCGGCAAGGCAGTCGTAAGCTCGTAACTCGCTTCATCGTAGGTGGTCCTTCCAGAATGTAATTGGGGATGATCGGAATGGCCGTGCGCATGTGTTCGCTAACGTCGTCCGACCATACTTCGCGACCTTTCCGTGTCGCATAACGAGCGCATCAGAGGCTGATCGCCAGCGATGGATCATCAACCTGATCATGATTGCATCATGATTACATCGTGGTTGCTCATCGAGAGGGGCTGCCGAGAGGCGGCCCGCGCTTTGCTCGCGCATGCGCCGCGCGTGCCGACCGCCAGCTAACAATTCCATCACCGGCTGAGGGCCCGCGTGAGTCGATTCGATCATGATTGCATCATGATTCGCGTGAGACCGGGATGGTCTCACCCCTCTAAGTGAGGGAATACACACCGCAAGTGTCGGCGGCATGCCTGGCATGCATGCGGGTTTGTCGGAAGGTGTTTCCTAATTTGTGTTTGACAGAAAGTGGTGTAAGAGCCCGCCGCGCTCCGCGTCCACATCGACGCGGCCAGTCCGACCGCACGCCCAGTTAGGGGCTGCAGCGATCGGTGGGAGCCACACTGCCAAGCATGGTAGCTACGTGGAAGCTAAAATGGCTCGCCAAATCAATTCAGGAGTCGACCTGGACAAGCAGGTCGTCTCAACACCGAGGCGCAGTGGTGGGCAACTGACCCCAACCACTCAATCCACAATGCGAGTGGATGCACGGCGCACAATGCGCAGTGGCGTAGGCGAGCGGAGTCATGAACCCTCGTCATCTTCGCGTACGCTCGATACTCGACAGGTGCAAGTGGACAAATCACTGGCACTCGGGGGCCTCAAGGGCTCCGGCAAGTCGATGCCGAGCCCCGGTGCTGCCACCGACGCTCCCAAGGGGCATCAGTTGGTGACGGCCTATGAAGAGGAGCCACAAGGGCCCTTCAAGATGAGCATCAATGCGCTCTACCAAACGACACCAATGATCTTCTACACGTTCGCGTGCGTATCAGGTCTCCTCAACATCGGGAGCCTCCTCGTGAACATGCCAGGCGTGCGCCAGAAGGTGCATGACCTGCGTGTCAAGATCATGGAGTATCTGGAGCGCAGCTACGTGCATCGAGCAGCCAAGCGCTCGTGCTCATGCTCAAGCTAGCTGGATGGATGATCGTGTCCGTATCGACTGCTGCTCGCCTCAAACGTGCTGCGCAAAGCGCCGGCGTGCCCTCGCTTTTGAGCAACGTGCCGAGCATGCATGCCGTCAAACGTGCTCTCAAGTTCGACGACCAGGCTGAGGCGCCAGATGTTCTGGAACCCGAGGCCGATTCGGAACAATCTGAACGAGAGTCCGAGAGTGATGCTGACGAGCATGCCGAGCCGGCCACAGATTGGGACACGTTCTGGACACGCAAGCCGACTCGCGACATGATCCGCACGCTCTCCTCGCAAGAAGTGGAATCCAACAAGACGGACCTGACGGTCGCGCGCCTCGACGAGTGGATGCTGAAGTTTATGGCGTTCGCTCGGCGCCGTTACCCGCAGTTCGGCGAGCTGCTGGAAATCGTGTGGACGCTTGCGGACCTCGAGGAGGCCACTTCGCTCGTCACCACCTCGGTGCTTGCGAGTGATGCGAACCTGTGGGGCGCGTCCGCGCTCATGTCCGTCATCGATGTGACGAAGCCCGCCGGCAAGGTCTTCGAGACGGCGATGCTCGATGCAGAGCGTGCCATCGCTGGCACCATGTCCTCGGGCATCGAGATCGCAGTACGGATTGCAAAGTTGCTCAAGGATCGCCACACAGGTGATGAGGAGGCTGACTTCCTCAAGTTCGAGGCCAAGCATACCTCAAGCTTGGCCAGGATGAGAACTCCATCCGCATCGCGTTCGGCATGATCAAGTCCGACCTCTCCATCTGCCCTAAGCGCATCCGGGAGGTCCCGCACGCGTACCTTCGCTGGCTTCTCAAGAAGGCGCCGACGGAGATTGCGAAGAAGTGCAAGGAGATCGAGCACCAGATCAAGATTACATCGTGGTTGCTCACCGAAGGGCCGCCGAGAGGCGGCCCGCGCATGATCACGCGCCATGCGCTGCGCGCCGACCGCCCGCTTCGACCGCATCAGAGGCTGAGTGCCAGTGATGGCTCATCAACCCTGATCATGATTGCATCATGATTGCTCATCGAGAGGGGTCGCCGAGAGGCGGCCTGCGCATCGCTCGCTGCGCGCGCCGGCCTACGACACACCTAAGTCATGGCGACTCAGCGGCTATCGACGATGGTAGCGGTGGCGGCTGATCCTCGATCAGGAGCCGCAGCACAGCTGCAAAAGGCGGCTGGTCCAACGACTTACAAACTGCGGAAGCCGGGCAGGGCCATCAGCCAATGGCATCCGCGGGGGGCGGTCGGCGCGCGTAGCACCGTAGCTAGCGAGCGAGGCGCGGGCCGCCTCTCGGCAGCCCCTCGGTGGGCAATCACAATGTAATCATGATGCAATCATGATTAGTCATGATCAGGTTGATGAGCCATCACTGGCACTCATCCTCTGATTCGCTCAGATTAGCTCGTAGCGGGCGGTCCGCGTGCGGCGCGCGAGCGAGGCGCGGGCCGCCTCTCGGCGGTAATCATGATGCAATTATGGTCGGGAACTCGGGATGATGAGCCATCGCTGGCCAGAAGCTGCGGCGTGCCGTTACGCCCACTGAGAGCGGCCTGTGATGCGAGCGCCATATCGAGCGCGCTGCCTGGACCCTGAACTGGCGCTGCGGTGCGCGCGTGGTCTCGTCGCGTGCGCGCGTCGTCGTGAGCGTGCGACGCAGGCCCTGTACTCGCGATGCGGTGCACGCCTGCCCTCGACTCCTCAGGGTGGGAAAATCCTCCCCGTGGTAGATGTTTTCTAAACCTCCCGATACCCGAACTTCCCCTACGGAAAAGGGGGGTTCGATGTGTCGGGAGGGGGGGTAAGGTGTCACCGGGTGTCATCACGCTGATGAACCCCGGACCGTATAGGCCGTTATACTTGTGGGGGTGGCTCGTAGGGGGGGTCAACGAACCGCCCTCTGCCAAGGAGGAGTTCTAGCCGCCCGATTGTCGCCCGCCTCGTTAGGTACGGTCCGGTGAGACAAAAGACAACTTTTCTACTACTAGCTCGCTCCGTGCACTGTGTGTATTAACACTGTGTCGTCGCTGTCATTTGACGAGGGAGAATGGGGTTCTGCGTTAATCCAAACTTTGCCCTTCGCGTTCAGGAGTTGCAGCTTCACGCCACACCCACCACCGCAAAACACGTTATATAACTTATTTAACACGTTCACGTATAAAGTTGAAAGACAATACCCACTGATGTGCCTTGTGGTTGTGCCGGCCTCAATGCCCATGGCACCATCCAGGCGGCCAGCGTGGTCACAGGTCAGCGTGGCCCCACGCCACTCATCGAGCCCCTCACACATCGACGTCACGCACATGTTCACACGACGACACGCTCAACGTATCGGCAATCTCCTTCCCCGGCAATTTCCTTCCCCGGCAATCTCCTTTCACGTCAATCTCAATGGTACCGTCTTTGGCACTCGCCCCCGCCCACCTAGGGCCTTATGGTCATGCGCACACGATGCCCACTCCTTGTGCACCTAGTAAGTTCATGGTGCTCCTTGGGTTTTCTCCTTGTAAGTGGTATGCCCCTTGTGCTCCTGTGCCCCCGCCCGTCGATCGCACGTTCTCCTAGTGCCCCGCGGATGCCGGATAGGATAGCGTCGGCTAGCCGTAGTTCAAGATCTACGGCCAGAACAACCAGAAACTGTTGAGCGCGGCGTGCTGGCTGCGCTCGAGGCTCCACTGCGTGGTTGGCCACTCTGCTGCCCATGTATCTTGATGGTGAATCCGTCGTGTTCGTCTCCCCCTGTTCCCCCATAGGTGCGAGCTCCGGGGTCGTTCCATTCAAGAGCAATCTCGCCCGTACTCATATCGCGCACGCGCAGGAAGTGCCGCGGGTTCTTGCTCGTCGGCGTAGAGAGGCTCCCCGTTTCGATGACCAAGATTTCGAGCCCGAGCTCTTTCGAGAGCGTCTGCGAGTCGAGTTTCATCTTGAGTCGATCCTCCTGGTTCACATGCCTCTCCGTCACAATCTCCGTCACAATGTCCACGGCGAATGGCTCATCAAGCTCCTCTCAGGTGTAGCGTGATGGGTATCCCGTGGAGAAACTGAGCTGCCCAATGGAACGTGGATACATCCTCCCCCTTCATGATCCGCCAGATCTCATCGCTGCGTCCCAAGCCAAACAGGTCCGCTGCTGCGCAGCGCAGCGACGCAAGGTCACCGTGCAGACCTCCACGGCAGTTGCATCTGGAGCAGGGCTCGCTATGCTTGGGGCAGTTTGATTGCAGTATATAGACTTGTGAGTGAACCTGCGAGAACGCAGGGCCACAAAGCAGTCGAATGCTTTACATTTGTGCAGTAGGGTTCAGGCAGGAGCAGTAGCCACTCGGCCATTGCATGCGGCCGCAAGCTCGTGTTATCATAGTTTTATCAGTGGCGCTGTGACAGGCCACAGGCGTTCCACAGGGGAGGTAACAATGGCACTCTGGCCACAAAGACCGCATTTACCTGCTGCAGCGATAGCATGGAGCGAATCTTTGCGGCCTCGGATGGCGCCTCGACCGCCACATAAAAAGCCAACTCGCCAAACTCGTTCGCGACCTGACGCACGTGCTGTTGGAAGCTCTCCACATCAAGCAACCGGAGGCAATCAATCTCACCATGCTGGCACTCGTCGCCAATGCGCACATGTAATCCAATGATCCGGACACCACGGGCTTTGAGTCTTTCCATCTGAGCCCAGACCTCTGCCTGGAGCTGCTGCACCATCTTCGATGGTTGCAGAAACGACAGCGCCGCCACCGGTGTGATTGGATGGTCTTGTCCGTTGCCATGATACACGTTGCCTGCCCCACAGGTGTCCGAGGTTGCGCCCATGCTTGGGGCGTGCACAAATGGCATCAGAGCTAGCCTGCTGTCGTCGTACATGTGGCTGTCGAGCCAGGTAGAAAGGCCCGGGATCCAAGTTGCTGCGGGCCGCTCATCATCGCAGCTGAAGTCACACCTGTGGTGGTCTGCGATGAACCCACCATAGACCCTATCCAATTGACAGCTGCAGCCTCCCCAGCCGCAGCCCCCATATTCGCAGCCCCATTGCATTTTCACAGGCCTAAAGCTGGTCACGTGACGGCCACGCATGAATTCCCTCAGTGCGCTCTCGGTGTAGATGATCGTTTTGTGTGGTTCGAAGAGCTCTTCCCACTCGGCCGGCATGTGGTTGCAGTCACATGGCCAGACCATGCCCACGGTATCTGGATTACCGCCACGCTGCATCACCAGTGCCTGCAAGGTTGTGAGTCACAGCACCTTCCATCAGCGTGCATGGTCAGGATCTATGTCGCCAATGTACATGATTGTCAGGGGAAAGATGTGTCAGAATGCATGTCGGCATGGCACATGGCATGCCCGCACATGGCACAGCACATGCCGCCACATGCCGCCACTGCTCTTGCCCGCGCAAGCCTCCGCCACATGCCACAGCTCGCACCCGCGCGAACGCCACGCCGAGAAGACGATTGCCAAGTCCACTTTGGGTTTCGAACAAGATCCGCGCCCCTCTAGGTGGCGATGATGTTGGGGTTGGCGGCGATACTGGGGGACATGGCGGTGGGCTGGGTGGTGACGGTGGTGATGGGGGAAGTGCCGGTGGGCTGGGTGTCGGGTCGCTCAGCACTCGCACTTCGGCCAGGTTGAGTGTTCGCCCCTCACCTGGAAGAACCACCGTAATGAAGTTTCCGACCGCGTCGCAGGCGACCATGAGGGGTTCTGGCGTCAGCGCGGGCGCCACCATAGAGGCACAGCGCCGAGCCGGGGCGGTGTGCGCACCCTGTTCGTTCCCCACCCACACTTCAAAGGCCGCCAGCCGCTCCTGATATGGACAGCGGTTGACGATCCACACGTAGGAGACGGTGCTTCGCCCAGGTGTGAAGATGGAGTCCGCAGCAATCTCTATGGAGAGCCAAGGGTCAGTGACTCGTTCCGAGGAATGGCAAAAATTGGTAAGATCGTCGTCCATGCACAAAGACGCCGCATACCGCTCAAGCGTGCTGCTCAACGAGGCTCTAACACGCCGAATATCGACCAGCGTCGAAATGGGATGTGGGAGTTGCGGCGGTGACGATAGTGGCTGAGGCAGATGCAAAGATGGCGGTGATACAGGCGATGTCGAAGATGGCGGCGATGCGAGCCTTGACGATGGTGGCAGCGATGTCTGCGTTGGCCTGGGCGGCGTGCCTGCTTCGGGAGGCGAAGGCGGCAGAGCCGAGGAAGGCAGAGCTGCCGGCGGCTGCAGCAGGGTCCCCGTGGCGTTCAAGGAGTGGTTGGCACCAGCTAAAGATGGCGCTGGAGCTGGTGCGCTTGCGGCGGCGAGCATTGAGGTATGCCCCTCTGCGCTGTGCAATTGAATGGACCTCAACGCCGAGCTGCCCAAGAAGAACGCCCCGATGCAAGCTGCGAGCACAAATAGAACCTTCGCCACGTTGGTTATGCGCACGGGCGCAACAGCTTTCACGTCGCCATCATCGCCCTGCGCATCGGCGTTGAAGGCATGCCAAGCCAGGGCGTCCAAGGAAGCGTCCTCTTCGGCAACCTCGGCGACGGAATCTTCAGCAGCGGAATGTTCTTCATCGTGATCTGCATGGATGTCGCTCGGCAGAGGCTCGGACTGCTTGCGACGAGCCTTGACACTCAAGCCGTCGCGTCTTTTTGCCTGCACGGCCTTCATGGTGCTCGCTGCAACAGATATTCATAGAGCCCGCCGCAAGAAAGAGCGAGCGGATCTGTGGGATCTCGGACTTCGGCCAAGTATGCTCCGGGATTTGGGATTTTTGGGTGGTAGGGTAGGGTGGGTGTCCCGCATTTTGGGTAGGTAGGTAGGGGTGGCCGCCACCCCAGGCCGGTTGGCCCAGGGTAGGTAGGTACCCCCTCCCCCCATCGTCTGGTCTGTGAGGAAAAAATGCGGGTTAGGGGGTCGAACGCGGCGGCCGAGAAGCGTCACCAGTGGCAAGGTGACCTTCGACACCAGCAAGGCCGACGGCCAGTATAAGAAGACGGCATGCAACGACAAGCTCATGAAACTCAACCCAAACTTCAAGTTCACACCTTTCAGCGCGGCGGTTGCCAAGACGTGCGCATGGTTCGAGGCCAATTACGCGACCGCGCGGAAAGGCGGCCACTGAGTCCTGTCGGCGGCCAGCATGCACACCTCACCACCTCGAGATGTGTCCTGAGCGTTGAGACTGCTCTGGGCCTCGAGGCGTCATCAGCAAGTCTCGGAGGCGCGATCCCGATAAGCGATATCGTATCCCGAGAACTACAGCGCCGCGATCCGCAAGCCATCAGAAGATTGGCTTGAGTGATCGAGCTACCTTGCACAGTAATCGAAGGGCAGACCTCCTGCGATAGCGCCGTGAAAACACAATAATATGCATACCTCCGATCTAGAAAGCACACCGGTCACCCTCACGCCGGGGCCGGCCGCTGCGGCTCA
>Ga0210247_102459_pt1 | contig 11004 bp, 9 predicted proteins | sample ChrtobMetP3_16mM_FD_155449 | JGI IMG/M metagenome (GOLD analysis project Ga0210247, IMG submission 155449) | Chrysochromulina tobin associated microbial communities from unialgal haptophyte culture, Seattle, Washington, United States - P3_16mM | ecosystem: Host-associated > Algae > Haptophytes >...
CCGAGCGCGGCCAGCCCGGGGGCAGCTCGCTCAGGATCACCGTCGTCGTCAGCCGGTGGGCGTACCACATGCCCATGGTCTTCAGCGCGGTGCCAAAGGCGGCTTGCTCGGGCTCCGTCCGCTGCCCTTTGGCGTCCTTTTGGTGCAGGCTGCCGTAGCTGCGCGGCACGCACGCACACACGCACATAGGGGCGCGTGAGCGCGCCGAAGCTTTGCACCTCCGAGGCTTGCAACGCCGGACCGATCAGGCGAGCCGACGCGGGGATGAAAGAGGCGCAGGGGGGCTGCGGCGGCGAGTGGCTGCCTAGGGGGGAGGGGTCGTGCGAGGAAATGGGGCGGTGGCGGCGCGCGCGCGCGCGCGAGAGAGAGAGAGAGCGCGCGCGCGCGAGCGAGCACTCACTCGTAGAAGACGCCAAACTCGCCCGAGGGGAGCTGATTCAACGTGTCGCCGCACTGCTGCCCGCTGGCCGGGATGACGTAGCAGCAGTAGCCAGCACAGAAGCCGAGGCAGAGAACGTTGCAGAACAACGAGAAGCCGATTTCGAAACAGCTTCCTGGGCAGCACTGCCGCTCGCGCTCGACCTGCTTGGCGAAGCGCCTCAGCTGCTCGCCAAACGGGTCCGGGTGCTCGGGCGTGAGCCACCCGTGCGAGATGGAGATGATGCGGAGCGGCTTGTCGGCGCGAAGATCGTCTGTCAACAGTTTGCATGTAAGCCCATCTTGGCAGCCGCAAGTCTCACAATCCTCTCCCACGTGCCCGCGCGGGAGTGCGCGCACCTCCACCTCCGAAAGGAACGCCTCCTCCGGGAGCTCCTGCCGGCGCGGCAGCACCGCACCGCGGCGGGCCTGCTTGAGCAGCCACGAGAGGCGGAGGAGCCGCACGGGTGCGGGGCTGCCGTCGCCCCCCTGGCGCATCAGCGAGTACATCTTCTGCGGCTTGAAGTAGATCTCGCCGTCAGGCGGCTTCCCCTCACTGTCTTTCAGATATTGCGCCCAGAACCTCTGGCCAAACGCCACGGCCTCCTTTTGCGACTGGACGAGCGGCTTGGGTCCATCAAAGGCGGGGCCGCCGCGGGCCTTGCCGGTGTCTACCTCGCGCTCCATGGCCTGGGATAAGGGTGCTGCAATGAGTTCCATCTTGTTCATGGACTTCATGGTGCATATTCCGCAAAACATTCGTCAACTGCTTTCTACAAGGCTACGCATGTTAATTATGGGGCATGCATGTATGTTGAACAACTTGATGTTAGGATCACATGGTAATTGCAGCCGCATGTCATCGGATCGTTCCTTCTCGCGCACATCCAACGCGGCGCGCATGGGATGGCGCCGCCCTCGCTCGCGGTGCGTGCAGCCCCAAAGCGAGGGCTCCCTGTGCGGGCTCTACCCGCACGCCTACGTACCGCTACCGAGAGCGACTATGGTCTACGAGAGCTACAGCCTCGCAGCTTACCTCGCAGCAGATCGATCCGCACTCCCCTTCTTGGGGGCTCTCTAGTCGTCACCACGCGCAGGACAGTTGTGGAGCTGTGAACCCCGACGTCGCCTCAGCCGCCCTCGCCCCGACGTCGCCTCAGCCGCCCTCGCCACCGTAGCCCTCGCAGCTGCCGCCGCAGCTGCCGCCACCACCACCATCGCCGCCGCGACGACCCTCGCCTTCACTGCCGCGACCGATGCCGCCTCTCGCCCGCCGTCGAGCGCACTCGCCTTCGCCACCGCGACCCACCTCCTAAACCCGCCACTCATGAGCCGTTCGTCACGATCCCCTCACCCCGCGAGGCGCGCTGGCGCAGCCCAGGCAGATCCGTAGGCTCGCGCGCGTAGGGCGAGCTCGCCGCTCCTGCGCCCGCCGTGGAGAGGGCTGGGCCGGGATGGGGACCACCGGAGATTACACCGGAGATTGCACCGGAGATTGCACCGGAGATTACGTCCGACCGCTTCCCAGGGGGATCCCCCTGGCTCCGGGCGCCACGGCTCAGGAGGCTCCTTATCCATCGCGGCCCGGCCAAGATCACATCGCACACCGTCTCGTACGCGTAGCTGGCGGTGCACTCGGCGAGCTTGCGGTAGTCTGCGACCTTGCGCATGGCGAGGCGCTTCAGGCCCTGCGTGGCGATGCGCACGAGCAGCAGCTCTGGCGCCACGGCCTCCGCGGCGACCTGCATCGACGAGTACGTCGACGTGGACGAGGTGGTACTCCGGGGCGTCCCGAGACCATCAGGCGCCTCATTGGGGGGCGCGCGCGGCGGCAGGCGGAGCGGCGGCACCACCTTGCTCGGCGAGGAGGTGCGCGCCGACTCGGGCCCGTTGAGCGCAACCGGTGCGGCGCCGACGCCGGCGCCGGTGGCGTGGGCCGACGCGCCGTTGCCCTCGGCGCGGGCGCTGTCGCCGCCGCCGAGCTTCGATGGACGGAGCGCGGCCGTCTCCGACCACGGCTCCATGAACTGCCGAGTCGAGAGCGACAGATGCTGGTATAGGGGCTGCTCGAGCGCCGCAAGGAGCCGTGGTGGCAGCAACCCGAGCGCCTCCTCGCGGTGCTCCTCGGGCGCGAGCACCACGGGCGTGAGCGCGCGGGTCGCCCAGAGGAGCTCGCCGACCGAGAGCCAGCGCACCGGCGCCGCCGTCGGCGCCGCGTGGCCTTCGTGTGCCGCGGCCTCGTCGCGGCCGCGCAGCGCGGAAGAGAGCAGCTCGCGCGGCGTCGAGCCGAGCAGGTGCTGGAGTGCTCCGGGCATGAGGGCGATGCCGCCCTTGGACTGCAGCAGGTTGGTGCACGCAGAGATCCAGCAGCCCGCCTGCATGATGGCGAGCAGCTTCAAGGCCGTCAAGAGGAAGAGGAGCGTGCGGCCGAGCACCGTCACCACCGTCACAACGAGCAGTGCGGCGAGAGCGACGCCACTGCTCACACGAGCGAGGTAGAGGCCCGGGTCGGCGGCCTCCTCGTCTGGCGTCGTCGCACGCAGATTCGCGTACAGGAGCGCGATGAGCGGCGTCTTGAGCATGTCGATGGCCATCGCGTGGTCGAACACCGCGAGGATCCACCAGAGGACCCCCTCGGGGTTGCTCGGGATGCAGAGCACGACGATCCAGAGGAACGGAATGCAAAATGCGACAAAATAATTGAGCCCCGCGGGCAGCAGCAGGAGGGGTTGCAAAAGGCCGGGGATGGGCAAGATCATGGCCCTCTGTGCGCGCGAGCTCCTAGATCACAAGCCGGCGGTACAAACCGATCACCGCTCCGCAACAAAAGATTCGATTCCGCGCCGGCCGTCGCGATGCGAAAAAGTTGCACAAACTAATCGCTACTATGCCGCCGCCGGCGACGGCGAGGCTCAAGAAAATCGGGCTGGTCACCCGACTCTTCTCGTCCAAAAAGAAGAGCCTGGTGCAGATCGACAAGCCGGACTACGGGCCTTCGGCCTCGACGGCCGAGCCGCCGAAGCCCGAGGCGGTCGCAGCGCAGGGCACCGCCGCCGCCGCCTCTGAGGCGAGGCAGGCCGCCCCGCCGCCCACGGCCGCCGAGGCGCCTGCGCCTTCCGTGCCGCCCGCCGAGACACCGGCCATCGATGACGAGGAGGAGACATACGAGCTCCAGGTGCCGCCGAACACGAAGCCGGGCAGCAAGCTCAAGCTCACCATCCCGGGCATGCCGGACAAGGTGGTGATCACGGTCCCCCCGGGCGCCCTCCCTGGGAACGTGATCTCGTTCTCGATGCCCAAGAGCAAGGAGGCGGTCCAGGCCAAGCTGCTCGAGCAGGCCAAGGCGGTCACGAGGCTGCAGTCGCGCCTGCGCGGCAAGCAAGCTCGGGAGGTGACACGTCACCTGTTACGTAAACAGATCGAGGCAGCACAGGCAGCAGCGCCGGCGGCGGAGGCCGAGTACGCGCCCAACTTTGCACCCACGCCTGGCGCGCCCGCCGAGCCCGTGACCGCCGCCGCCGCCGCCACGCCATCGCCGCTACCGCCGCCGCCGCCGCCGCCGCCGCTCGTCATCAAGGGCGAGGAGCCGGGCTGGGGTCTGCAGAGGTTTCTCAGCTCGCTCTTCGGCAGCGTCCTCCGCGAGCCGCCGCCGCCCGAGCCGGCTGTGGAGGCTCCGTCGGCGGCGGCCTTCGAGCTGAGCTCGCTCGCAGCGCGCGCGATCGCCGCGTGGGACGCCACCGACTTTGACACCTTTGCCGCCCTCGCCGATCAGGGCATCGTGGCGAGCCTACCTCACGTGAGTGTGGCGAGCGGCTTGACCGCGGTGTGGGCCGCGCGCGAGTCGGACGAGGCGCACGGGCAACTCTCGATCGATTCGGTGATGGTGCAGGTGGACCACGAGGGCGCGAGCGCCACACTCGTCGCGATGCAGCACGCGCACGCGGTCGATTCGGATGGCATGCCTGTTGCGCACTGCTGGCTGCGCATGGTCTTCAAACAGGCGGCCACCCACGATGCGGGCGCAGTGTCCGCAGCGTCCGGCGCCGCCGCGCCCGCGCGCGCGTGGAAGCTGACCGAGCTCACGCGCCAGCCGATCTGGCCGCTGCCCGCTGCCGGCTCGCAGGCGCCCGCCGCAGGCGCCCCTGGCAAACCGCCCCCCGGGATGCCGCCGCCCCCCGGGATGCCGCCGCCCCCGGGGATGCTGCCGTCGCCTGTGGCCAACCGCCTGGGCAACGGCCGCACGCTCGGCGGGTGCACCGACGCAGCCTCGCTCAGCGCCGTCGCCCTCACGAGCTGGATCTCGGGAGATCAGATCCGATTCGAGGCATCGGTGGCGCCCGAGGTGACGATGACGTTCAAGGCGCTCGGCCTCGAGGCCTCGGGCGTGCACGCCTCATGGCAAGGGCGCTCGAGCCTGCTCCCAATCGGCACCCTCATCGCCGTCAATTCGCCCATGGTGGTGTCCAACGGTCGAGAGACCACGAGCGTCCTCGCGCACGCGCACCTTTACGACGTGACGAGCGCCGTGTCGAGCGGCCGGCCGACGGCGCACTTTGCACTCCGGCTCGAGTTCACAGGGCTCCGGCTGCAATCGGTCGTCGGCGACGCCATCTGGATCGCCGAGGACCTGAGCCCCTCCGAGTACGAGACGGCTGGGCTCGCCTTCGACAACCCATCCGTCCAGTCGACCTACACGCGCGCTCTCACCTTCGTCAAGGCGTGGGAGACGCACGTGGAGGAGTCGCTGCGCGCGCTCGCCTCGCCCTCTGTGCGACTCGAGGTGCCTCGCTATCAGATCGAGGGCGCCGACATTGAGGCGCTCCTTGCCTACAGGGCCACGCTTGGCACCCTGGGCATGCTCACGGTCGACTCGGTGCGCGTGTCGCCGGCCAGATTCGAAGCGTACCTACACGAATACGGCGTCGAGGCGGGGCAGCATGGGCTCCCGCGCATGCACGCGGGCTTCGTGCTCGACTTTGCCCGCGACGACGCATCCCAGGAGATGAAGGTGTCCCGCATGAATCTTGACATTGACTTCGCGTCCGTCGCTCGCCGCGCGTCGGACTACAAAGAAGCGGGCGCCGACGTGCAGCTGAGCAGAGCGCTCTGAGACGGCCGCGGCGCGGGGCCTCGAGCGCCGCGCATCGATCGGCGGGCGACAGCGAGAGCCCATGCGGCCCACGGTCTGCAGCGTCCGCCAGCGGCAGGCGCTGCGCCGCCGCGCGCGCAGCCTCAACGACCGCGTGCATCTCGTCGAGCACGGCGTCGAGCTCGTCGAGCTGCGATCGCAGCTGCTCCTCGGGCACGGCCGCAGAGGCGGCGGCGTGGCGCGGCGCGCGCTTTGGCGGCCGATGGTGGCCCATTCGTCTGGCGAGGCGGCGAGACGCAGCGTGTTTCTACACAATCACTAAGTTGATGTAACCGATGCGATCAGTGGGGAACCAATTTTAACGTCTTTTGCTTCGGTCGCGCGGAACGGATTATCGGTCCTGCGCCCCACCTCGCGCCCCACCGCCAGCACGACCACACCGACGACCGAGCAGCAGCAGGCTCATCCGGGACCCCGCCGCCGCCACTCTCATCGGGCATCGCATGATGTCATGTTGCGTCAGTGTAGTCGCCCTTCACACGCTTATTTTGGGGGTCAAAGGGAGCCTCAAGGTGGAGTGTGGCTGGTAGCGGGCTCCTTCGCTTGCTGCGCACGCTCCACGTGCCTTCCCTGAGCCAAGCGGGCGTGATCTTCTCGAGCCCCTTTGGACAGTGCACGTAGCCAGTCAAAATCTGGCGCCCGAGGCTGTGCCCATACGCCGTCGAGCGCACGATGCCGAGCGGCTCGCCGTTACGCTCGATGAGCTCCGCGCCGTGCAGGGGCAGCGCGCTGCCCCTCGGGCCGCCGGGCACGTCCAGAGTGAGTGTGACGAGCCGGCGCTGCAGCCCACGCTGGCGCTGGGCTTGCAGCGCCGCACGCCCAAGAAACTCTGGCGCGTCCGCACGCTTGAGCTTGGGCAGCACTGTGAAGCCAATCGCGGCCTCCATGGGAGTGTCTGCGCAGCCGAGGTCGGCATGCCAATGGCGGAAGGACTTCTCCGCCGAGAGCGAATCGATCGCAAAGTAGCCCGCGTCCCGCACGGGCCGGCCGGCTTTCGCGGAGAGCGCCTCGCCTGCCTGGCGGATGGCCGCGTACACGTGCGCGGCGGCGGCGCTGGGCATGTGGAGCTCGAAGCCGAGCTCGCCTACGAACGTGAGTCGGATGAGCCGGATGCCACGCACGCCCGCGACCGAGACTTCCTTGGCCGTGGAGAATCCGAAGCTCCCAAGGTCGTCAAGGGCGCCGCCACCGACGAGCGGCGCGAGCAGCGCCTGTGACAGAGGACCCTGCACCGACAGCAGCGTGATCTCCTCGGAGAGGTCGTGCAGAGTGACGCCGCCATCGGCTCCGCCATACCCGCCCACGCTCAGCGCATGGTCGATCCAGCGGCGGTCGTGTGTGCACGTGCTGCCGCCAGTGCACATGTACCACTCATTCGACGCAAGTTTCGTCACGGTCACGTCTGCCTCGACGCCACCGTTGGCATTGCACAGCGGCGTGTACGTGACTGAGCCCACGTGCTTCCCCTCCATGTCGGCGCCACAGATCCACTGCATCGCCGCGTCGGCCCTCGGCCCCCGAATGTGCAGCTTGCCAAAGTAACTCTGGTCGAAGAGGGCGACGCCCTGTCGCGCCGCGCGCACCTCCTCGGCCACCAAATCGAACGATTGGGGCCATCCAAACGTGAGCTCGCCGTGCACGAGATCGTGGTACATGTGGTCCGCATGCTTGGGGATGTGGTCGGCAGCACCCTCCCCTAACCTCCAACCGCTTCCTTCGTCGGCGTACGCGCCGTAAAAGTCGTACGGGCGGGGCAGTGCGCTTGTGCCCACCTCCGAGCCCACAAACCAGCCCGGGCGCTCGTATCCATGCCGCGCCTGGAAGACGCAGCCGCGCAGAGCGAGGGGCTCGTGCAGCGCTGACTTGCGCGCACCGCGCCCGGCGAGCGGCTCATCCGACGGGAAGACGATCGAGTACGTCTTCGCATACGACTCGTGCGTCCTGTCCTTGACCCACGCCGCGTCGGCCACGGTTGCAGCATGGAAGCGTGCTGGGTCGTACCTGAGCAGACAGTGAGCAGACAAGGGTGGCGCCCGGTCGCACTCTAAGGTAATACTCAAGTGGGCAATCAGTGGGAGGTGGCACTCAAAGGAGGGCACTCAGCTCGCGTACTTGAACAGGTCCAGCTTGGGGGCACCACTCACGATCCACTCAGCGAGTTCGCGCCCGAGGCCGCCCGAGAGCATCATGCCCATCGAATTGAAGCCGCAGCTCTGCCAGAGGCCGCGCACCCCTGGATGCGGCCCCACGAGAGGCTTGTGGTCCGGTGTGAATGACTCGGGGCCACACACGGTTGACTTGACGCCGGCGTGCTCGATGGCAGGGCAGCGCTGGATGTGGCCCCTCGTGTTCTGCAGGAAAGTCGCCCAATCGAGCTCGAAGAGCCCAAACGCAAAGTCGCGCGTCGGCCTCTCCCAAAACTCCGGGTTGTTCTCGTAGCCGCCGATGGCCATCGCATTGCCTTGGGCCTTGAGGTAGATGGACAGATCGTGATCTCGCACCTGATGAGGCAGGCAATCAGAGGTCATCAGAGGTCATCAGAGGTCATCAAGGTAGATGGACCGATCGTGATCTCGCACATTCGGCAGCCCCCCGTGCATGCCCTCGATCGCCTCGGTCACCACGTACGCGTGCTTGAGCGCGAGCAGCGGGATCGGCGCACCTGCCATCTTCGAGATCTCGCCCGCCCACGCGCCGCATGCGTTGATCACATGGGCGCACCGGATGGAGTAACCACACTCGGTGCGCACGCCTAGCACGCGCCGCGCCGTCACACCGCCGGTCGCCATGTACTCCTCGGTGTCAATGCCCACTACGCGCACACCCTCCTCGACGCGCGCGCCCAGTCGCTTGGCGCCCTTGGTGTATGCCATCACCAGCCCAGCCGGGTCGAGCGTACCGTCCGTCGGCGAGTACATGGCGCCGTACACGTCGTCGACGTTGAGCAGCGGGTGGATGACCTTCGCCTCCGCCGGAGAGAGTACCACCGACTCGATTCCGTAGTAGTCGCCCGTCTGGGCGAGCCGTTCGTACTCGGTGAGCCGCTCCTTAGTGGTCGCAATAAAAAGGCCGCCGTTCTCAGTCCATGCGGAGCCCTTGTCCTCCTCGAGCTGCATCGCAATCTCGCGCGTGTATCCATGCAGCTCGATGTCGACGTACGACGGGCGGAGCCGCCACAGCATGCCCGCGGTATGCCAGGTCGTGCCCGCCGTTAAGGAGTGCGCCTCGAGCAGGATGGTGGATACCCCGCGCTGCTGAAGGTGGTAGCACACGGAGGCACCGATGCAGCCGCCGCCGACCACCACTGCGTCCACGTGGGCCGGCAGCGTGCGCATGCTTAGAGCACGACGGGCGGCGCGTTGGGCGAGTGGTTGGGCAAGGTGCAGATTTCGAAGCATTCTTCTCGCTAGGAAGGTACCCACAGAGTGGCCAGCGTGCCCAGAGTGAAGCGACCTATCTTGGACCAAGAACACCAAGTGGCCTCTCCTGATGTGAGGCCTGTGGTGAGGGATCACCTTCTTTCGGCCGCTCGCGTTTCGTCATTTCCGCAGAGAAGTTTTGTAGCCTCGCTACAGTTTCAGTTTCAGTTTCTTCGCGGTCCCCCCACGCTCACTCCACCGTCTCAACGGACGGCTCCGCTCGGGAAGTAAAAGAGCCAACGCGTGCAAGCGCGCTACCGCTAGAAGAGCGCGCAGCGGCTCTTTCACACCGAAAGTTCACACTTCTCCTCTCTCTTCTTCCGGATCGCCGGAACGCACACCGAGGATTGCTGGCGTCCTGCCAGTAACCAGAATGTTGGTGTCGCCGACGGGAACACGCTATACGCGCGTTCTCAGCGCTCTCTCTGCGCCTGCTCCATCGCCTGACGCAGAAGCACGACCGCCGATCCGGTCTCTCCACGCCCTCTGGGCTGGACAGTCTCCCGCTCGATCTGATCAAAGGCAGCGACCGCTGCGGCCGCGGTCTCGCTGCGGAAGCACTTTGTGAGGTGGGCGACCTGGAAGCATGCGGCTGTGCCCGGCGCCACTCCAGCGCGTTCTAAACCGCCATCCTCAATGAAGCGCGCAAACCGCTCGATGGACGAGATCGTGCCATGTGGTCCTGCGCCCCAGTTGGCGCCAACGTTGCGGTCGGGCTGCGAGCCATCGCCGAGGACGCACAACTTAGAGCCGCGCCCGAGGCGCGTCGCGAGCAGCTTGAGCTGCTGCAGCGACGCGTTCTGGACCTCGTCCGCGACGACGAAGGCGTCGTCGTGGTTACGCCCGCGCATGTAGGCGAAGGACTGCATCTCAAGTAGATGGGCCCTCTGCAGCGCCGCCCACGCCCCGGGCCCCATGACCTTATCGATCGCGTCGAGCATGGGCGCGAGCAACGGTGTGATCTTGTCTCTCTCCGTGCCCGGAAGGAAGCCGAGGTCCTCGTCCGCAGTCACTGCGGGACGGCCAAGGATGAGCTTGCGCACACGTCCACTTCGGAGCCGCTCCAGCCCTTCTTGGACGGCGAGGAGAGTCTTGCCAGTGCCAGCCACCCCGAGTCCGACGACAACGGTGACGTCCTCGCTGGCGAGAAGGTGCTGGTAGCGCCGTTGTCCTTCGTCCTCGCTGCCATCAAAGCTCTTCCACGTCCGCGCGTAGCGTGCCCAGTTGAAGGGCGCTGCAGAATGCGACGGGCCGCCATCCAGCGGGGCAGCGCCACCCGCGCCAGGAATTGGTGTCCCAAAGCGGAAGCTGCGCTCGAAGCGCCGATCCACTTCATCGGGCGGAAGACTGTCGTCGGGCGCGGCGTGCGCTGGAAGTGGATCTATCGACCACAACACAGCCGGGGGGTCAGTGCGCTGCCGCCGCGCTGGCCGCTCATGCTCCATGCTCTCCTCATCACGGCCCCGGCGCGTGCCCATCATGGTTGCGAGGGTTTCGTTTGAGTTGTTGAGTGCGCGGGCGTGGGCACTAGGCGAGCATACTCTGGGCGAGTGGCCAGTGCGCGCGTACAAGTACACATGGCTCCCATCCGAGTTGAAACCGCATTGGGCAAGCGCTTCGGCAAAAGTAACACTTCCGCGCAAGTGGTCTGGGATCTGAATGGCACCGCCGAGGACTCTGCGATGCACCGAACCGCCATGCTGCACGAGGTACGCTCGGACACGCCGCGCGCGCGCGCCCACCCAGAGATGTCCGACATAGTAGATGTGTGTCGATCCGATGATTGTTTAGAGCTCACAGTGCTCGGTTGGGCTCTGTTTGGGATGTGATAGTGTTACGAACACGACGTCCCCCCAATGCCTCAGAAACCCCCATTTTCTAACAAGTCGATTACCCCCAGGGAAGGGAGGGTGGGACACGACAACAACAACACGCGATGGCGAACGAGGTGACTCGTCGCTCTTGCGAAGCGGACAAGGGGCGACGTACCGGTGCTCGCCCCTTCCGCATATGGATACG
>Ga0210247_102464_pt1 | contig 10990 bp, 7 predicted proteins | sample ChrtobMetP3_16mM_FD_155449 | JGI IMG/M metagenome (GOLD analysis project Ga0210247, IMG submission 155449) | Chrysochromulina tobin associated microbial communities from unialgal haptophyte culture, Seattle, Washington, United States - P3_16mM | ecosystem: Host-associated > Algae > Haptophytes >...
AACCCCAACCCTAACCCTAACCCTAACCCTAACCCTAACCCTAACCCTAACCCTAACCCTAACCCTAACCCTAACCCTAACCCTAACCCTAACCCTAACCCTAACCCTAACCCTAACCCTAACACACTCGTTGGCCCGTGACAAACGAAATGCATTGCGGCCTACAAGCTACATTCGTCTAAACGTGGATCCCAAGAACATATTAGTGACTCTCTGATTCACAACGTTCCTTCTCACGGACCTATCTATCCGCATTTTAAATATTTAATCCCTATAACGAGCTCTCGTCCGAGAACAAGACCTGGTTCACAGTAATGAACGCGAGGCTCAGAAGCGCCCCCCCGCCTGCCCCTTTTGGCCATCCGTGCCGCTCTTCACCTGCGTCACGAGCGGCGCGATGGCGCCAGCCTGCGCGATCAAGACCTGGTTCTTGTCGTTGAACGTGAGGCTCCGCAGCGCACGCGCCGCCTCCGCCCCGGCCGCTGGGTCTTGGGCAGTGAGCAGCGCCACGAGCGGCACGATGCCGCCCGCCCTCGCAATCGCCACCCGCGACTCGTGGTTGGTCATGTCAGCCAGGGCTTCGGCCGCATCCGCGCTGCCGCTGCGCACCTGCTGGACCAGCCGCTGCAGCCGCTCGTCCTTCGAGGGCGCCGGCGCATCTGCGCCCGTGCCCACGCCCGCACCGCCACCCGATGGCCTCGGGGCTCCGCCGGCGAGTGTCAGCGTCGGCTGCGCACAACCAATCTGACCTGATGGTCGAGCATCACGAGCTTGGCGAGCTGCATGCCCTTGTCCTTATGATTGGACACCAGAACGTCCGGGTGGTAGAGCATCTCGTAGAGCTGATCCAAGGTCTTGCCCGCCACCAGGGCCTCGAGCTTCGAGACGGTGACTGAGCTCGCGTCGTGGATGGGCACGATGTCACAGCGCCGCTTCTCGCGCGGAGCGGGCACGAGGCCGTCGTCGGTCACCATCTGCATCGAGATCCACGCTTCCAACAGCGTCCAGAAGCGGGTGGTGTAGGTCCGGTCGCAAAGAATGAGGACCCTCGAGCCGAGAAAGAGCAGGGAGACGAAGCGCAGGGTACGCCCGAAGACGAGCTCCTCGGCCGGGGTACGCTCCTTCTGTGGCGCGCACGAAAAGTCGACCCAGACGAGTTTGATGGCCGGCTTGCCGCGCACGTACACACACATGGCCGCGAACTGTTTGCCCTCCGTGTCCGGCTCAGCTGGCTGCTCCCAGCGGTGCGAGACGGCAAGCACTTCGTCCGCGTACTCGTGCTTGCACGCGCCCTCGAGAGTGATCTCCTTCTCGACAAACCAGTCGGGCCTCTGCCGCTGCAGGTCCTGGAACCTGGGCAGCACCCGATCATCGCAGCCCCGAAGCTTGTCGGCCTTGATGAACCAGAGAACGATGCGCTCACCCTCCTCGTCGTCGTTGGGGGACGCTTGCGCCGGCTCTCCGTTTGCGCCCTGCAGACGCTCCTCCGGGGACAAACTCTTGAGGTCGTCCAGATCGTCGTACCCAATATCTCTGAACGCAGGAGCGTAGTGCGCCAATCCGTGGGTGGCCAAGCTGGCGGTGACCTCGTCTGGCCCCCGAGCGATCTGGCTGCTCGACGGGTGCGACGGGAACGAATCGGGTGCGCTATCTGCGTGAATCGGGTGCGCTATCCCCAGCGCGTGCGAATCCTGGTCCGAATTCAACGAGGTAGGGTCAAAGGCAAGCACGCCGCTAACGACGCCGCTCTGATTCGCCTTCGTATCCCACACCGATTGGTAGCTTGTCTCCGTCACCGCCGCCTGCACGTCCAACCGCTGCCGCCACGCCGCAACCGCCGCCTGCACAGCCATCTTGCCATCCACCTCTGAGCCGCCCGCCCCTACCTCCATCCGCTGTACGGCGTCGGCGCAAATCCAATCACACGCCACCTTGTCCAGCTCCTCTGCTTCCCCTGCCAATAAAGCCGCCATTGCCGGCCGAATCACCTCCGCCCTCAGCTTCTCCTCCTTCACCTCCTGCTCTGCCATCATCGCCGCCTCCTTCATCTGCATCCACCGCCTCTGCACCTCGGCCACCACCGCCGCCTTGAGCTCTCCTCCCTCGGCGACCACCGCCATCACGGCCACCTGCATCTGCATCAATTCCGTCGCGCCCGCCCCCTCCAGCACTTCTTGCGCCGCCAACGCATTCGCCAACTCCTCCCCAATTCGACGCCACTGGACGAGCACTGCCGCTAGTGCCACCTCCCCCTCGCCTTCCTTGAGAGGGGCCCTTGCGCTCGACTCGAGCAGCTTTGACCGCACACAGCGGACAACTGCCGCCCGTGCTTCAGCCGCCTAGGCGCTCAAACTGCGTCACAACCGACTGCAGCGCGGCGATCGTCTGCTCAGCGTACAGCTCGTCCCTCCTAGGCTCGTCTTCTTGCTGCTTGTCAAAGAGGAATGTCTGCAATGGCGGCCCCTCCGAGGCGTGGTGGCAAGTCGGCACCTTCTCCTTTGTGCCGCAGAGCGAAAAGTCGTTGGCCGCCGTGATGATCCGCTTGCTGCTGCGGACAACCTCGGTCAACTCGACCACCTTCCTGTCTTTGGGGTACGCGATTTCTGTGCCCTGCGACTGCGACACGTCCGAAAGCAACAGGCGTTGGCACGGCGCCCACCGCTCGATCTGCTTCTCCACCTGCAGCTTGAGCTCCGGGTCGCCATAGGTATGGTGCGCCTCGTCCTCGACCACAAGCAGAATCGACTGCACCTTGCCGCCCTCGGGCACGCCGACAAATTCGATATCGCCCTTCTCCTCATTGAGCTTGACCGCGAGCGGCCCCTGCTCGTACGGTGGGTGCAGCACCTGCACTCGCTCGATGATGGTCTTCATCATCTGCTCGTCCTCGACCTCAATGCGGCTGTTCAGGCACCTCTTGACGAGCCATTTGACAAAGAAGAGGCAGAGTGGGACGGTCCGCGCTGAGAAGAGGATGATGCCATCGCGTGAGAGGTCCTTCAATAAGTCAAGGACGATCTGCTGAGCCACAAAGGTCTTGCCCGCACCCGCCGGCGCGGTCAGGTGGACGATGTGCTTCTCGTCCCCACGCAAAAGCAAAAGTGCCTCGCCCATTTTTTCCTCCTGGTGCAGCGTCAGCTGATCGAGCTGCAGGATCGAGGACTCGTACACATCGGCAAACAGAGAGAGGTCAACAGCTATCGTCATCTCGGACTCGGATGACGCCGCCTCCTCCTCCTGCTGCTGCGCGTTGCCACTCAGGAACATATTGTACAGCATCTTGGACATGTTCACAGCAATCATCCCGAGCGGCAACTTTGCTTCCCGTGCCGCGCCCTTTGCCTCCATAAGTGCCTTGCCCAATTCTGTCGAGAGCATCTTCACCAACGTCCCATCAAGCACCCGATCACGAAGCTGGTGGAGGAAGCCAATGCTTGAGACGCAAAAGCGCGCGACGACAGTTTGTTCAGCGTTGCCGAGGTAGAGGCCAGCCAGCGATGATGGAGAGGAGGAGGAGGAGAACGACACCGCAGATTCGGGCGAGCGCAGTTGCTGCGCGCTGGGCATGGCTGTGGATTTGTGGAAGAGGTCCTTGAGGATGCGATTGAGGATCTCGGCGAACTTCTTTGGGTGAGACTCGAGGAGCTCGAGGATGTTGACCGGCATTTCAAACGTAATCTCCTGATAAAAGTCGCTCGCCTTGAGCTGCTCCTGCTGCTTGCCACCGCCGATTGTGTGAGTCGACTCGAGCTGAAAGCCGTCAAAGCTCGTCTTTGGAAGGTGGGCGGGCGTCGGCGTGAGGAGAAAGACACCCTTCTTGCCATCCCGACTGAAGCGCTTCATCACTCGATGGATCTCCGCAAGGAGGTCATCCTCAGCCTCCTCCTCGAGATCAAGCCAAATCAGAGCACATGAGACCTGCGAAAGCGATACCATTGTCTCCTTGAGTGTTTCCTTTGTATCATCCGAGTCGATCCGATAGACGGCCTCAAACATGCCGCCGTGCATGAACGCGTTGCAGACAGTGAGAGCGACCGCACGCACGCGGTAACGCGCCGCCTTGACCGCCTCCTTGTCCGCCTCCTTGTCCGCCTCCTTGTCAGCCTCCTTGTCAGCCTCCTTGTCCGCCTCCTTGTCCGTGATGGTCGTCGCTACCTCCTTGCTCGAAATGCATCGCTTGAGCGGGCACTTGTCCTTGCTCACAGCGTCCGCTATCTCCCAAAGCAACTCCTTCGTCCGGCTGATGTCAATCGCGAGCAGCTTCAGCTTCTCCTCGGATAAACTCGTGAAGATGTTCGTGAAGATGTTCGTCCTTGTGTCCGGCAGCCTGGAAACCCGCGGGACGATCAATTCCGCCTCGGGCCGCGCCTTCCATGCGAGCTGCGAGGGAAGGTTCTCATGGCCCTGAACGATCATGCCGGCGGTGCCCCCTGCAGCTTCCACCTCCTTGATGAGGCCGTCGGCTGAGCCGCTGCGAGCGAGGTTACTGCTCACCTCAGCGAGGACTGCGGCTAAGAGAGGCTTTTTCGGCGCCGAGCTCCTCTCAGGGTTGGAATTTTGAGACATCACGTCTGCCTCGACCCAAACGATGGCCGCCCCAATGCCCTTTAGCTTCTCGGCGATCTGCCTCGCGCCATACTTCATGCAGACAACGACGAGCCCCGGCTTTTTCCTCGCGCTGAGCTTCGCCTTCAGCTCTTTCAGGTTGACCGCATTCTCAGAGCCGGCGCAGTCGGCGACATCGCACCCGAGCCCACACCACACAAGGATGTTGACATCACCTGCCTCAAGATCGGAGTCCAAGTCTCGATGCGCCGCGTCAGTGATGCAGATCGGAAAGTGCTGACGGTTGCGGAGGTCTTCTTTCCTCTCGATGAGGTCGCTCTCCAACCGCTTGATGAGGCGGGCGACGGCGGCACGGTCGCGCGCGCTCGCGTCGAACACCGCCGGCGGCACCTCGATCGCCACCTCGAGCCAATAGCCGTTGTCGCGGTGCAAGGTCGCGAGCACACGCTGTTCGAGCGATTCCTTCATGACGCTCTTCAGCGTGGCGTTTGCGCGCTCATCCTTCTCGAGCGCGGCGCGCGCCTCCTCATTCGGCATCACGCCGTGCGCTATCGCCAGCGCGTGCGACTCCTGGGCCGCGCGCGCGGCCCCCGCCTCACGCTCCATCTGCGTCGCCGCCTTCCTCAGCGGGTCGTCGTCGCCGGCTTTCTCGCCCTTATCCCTCTCAAACGCCTCCAGCTCCGCCTTGGCGCGCGCGGCCGAATCAGCGCTCGCCGCAACCCGCTGCTGCAGCTGCGCGTCGACCGATTGGAACGCGTCTTGCACTGTCTTGTTGAGCGCCTTGATCTTGGGCAGCTGGCTGTGCTTGTCGCTCTCATTGGTCACTTTAACGTCCGGGTTGGAGAGGAAGTTGAAGGCCTGCTGAGGCGTCCTGTTGGCCCATGTGTCGACGAGCACCTTTCTGTACAGCTCAGCCTGGACGGCGGCGGCGTGGATGCACACAATGTGGTAGCGCGCATTTTTCGTGCCAACCGCCGACTTGAGGCCGTTGGGCGTCGCAAACTGCATGCTCAGCCACGCCTCGAACTGCGTCCAGAAGCGGGACAAGTAAGAGAGGTCAAAGAGGATGAGAACTGTCGTGCCGAGGTAGAGCATGTTGACCTGTGAATGGGGGAGAGCAATGGCAGGGTGTTAACAGAGTACTCAGAGCAGGTGACTGAGTGGCGAAAAAAGGGTGGCAGCTTCTGAGGACAAAGGCGGCATAGACCTGTGACAGCATGGTCTTAAAATCGGCCGTGTCCTCGACGCTGCGAATGATCGGTCGAATGAGGCGATCGGGCTGGTGCTGTGGCATGGAGCCGCCATCGATCCACACGAGCTCGATCCGCTTGCCAGCCGACGAAACGAGAAAGGCCTTGATGGCCTTGAGCTGTTCGCCGTCGGGGTCGGGCTGAGTTTTTTTCGTCCAGCAATGGGAGATCGACAGGATCTTCTCGACATGTGTCCCACAGACCACCTCTTCATAGCTGATGGTCACCTCGACGAACGCACTCGGGTGCTCCGCGCGAAGCTCCTGGAAAAAGGGCAGGTTTGTGCCAGAGAATGTGCGGAGGAAGTCCGCCTTGATCATCCAGAACCTACAGGACACAGTAGCCGCTCTTTCTGATGAGCCGGCCGAGAGCGGATGAACACCGGCATGCTTGCTCGCCGCGCATCCCATCCCGACTTCCAGAGAAGGCCTCCACGTTTCCCCTGTGGGGAAACGTCCCGCGCGCGCGCGCGCAACGCCAAACCCAACCCGTACCCTAACCCTAACCCAACCCGAACCCAGGCGCGCGGTCGGCAATGGGCTCGATGGCATCGCTCGCAGTTGACGATGCCCCAGACCCGCGCGCCTTGCCCTTGGAGAGGAGAGCAATCTCACGGCGCATCTCATTCTCGATTCCGGCTCTGCCTGAACGCGCGTCGCACTCGCGTGCGGGGACAGGTGTGCGGACGAGGAACTCGCATATCTAGAGTACGTCTAGTCGATCGCCACTCGGTCGCGTCGCTTGATCTTTGGAGATACTCACCCGCTAACACCGTACACCCCGCCGTTAGCGCGCACAAGTCGAGCGGTAGGTACGCGTAATAACACTCGAGATATCCCCCAGCACAAGAAAGGTGGATGGTAGCGGTCGACCGGCCGCTTCAGTTCGTTCCGGTATACAAAGAGCCCCCGCAGGGCAGAGCAAACCATGAGTACCTCCAGTATCTGCTGAATTGAGATCGGACGAGTTGCGTTCGCTCCCGTCGCGCATGCGAAAGTCCGCCCTTGCCCCGGCCTCAACTCGGCTTCACCTTTCGCCGTACCCGCTTCCACGCCTTGGCCTCAAAGTCGAGCTTGAGCACGATCTCGTGCGTGTCACCGTCGGCCTCGAGCACGAGCTCTTGCGCGCCGCTGTGGCCACCGTCGAGGCAAAAGAAGGCGAGCGCTGGCTCGGCCACTTCTGGCTCGACGGCTCTCAACGCGTCGCGCAGCGCATCCGGCACCTGTCCGAGTCGCCGATCTCGGCGCACCTCCGGGTTCTCGGGCGGCGCTGCCGCACTTTCATCCGCCCCGTACTCCGCCGTGCCGCCCTCGCCTTCGACCGCCATCGCCATCGATGCGGAAACAAAGGCAATGGGCCGCAAGGGCTGCGGCCCGCTCGGCGGCGGCGGCGCGCGGATTGCCTGTCCAATTGGCGGCGGGCCAGCAGGCAGCATCGGTGGCGGTGGCGAATAGTAGGGAGCCAGCTGCGATAGAGGCAGCGGAAGCCCGAGCGGCAGCGGATACTGGCCAGGGCCATAACCGTGAGAAGGGGGTGGCGGCGGCCCGTGGTGGCCATAACCGTGAGAAGGGGGTGGCGGCGGCCCGTGGTGGCCATAAGCGTGAGAAGGGGGGGGCGGCGGCCCGTGGTGGCCATAACCGTGAGAAGGGGGTGGCGGCGGCCCGTGGTGGCCATAAGGATATGGAGGCGCGAGCGGCGGGTAGGGATGATGATGGTAGGGATGCGAGCCCTTGCCGCCGTGCCCGCGGTCGTGATCACGGCGCCGATCGGGCCCGCCGCCGCCGCCGCCCCTGTGCCAGTCATCGCGCCCACTGACCCAGTGGCGGCGACCGCCGCCGCGCTGTTGCTCCCACGGCGGCGGCTCGAAGCGGCCCTGGGATGGCTCGCCGCGCCGCATCAACCCACCCCCGCCATCTATCAGAGCAGACGACGAGTACGATCGATCACGGGGATCCTTTTGATCCTCGTGCGGCACATTCGGGTAACTCATCTCGAGCTGCTCCTCGGCCGGGAGCTGCTCGGGAGCGGGGTCGTCGGCCGACGTGTAGAGGAGCTGTCGGTCATCGCCGTCAGGCCTACCGCCGGCGCTGTCCGCTGCTCCACGAAAGCCGTCCAGGAGCGCTTGCGTCCATCGGTCAGCCGCTGCACGCGTCTCGCGCCGCTCTGGTGTGAACAGCGTACCAGCGGCCGCGAGATCACCCAGATACGCATCTTGCACGCCCTTGTCGCACAAGCTGACAATCCAGCGCCAATCCGCCTCGGTGAAGCTGCGCGTTGAGAAGCCCTCGGGGGCACCACGCACGAGCAGCCTCGCGCCCTCCTTCGCGTTCTCGAGCAACGTCAGCGCCGTATTGAGCGCCTGCTCAGCCGCGAGCGGTCCGAGCGCCTCGACGGCGGCCGTGACTGACGATTGCTGCCCGCCAAGGGCCGAGGAGTGGAAGCGCCCGCCGAAGAGCGTGCGCGCGCCGAGCTCGATGAGCTCATCTCGCGCCATCAGGTCGGGCTGCCAATGGCTCCGATAAGGGTAGGCGATCACGAGCTCAAAGGCCACGCCGAGCGGCGAAAGGACTCGGGAGTGGAAGGCGAGAAGGTCTCTGGTACATGAGAGGCGCTCGTTACCACTGCTGTGGTGGCACGGCTGCAGCGAAATGAAGGCGTGCAGGGTGCCGATGTTGCCGGGGGTGCCGCTTCCGCCGCTTCCCCTGCTTCCGCCGCAAACGCCGCTGCCGCCGCCGCCGCCGCCGCCATTCTCGGCTGCGAATCGCTCAACTGCCTCTCGGAGGTGAGAATCCTCAATCATCACCCGCTCTGCATGCGTCTGCTTGTCGCGGTTCATGAAGCGAGCCACGAAGAGCACACGACCTTCACGATCAGTCAGCCGCGCGACGATGACGGTGTTCCGGCCTTCACATTCGGCATGCTGACGAAGGCAGCACAGTGGCAGACCCGCCTCGCGAGTGTCGCGGACATGGAAGAAGGCGTCGCAGAACGAGCACGCGTCGCCAAGGAGCGAGGTTCCCGGAGGAAGGACGTCGAGCACGCACACACACGAACGGCCTCTGCCGCCTTGGCCGCCTTTGCCACCGCCTTTGCCGCTGCCGCCTTTGCCACCGCCGCCTTTGCCACCGCTATCTATGCCACCACCGACGATGCCGCCGCCGCCTTTGCCTTCGCCGCCGCCACCGCTGCCTCGATGGTGTCCAAAGCCCTTGCCACTGCAATAGCCCTTGCCGGCGCCGCTGCGCGTCTGCTGGCTACTCTCAAAGGCGTTCTCTGCCTCGAGCCGCTGCTTACGCAGGTGGTCCGCCTGTGTCGTCCACACGTGCGCGAGCGATTCGCGCAGCTCCGTGTGCAGCGACGCCACCTCGGCGCTCCACTCTGACTGATGCCACGCGTCCCATGCGCACCCACCGCCGCCGCCACCCGTCTTCTCACCCACCTCTTCCACGGCCGCATCCGCCACGGGCGTCTCCGAGAGGAAGCGCACGGCAGCGGCGGCGGCGGCCGTCTCCAAGCCCGCGTACCCGCCCAGCCACACGTACATAGGAGTGCGCCCCACCGCAAACGTGGGCGTCACGCGCACGCTCGCAAAGGCTGGCCGGAGGGCGAGCAGGAGGCGCATGAGGAGGGCCGTCTGGCCCAGCTGGTACGCAAAGTAGAGCGCGCCGCCCGGCCGGAGGGCGTGCAGCCCGAGCAGGAGTTCGTTGCGGTAGATTTCGAGGTGGTGCTCCATCGCCAACGTGTCCGACGCCTCACTCGGCTCCACGCGCTGCTGGCCGCGGTCGATGACCACGCCGCCATTGACAAAGTCGCAGACGGCGCGCCCGCCCACGAGGTCGAGCAGCCGGCGCCACTCGCCAGCCACGCTCACGTCCGAGTCGGCGTACGCGAGCCGCGGCGAAGCGAACTGCATGCCGAACCCCTCGTCCCCCGGCGCGAGCGAGAATGCAAAGCCGCTCCACCCGAGGTCGCCTACCAAGTATTCGCACATGCCGCCCGGCGCCGAGCCGACGTCGGCGAAAACACGCGGCCGCGACTCGTCGGCGGCGTGTCCAAAGAGCTCCGGCGCGAGCTTCGGCATCCACTCGCGGTAGAAGACGACGTACTTGCGCGTGCTCGGCACCATCCCGCGGTTGTTCACGCGGTCCACCTTGCTCGAGCCGCCGTGGCCAAAGGTGGCGTCCCGCTGGCGCCAGTGCCAGTCGACGGCCTCCGACTCCCAGCCTGCGCGCTTTTCCGCCTGCAGTACGTCCCACGACGCATCGTTCTTTGCGAGCACCGTCGACCAGCTCTCGAGCACATTCTTCCGACGCACAGCCTCGTCGTCGAGCGTGTCGGTCGATACATCGTGTTCGCGGCCGTTGCCGCTGCGGCCGCCGCCATAGTTGCCGCTGCTGCTGACGCCCATACCACCACTCATCTGCCTCGGCGCACCGCCGTCGCGGTCGAAGTCACGTCCACGCCGAATGTAGCGGTCATCATCGTTGTAGTCGCGGGCCCGGCGGTCACGGTCGCGGTCAAGGTCGCGGTCGCGGTCGCTTCCACGATCGCGATCGCGATCATCGCGGCGGTCGTAGTCGCGTTCACGATCGCGATCATCGCGGCGGTCGTAGTCGCGTCCACGATCGCGATCATCGCGGCGGTAGTAGTCGCGGCTCCCGCCCCCGCGGTCGTCCGAACGGCGATCTTCGTAGCCGCCATGTCCACGGTCGCGATCGTCGTTGCCGCCACCCTCGCGGTCATCGAAGCGACCATGTCGGCTCATGTGTCTCAGTTCTTTTCCACGTTTTTTTCCGGGAATTACGAATTTTTAGTTTCAATCTTTCGTTCGGTAAACATATGTACCGCTCGCGAGTACGCCCTCCGAGGGGATGTAGATCCCTTCCGACTCCCGCGTGCCCTGCGTGATGTTGCCTTCGCTGGCCACGGTCATGACCTGGATGACTCGGCCTCCTACCCTCGTGCGTGCCTTGATGTGTTCCAATCGGGGCGTGAACAGTCCAGACTGTTCCTCACGCACCGTGAGCAAATTCTCGCTGAGGTTGGACTCTTCTTTCTCGGACCCCATGCCCCAGCACCGGTGCGCCGCAAAGCCGCGAAAGACCTATTCAATGCCCTTGATAATGATGGCTCCCTGGAGGCTTGGGAGCGACGCCAGGGGTGCCCGGCGATGA
>Ga0210247_102478_pt1 | contig 10937 bp, 5 predicted proteins | sample ChrtobMetP3_16mM_FD_155449 | JGI IMG/M metagenome (GOLD analysis project Ga0210247, IMG submission 155449) | Chrysochromulina tobin associated microbial communities from unialgal haptophyte culture, Seattle, Washington, United States - P3_16mM | ecosystem: Host-associated > Algae > Haptophytes >...
GGTCGTCGGAGGCTTCGACGAAGCGTACGATGGCGGCATTTGGGCGCTGTAGCGTCGTCACTAGTGCTGTCCAGCCCAGGCCCCCGTGCTCCGTGCACGGGTACGTAGGCCAGCACGCGGCGGGCACCACCCTCCTCAGACCCGTACTGTCTAGAATAGGGGACTCAGAGCTCGGCCTCAGGGCCAGCTCTCGGGGCTGATTAATACTTAACATCCCTATGAAGTGTGAAGCACAGGAAGACCGCTGAAAACAGTTCGAAAAGGAAATCGGACTGTGAACGTAGACGCCAAGACGGCGCGCGGGCTTGCCACACAAGGAAGAAGAATCTTTGTGATGAGCGCTCTAATGGCTGTTGATTCTTGGGTTGAGCCATAATATTTAGGGTTATAGGGTATAAGATATTCAACGTCGTACAGCACGTGTACATGTAACCTACACTGAATCCACCGTCTCGCTCTGCCCCCTCGACGCTTGCCCCCAGGGACGCTTGGTAATTGGATGGCGTCTGCCGCGGCTACCCTCTTGCAGACATGCAACAAGGACATGCAAGCAACGGCGACCCATTCGACGGCCCTCAGGTGTACATGTCAAGAGGCGGGTGTTAAAGGTGTGCCTGAGCATCACACCCCTCGTCCCCGATCTCGCCTGGAGCCCCTGCACAGGACCGCTCATTGAACCTCCAGAGCGGTCGGTGGCACTCCGAGCTGCACAGCTCCATCCCCGAAGCAGTCTACCTCCTCCTGCAACTCCTCCCTCGACACGCGTCTCGACTGACTCGGGGTGCTCGGTGGGCCGCAGTTCTTCTCGAGAAGGTCGTCGATGCCGATCTGAAGCCCAAAAGATTCCGAGAGCACGGAGTCCGCACTACGGCTCCCCTGAGATATGATCGACTTAGCCTTCGCCTCCGCCCAGGCGGCGCCCTTGCGCCTCGACTCTGCGTCTGCCAGGGCGTCGGCGTTGGACGCCTCGTCGACCTCGTTCCACGACCACCAACTTTCGAAGCAGCCGTCGGCGACAGCCATGATCCCGATGAGGTCGCACAGGCGCGATGAATACCCCCACTCATTGTCGTACCATGAGACCAGCTTCACAAAGGTCGAGGTAAGCATCACCCCCGCGGTGGCATCGAAGACTGTTGATCGCGTCTCGCCAATGAAGTCGGAGGAGACGACAGGCGCCTCGGTGTAACCGACGATGCCCTTGGCATACGTCTCGGAGGCGAGCTTGATCTCGGCCTTGATCTCCTCGTATGTCGTAGGAGTCTCGAGCACGCACGTAAGGTCTACCATCGACACGTCGACCACGGGCACGCGCACGGCGATGCCCGTCAGACGGCCCTTCATTGCCGGATAGGCCTTCGCCACAGCCTTGGCGGCTCCGGTAGAAGATGGGATGATGTTGGCGGAGGCTGCGCGGCCGGCACGCCAGTCTTTGGCACTCGTTCCGTCGACGGTGACCTGTGAGGCGGTCGCCGCGTGCACCGTTGTCATTAGGCCTTGCGCGATCCCAAACTTCTCGTGGATGACCTTGACGAGCGGAGCGAGTCCGTTCGTGGTGCAGCTCGCGTTGCTCACGACGTGCATGGAGCTCGCACTGTACTTGTCGTGGTTGACGCCAACGACGATGGTGGGCGTATCGTCCGTTGCCGGCGCTGAAATCACTACCTTCTTGACCCCGCCGCTTGCAAAGTGGGCCATGCACTTCTCGGTGGTCAAGTACGCACCCGTGCACTCCGCCACGTACTGGACGCCAGCCTCGGCCCATGGGATCTTCGACGCGTCACGAGTGCAGGAAAGCGTGATGCGATGGCCATTCAGGATGAGTGCGCCCTCTTCTGCGATGCAAGTGCCTTTGAATCGCCCGTGGACAGTGTCGTGCTCAAGCAGATACTTCATGTACTCGGCGCTCTGCGAGCTGTTGATGTGCTTTATGGTAAAGGGTTCTCCGCGATACGTGAGGATGCGGACGACCTGGCGTCCGATTCGGCCGAAGCCGTTGATCCCGACGTGCACAGGTGAGCGAAGATCGGCGCGATTAGGCGACGGCATTCGGAACGCTGTGGTCGTGGGTGCGAGAGAGGACAGAGAGACAGTTCTGCGGGAAAACGCCGGAAAAGGACCGAGAGACGCAGAAACGCGAAGCGATCCAAATTCGAATTTCTACAGTTGATGTACACTCGGGCGCCCAGACTCTCGAGGAATCAGCGAAAAGCGAATAAGCTTCGTCGGATTACATGTACATTGTACATTGTAAATGTAGATGTAACGTCCAGCAAACTCTCGCAGACAACCTGTCTCTGCCGTTCACGCAATTCATCAAGCAATGTCGGGCTCGCCCACTTTCGTGCTCCTCTCGCTCGTGGCGTCGGTGTCGGCGCTGGCGACGTCGCCGGCGCTGGCATCGCGCCCTGCGCTGCTCCTGCACCCGCGCGCCGCTGTGCCGGAGGCGAATGCGCTTGCCTACCTCGGTGAGCCCATAGGTCGCGCAATTAACTTCATTCGTGGCGCCGGCGTCGAGTCCCGCACCGTGCCGTGCGGCGACGACGAGGTGGACGAGTGCTACGCCTTGTGCGACGATGATGGTTGCACTGTCATTGTCGAGACCGGTCTCATGCGCAAGGTCAAGCTTGGTGTGTACTTTGCGCTCTGGTACGCCCTGTCTACGGGCTACAATATCCAGAACAAGGTTCGTCTGAATATGCTGCCGCTGCCGTGGACTCAGTCGGCCTTCTCGCTCTTCGTGGGTTCGGCCTTCGTGATCCCACTCTGGCTCACCGGGATCCGCAAGCCGCCGAAGCTCAACTTCGACGCGGTCCGCACGCTGCTCCCCATCTCCTTCTTCCACGCAATCGGCCACATCGGTGCTGTCGTCTCGGCGGCCGCGGGCGCCGTCTCCTTCACGCAGATTGTCAAGGCGGCCGAGCCCGTGTTCACGTGCGGCATGTCGTACCTCATCTTGGGCTCTTCGGTCTCCGCGCTCACCGCTCTTTCGCTCCTGCCCATCGTATTCGGCGTCGCGCTCGCCTCGGTAACCGAGCTCTCGTTCACGTGGCTGTCCTTTGGTGGCGCGATGACCTCGAACCTGGCGTTCGCCACGCGCAACATCTGCGCGCGCCTCTCGATGGACAAGCCCAAGGGCGAGAACATGACGCCCGAGAACCTCTTCGGAGTGCTCACTGTCATGTCCTTCCTGATTGCGTTGCCGCTCGCCCTGGTCCTCGAGGGGCCCGTTGCCGCCACCGCGTGGGCCACGGCGACGGCAAAGGCGCCCGCCGCGGCGATTGTGCAGGCATCGATCGCCACCGGCCTGTACTTCTACACGTACAACGAGATCGCCATGCTCGCGCTCAACAACGTGCACCCGGTGACTCATGCGGTGGCCAACACCATCAAGCGCGTCGTCATCCTACTCGCGTGCGTCCTCATCTTCAAGACACCGATGACGCCGCTCTGCACGCTCGGCTCAGCGATCTCAATCGTCGGCTCGTACTTCTACTCGATCGCCAAGGGGCTCGATAAGAAAAAGGCCGGTGCCTCAGGAAAGGGCGACGGGGGCTTTGGTAAGCTCCCTGGCTAAATTTGACAACCGACCCCCCCAGGCGGCACAGTGAGAGACGCTGCAGAATTATCATGACAGGGCTCGTGCTCTCATTCGCGCCCACGCACGCAACCACGCATCGGGTCGCGAGAATCTCACGTGCGTGCATGGCTCCCACTCGGTGTGCCGTGCTGATGCCCTGTGGGCTGAGTGACCCTAACATTCCTGGGTGCCTGTGGCTGCTGTCTCACCGTCTCGATGGTACGATGCCCGCACGCCACTGCCCGGCGAAACCCTGTGACCCCCGCCATTGTGGATAGGAGGGGGGACGCAGAACACTCACTCACTCCATCACTCATCACGAACTTACAAGTATGTTCCACATTAGCTGACGAGAAAGATTTTTCGAGATCGCAAAATTGTTCTCCTCAGACGAGGTCGACGCACGCCGCGATTCTTGCTCGTCGGGCCCTATGCGTCGCACCAAGCCGCAGGGCGGCAGCAGCGGTGGGTCTGGGGGCATGACTGGCAATATGTCGTACACCAACCTCGCCCTGATGGCCTCAGAGTTCGAAAATGCGCTCACAACGCAGCCCAAGTTCGCGATTGCGACCGTCGGTGCGAGCAGCGAAGAATCTGAAGAGTTGCTGTACATGAGGGCTATGGAGCACATCCAAAAGGGCCTGAAGCTCGACATGAACAGCCCGATGCAGGCAAGCGAGCACTACCAAAGTGGTTCCGAGCTGCTCTCGCGAGCTCTGCTGCTCGGAACCGCCAGTCCGCAGAGGTTGGACGAGATGCAGCGCGCGCTCGACATGGTCGAGGAGCGCATGCGCTTCATCAGTGGTGCCTTAAGCGGGCGGGCGCCTGGTGGGTCGGAATCGAGTTTCACAACCGCCATGCCCTCGGGCACAAGCCTAGACGCCGACGACCCAGCGCCGATCAGCCTGACCGCGCTCGCTGCAGAGAATCGCCCGAGCAATGTTTTCGACTTGTCGCGGCCGGACGCGCTGCCGCCGCTGGTGCAGCAGGCGACCGCGATGTGCGCTGCGCACTTTGAGCAGCTCACGCGCCAGTTTGGCTTCCAGTACCAGTCTGTCTACTGCCAGCAGGAGCACCTCGCGATGCTGGTCGCTAACTGCGCGAGTCGGGCACGTGATCCAGCGGCGGGCCTGTCGGTGCTCCACGCGCAGCTGCTCTCGAACTACAAGGCGTGGGCGCGCCAGGTCGGGATCACGCCGCAGTGCGCGGGCGAGTCCGACGTGCTGACCAACAAGGCGACCGACCTCGTGCTGTACCTCCTCATCTGGGGTGAGGCAGCCAACCTGAAGCACGTGCCCGAGTCGCTGTGCTTTCTCTTTCATAAGATGCGCACAGAGCTCTGGTGAGGGCCGTGCCCGAACAACGCTCCTGCCTCGCCCTGCCGCACATGCAAGTGCTCATCACGGCGTCCCAACCCCACAGGAGTACGACCAAAGCGGGCGCGCCCCAGCGGCCGCAGGGCTGGTTCCTCTCTCGCGTCGTCGCGCCGCTCTACCGCGTCATGCGCACCGAGATGAACCGCAAGACGTCGCATGGCAAGCCGCTCGGCCACACCAACAAGTGCAACTACGACGACTTCAATGAGTTCTTCTGGTCAGACGAGTGCCTTCGGTACTCGTACTACCTGGGCGACGATGAAAATTCCGCAGACTCGTTTCTCAACAGGCAAGACTCGATTGTCAAGAAGCTCGGAGATCGCGTGAGCTCCGTGCTCACCGAGGCCGGTTTCGGCAATGGGTCGCAATCCGGACCGCCGATCTCTCGCATGTCCTATCGCAAGACCTACATCGAGCGCCGTAGTTGGCTCCACCCGATCCGACAGTTTTGGCGTGTGCACGCCTTCCTGCTGTGCATGCTGCATGTGCTCTTCGCCTTTGCCTTCTGCGACACGCGCACGGGCATCATACCCGACGCCGAGCTGCTGCAGGCGGTCAGCGGCGTCGTGGTGACGCACGCGGCGCTCGGGGTGGTGCGCGAGCTCCTCGGCATCTTCACAATGCATGGGATGCTGCACACGCACCCAGCGTCGCTCATCTCGTTGGTGCTGCGACTCGTCCTCAAGGTGCTCGCCACCGCCGTGCTGGGCGTCTCGTACGCCACGCTTGTCAGCGAGCACCCCTTCGAAAGTCTGCGCGGCATGCCCGCGACAAAGTGGGTCATGGACGCCCTGCTGCCAAACGAGGTCTTCTCGTGTGCCGCGCTCGTGTACGCGGTGCCGCACCTGCTCTCGCTGCTCGCACAGCTCTTCCCAGTCCTCTCGAGCTTCGTGCGCCGGCTGACTGGTCCTCTCAAGGTGGCCGTGGATATCTTCGAGCCACTCAATCGGCTCTTCGTAGGCAAAGACATCCACGTTGAGCTCGCGAGCAAGCTGCCCTATGACTTTTTCTGGCTCTCGCTACTCACGCTCAAGTTCACCTACTCGTACACGGTCCAGATCCAACCGCTCGTCGCGCCCACGCGCGAGATCTGGCACCTCGACTTGAGCTCGTGGGGGCCGATTCCCGGCTTGGATCTGGGCAAGTTTGCCAACGTCGTCGTGATCCTCGTGCGCTGGCTGCCGATCCTGCTCATGTACATGATCGACACGCAGCTCTGGTTCATGCTCTGGGTTGCCGCCTACGGCACCTGGCACGGCTCCAAGCTCCACATTGGCGAGGTGACGGATCTCGACGGTGTGCGCGACGTGTTCATGCTGGCCGCCGAGAACTTCAATCGTAAGGTCGTGTCGGCGGCCGTCGGCATGGACGCAGTCGTTGAGAAGCCCTTCCGCGTGCCCCGATTTGCCACCAAGGCCGCCGGCAAGAAGGATACCTCACCGCGCGCTACGACGCTCGAAGGGCTGCCTGGGTCCGACCTTCACGAGGCCTTCTTGCTCAGCGGCGACGACGGCGGTTCCGGTGAGATCTACAACGAGTCGCTTCGCTACTTTGCGGACGCGTGGAACGCCGCGCTGTATGACATGCGCCAAGGCGACCTGCTCTCGAACAACGAACTCGCGGTGCTCGTGTTCAACTGCTGGACGTCGTCGGGCCACATGCACTTCACGCGCTGCACGTACCTGCCCGTCTTCTGCACCGCGGGCAAGCTCGCCGAAGCCTTCGAGGTGGTACGCGCCCTCTCGGAAAAGGGCGAGCATGCCGATCTGAGGCGGCGGCAGGCCCTCGAGCTGAAGCTCTTCACCGAGCTGGGCAACAAGTTCGAGGTGCGCGAGGCACTCGGAGAGTTTGTGGAGCTCTCGCAGTGGCTGCTCGCCGGCCTTCTCGGCAGCCGGCACGCGTCCGCGGTCACGACCTTGCAGACGGCCCTTTGGCGCTGCGTGGCGCGCGGTGAGGTGCTCGATGTGCTCGTGGCCACGCACCTGCCTAAATTGGCAAGTTCCTTGGTCGACCTGGCCAAACTCACGCTCGCGCTCAAGCTCGCAGAGCCAGGCTCCGGCGCGCCCAATCTCGACGAGAAGTCGTCGGTCGGTAAGCTCGTCGACAAGCTACGCTCGACGCTCGACGCCCTGAAGGCCGTGATCGGCCGCGCCCCCAAAGCGATCGTGCAGGAGCTCGAGGGAATCAAGTTCACCGGCACGGGCCTCTTTTGGGACGATTCGTATGCGCGCGCGACGATCGCGCAGCTGCGTGCGGAGGAGCAGGCGACAGAGAAGCTGCAGGGGCTGGTGAGGCTGTGCACGACCGCGCAGATCGACACGACGCCTCAGGAGCCCGAGGTGAAGCGCCGGCTGTGCTGGTTCATCGGATCTCTATTTATGGAAATGCCGCGCTCGCCGCCGGTCAAACAGATGCATTCGTGGACGGTGATGACGCCCTTTTATGCGGAGGATCTGCTCTACTCGGCCAAGGAGCTTGCCTCCAAGACCGAGGACGGCGTCTCGATGCTCATCTTCCTCAAGACGGTGCGCGAGGACGAGTGGCGCTGATTGCCTCCGATGGCCTCCGATGGCCTCTGATGGCCCCTGATGGACTCTGATTGCGTGCCTCTCGAATGGCCTCCCCCATCAGGTGCACGAGGAGGAGTGGCGCAACTTTCTCGAGCGCGTGGGCGTGCCGCCAGGCTCTGAGGGCGAGGCGCGCCTCTTCACCGAGAAGCGGCTGCTCGAAGAGCTCCGGCTTTGGGCCTCGTTCCGCGGCCAGACGCTTGCGCGGACCGTCGAGGGGATGATGCTGCACGAGCGCGCGCTCCGTCTCCTCGCTTCTTGGGAAGGTCTCTTTGGTGACGAGCTCGATGCTGCCGTGGCCCTTAAGTTCCAGTACGTCGTCTCGTGCCAAGCATACGGCACGCAGAAGAAGAATCGCGAGCTCAAGGCGGCGGACAGCGAGCTGCTGCTCCAGCGCTATCCAGCGCTGCGCATTGCGTACGTGGACAAGACGTCGTCGCTCACCAAGGTGTCCGAGTCGGACGGGCGTGCTGCTCTGAAGGAAGCCATCCGTTTCTATTCGGTGCTCATCAAGGGCGTGCGCGACGCCCAGGGCGACGCGGTGGTGCAGGAGGTGTTCCGTGTGCAGCTGCCCGGCGACATCATGCTCGGCGAAGGCAAGCCCGAGAACCAGAACCACGCGATCATCTTCACGCGCGGCGAGGCGCTCCAGACGATCGATATGAACCAGAGCGGTTACTTCGAGGAGGCTCTCAAGATGCGCAACTTGCTCTGCGAGTTCCGAGCGCATCCGAACGCGCCGCACCCGCCCACCATCCTTGGGTTCCGTGAGCACATCTATACCGGTACCTCGAAGCAACTCTCATCGCTCGCGTCGTACATGTCCATGCAAGAGAGCTGCTTTGTCACCCTCACCCAACGCGTGCTCTGGAACCCGTTGCGCGTGCGCCTCCACTATGGCCACCCTGATGTCTTCGATAAGCTCTTCTCGATGACGCGCGGCGGCGTCTCGAAAGCGTCCAGGGGCATCAACCTGTCCGAGGACATTTATGCGGGCTTCAACCACGTACTGCGCGGCGCTACCATCCCTTACATCGAGTACGTGCAAGTGGGCAAGGGGCGTGACGTGGGCATGCAGCAGATCTACAAGTTCGAGGCGAAGGTCGCGAGCGGCAACGGCGAGCAGTCCATCTCGCGCGACGTGTACCGCCTCGCCCAGCGGCTCGACTTCACACGACTCCTCTCGTTTTACTTTGGCGGTCCGGGCTTCTACTTTAACAACGCGTGCACCGTATTCACCATGTACGTCTTCCTCTACCTGCAGCTGTGGAGCCACATCCTGCAGCTTGACGCGGGCGTTCCACACGCGGACCTGCTCAATGCGCAGTGGGTGCTGCAGCTCGGTCTGCTGCTCACTGTGCCGATCCTGTGCTATCTCGCTGTCGAGTTCGGCTTGCGGCACGCGATCTTCAAGTTCCTCGAGACCTTTGTCACCGGCTCCCCCTTCTTCTTCATGTTCCACATGGGGACGAAGGCGCATTACTACGACTCGACCCTCAAGTATGGAGGCGCCAAGTACCGGCCGACTGGGCGCGGCTTCGTGATGCAGCACGAGGACTTCGCCGAGCTCTATCGCTTCCACTCCGCCTCGCACTTGTACAATGGGTTCGAATTCCTTTGGGGGCTTCTCCTGCTTCTCACGCTCGGCGACTGGTGGGTTGGCGTCGGACAGTATTGGCGCACCACGTGGTCGCTCTGGGCAATCATGTTCGCGTGGCTCTTCGCGCCCTTTTGGTTCAATCCGCTCGCCTTCGATCAGGGCAAGCTCAAGAAGGACTTGCAGGCATGGCTCATGTGGATGGAGCGCAAGGACGGCAACCCCCTCACCTCATGGGAGGCGTGGTACCTCGAGGAGCATCAGTACACATCCACCGGCTCGTGGATGAAGCGCCTGCACATTCTCGCGCCCGGCTTCCGCTACTTCCTCACGTTCATCGGTCTGCTCACCACGCTCTCGTGGCGCAACTGGAACACGGGGGCGCTGCACGAGTTCGCGTTTCTCGTGCAGCTAGCCGGCGGCGTCGCGGGCACGTTGCTGCTGGTGATGTTATTCCGCTGGATCTTCCGTCGCTCGCCGTTCGTGCAGCGCCTCGGCTCCACGTTCCTGATGGTGAGCGTCTTCTTGGGCTCGCCGGTCCTCCTCTCGTACGTGTCCCTCTTCCAGCTGCTCATCCTCTTTGCCGCCTTTTGCTACTTCGTCGCCGCCGCGACGCGCATCCCGATGATGCTCGGGCAGCCCCAGTTCGTGCTGTGCCGACTCGCGATGCAGGCCTACGACTACATGTGCGGCGGGGTGCTGCTTGGGATGTGCCTCGCGCTCTCGGTGCCGCCCATCTGCCGCACGCTGCAGACCAAGTCGCTGCTCTCGGCGGTCTTTGAGCGGCGCGTCGCGCACAATGAGATCATGCAGCTGCTCTATGCCACCGAGTAGTGAGGAGTGGCTCACGGCACACAGACATGAGAAGAAGGCGAGTAGGGCGAGGGCTTGCCCGTCTCACGGCAGCACGTACCGCTCTTCCTGCGTTCATCTATCTCTATGGCGGCGCCCCGCTGGTACAGTGGGCCGCGCAACACCATGCAGCATGGGTCCCGCGACATCCTCGATTCTGGGCTTCGTGGCAGCGGTGAAGAATCGGCGTGGCGGATGAGGCATGTCAGAGGCATGATGCGGTGGTGTCATGTGCATAGGCGACATGTTCTGCGGCTCATACACGCGGGCCAGGTCGAGTGCATGCAAGGGGGTGACGGCGCTCCAGGAAAAGCAGAGTGGGGTCTCGGTACTGTACCGCGCAGCGGCTGGCGACCCGGGGAGCGGGCGCCGCGTGCAGCCATGATATTCAGCCGCGTGCATGGTAATTCACATGAATATGAGTGATTGACCAGGTAAAAACGAAACGCGAAACGGCTTAGACGAAGTGAAAGATGTGAAAACTTGTGAGTGTTCGATAATGTTGTGTTTGCTCGAATCAGCGTTTTTATCGACCGTGTAATCACGTGGCGCTCTCCAGGAATATCGTAACGGTGACGAACACGCAACACGCGAACACCTGTCACCTCTCACCTGCGCAGCTGCCCAATTGCAGCTGCCTCTCGGCGTTGCGCCGTTGGTGGTGTTTTTGTTGTCTGTCGTTGCGCGAGACTGCAGTCGATGAAGGATGCCACACGGTGTGGCTATCATTAAGAGGTTGTGCCCATTTTTCGATTTGCCCGGTGCGGCGCGTTTCGCGTCGCCTCTCGCGGCACACAATTTTTGACGATTTTGACTTGACTTGACTTGACTTGTATTGACAGCTGCTAGCTAGTATGTGACCAAATTCCAGAGTGTCGGAGTTTGTCACTCGATAAAAAAGGAAAATTCATTCGTTTACTCTGTACTGCGCACTTCCGGGATTGGACGTCTGGCGCACTCGCAGG
>Ga0210247_102481_pt1 | contig 10912 bp, 6 predicted proteins | sample ChrtobMetP3_16mM_FD_155449 | JGI IMG/M metagenome (GOLD analysis project Ga0210247, IMG submission 155449) | Chrysochromulina tobin associated microbial communities from unialgal haptophyte culture, Seattle, Washington, United States - P3_16mM | ecosystem: Host-associated > Algae > Haptophytes >...
CGGTGGGTCGATTTAGCATCCCTGAAAGCCTCGCGCCCCCGCATGTACGCGCTCGGCCGCGCGGGACGGCCGCGAAGTCGCCATTTTACAGCAAAAAGGTTGTCGAAAACCAAATTAGCCCTTCATACGCACTCGATCCGTACTGAGGATCTCGGGGAATTAAAAGTAGAACGGAGATTTAGATATATTATTTTCGATTCAAGTCAAGTCACGTCAAGTCACACGCTCGCTCGCTCGCTCGGCAATCTGGCGAGCAACGCGCGCGCGGCGTCTTCCCGCTCGACATGATCCCGCTTTGTCCTCCCGGTCGCGGTCCCAGGGCGAAAGCTAGACCAGCACCACAGGCTCACATCCTGTTGGTGTTGCGGGATCGGATTAGATCAAATCGTCCGACGGGCCGCCGTAGGTTTTTGGGAATCCTGGAATCCGAACCCCCCGAACCCCCCAACCCGATTAGCGAGACACTGTAGTTGTCCATGTCGCCCGCCCCCGCCGCCGGCACCGCCAAAACTCGACCGTCCCCCGCACAGCCCCAAACGAGAACGCAAGCATGCAGAATGGTCCCACACATCACACCCCTCGGCCGGCCTGCGATGCCACGTCATCGTCGATCGTGAGCTCACAGGCACGCGCACTCGTCTCACGTCAGCACGCGCACTCGCGCGCCGTCATGGGCACTGCGATGCCACGTCAGCACGCGCACTCGCGCGCTGTCATGAGCACTGCGATGCCACGTCATCGTCGATCGTGAGCTCACAGGCACGCGCACTCGTCTCACGTCAGCACGCGCACTCGCGCGCCGTCATGGGCACCTCGAACGCGGAGCTCCTTCCAGCGCTCACGACGGCGCTCCTTCCGGCGCTCACGACGGCGCTCACTCCTTGGCGGCCGCTTCCTTACTTGTCGCCGCCTTGGCCGCCGCCGCCGCCACCGCCTTGGCGGCCGCGGCCGCAACGGCTCTGGCCATGGCGTCAGCTGACAAGAGGCCACCCCCACCGCCGCCACCACCGCCGCCGCCGCCGCCGCCGCTGCCGCCGCCGCCGCCGCCGCCGCTCGTGTCCCTTTTCGCGGCGGGCGCTGCCGCCTTGAGCTTGGACATGCTCACGGCGGGCGCGGGCGCGGGCGGCGCGGCACGAGCAGCCGGGGCGGCGGGCGCGGGCTTGTGCGCCGCCGCCGCGTGCGCCGCCGCCGCCGCATTCACATTCACACTCGCATTCACATTCACACTCGCATGCAGCTTGGCTGCGTTCGCGGCCGCATGGGCGTTCGCGTGGGCGATGGCGTCGGCGAGGGCGGCAGAGCTCGGGGGTGGCAGGAAGGCCGTCGCAGGCGCGGCGGCGGGCGCGAGCGACGCGTGCGCGTGCGCGCTCGCAGTGCCGCCCGAGGCGGCGTGCGCGTGGGCGGCGGCGGCGGCGGCCGCGGCCGCCACCTGCCCGGCGATCGACGCGGCCGCCTGCTGCGACGTGAGCGCAATGTACTGAAAGGCCGACGGAGGCTGACCAGCAGCGGCCAGCGCCTCGGGCGTCATCTGAGAGAGCATCGGCATCACGGGCGCGGGGGCGGCGGCGCCCGCGGCGGCGGCGCCCGCGGCGGCGGCCGCCGCGGCGGCAGCGGCGGCGGCGGCGAGGGCGGCGGGGTCGGGCGCCGTCGTGGGCGCGCCCGCTTGGGGAAGCATGCCAAAGGGCGTCGTGTTGGTCGCATGGGGCATGGGCATGGGCGCCGTCATGGGCACGGAGGAGGCGGCGGAGCCAGGCATGGAGACGGAGCCAGCCGGGAGCATCGACCCAGGCTGCTGCAGCACGCTGCGCGAGTTTGGCTGGAGGACGGAGCCCGGTGGCGGCATCGGCCACCAGTTGCCGAGCGGCGGAATCATCGGGAGCGTGAGGCCCGCCGCCGCGGCCGCGGCATGGGCAGCGGCGGCGTGCGCGGCGGCGGCCTGCGCGGCGGCCGCGGAGTTGGCCGAGGAGAGGGCCGCTTGGGGCGGCATCGTGCTCGCGCCCAAGACGGCGCTCTTGGGCGCGAGCGGCAGTGTGAAGCCTTTGAGTCGTGGCATGTGGTGGATGGGCAGGTTGGCCCCTTCCCACAAGGCGGAGGCTTCCTTTTCGAGCTCCGCGGCCATCGTTGTGATGGCGACCACGTGCGACTGGTGGAGCGTGCGGGCGTCGTTCTGATGGCGCGTGCGCGTCGCGTGCAGCTTGCGCTGCAGCTCGGCGAGGGCCGCCTCCTCGTCCGCGATCTCCTTGCGCTGCTGCTCGCGCTGGACCTTGAGCGCCTCCTGCTGCTGCGCGAGCAAGCTCGCCTTCTGCTTGTGCCCCTCGGCGTACATCATCTCGATCTGGCGCCTCGTGTCGCCCATCTGCACCTGGATGCCCGCGAGGCGCTGCTTCTCGGCCGCCTGGCGCGCCTGCATCGCTGCACGCTGCTCCTTGGCGATGTCGTCCACCCGCTTCTTCTCCTCGCGCTCACGGCGTAGCCGCTCCTTCTCCTTGGCGTCGGCGGCCGACTGCCGCTCCCGCTCGGCCTTCGCACGCCGCTCGATCTCCTGCGTCGAGGCGCAATCTCCGCACATGAAGAAGGCCTTTTGCGTCTTCTGCTTGCTGAGATCCCAACCTCGCTCGCGCAGCCCCCCGATGAACTCATCCGACGGGTCGAGTCGCGTCATGTCGACGGGCGAGCAGTCGAAGCAGTAGGCGGTGGGGCAGCACGTGCATCGGAAGAGCATGCCGCCTGCCACGGAGGTTGTGCGGCCGCAAGACTCGCACGCATGCCAAGGACAGGTCCACGCGCCCGCCGGTACCGCGTCCAGCCCGGCACACTTGAGATGATACACCTTGGGGCACTGGCCGCAGCAGATCAGGTCGCCGCCGCCGTCGCACATGAAGCAGTAGTCCTCGTGCACGAGCTGCAGCTTCTTTGAGCGGCCGGAGCGTGAGTGGCCGATGTTCGTGTGCTGCGCCTGCTGACGCTTACGGGCAGGTAGCCGACGCCGTCCATCTCCCTTGGGGCCCTCGCCCTCCTCGCCTTCCTCGCCCTCCTCACCAGCGGCCTCGAGCACGGCCGCCGCCGCCGCCTTGGCCACCGCCTGTGCCAGTTCGGTCGACTCATCGACACGCTTTCGCTTGCGGGAAGCCCCGCCGGCCGCCTCCTCGCCGTCGTCCTCGTCCTCCTCCTCGTCCTCGTCCTCGTCCTCTTCCTCCTCCTCCTCCATCGCCTCCGCCTCCTCCTCCTCCTCCATCTCGTCACCCTCGAGCGCGGCCGCCTCTTCCTCGTCCTCCACTCCGCTGCCACCCGTCGCCGCGAGCGCGCCCGCCACCGCCTTGGACACGGACTTGCGCAGCTGCGCCCCCCCCAGCACCTTGCCCAGCGCGCGCTTCGTACCGAGCTGCCCGCCGCCGAGCAGCTGCAGCAGCTCATCCTGCGAGAGGGTCGTCGGCCCGCTGTCTGGCGTCGCCTCGACCTCGCCGCCCACCTCGTCGGGGGAGACGCCCTCCATCGCCGCGGTCGCGCCCACCACGGTCGTGTCCAGCAGCATCTTGGACGCGGCACGTTGACGAATCCGCTCCTCCACCGTCAACGTCGAGATCAGCCGGAAGACGCGCACCGGCTTCTTCTGGCCGATGCGGTGCGCGCGGTCCATTGCCTGCAGCAAGGGTCGGGGGCATCGCAATGCATGCAGCAGCAAAGGTCGGGGGCATCGCAATGCATGCAGCAGGGTCGGGGTTGCAAGGGCTCAGGGTGAGGCCGAGGAGGTGGAGGGAAATCGAGGAGATCGAGGAGGAGATCGGAGGAGATCGTGGGAGATCGTGGGAGATCCTGGGAGATTCGACTCTCACCTGCAGATCGACCTGAGGGTTCCAATCCGAGTCGAAGAGAATCACAACGTCCGCCGAGGCGAGGTTGATACCCACGCCGCCCGCCCGTGTCGAGATGAGGAAGACTTTGGTGGGCGAGCCGTCCGCGTTGAAATCTCGCACGTCGAGCTCGCGCTGGATCGGGTTCGTCTGGCCGTCCATGCGTGAGAACGTGATGCCCCGCCAGCTGAGCCACTCAGCGAGCACGTCGAGCGTCTGCATGCAAAGGAGCGATCCGAGGGCCATCAGAGGCCGCGAGCAGATGGCAGTCAGTGCCAACCCTCAGATGGCCATCAGCAGCGGCCGTCACCTGCGTGAACGTCGAGAAGATGAGTGCGCGGGACTCGAGCTTGAAGAGTCGCTCCAGCAGCCGATCGAGCACGAGCAGCTTACCGCTCGCCTGCATCAGCTCCTCGCCCGTCAGAGCGGCGAGCTCCTGACGAAGCCGCTCGCCCCTCTTACCGCCGCCCCCCATGGGCGTCTTCGACGAGGACGAGGACGAGACGGCGGCGGCGGCGGCGGCACCGGCGGCGGCGGCGGCGGCGGTGTCCTTGGCAGAGCCTAGCAAGGTGCGAGGGTGGTTGCAGATCTTGCGCAGCTGCATGATCAGAGTCTTGAGCTGTGAGACAGTGAGCACTGATGCGGTGGCGGTATCCGAGGAGAGCAGACGCTTATACCAGCTCGCCTGGAGAGGCGCGAGCGGGCATGGGACGAGCGTCTCGTACTTGCGAGGCAGCCCGACGACCTCCTTGGTCCTCCGCAGCATAAAGTGACCGAGGAGCTGCCGAGCACTCTCCAGCCGCTCGGCGTCCACGCGGTGGTTGGCCACATCGACCGCCTCGTCGAAGGCGTCCGCGGAGGTGAAGTAGTCCGGGAGCAGAAAGTGGAGTACAGCCCACAGCTCGTGGAGGTTGTTCTGGAGCGGCGTGCCGGTGAGGAGCAGTCGGTAGTTGCACGTGAGGCGCGCGAGCGAACGATGCAGCCCGCCAGACTCATTCTTGAGGTGATGCGCTTCGTCCACCACGAGGACCGACCACCGTTCAATGGTCTCTGTGAAGAAGTCTTCACACGCCTTGAACGTCTCATACCTGGGCAGGGGGAAAGGAGGCGAGGCCATCAGAGGTAATCTGAGGTCATCAGGGCAAGGACTCGAGGCCATTAGTAGCACTCAGAGGGCACTCAGAGGGACTCAGTGGCGTACGTGGTGATGTAGACGTCATACTCTCCGTACGTCACGTCAGCACGTGCCAGCAAACGTGAGCGCTCCGCGGCCGATCCATGGAACTTGAAGAAGGTGAGCGACGGCGTGAACTGCTTGCACTCATTCGCCCAGTTCTGGTACACGGCCAGAGGGGCGACCACGAGATGAGGGCCGCCAGCGGAACCGAAGACCTGTGGGGAGAGGCAAGGGGAGGGCGCCGTGGTGTGAATGTGAATGGCGGGCCTCGTCATGCGACACGCTCAGACGAAAGCAGAATTGCATGCAGGGTTGCGCGGGGTTGCATGCGGGGTTGCATGCAGGGTTGCGCGGGTTGCATGCGGGGTTGCATGCGGGGTTGCATGCGGGGTTGCATGCAGGGCCCCAGCCGAGCCCATGTCAACGGCCATCGGCGCCAACCAGAGGTCATCAGTGGTCATCAGAGGTCATCAGAGGTCATCAGAGGTCATCAGAGATCATCGGCGATTAGCCGAGGCGCCTCTCTGCTACGCCTCTCTGCTATGTGAGCGGGAGATGGGATCGGGCCAGGCGCGCGGCGTGCGGCGCGCGAGCGCCTTGCATGCATCGCTCGCCGCCCCCTAAAATGGCAACTTCGGGAGGCGGCGCGGCGGCGGCGGCGCTCGCCTTTTTGAGGTACGCGAGGAAGGTGAGCGTCTGAAGGGTCTTGCCGAGGCCCATCTGGTCGCCCAGGATCCCGCCGATGCCCGCATCGTAGCCAGAGACCATCCAGTTCACGCCGTCGACTTGATAGTCGCGTAGGGTCGCTGTGGTGAACGACGGCTGGTTGCTGTCGCACGCACGCCCCTGCGCGGGCCACGCGGTGGTCGTGACGGCCGCGGAGGAGCCCTCCTCGGCGTCCTCGCTCTCGAGCTTCTTCTGCTCGCGGAACACGTCGCGCTCGAGCTGATCGAGCTTCCGCTTCTCCACAAACACCTCAATCAGGTCGCGGTTCGCGTGCAGGAGTGCACGCTTGCGCATGGCCTGCCTGGAGGCGCGCTTGTCAAGGACCTTCTGCGCGGCGAAGAAGGTGTCCTGGCGTGCCTTCTCATCCTTGCTCAGCTCGACTGGATTCAAGCAATCGTAGCACTTCCAGCTAGCCTCTGGCCTCTTTTGGAGGCGGAGGCACTCGAAATGAAAGAACGTCGTGCACCCTGAGCACTTGAAGAGCTCGGGGTCGCTACCGCGGCACACGCCGCACCACTTGGACATTGGTTCAGCCGCTGGGGGCTGCGACCTTCGAACTTTCGGGCGCGCCTGTCGGGGCGCTCGGGGCCGGTGGGGCGGAAGGTGACGATGCCGCCACCACGGCGTGCAAAAGTAGATAGAAAGTGCGAACGTCACCGGCAAAACGAGCAATCAGGAATCCGGAAAATCTCCGTGTTGCGAGCTTTGCGCCACGCCGCGCTGCCGCGCAGGCACTCACAGTCAGAAAAAGGCCCCGAGCGACCACGAGCCCAGAAGAACAACTTTGGTTCACACTCGCACGTGATCCCGTTCACACCGTGTGTCGGGCGCCACGTGCGTGCAGAACGCCTACACCGCGGCCCGTGCACCCGCCCCCACGTGCACGCCCGTCTGGCACTCGCGGTCCATCAATGTATTCGGACGACGTCGTCGTCGGAAGAGCTCCGAGACTCGGCTCGCCTTCCACCAGTTCGGCCTCGTCCGCCGCGCCCCGCCCTGATCGTTCAAGTTGTCGACTCGACGACCGACCGCGAAACCACCCCTACGCTGCGACAGGGGGTTGATTAGACAAGCTCACAATTCGTGTTTCAAGTTGTTTATTTATTTTCGTCGACGGCGTCCTAAGAAATGGCGATGGCGCGCCTCTGGGTGGCGCTCTCGTGCTTGGCCTCCGCCGCAGCGGTCCGAAACTTCACGGTCGCCGCGTACCTGCCCGAGTGGCGTTATGAGGGCGCCAACTTTGCTTCGATGAGCCGCACCGTCACGCAGCTCATCCTCTTCTCGCTCGAGGTCCAGCCGACTGGCCGGCTGAGCGCATACGACCGGCTGCCGCGGGCGGAGCTCATGCTCGAGGCGCGCGCGGCGACCAAGGCGGCCGGCACGCAGTTGCTCGTGTGCGTCGGGGGCAACGGGCGCTCGGCCGGCTTCTCGGCCGCGGTCGCCAAGCCCGACCGGCGCCAGCGCTTCGTTGAGGACCTCGTGAAGCTGTGCGACAAGCACGACCTGGACGGTGTGGACCTGAACTGGGAGTACCCGGGCTTCACGTTTGGAAGTGGCTACCACAGCGACGCGGCCGTCCAGAAGGATTACAAGGGCCTCCGGGCCCTCCTCAAGCTGCTCCACGCGGCGTTCGTGCCGACGGGTCGAGTGATCACGATCGCGTACTACCCGGACGGAAGGCAGGAGCGCCTATTCACCGAGTACGAGGTGGGCAAGTACGTGGTCAACATGCACGCGATGGCGTACGATCAGTCTCCGGGGCAGCACTCGACGTGGGAGTTTGCGCAGAAAGTCGTCCAGCAAGGCGCCACCTTGCTGCCCGCGCACTTGGTCACGCTCGGCTTGCCCTTTTATGGAAGGCACATGCGCACGGGCGAGTGGAAGTCGTATGAGGACCTTGTCCAAGAGCACTCGCGCGCCGCGGGTGGGAGCCTCCAACCTGCCGACGAGTGGGCACTGCGTGACGAGGCCGCCGGCTACTTCTTCAACGGCCCAGCGTTGATCGAGCGCAAGACGAAGTTGGCGCTCGAGGCAGGCCTCGGGGGCGTGATGGTTTGGGAGGGGGGGCAGGATTGCCGTGTGCATGCCGTCACGCACGGCGCGACCACCCATGCTGTCACGTGCCCGCATGGCGAGGCCTCCGCGCTGCTCACCGCCATTCGGAAGGGAGCGCCGTACCGAGCACCGCCAGCCAGCCCGATGGACGATCCTCGTGACGCCGCCACGGCGCCCGACACGGCGCCTAGTGACGTGGCGCCCCATGACGCCACCACGGCGCCCGACACGGCGCCTCGTGACGCCGCCACGGCGCCCGACACGGCGCCCCGTGACGCCGCCACGGCGCCCGACACGGCGCGCGACCCGTGCGTCTCGTTGGCCTCGGCCGTGTGCGCGGGCCAGCCGTGCTACCTCGATGCGCGGTGCCTGGCGACGAGCACCGACCCTTTCAAGGGGGCTGGCTGCGGTGCTGGTGGCTACCCCAGCTGCCGCGCCTGCTACGTCGATGCCTACCGCTCGATCCTCGCCGAATGTCCCGAGCTCGAGAAGACGGAACTGTGAAGACGGAACTGTGAAGTCGGAAGTTTGTGTGGATTTATCCGATGAGGTGCTCTTGCCAAAAATAAGTACCCCGGGCCTCTGTCAAAACGAGGGGTCCCGGTGGTGCGTTGAGAGCTCAGGCGTTGTGCCGAGCACATCGCGAGAGATGGCGGCCCCGCCATGTCTGCGCTCGAGCTGGCGCTCTCGCGTTGCACGTCGCTGCTGCACCCAGAACCTGCGGGCGCTGTGGATCACGTTCGTGCTGAACACCACATTCACCATGGCTCAGACCGCAGGCGCGACGGCGGCTCATAGCCTCGCGCTCATGGGCGACACGGCCACGATGGCCGTCGATAGCGTGACGTATGCAATCAACATTGGCGCCGAGTATCATAAAGAGACGGTGGGCCCGCGAGCTGCTGCGCGCATCGAGATCGGTGCGTCGCTGCTCTCCGTCGTCGCGCTGGTGGCCGTCACCATCTCGATTGTCATCAGCGCCGTTGCGAGGCTGTCCGAGGCTGCGGCCGAGAAGGACGAGGACGTCGACCCGCTCATCATGCTCATCTTCACGTCGATGAACCTCGCAGTCGACATTGGTATGTGCGGCTCGATCGTGCTGCGCCGAACCAGCGGGCTCGGCGCAATCGGTCGGTGCATCTGCTGCGGCTGCTGCGACGGCGGCGACGGCGGAGGAGGCAGCAAGGGCAGCCTTGGGCTTCCAGTGCGAAGCGCGTCCACCGAGATTGCACCGCAGGTGGAGTCGTCGGACCGGCGGCGATGCCAAGGCATGCCAGCGGCACGCTCACACCAGCCTCGGCTCCTGAGCTCGCCCCGGAGATTGGGCGGCAGGTTGGGCGGCAGATTGCGAGAAACGGCTGGCAGTGGCGTGGAGCAGCAGCGGTATACAGCGGTGCACGCGCTGCCGGCGGCCGAGATGGAAGAGGGGGCGGAGACGGAGGAGGGGGCGGAGATGGAGGCGGCGGAGGCGGAGGCAGCGGAGACGGAGGCGGCGGAGGCGGAGGCGGCGGAGGCGGCGGCAGAGGCGGCGGTGGTGGCGGCCAAGATGGTGGCGGTGGTGGCGGCAGCGGCGAAGGAGGAGGCGGCGGAGGTGGCGGAGGCGCAGGCGCAGGCATTGCACGTGATAGCGGGCACACCGGGCGATGTAGCGGGCACACCAGGCGATGTAGTGGGCACATCGGGCGCTCATACAGCCTCATCAGCCTCATCAGCGGCCGCATCCCCTCGGGAGCGACGTGCGAATCTGGACGAATCTCCTCATATCTCCACGGCCAATCTGGACGAATCTCCTCATATCTCCACGGCCAATCTGGACGAATCTCCTCATGTCTCCACGGCCATCAACGGCGATGCATTCAGCAATGGCGGTGCCGGCGATGAAGGCGGCAACGGCGGCGCCGGCGCCGGCGCTGCTCACCTGCCGAGCTCGAATCTCCTGCCGAGCTCGAATCTGCCGATCTCGAATCTCGAGCCGTTCTCGCGGATGGTGGCCGATCTGGACGTATCTCCCCGTCAGGATCTCAACCTGTGCTCGGCGTTTGCGCACGTGCTCGCGGATACCATGCGCACGCTCACCGTGATGACGTGCGCACTCCTGGTCGCCTTCGGTGGTGTGGATGCGCTGACCGCGGACGCTGTGGGATCTCTCGTCGTGAGTGCCATCATTGCACTGGTGGCAGCGTATGTGCTCTACGAGGCGTGCGTGCAAGCGCTCGCGCTCCGTACTGAGCAGCCCAGCCACATAGACGCCGACGGAGGCGCCCTCAGCGGCTCCAGCAGCCGCAGCGGCGGCGGCGGCAGTAGCAGCGGCAGACAGGCGCAGAGCCGACGGTGAACGTGGACGCCTTTTCGTAACTGAAGGTTACTGTAAGAGTAACCTTGTGATTATGGCGGTGTACGGCCACGGTGCGGCGGCGTGAATTGCGACAATTTCGTTTGCGGGCTCCCCGGGGCCGCGGAGCGAGTAAAAAATCTCGAGCACGTAATTTCGAATTAAATCGAATATGCAATATGAATTCGGTACAGATCAAAGAACTGCACGCGCGCCGATCGGTCCCGCCGGCCGCCGCGCTCCGGACCCCCACGTAAGGGGGTAGGTCTGAGGGGTAGACTGAGGGGTAGGTAAGGGGCGGGGGTAGGCCGCCGCGCTCGGCGCGGCGCGGGACCCCCTTACCGCGACCCACCCGACGCTCTACCGATCCTCTACCGATCTCCCCCGAGCACGACTTCACTCTACAGAATCCCCACATAGTGAACCTCATCATCAGCCCTGCTCACGCCGCGTCCATTTCATCAGGTGGTGTCCATGCAGGGACCTGGCGGCCTCTTCCTCCTGCGAGAGCGCCACCGCGCAGCGGCGCGTCTCAGCGTGCTCCGGCCCGAGGACGGTCCTCATGCGCTCGAGAGCCGCTTTCAGCGGGCTGAGCCCTCCGCCTGCCGCGCACTCGAGCCGGGCGTGGACGGCCTCGAGCATCAGCGTCGTGTCCACCGTCGGGCCCAGCGCCGCACGCGCCGTGCTGAGCACGCGTGCATCCACGAGCGCGCGGGCGCTCTCGATGCGGCCTTGCGCGCGGCGCACGTCTGCGAGCCAGGCTTGCGAGCG
>Ga0210247_102482_pt1 | contig 10904 bp, 7 predicted proteins | sample ChrtobMetP3_16mM_FD_155449 | JGI IMG/M metagenome (GOLD analysis project Ga0210247, IMG submission 155449) | Chrysochromulina tobin associated microbial communities from unialgal haptophyte culture, Seattle, Washington, United States - P3_16mM | ecosystem: Host-associated > Algae > Haptophytes >...
GCCGCCGCCGCCATCGCCGCCGCCGCCGTTGCCTCCGCCGCCACCGTCGCCGCCACCGCCGTCGCCCTCACCGCCGCCACCGACCTCACCGCCAACTCCTGTGCCGACGCCGCCCTCACTGCCCTCGCCGCCGATGCCCTCGCCGCGGGCGTTCAGTGTCGTGAAATTCATCCTCTTGCTCGACGGCGACATCTCCTCGTTCACCGAGAGCGTGCAGACCCAGATGAGGAACGCGACCGCGGCTCGGGCAGGCGTCGACCCATCGGTGGTGGAGTTGACCATATCGCCGGGCAGCGTCCTCGTCAACGTGAGCATCCGGACGACTACGGCGATGGCGGCCTCGGTGCAGTCGACGATGATCAACTTAATGAGCAGCCCGAGCAGCGCAACCCTCATCTTCGCAAACGTCACCAGTGTCTCGATCACCGTGCTCGCGGTCGTGCTCTCACCTACAATATCGAACGTCGCACCTCCACCACCGCCACCGCTGACCGGTCCTTTGGAAGTTGAGACGAACGGCTCAATCGGCATCATCATCGGCGTCATCGTCGGCGTCATCATCGCTCTTGTCCTTGTCCTCGCCCTGGTCTTCATGCGCCGCCGTTGGCATCCCAAGGGCTTGCAGGCTCAGCCGGACGAGATGGGGGCCGCAGCTCAGAACACAAACGCTGATGCGGATGCCCCGAAGTCCAAACCCACAGTCGCAGCAAAGGCCCCTGAAGTGGCGGCCCCGAAGTCCAAACCCACAGTCGCAGCAAAGGCCCCTGAAGTGGCGGCCCCGAAGTCCAAACCCACAGTCGCAGCAAAGGCCCCTGAGCCCAAACTCGCGGTAAAAGGAGAAGACTCCCTCACCGCCACGTTCCTCGCGATGTTCTCGCCGAAGCCAGCTGGTGTGGGAAACGTGTTCGATTCTGCTCAGCACGTCTAAACGTCGCTCAGCACGTCTAAACGACTCAGCCAGAAGGCGAGGCGCGCGACGGATGGACTCGAATTCATCCGAGTCCATCCGTCAAAAGTTGGAGTCGTGAGCGAGAGACGAGTACGAGAGGAGGGATGAGCTGGGAGCGGGTGCTCAGCGATGGGAACGCGTCGGCCTACGCGATGGACTAGGGATGAGGAGTGTCCAGGCCCGAATGCAGGGCCGTCTGAAAGTCGCCTCGCTCCTCTGAACTAGGAGCAAGGGGAGCGCTTGTTGTGTCGATCTCGGAGGGTGTAGGAGTGTGGGGTCGGCGGTTCACGGTGAGCCCCTAGAGCTGAGCGGCCTAGGGGGTGGCCGTCGGGGCTCTGGGTGTCGTGGGATGGCTGTGGGATGGCTGGGCCTCTCGCAGGGTTAGGGGGAGCCTCTTGGTAGGCGCATGCCTGGACGTCTCTTAGTAGGCGGAAGGGATGGGCACGGGATGGTCTGAAAATGTGCGATCGTCTTTTTCTGCGGCGAGGCAATTGCAGCGAGGACAATTCGGCAGTGTCCACTACTACATATGTCGTCTTGTCGTCAGCCTGCGGCTCGTCTCTGCGCGCGCGCCGCTCAGCAACACGAGTGCACGGTCGCAGCCTCTCCAATGAGCGTCTCAACTTTAAAAAGCGGAATGGAGGTGTGGCTCGTCCCTATAGCATTTTATTCACAGGACACAGTTCACAGAGCTTTGCGCTCCAATCGGATACCATACGATGCATGCACACGCCTCGCAGCAGTTTCTTCTGAATCCATACTGGTGGCCATCGCCCCCAAAAAGACCGGCGTGATATCCATGGATGCCGACGTGGCGGCGGCCATGCAACTCCGCGTGCAGAGCAAGGTGAAGATGCAGGTTGAGCGTGAGATTCACGCGGAGACGCAAGCGGCGGCCGGTCTCATCCACCAGTCAGAGGCGAGGGCCTTGCTCGAGAGAGCCGTTTATGAGGCGGTCGCAGACACACGAGAGGAGGAGCAGGCCGCGGCGCGAGCGCTCGTTGACCGCGAGGTGACTTCCGTCGTCCTCATCCGCGATGCCGAAGCTGCTGCGGCCAAGGCTCTCGCGGACGCCACGCTCATCGAGACGATCGAACGGGAGCGGCAGGAGGCCATGGAACGTCAAGCGCAGGCCGTCGACTTGGCGGTGGCATCGACGGTGGCCAACGAGCGCAAACGCGTAAGGATGACCTCGATCGTCAAGGCGGTGAGTCACGCGGCGGACAAGAAGGCGGCCGTCACCGCGGCGATCGCGGCCATGCAGAAGAAGGCGGCCGTCTCGTCCATGCTCAAGGGCGCTGCCAACTCGACGAAGCACGCAGAGGAGACGGCCAAGGCGGCGGAGGAGGCGGTGCGGGCGCAGGAGGCAGCGGTCACGCAGGCGGTCGCCTCGACGCGCGAGGAGTGCGCACGAGAGCTCGAGCTGGCAGTCGAGGTCGCCGAAGCGGCTGCCGCGAAGAGGCTCGAGGCCGCCATGGAGGCAGAGGCAACAAAGCTCGAGGCGGCGAAGGCGGAGGCCGCAGCAAAGCTCGCGGCGGAGCGGGCGCGGGCGCAGGCGGAGCTGGAGGCAGCCAAGGCGGAGGCGGAGGCGGCAATGGCCACAGCCAAGGCCGAGGCCGAGGCGGCGATGGAGGCGGCGATGGCTCAGGCCGCCGCCGAAAAGGCGGCGGCCCTAGCCGAGGCGGCCGCCGCTCACGAGGCGGCGATGGCTGTGGCGACGGCGGCGACCGAGGCGGCGGCGGCGGCCGAGGAGGCAGCGCTCGAGAAGCTTGCTGCTCAGGAGATGGAGGCGGCGGCAGAGCTTGCCGCTACCAAGGCGGCCGCTGCTCAGGAGCTGGCTGCGGCGATGGCGCTGGCAGCTGGGGAGTTGTCAACGCAGAAGGCCGAGCACGCGGCGGCTGTCGTGGAGCTTCGCGAGGTTGCCATCAAGGAACAGGCGGCGGCCGTGGAGGCGGCGGTGGTCCAAACGACAGCGTCCGTGACCAACGAACTGACCGCCGCCTTCGAGGCAGCCAGTGCCGACTTGAGCACTCGCAGTAAGATCACCGCACAGTGGTCGAAGGGCTCTGCCGTCGCCCAGCTTCGAGCCGGCAAGGAGGCAGAGGCGACCGCAGCCGCGGCCGCGGCCACAGCGGCGCAGGCGGCGGCGGTGGAGCAGGCGATCAAGCGCACGAGGAATGAGATGCAGAAGGAGCACGCTGAGCAGATGAGGGCGGCGTTGGAAGAGGAGGCAGCATACGCAGCAGCGGAGGCAGCAGGCGCAGCGAGCACTGGACACGTGCAGGAGGGCGAGGATCAGGGCGGTGGCGGCGGCGGCGGCCGCAGCTTGGCTTCCCGCATGGCGGCCCGGGCGGAGCGCGCCGCACTGGTAGCCGAACTCGTCGAGTCGGAGGCGGCAGTGGCGCTGCTCTCTCGCCGGCTGAACGCCTCCGAGATGGCGACGGAGGAGGCGATCCGCGCATACGAGGCGACGATCGCGGACCAGCAGGCGCCGCTCTGGCCCAATACCGGTAAGAAGATGCGCCCGGCGCTCTGGGAGCGCCCTCGATCGCCGCATGCCATCCTCGAGACTATGTACGTGCATGCGCTGAGCTCCGACGAGCTCCGAGCCGAGCTATTCTCCGAGCTCTTGCACAGCAGCACGCTGCCAGCCGGGCTCACCTCGAAGCTGCACGCGACGGCTCCCTTGACGGCGGTGCGTTCGCGCGCGGAGCTCGTGCACCATGGCGCTCAGCACGGCGCTCACATGGAGCCCAGGCAGCCGTTCACAATCGAGGCCGCCCCCCAGATCGACACGAGCCGCATCATCAGCCGCAGCAAGAGCACGGCCTCGCTGAGCAGCGCCCCGCGCCCTGCGCTGCAGGATGCGACTACAGCTACGACGACCATCGAGCGCCGCCCTCAGCCCCCGATCGCTTTCAGCAAGCCCCAGCCGGCCACCTATAGCAAGCCGTCGCCGCCGTTGACGTCTCATGAGCAGCTCTTTCCGCCGGTGGTCGCCTCCGCGGGTGTGCGACGCGACCTGCGGGCCGCGCAGGTGCTCGTCCCAACGGTGACCAAGCATGGGCTCGTCTGGCAGCCGCAGCCACAGTCGCAGTCGCAGCCGCAGCCGCAGCCGCAGCATAGCGGCGGTGGCGGCGGCGTCGGGTACCGCGAGGCAGGCGAGCGCTCACGGGTGGCGGTGCCCGCTCTCACCCTCACGACCGGCCGCACGCTGCGAGAGGTTGTGTTTGCTCCCGCGTGAGGGTAAGCGTCGCCGTTCCCGCTCCGGCAAGTGCCTCGTAGTACCTCGTAGACCGTTTGAGGACGCGGAGGTGAATTGACACGAATTCAGTGTCTGTTCCGATAGCGTGTTCGGTTCGGTGTCGCGTTTGCACACAGACACTCGACACAGGTGCGTCACAGCTCTCACGCAGCTCGTAGTTACGTCGCGCCTGCTTCGCCGCCACTAGGAAGCCACTACCGTGTAGGCAACCACTAGGCGCCCCGGGCTGAGTCGAAGAACCGGCCGGCTGCATGGGTTCTGTCTTCGACAATGGAATGCATGCAACAAAGATTGGCTCCCGTGAGGCCGGGCGAGGATGAGTTCTTGGCCTGTGGGGAGGCCACTGCGGAATTCCGATTTTGTTTCAGTGTGTGGGTTTCAGGGGCGTTAACCATGCTAGGGACCGACTTGACTTGACTTGACTTGACAGGGACCGGTCGGTGCGATTCTATTTAAGGTAGTCCGCTCGCACTCATTAGGGTAATTTTGGAAATCAGCCCTACATAAATCAATGAGTCCCAAGGCCCCCGGGGCGGGGGAGGGTGGGGAAAGAATGGACAACGGTGGAGCCAGACAGTGAAAATAAGCTGGTTCGAGTCTCAGGGGGCACTTCCCGCGCTTGCTTTTTTAGGTGAAATTAGGGTTTTGGGCTGGTTTGTGAACTAGAGTATGGGATTTCCACGTTCGATTCTGAAAGTTTTGCGCTAGAACTCAATGGGAGTGCGTGGGACACCTCTGGCTTGAGTTTCGTTCAAATCCCTTCAGTAGTTTTGGAGATCAGTTTTTGCCCCATGTACACCATGAGCGGACTACCTTAAGGTAGTCCGCTCGCACTCATTAGGGTAATTTTGGAAATCAGCCCTACATAAATCAATGAGTCCCAAGGCCCCCGGGGCGGGGGAGGGTGGGGAAAGAATGGACAACGGTGGAGCCAGACAGTGAAAATAAGCTGGTTCGAGTCTCAGGGGGCACTTCCCGCGCTTGCTTTTTTAGGTGAAATTAGGGTTTTGGGCTGGTTTGTGAACTAGAGTATGGGATTTCCACGTTCGATTCTGAAAGTTTTGCGCTAGAACTCAATGGGAGTGCGTGGGACACCTCTGGCTTGAGTTTCGTTCAAATCCCTTCAGTAGTTTTGGAGATCAGTTTTTGCCCCATGTACACCATGAGCGGACTACCTTAAGGTAGTCCGCTCGCACTCATTAGGGTAATTTTGGAAATCAGCCCTACATAAATCAATGAGTCCCAAGGCCCCCGGGGCGGGGGAGGGTGGGGAAAGAATGGACAACGCTGGAGCCAAACAGTGAAAATAAGCTGGTTCGAGTCTCAGGGGGCACTTCCCGCGCTTGCTTTTTTAGGCGAAATTAGGGTTTTGGGCTGGTTTGTGAACTAGAGTATGGGAATTCCACGTTCGATTCTGAAAGTTTTGAGCTAGAACTCAATGGGAGTGCGTGGGACACCTCTGGCTTGAGTTTCGTTCAAATCCCTTCAGTACTTTTGGAGATCAGTTTTTGCCCCATGTACACCATGAGCGGACTACCTTAATCGCGAGAAAAAGTATTAATCGGACTTTTCCTCAATTTTGTAGACTAGTCGCGCTACCAGCATAGCATACTGGATCTGATGTGTTCAAGTTCAAGTTCAGCTTAGAGAGCACATTCGATAGGCTTCCGTTAGGTTGTCTGTTGTTTACGAAGTAACTTGAACTTGATCTGATGTGCCGTGCCCCCATCATCGAGAAGATCATCAGACATCTCGAACCTCGCCGCTTCATGCCTCGCCGCGCGAGCACGCGAGCCGCGCCATCTTGACGCTCGTCTTGGCTTCCCTCGCAGCTGGGGCTTGGCTTGGCTCCTAGAAAAGTTTTCTTTTGTCTCACCGGACCGTACCTAACGAGGCGGGCGACCATCGGGCGGCTAGCGAACTCCCCCTTGGCAGGGGGCGGTTCGCTTGAAACCCCCCTACGTGCCACCCCCACAAGTATAACGGCCTATACGGTCCGGGGTTCATCAGTGTGATGACACCCGGTGACCCCTTACCCCCCCCCTCCCGACACATCGAACCCCCCTTTTCCGTAGGGGAAGTTCGGGAGGTTGTGGAAAAACCATCCACCCTGGGGAGGATTTTCCGATGCGTTTCACGGCCCGCCCCCGGATGGGGGGGCGTCGCGCCGTAGGGCGACGGGGTCGTGGTGGTCCTCGTCGTGACCGACCCCTTATGGGGAGCCGGCCGCGCCCCCCCCCTGAGGGGGAGGGCGGTGACGAGATTGGGTTCTCAAGGGATTTGTGTGTGTGTATTTGTACGAAAGTGGTGTGTGTCAGTATTGACTTGACTTGTTTTTGCTGGGAGGTGTTTTGGGGATGGACTTTCTTTTGGGAACTTTCTTCTTTTGGAAGCTTTCTTTCTCTTTCTTTCTTCTTTGTGCGAGACGACGGTTGATGATGGAAAACAGGCCATCTGAATGGAGCTCGAGCGTGCGCTGGTGGGGGTCCCTGAGGAGAGTCGCAGAGCGGCGAGCGTCATTGGGGATCTGTTGAGAGAGGTCGTTTGGGGTCTATAGCCGGAAGGAGCGCCGGCTCCCACAGATGCGGCATGTATAGAATGCAACATACAAAGAATGCACGTGAATGCATCTTGTGCGATGAATGCACGAGAATGCAACATGCTATGAAAATGCATCCAAATTTGGATGCATTTAAATGCACATGAATGCACCTTGTACCAAATGCAACAATGAAAATGCGTATGAAGGTAAGCAAATGCATCAACTTCAGAATGCAACATACATGAATGCGTAAAAATGCAATCATATGCAGTACCATGCAGCAGGTGAAGAATGCAATCTGATGAAATGCAATGAAAATGTTGAAAATGCATCAAAATGCATGAGTATGCACTTAAATGCGTATGGGAAAAAACAACACCACTTTCGGGAAAAAACAACACTTATCCCAGGATGGAGGAGACCTCATTGAAGACATGGACATTGCTGGCTTCGAGGGTGTACCTGAGCTGTCACAGGTTCAGGGCTACGTCAAGCGGCAAAAGAAGAAAAGTACATGATATGATATGATATACAATGATACTGATATGATACCACATGATATGATATGATACAACATGATTGCAGGTGGTATGTATGGCATGCTCAACGACGTTCACGATCTGGTCAGCGTAGCGGAGGACATGATGCTGCCTCATACTCTGGAAGAAGTGATTCCTCGCAAGGCATACATGGTTCCCATGAACATGGAGTTGCTCTCCAGCGTTCAGGCCGTGTGCTTCACGGGGCTCACACAGATTAAGTGGCTTCTGCAACTGGCGGCGACGGACTTCAAGTACACCATGCACATAGATGGAGTTCACAAGCTGCACCACGGGGAGTGGATTCTCGTCACCATTGGACCACATGCTCTCAACAGGGCTGATGACGGAACTGTACGCAAAACGAATATGATACCATATGATTTACAATGATATCAAATGAAGTATGATGATACTCTTTGATACCGCTTGATATCCCATCGAATCCTGGCACAGATGGGGAGTCAAGCAATTCTTGGGCACGATAAGGCTCAAGAAGTCCACTGCGACTGTGATCCACAAGACGCTGCCACTGATCATGAGACGTGACGGTGGGCATATATCATGTCATATCATGCCATATCATGCCATATCATGACATATCATGTCATATCATGTCATATCATGTCATATGTCTGACTGTAGTTGACGAATCTCGCTCACAGAATCGCGCATGCCTTCCATACTTCGCTTGGATGAGCTACCTATTAAGTGGATTGCGAAGGCCCAATACAGGGCTGCTCAGGTGATTGCATTCAATGCTGACGAGCGCATCTACACGGATGAAGACACCTCATCCGCGTACGTGCTGACCAGTGAAGGGCTCCAAACTTACAAGAAGATTACACCAGGGCTCGTCAAGAAGTGAGTATCATCCTATATCATGATATATCATGTGATATCATCAGCTTATTGACAATATCATATATGTATCATGTGATATCACAGATACAAGTCGTGCATCAACGGGATAGCGCCCAAGGGCGCTGAAAAGGACTTTGAGAAGCTGGCTGGCATCTGCGAAGCTGTTGTGTGCGTCAAGAGGACCCTGCCTGGGGAGGAATCCTCAGTGATCCGCTGCAAGGCGAATCCATTCGACCTCGTATGTGAGTGCAAGGGCAGCCGCAAGATTGGCATTTGCGCTCACATTCTTGCAGTCACGCACTGCTGGGTCAAGGAAGGGACCCTGGACGAGCAGAGGCGGCTTTCCTTTTGCAATGTACGGCTCATGACCCAAGCCCTGACGACGAAGAAGGGGGCGAAATGGATGAAAGGCAAAAGGGCGACAAAAGTACTCCACTACCTGTACAAGGAGGTTGACAGCTCGGACGATGAAGCAGACGTAAGCTTCCTCCCTCGCGTCACATGGTGAGAAATGTCTCTCTGCATCAGAGAACCTCTCACGCTGAGGTCGGCGAGCCTCACACCCTAGATATCACATGATACAACATGATACAACATGATACAACATGATTTGCCATGATATACTCATATCCCATGATATAACATGATACTGATAGATATAAAATGATACAATTGTATCATTGTAAAGGTCAACATTGTTCGTCATCTCATATCCCAGGTCATGCCACTCCGGTATCAAGTCCATATATCATGTGTCTCACAAGATGATACCGGAGTGGACATGATACGGGACATGAGATTTGTAAGCGATGTATCATCATTTCATTTTTTGTGATATCATGTTGGTATCATGTTTTCCAAAAGGCGAGTTATATCATCATATATCATGTCATGCATTTGTATCATGAATATATCAATATATCATGTTTCGACGAGGGACATGATACGGGTGATACATGATGATGATACAAATGATACACAATGATATAATTAAGATATAAGATGATATATAATGATATCTTGTATTGAAAATTCCCTTTTCTTGTATTGAAAATTCCCCCAATCCCCTCATTCCTCTCCCCCGGTACACCTGAGGCAACTGTGAACCTTGACGCTTCCATCGAGCCTCTTACACCTGGCCCCGCTACTGAAGATCCATTCGATCCTGCGAGTGCGGACCCTATACCGAACTACCCTCACTACTAATGCTCGGAGTGTCGCCCTCACCTACGGCGCTCCCCGATCATGATTCTTCCCTTGGGGCACCACCTTCACCACCAGTGCTAAGTGCGATCGCACCTGCTCCCGGAATATTCGGAGCGACGACGATACCCACGCTCGTTGCGACTAGCACATCTACATCAGCCACCCCACCCGAACCAACGCTCCTCGACGCACTTCGAGAATCCACGGAGGAACATCATTTAACACTCTCGACTCTCGCGTTCGACCTCAGCGAATACATCAACAGTTCCTGTGCGGACAATCTCGCCCAACGCGAAGCAACTGACCGCATCGCTCTCGACCTCAAGACTAGCATCACTACCCAATCAACTAAGGACGACGCATTCCGTGACGAAATCAGCGCCACCATGCGCCTTCTCGCTGAAACTCAGCACCTCAAACACGAGGAACTGAAACTACTCATCACTAACGCCCTCCTCAAAGCCCCAAGCGCCTCACTCCCCGACGAGACTGAGCCACCCCCCACTGGACGTGGCGCATCTCGATTCACCCCTCCACCATGGAGTCGAGGAGCACGTTCCCTTCGCGATACCACTCGCCAACCCGCTAGATTCGCTAACCCATGTCACCCGGCCCCTGCCGATCTGCCAAGCAGCTCCCCTGACAAGACTACCTACCGCGCCTCCACTGGTACGCCAAACCACCCCCTCGACAGACATGGCGCCCCATGTCAACGTCAACGTGACGCCCCGGGCAAACTCGGCGATAGCCCATCAACTTCTCACGATAAACGTCACGCGACGTATTGCCGAAAGCTCGATGTTGCCAGCGTGCCTGACTCACGAAAATACGCCGTCGTCGCTGTCGTCAGCGTCAACACGGTCTCCACTGTATGCGCAACCGAGCAGTTCCGTACGTGGACTCTCACACGACCCCAATCCACAACCGTTACCATCGAAACCGCTATTTGGAGCCTCCTGCATGTCGGCGTACTCGATGCACGAGATATCTTCGCCGAATTCAACCCAGTCTTCTGTGATTTCCGATACCGTATTGGATACGGCGAGACCACCAACGATACCCTCGATGGCATCTTGCGTCTCACGTTCCCGGACTCACGAGACACTGACCCCCAAACGTCAGTCGACGCGATTGCCCAGTGAGAGAGCAGAGCAGAGAAGAGCGCGATGCTGAAGAGAGTTTTCCAGAAAGCGAACCTACAGAGCACACGGAGACACACATCTCCATACATTAACGAAACACATAATTGCATGTGAGTTCAGTACACACACAATTCCTCCCAGCTGTACGTCCCTCCCAGCTGTCCGTCAAACCCCCCTTGTTTTTGTACATAAGCGCGGTGTGTGCCCGAGAGGAATGCCCGAGAAGGTTAACGGTGTTTTCCACCAAGTGAGCAGCTGTGAATTTTTTTCTCACAGCTCCTCAAGTTCGAGCAGCTGTGAGTTTCATTCTCACAGCTCCTCGCAACTTGTAGCACCTGTGACTGTAAAAACTCACAGCTCGACAACTTGTCGAGCTGCGAGTTTAAATCTCACAGCT
>Ga0210247_102485_pt1 | contig 10897 bp, 6 predicted proteins | sample ChrtobMetP3_16mM_FD_155449 | JGI IMG/M metagenome (GOLD analysis project Ga0210247, IMG submission 155449) | Chrysochromulina tobin associated microbial communities from unialgal haptophyte culture, Seattle, Washington, United States - P3_16mM | ecosystem: Host-associated > Algae > Haptophytes >...
GGGGGGGGAGGAGGCGGCGGCGAGGGAGGAGGCGGCCGGGGGGGAGGAGGCGGCGGCGAGGGAGGAGGCGGCCGGGGGGGAGGAGGCGGCGGCGAGGGAGGAGGCGGCGAGGGAGGAGGGAGAGCGTGCACGCCGCCTCGCTGCAGCCGCCGCGCGACCCTCGTACAACGACGCCGCCATGCGCTCCTCTACGGCCAACGTGGCGGTCCGGCGCAATCCCAGGCCGTCTGCTGCGGGGGTGCCCGCACCGACAGCGGGGGTGCCCGCACCGATAGCGGAGGCGCCGGCGGTGATGATAAAGGTCGAGCAGCGGGCAGAGGTGATCATGGAGGCGCTAAGTGCACCGAGCGCCTCGCCGCCGCAAGAAGCGATGAAGCAAGAGACCAACACGGTGCCGCTGCCACAAGATGCTCCGCCTGCATGTCCGCCTGCGCCTGAAGACGCGGCGGTGGACGAGAACATGCCTGCGGCGGCTGCTGAGCCCCTAGCCGAGCCCAAGAAGCGGCGCAAGCTTTTGAACAACAAGAAGGCGTGTCGAGACATGGACCAGCTTGCCTCATCAGAGTAGTTGCGGTTCGAGGGAACCATGTTCGTCTTTGTTTTCTGTAGATCTATGTACGTGTTTGCAGATACGGTAACAGTCGTGTCTTGTGTTTTAAACGTTCACTACTTGTACCGGTAGGCATGGAATGCAGGGCGCGGCCAGTGGCGCGCGGCGCTTGCTTTTTTCTCCGCTCCCGACGCGCGAGATGTTGGCGTTCGCGATTGTCAATGCGCTCGCGGGAATCCGCCACGACACCGCAAGCCAACTTCAGGCGTTTGCTATCGATTCGATTGTACGTGCACACCGCTCCAAGGCCGTCGCCGCCGTAGCAGCGCAACCACGGAGCCCACTGAGTCTGAGCGACCCGCCAAAGCCTGCCATCCCTAGTGCTTGGCACACGGTTGTCAACGAGACCGTAAAGAGCAATGGCTTATCTTTTCCTCCGTCTTCGATTTTATTGTCGTCAAACAATGTGCTCAAGCGCCAGTATTCGTCCCAAGGTTCCAAGCTCCCATTTGCACCGCTGGCTTTTGTCGGCACACCATTAGAGTGGCTCAATACATCGAGCTGGGTAACGATGAATGGGACATTCATTGAGTTAACCGGCATAAAGTATCCCCAGAGCACCGTGCCGTACAACGACCTGTTCAGCTGGCTCGCATACGCCAGATACGACGGCGACGAGGCGCTCCCCGACGGCAGAGTGGTGCATCGGTGGTCTTTGAAGAGTGCGGTCCCACCACAAGTATCGTTGCTACTCAAGGTGACCGGCGACAGCGTGCCGGTGGTCTTCGAGGAGAACGTCACCATCACGGACTCCTCCTCTGGCAAGGAGACTGCCTACGAGATCGTCTTCGCGTTCGAAGCTGGCACCTGGGCACCCGGCGCCGAAGTGACAGAACCCTGGGTGGGATTCGACGAGGGCCCTTTCGTACATCCACCCAACTGCTCCGACGGCGAGCCGATCCCGAGAGCCATCAACATGACGTCATACATCTTCCACCCGCACGAGAACTTCAACATCTCTGGCCAGGACCATGGAGATGCTCTGGGGGATGTCTTCTTCGTGTGCGAGGACCTGATCACGAACTCGTCCAAGCAGCAGGGAGAGGACTATCAGTGGATCACCAAATGGATCGTCACCTATACGCCGCGCTTTGGCCAGTACCTCAACTGCAACGGCTACCCCTCCACGTGCCTAGGGCGCAACGACTTCTGGGTGGGACACGAGGCCGCCCTCGGGATGGGAGCCCCCGCCGGCGGCCAGTGCGTCCACAATCCCGAGGTCGGGGAGTGGTACTCGTTGCCTACTGGTGGCAAGTGCCCAGCGGGTGTGGCGCCGGACGGCATGCTCTGCACTTGGACGGCCGAGCGGATTAAGACGATCGACTCCCACTGCCTCTTCAGTCATAACTACTTGGGCGCGTGCAAGTTGGATGGACGCGCGCCCTTCCCAGCGGCGGCCAAGCTCTTCATGGCCGCCTTCGCCTCCGAAGACGCGGCGGCGGGCGGCTGCCCCGAGCTCGAGCCGCACGAGAGGTGATGTGGACAGGGCACGCCTTCAGCTGTAACAGTACAGCTGACGCCGCGCCGGGGGGCTAACTGCGGGGCGGCGGTTGGACTTGGACGGGCTTATTGACTACGCTGCGCGTGATGACCCTCGTGTGTTTGGGAAGCATTTTTCAAGATTGAACTAAAAGAACATTCTGACCTGAGAGCTGATGGGGTCTGATGTCACCTTACCTGTGACCTACTCGAGTCGAGCTCGCCTCCGCGCTCAACGCGGTGCGACTGAGGTGCTCTCTCACGAATGTGCTCTCCGCCAAAAACAGGCGCGACGCAGCCAATCGGAGAACGGCGGGCGCATAGCGGCGGCAGTCGGGGCGCCCTTCCGTCAGGTCGTGGAAGAGCGCCGAGAGCACGGTGCGCGCGAGCTCGCGTAAGCGCCCGCGCCCCTCGGCACTACGGAGCCTGAGCAGCACATTGCCCAAGACCGCTCGCACCGTGGGCGACGCTGACGCGCGCGGCCGCCCGCCTTGGGCGGGGCCAAGAGGCGGTACGAGCTCGTGGGTCGGGCCCAGCGAGAACGTGGCCAATATTTTTCGCGCGTTCGCCGTGTGCCCAATGGCAGCAAACACGTCGGTGGCGTCCGTGCCCCCGGCTGCCAGGAGCAGCTCCGGCTCGCCTGGATGGTGAGGAATGTAGTCGGTGACATCGTATGCCACCCCTTCAATCTCGAGAATGGTCTTACCCATGGCGCGGGCGTGGCTCATCCATGCGGTGCTAAAGGTGAGATACAGATCCCGGAACGACGTGCGCAGCACAGGCAGCGGGCAGACGCCATCAAAAACATTGGAGATGGCTGCGTGGTAATGCTGCTCCAGCCAGAAGCGCCAGAGATCGTCGGAGCGCGAGGCGACGGAGAGCGCAATGCAGGAGAGGGCTACCGGTCCGAGGGCACTGGGACCGGGCAGCTTGGCCAAGATGCAGACGTGAACGTCGCAGGGCAGATCCCTCAGGGTGTGTCGCATCTTCTTCCGGAAAATTGTGCTTTCCGCAGCAACTTCTCTTCGGAAAAAGAGAGCGAGACCGAGAGCCGTCCACCTCGGCACACATTATTGTCAAGTACAGCCAGACGCGAGACGGTTAGACCGGCGACGGGCGTCACGTTCTCCCGTTCGCATGCGCCATATCGGGCATATACAGCCAGTTCGATCAGAAGCGAAGCGTCGATCAGATTGTACAGGAACGGAAGCCAGGCGGAGCTCACGAGCCAAGATCCCTACGCAAGACCCCGCGGACAGCGGCGTGCGTGTTACTTACTTACTTATGGCCGGGCGCGGGGGCTGATCTCGTCCTCGAGCTCCCCAAACGAGTGCACGCGTCGCATGACCGGCGGGCCGCGAGGCGGACCGCGAAGGAATTTGGCGTTTGGCCGCTGCGGCGGCGGCCGCGTGCCCAGCTGCTCCGGCCGACCCAGCTGCCCCAGCTGCGCCGGCTGCCCCATCTGCTCCGAGTCCCTGCAGATGGGCCGCTGCCACTGAGACCCGGAGAGGCCACCAATGGGGGTAGGAAGCGGCAAGGGCTTCCCGCCAATCTGGGCACGCAGCTGCAGGAGCTTCTCGACGTCCGCCTCGGCCGTCCATGGCGCAGATGGTATGTATTCGGGCGTCGGAGGGCAGCTCTTGCCCCGCTGCAGCGGCACTCCCAGCAGTGCAGGCTTTGGACATTTTGGATCCATGCCCAAGCCCGAGACCGGAGCATCGTCCTCGTCCTCGTCGTCCTCGTCCTCGTCGCCAACATCCTCGTCGCCATCATCATCAACCGCCCCCCCTGTATCCTCTAACTCGGCCTCCCAGTCGGCCATCGCGTGCTGGTAGCCGAGCCAGCCGCTGTCGAGTGACGTCGAGCCCGTGGTAGAGGAGGGCGAGCCATTCGGCGAGCGCCCTCGAGTGGTGGCGCTTGCCTGGAGGGCAGAGGAGGAGGAGGCCTTGCGCTGCGATCCCTGGAGATTGTTGTACAGCCCCTTGCCACCAGCCTGCGACGCGCGCTTGGGACGCGATGCGAGGAGAGAACGCTCAGGAGAGCGCGTCCCCGCCGAGAGGAGCTTCGTCTGTCGCCCGTCTGATGACGCCCAACTCGGCGCATCGGCGCCCATCTCGGCGCGCGGGCTCATCGAGGGTGGAAGCGCCATATCTTCGGGTCTCACCCCGACAAGCACGCGCAGCGATCCCTGCGGCGTCGGTGGGGCTGGTGGCGAGGGAGGCAGGTCCACTGGCGAGGGCGTCTTGCCGCTCGTCGCGACGGTGAGCGGCAATGACTTGCCGCTCGCAATGGCGCCGCTGACGGCGCGGGGGCTCTTGCCGCTCGTCTGTGCGCCATGGGCGGCGCCGCCGTGGCCATTGCTGCCTTGGTGAGAACTCGCGGGCGTTGCCTTGGGCGACGACTGCAGCTGCGAAAAGGCGGCGCCGGTGACGCGCACCACGCCAGAGAGCCGATGCAGGTCGCTGCGTAACGTCTCGAGCGCCGTCCCGAGCGTCTCGAGCCCCCCACCCTCCCTGTCCGCAGATGCGGCGGCGGAGATGGTGCTGGGAGGCGAGGGCGGCCGCTCCACCATATACTCGAGCTCGACGAGATCCTCACGCAACGGCTTGCTTGCGGCGGACGGCTCGCAGCTCGCAGCGGCCGAAGCGCCGTGTTGGGCGTCGCTCCAGTTGAAGGAGGAGACACGCACGACCCGCTCGATGGTCTCCTGGATCGTCTGCATCACCTCGTACATCTCCTTCCGGCGCACCGAGACGCAAATGTGCCCATGCGCCGCGAGGAGAGGAGAGGTTAGCAGCGCGTCGACCGAGGGTCGCTGGCTTGGTAGTTCGTGCGTCATCTTCTGGATGAGCTCGCCTGCGGGCGTGCCGTTCATGGGCTTGGGCAGCACGTGCCGCTGCAGGTTGGAGAGGACGATGAAGCGTTCCATATCCGTCGAGAACGGATGGCACAGCTCGAGGAGGATGACGCCTGCTGAGTAGATGTCGACGGTGTGGTCATAGGGCAGGCACGCTCGTTGCTCTGGGGACATGTAGAAGGTAGTGCCCACGCCACGCGTCACCGAGCCCCCCCCGCCATAGCTGAGCTCGCGCCGTGCTCGCCGGTTGAGGGAGAGCGTGTGCTCGATCGGGGGCGAGCCGAGCTTGTCGAGGTCCGCGGCGGTCGAGGCCTGCATCGTGAGCGCATCGGCCGTCATCTCTCTCGAGAGCCCAAAGTCCCCAATCTTGATCGTCTTACGGTCGTACGTGATGAACACGTTCGCGGGCGTCAGGTCGCGATGGATCAGGCTCTGCCGGTGGATGTGCTGGAGCCCCGCAAAGAGCTGGAGCAGGTACGACCGGTTGGGCGCGCCTTCGAGGGTAATCTCGCGTCCAGGCTCGCGCAGGTAATCTCGCATCGTGAGCTCGCACAGCTGCATCTGGATATGCAGCACCGCAAGCGGTCCATGCTCGCCCGGCAGCGCGCCGCCCGCGATGCTCGAGGAGTCGTCGACCGAGCTGCCGCCGTGCGAGCGCCAGCCACGCGCACGCGAGCGGCGCGATCCGTTGGCTGAGTCCTCCTCGGTCATCGCCGATGTCGATCCCTCCTCCTCCTCCTCCTCCGAGTCGTCAAACTCGGCCAGCGCGTCGTCGTCGTCGCGCTCGAGCTCCTCCTTCCACACCTGATAGTAGCGCACCACGTTAGGGTGGTCCAGCTTCGCGAGGCATGTCGCCTCGCGCACGGCACGCTCCTGCTCGCGCTGCGAGCCAGTCAGCAGCACCTTCTTGACCGCGTACTCGAAGCCGTCGAGCACGTGGCGCGCGCGGTAGACGCGCCCAAAGCCGCCCTTGCCCAGCCGTGGCCCCTGGATAAACTCCTGCGTGTAGCGCGAAGGGAGCGCCGGCCCGAGCGCCGGCCCGAGCGCCGGCCCGAGCGCCGTCCCGGGTGCCGTCACGAGCGCCGTCCCGAGCGCCGTCGCCGACGCGCCGCCGCTCGGCTGCAGCGTGGGCGTATCTGGGGATGAGTGCGGCTGCGACGCGGCCGGTGACGAGGACGAGTGCGGCGAGGAGGGCGAGGGGGGGGACGGCGTGCCGAGGGGGCTGAAGCCGCCAGCGCCCATCGAGATGCGGAGCGCCGGCCCGAGCGCCACGGGTACGGTGAGCGTCGAGGTGAGCGTGGTGCGCACGGTGGGCGCCTCGGACGCGGCGCCACTGCTGGCAGACGAGAAGGCTGCTGCCAGAGCGAGCGCCGACTCGGGCGGCGATGGCGAGCGGGGGATGTGACGGGTACCGCGGGCAGCGCCGCCCGGCAACGGGAACAAGGGCGCCTCAGCCTCGTCCTCGTCCTCACCCTCGAGCTCGTCGAGCTGCTCATCGGCCTCGATGGGCTCACTAGACCGCCGGCTCGCGCGCCGACTCTGCGCGGTGTGTCGGCGATGGGCTCGCCTGCGCTGGCCCCAGGCAAGCAGCGCGAGGCCCGTGAGACCGATTAGGAAGGTGGTGAGCCGATGCTGGCGTACATAATGCACGAGGCGATGCCGGACGGCGCGAAGGATCTCCGACGAAGACGCATCCATCAGCAGGGTCGCGCCCAGCTCTGCGCTCGACGGCACCGAGCCCCGCGGCGAAGGCGCGTCGACGGGTACGGCATCAGGAGGAGCAGCGGCGACCCCACCCGCGAAAGCACCACCCGCAAAGGGCGCTACTGCTGCGCCGTCCGCGCTCGTGGTGACGCCAGCGGGCAGTGCGAGGTACTCGACGCGCCGGAGCGACGACAGGTACGGCATCAGGGGGAGCAGCGGTGACCAGCGTTGCTCGGCAAGCGCCATGGCCATCGCGTCGTGCGGCGAGAGCAGCGAGATTGGATCTCGCATCGAGATTGGATCTCGCATCGAGATTGGATCTTGAGCGGACGGGAGCGCCGTCCCGAGCGCGAGTGAAGTCGCATCGACGTCGTCGGCGCCGGCGCTCTCACCTCTCCCCCCCTCACCGCCCCCCCCCTCGAGCCAGCCCGAGGTGTGGGGGGGGTCGGGGAGCGTCAGTTGGAGCACATCGGGCGCCTCGAGGCCGAAGACGGTGCCCTGGGCCAGGGAGGTGCTGAGCGCGACTCGGACGGCGCCCGCGGCAGTCCCATCGTCTTCCCAAGCGCTGTCCAGAGCGCTTGGGACGGCGCCGGCGTGCTCCTGAGTGTTCATGGCGAGGCGCGGGATGGCGCGTAGGCGCGGCGCAAAGTTGAACCGCTGCTGAAGGCCCGCGCTCGTGTCGATGTGATACAAGATCACAGGCGGCGAGCTGAAGTTGCGTGTCCAGGCACACGGCCCATCAGCCGCACCCGTGCCAGCGGGGCGGCCCTCGCTCTCACCGCCGGCGGAGCTACCACCACCGCCTCCGCCTCCGCCGCGTCCGCCGCCGCCGCCGCCGCTGCTGCTGCCGCCCCCGCCGCCAGTGCCCGCGTGCGCGGCACACAGGGCATGGCCGCCATGAATCTCGAGCGCGAGATGGCGCGACAGCTCGGGACGGCGCGAGAGCTCCGCGTGCGTGCGAGCGCCCCGGTGGCCGTCCCCGGCCAAATGGGCCATCTCCCCGCCCACCACCTCGATGGTGAACTGCGCGAGCGTCACGTTCCAGCGCTGCCGCCCGTCATGGCGGTCGAGCACCCGCAGGCTGTAGTCGGCTCGTGAGATCAGGAGCTGCGCGCGACGAGAGCGCTCCGCCACGGCGCGCCGGCGCGCCTCTGCGGCCGCCACCGACGCACCGCCGACGCCCCCGCCGCCGGCCCCTAGAGACTCCTCCACGGCACACGCGGCGTCAGCGCAGGCGGCCGAGTTCGTATCCTGGAAGTAGTGGGGAGTGCCGGTGGCGGCATCGAGGGAGTAGAGGCGTACTGCTTTCGAGCCTATGAGCACGCCCTCGGAGAAGATGGTGGGCTCAGCGACCAAATCCTGCCGGGCACGGCAGAGCACGCAAAGGAGGAAGGCGGGGAGTCAGGTCGAGGAGGCAGCCCGCAAGTCCGCAAGGCCCCCCTAACCAAGGCAAGCCCCCCCCCCCTCGGCTCCCCCATACCGGGTCCCCCCTCCCGGGGCGTGCGCTCACCTGCACAGTATAGTCCGTGAGTGGGTGTGCCTCGCCCTCCTCGCCGAGCACAAAGAGGGATCCGTCGAGGCCGGGGACCACGAGGAGCTCGTCCATTTCGAGGCCCACCGCCGCCTCTGCCGCCTCAGCCGCCTCAGCCGCCTCTTCCAACGCCTGCTGCTGGTCCTGGTACTGGTGATGGCGCTGCCGCTCGCCATGCTCGTGCTCATTTCGAGGCGGCCGATCGGCCCATGCGCGGAACTCGGAGCGCAGTTTCTCTGGGGGCAATAACGACCGCCGGCGCGGCAGCGGTGGCGGCGAGGGAGGCGGTGGAGGCGCGCGCCCTCCGAAGCCGACGCCGCTCCCCTCTCCTGCGCTGGCGTCAACCGTGGGCGGCGCGACCATGACTGGCGCGTCAGCGCGCGGCGCGCGCGGCGGCGGCGGCGGCGGCAACAGCTCCGGCGCGACGGCCCGCGAGTCGCACTCGGCGGCGGGCGGCGGGCGACTCGCAGGAGGACCAGTAGGTGGCGCAGGTGGCGCCGAAGCGAAAGTTGGCGAGGGCAGTGGCGGCAGCGCCGGCCGTTGCCTGCTGGCATCGTCCGACACGCCCGCTCCGAGACTGCACGCCTCGTCCTCCGCACCGTGCCGATCATACTGCCCGCTCTGGTTCGGGGCTCGCAAATCCCCGTCAGAGCCGGCTGCGGCCCCCCCACCCAGCTTCTGCTGCTGCGCCGCCGCCGCCTCGAGCATGGCGAGTCTGGACGACGAGATAATCCGCCCACCCGTGCTCATCGACCAGAGCAGCTCGCCCGAAGCTCCCGACACTGCATGCACTTCCCCGTCCATGGTCCCCACAATGAGCATGTCGCTCGCCGCCATGTTGATGCCGGCGCGCGGCGCCCCGAGGAGACCGTGGCGGCTCCCGGCGGTGGCGGCCGCCAGGAGCGCCGGGAGGACCCCCAGCCCACGCATTGCGCCCGCAATGCGCCGCTCACACACGCGCGCGCGCGAGGCGCCACGCACAGACGCAAGATGACCAGGCGGGCTGGAAAGTCACACTCGAAGGCATTCTCGGCTTCGTCAGACGAAATGCGCTTCCGCAAAACAGTGCACATGAGGAATCGCACAATACATGTGGGGAGACTCTGATGGTAATAAGTGTGCGCTGCGCGGTGGTTTCAGAAAGACTGTCACCCTCGTGCTTCGTCATGTCCTCGAGCAGGACTGAAGGGTGCGCGTCCCACGTGGCGCATGAGCGCGATCGCGGCGGCGTCGGCCTCGTCCGCGCCTCCCGCGCCGCCGCTGCGGCTCCTCGGGCACAACCAGCAGCGGCGTCTGCTCTCACTGCAGCGCATCGCATCACACATCGCGTCGCTGCCGGGCGGTGCGCCGCCGGCGCACTTGAGCGGCGTGTACCAATTTGGCGTGCTGCACGGCTTTGGGCTGCGTGCGTGGCTCGAGGCAATGCCGATGCTCAACTTGAGCTTGGCGGGCAAGACCGTTTGGGGTTTTGACTCCTTTCGAGGTATGCCCGACGAGGAGGCGGGCTTCATGCGCAAGAGCCACGAGCACGACAGGCAGTGGCACGCAGGCGGGCTCAATGTGGCGCGGTTGTTGGGCATCTCGTACTGGCCGAAGCTGCACGACGCAATCGTGCGCAACATTGGCTTCTCGCCCAAACACACGCACCTCGTACGTGGCTTCTACAACGAGAGTCTGCGCGGCGGACGCGCGCTCAGCCAACAACTGCGCATGCCGCCCGCGCTGCTGCTCGACATCGACTGCGACCTTTACACGAGCACGACGCAAGCGCTGCGTTACATGCTCGACTCGCAGCTGCTCGTGCCAGGCACCTATGTCTACTATGATGACTACTCGGTCGAGGCGTGGTACGTGCCGGCCAGTCAGCATCCGTACCTCGAGGAGCGCCTCGCTCACGAAGAGGTCACCAAGGAGTACGAGCTCGTGTGGCGGCCGCTCAACAGGTATGGGCGCTACCGCGGTCCGATGGCCGGGCTCGAATGGATCCGCCAGATGTCCAACACGAGCAAATGGATGGGCAAGCAGGTCAGCTTCAATAACTTGAATCCGGTGTTTCGTCTCGAGGCGTGCGGAAAGTGCAACAGTCCCCATCGGCGTGTCGCTGCTGCTCACAGGGGTATCCTGAAGGGCGGAGGACTGAGAGAGGCTGAGAAAGCTTTTGAGAGCTGGCAGCGTTCAAGTCAGCAATGGGATCCATAGCCGACTCCGGCGGTCATTTTTCAAGTCGAGTTCTGTTACTTTTGCGTATAGAGAATAAGTGAATAACGCTTAACGGACTCCACTCTCCAGCCTGAGTCCGCCGCTGATCCGCTCGGCGCCGCTCCGGCGCGCCTCGATGAGCAGTGGATGTAGAACTGGTGCTAGATGAATCAATCGCACAGGGGATCCAGCAGGAGGCACCCAAAAAGGGGCACCCCCACCGGCCGCCCGCACGCTGATCGAGCTCTCGATCAAGCGTGCGGGCGGCTCCCAACCCCCTGCCACTCAGAAATATGGTGTCCCTCGGGTGCCTCCACCCATCAGCTCGTCGGCGCGCGCCTGCACACCCGCGTCGCCGCCCCAGTCGGACAGACGTGTCTGCCGCGTGTAGAGGCTCGTCGCCGTGAGCACCACCGGCATCAGTGCGCGCCTATCACGATCCAGCGCCATCCACTCGAGCAGCTCGATGAAGCGCACCCGCGAGTGCCTCGGCAGCAACAGCCTGCCGCTGGCTGCT
>Ga0210247_102500_pt1 | contig 10806 bp, 10 predicted proteins | sample ChrtobMetP3_16mM_FD_155449 | JGI IMG/M metagenome (GOLD analysis project Ga0210247, IMG submission 155449) | Chrysochromulina tobin associated microbial communities from unialgal haptophyte culture, Seattle, Washington, United States - P3_16mM | ecosystem: Host-associated > Algae > Haptophytes >...
GGGAAACGACGAAGGATTCTATTCAGGATCGCCATGAATTCGTCTATTAACATACTTCACCCAACGACTCTTTGTTGTTGGAAAATCACGATCCGAACGCATTTTTAGAAGTGCCCAACACGACGCGTCACACCGGTAATTTCTGAGGTGACTGTGAAACTTCATGGGGTCCGGAGCGAGCGTACACAACCCTAATCAACGCCTACAAATGGCGATGGACTTTCATTACAACAATGGAGGTAGAGCCTCTTTAGCGAGAATGAATCTGAGAGTTCCCCGAGATAGTCCCAGTCCTATGAACCAACCTAACATCACACAAGGTGTTCCTCGTTCACGATGGAATCAAGTACATGATCTACTTATAACCACGACCGACATTGACTTGAGCAGACGCTTGTACTCTGGGGTGAATTATACCTTCACACACCACATAAGAGGGAATACAGGTATGTATGCTCAACCCATTAGGGTAATTGAGATGATAACAGATGCCGTCACCAGACAGGCACGTTTGGTCTTGCTAATCACTGTGAATGGAGTGGAACAGACATATCGATTGCTCTTGAGTAATTTTACACGGATTAGGTTTCACTCTAGATGACAGCGCCCAACACGACGCGGTAACCGCCATATGCTGTGAGATGCCGTACTGCAGTGTGAAACGTCCACAAAATCCACACGCGAGGCCCGACCGCGGCGCGTCGGTCCGAAACGGCGAGGTCGAGCTCACGAGTCGAGGTCGAGGTTCGTCGATATGGACGACCAGTGGACGTTTCAGTGTGAAATCCAAAAACGTCACCCCCTTCGCGACGAAACCTCGACCGACGAAACGACCCCCAAACCCGACCGACCTCGGCCGCATCTCGGACGAAACCGCGTGCTTGCATATGGACCAGTAACGTTCCCGCACTCTGGAGTGTGACGTATGTCTGCCAGTGTCAGACTCATGATTCAGGGTCATAGTGCGCGACGGGTTACGTCAAGGGTTCGTCAGTGTCATCAACTAATTAAAATCTCGGAGATTAAATCTGAACCATATACCTGGTCAGCAGGCACGTGAGCCAGCTCGTGTACGGCGTCCGGGTTGTGGTAGAAAGCCAACGCGGCATAGTAGAGGTCATTCTCGAGGTCAAAGGACACGCTCCCCGTGCAAAAGACCTCCCACAGCTTCTTGAGCGGGGGGTACTTGCGCAAGGGGTCCGCGATGGCCACGACGTGAGCCGGCATGCAAAGCTCGAACGCGAGCTGACCCATGAAGGTTGGGCCGTGCATACGGAGCGTGTTGGCGATCATCTTGACCAGGGGGATCACCGGCACCGCGTCCTTTTGGCCACACAGCGCGTGCATGAAGATGGCCTCGCCGGAGCGGATGATCGCCCCGATGATCGCATGCGCGTGCTCGTGGGAGTCAAACATGCCCTGGAGCGCCTCGCTGAGCGCCGTGAAGGCCGGGTCGCCCAGTCTCTTGTACACCTCAGCCTGGTGGGCCGTTGAGTACCCAACGAGTCTGGTCTCCCCTGACGGAACGCCTTCCTTAGCCCGCTGACGGTCCTGCTCCTTGTCCTCGAGGATATCAAGGACCTTGGCGATCCGTTCAGCAGGTGACAGCTGCTGCATCTCTGCACCCGCGAAGCGCGGTGTGAGAAACGAGAGCTTCGCCGCGAGGATGGCAAGGTCGCCGACCACGGGCTCGGTGGCACGGATACCAGTGCGAGCACATAGAGTCCGAATCTCCGTCCATGCGGCCGATGGTGCCACCGCGCAGAAGCGTCCTCCCGCGCCGTCCTGGCCCAAGATAGGGATGAGTGCCTCATAGTGATCCACCGCAAGAAGGATGTTCTCCACTGTGAGTGCGTCGTGCTGACTTGAGGCAAGGCCCGTGGCCAGCCGGCGCCGTGCATCCACGAGTCCGGCGTGCAGAACTTCGAGTTGCTCGGGCGGTTGGGCGCTTTCGAAGGCACGCCTGAACTCCTCCACTTGGGCTCTGGCATCGATCCAGGCTGGAAGGTCGAAAGTCCCACGTACCCCCAAGGGCACGATCGCCTGGAGTGCAGACTGTAGCACCATTGTTATCACCACCTGGTAGCCACCTTGAGCCGAGCGGTCCACCCCGGAGAGGCGCGGTCCGACCGTGAGCTCGAAGGCGCCGAGCGCTTCCGGGGCAATGTCACCATATGCCATGATGCTCATTGCGGTGACCGCCGGCGGCGGCGGCGGGCCTGCTGGCGGGCGCAGTCCTCCGCTGGGGGGGCCTGGTGCTGGCGGGGTTGCCGCCGGTGCAAGTGCTACGAGCGGGTAGATTGTGGCAACGTCAATCGCGTCGGCCGCTTCCAGGCAAAAGATGGTACTCGATTGCATGCTCGCCAATTTGCGAAGGAAAACACGAAGCTGTCCCGTCCGAAGCGGCGAGCCCAGCATATTAGACTGGCGGGCGCGAGTGAGGAGTAGGTCAGTGATCTCCCCCAGCTTGGTGGAGCCGATGATTGAACTCTCGATGACCAGTCGTGCAAACTCGGGTGAGTAAGTTACCACGCGTCCGAGCAGCCAGATGATTGCCGCCCAGCGTATGCCTGTCGCCCCGCGCACACCGCCCTTGGCTTCCAGATTGGTGGTGAGCTCCGGGGTTAAGGTATGGAGTGCATTACTCTCTCCACTTGTTATGACGTAGATCTGTCCATCCGTGCCTAGGAGGCCGGATGGGTTGGTAAGATTGACGACTGGGAAGCGTGCGAATGCGAGCGGCATGGCGACGAGCCGGTTCAGAGTTGAAAACCCTGGCCCGCGAAAGGCAGGAGCCAGCTAGCCGCGCGCACCGTCAACCAAGGTTGAACGTCGACGATCGATCGCGTCGCCGCAAGGGGACACACACCTGCTGACGTGTCGGAGATTCTGCATGCATGCAGTTTCCCCTCCACGTCGTGCAGGGTGCGTACCCCATGCGCTGAGCCGGCCCCGAGCCTAACACAAAGGACATATGCCCCCCTTTCGTAACGTCCAACACGAGACATAGTAGAACAGGCTCCGCCTGTCCACCCTAAGTTTCGTTCGTCGGAGTAGCCGACGGCGTGAACGAAAGTCGATCCGTACTGTGAACGTTAACACGACAGACGCGACAAGGCACTGTGCGGTAAACTCCTGTCGCTTTTCTCCTCAGAGAAATCAGCGCAGGTCATCGTGCTCAGTCTTGACGCCCTCATCTGGCACCCTTCGCCCGGGTCTTGCGCCCCTCGAGCCGTCTCAGCACCTCCTCAGCCGACTGCAGCGAGGTTCGTGACGAGATTTCGTCCGGACTCTGCTCCGCACGCCCGCCTGCCGGACTGGTGAGCAGCTCCCCCGACGCCCGCCGGCCGTACCGCGGGCTGAACGCGTTTGCCGAGCTCATTGGGCGAGAGGGCGAGAGAACGTTAGAGGTGGCGTCTCGTACGTCACCGATGTCCGAGCGCGCGGACGTGGGGCGCGAGAGTGGCCCGACGGCTGAAAACTCCTCCTGCGCCGCTGCCCACGTCGATGCCCCGCGAGGCCAAAGCGAGCGCCGCGCGGCAATGGGCGCCGTACTGAGCGCCGTCTTGTCGAGCGCCGTACTGAGCCAGGGCACCTCTCGCCTTCCCTCGTCTGCCTCGGCGCCCCACGCGCCCGTCGCTACACGAGCGCCCACGGCGAGCGAACGCCCGACGGGTCGCTCACTAGGGCACGAGCTACCGTCCATGCCTATGCGCCAGTCTGCCTTGGCAGACGCCCATTTCTCTTGAGACGACGGCGGCGGCGACGCCCTGTCGGCGTGACGCGCCGCCATAGGCGGCACATCCACCCTTGCCGCCATAGTTCCTGCCTCAGCGGGGGGCGGAAAGGCGGCCGCGAACTTGGCTGCATTCGCCGCCGCCTTCTCTGCGGCGGCCGCCACCTTCTCTGCGGCGGCCGATGCCGTGATTGACGAACCCATTGACGAATCCATCACGGAGGCACGGCGAGAAGCGAGCGCCGTCCCGAGCACCGACTTGGAAGGGGCACGCGCCAGACCCTTATTGGCGCCTCGCATCGCGCCGGCCATGGCCGCCATGGCCGCCTCCGACGCTGAGGGAGCCTTCTCACCAGCCTTCACACCAGCCTTCACACCAGCCCCGCCCGCGGTGCCGTGATCGGTCTGGAGCAAAGGCACGGGTGCTACGACTCTCAAGGGCAAGCGATGGGGTGCTTGCTGGGTGATTGGGCCCAAAATAGGAAGGTCCTCGTCCGAATCGGAGTGGTCCCATTCGGAGCCGGCGCCATCGCCAGTCGCAATCGAATACGACGGCAGCACTGCGGAATTGCGAGGCGACGCGTCGTCTTGGGCGAGCACTGCGGAATTACGAGGCGACGCGTCGTCTTGGGCGAGGGCGCACGCGTGGCGCCGCTCGACGGCTGGGAGCGTGCCAAGCACGTTCTTCTTGGGCCTCTCCAACCATTCCGCAGTGGGCGGGCGCGGGCGCTCACCGTGGCGCTCATCAGCGGCGACGGGGGCAGCGTTCGCGCTCGCCATGGCTCTCGCCACTTCATTATCCTCCTCCTCGAGATCCAATCTCCGCCTCGAGATCCAATCTCCTCCTCGAGATTCATCCTCCTCCTCGAGATCCATCCTCCTCCTCGACTCCCCCTCGAACGCCGCGCCGTGTCGGGCGGTTGCATGCGCCTCGCCCCTCGCCCACGACGACGCGACGGACAGGCGCTCATCGACGTCCGGCGCGCCCACGACGGCGTGTGTCGAGGCCCGACCAAAGGAGACGGGGGCGCCGCCGCCGCCGAGCGCCGTGCCGAGCGCGGCGCGATCGGCCGCGGCGAACGCGGAGCTGCCGCTGCACTCAAGCACTGGGAGCACGCTCATGAGGTGTGAATGCTCGAGTGCGGCCGGGGGCCGATGAGGTGTGAAGGCTGATTCCACAGCCGGGGGCCGATGAGGTGTGAAGGCTGATTCCACAGCCGGGGGCCGATGAAGCCCCTCTGCCGCCATCGTGCCTTCGCCGCCGTGGCCATCAGCACCGGCCCCAGCTCTGGAATCAGCCTTCACACCATCATTCACACCAGCCTTCACACCAGTACTGGAACCAGCTCGACAAGCCCCGAGACCGTCACCACTGCTAGCCAAAGCAGTTTCATCGGCCACATCGCGCAGCGCGGGCCCACCCGCGCTCGCGACGGCGCCCTGGCCTCGCGGCGTGCTCATGCGGTACGATCTCATCTCCATTCCACTCGAATCTGACGAAACTGCACTCGAGTCGCCGCCGCCGTACCCGTAGCTACTGTAGCTCGACGTCGCCGTTTTCGTCGTCGACTCAAACCCCGAGGCCGACGCGTATCTCGGCAGTATCTCGGACTCAAGATCTCCGTCGAGATCGAGATCCTCGACGCCGCTTCGGCGGGCGGAGATGAGATCTCCGCGGCGGCCTGCGATGAGATCCTCCTCAACCACGCTACGCCGAGATGAGATCTCAACCGCGGAGATGAGATCTTCCTCAACCACGCTACGCCGAGCAGACGACGGGCGGCTGAGCGGTAGATCGATGACGCTTGATTCCAGGGGAGCTTGGCGGTGGTTGAATAAGCCGCCGCTTGTGTCGGCCATCGAGAACTTGCCTCGAAACGTCTTGGATATACTCAAGCTCTTGCTACTCGTGCTGCCGCATTTCTTCTCGCTGGTGCAGGTGCGGCCGCCGCTGCTGCTGCCGCCGCCGCCACCGCCGCCGCCGCCGCCGCCGCCGCCGCCGCCGCCGCCGCCGCCGCCGCCGCCGCCGCCGCCTCCGCCGCCGCCGCCGCCTCCGCCGCCGCCAGGCCAGGGTACGTGCGCACCAGGCCGGACCACTCGGGACTTGGGTGGCTGTGTTGACCCGGGGGCAGCAAACCTCTGCGTGTCGATCTCATCGAGCTTCTCCTCGACGACTCCGCTATGCTGTGGAGAGGTGGGGTGGCCAAGGGGGGGGGTGGACTTCTCGTCGGGTCTCCCGAGGGGGGAGGTAATCGCCAGCGTCGGGATGGACACGTCGTCGTCCAGAGCCGCTTCCAAGCGCGTGATGGAAGCGTTCCCCCTAGCGTCGCCTTGAGCGCCCTGGGAAGCGCTCATCGGGCGTCGCCTTGAGCGCCCTGGAAAGCGCTCCCCGAGCGTTGGGGTGGGCAGCATCCCAAATAGTATGGAGACTCCCACCTGGTGCCCCAAGATCGTTGGGATGGGCGCCACCCCCTCTCGCTGAGCGCCGTGCTGAGCGCGCCACTTGAGACCGATCCACCCGAATCGATAGCCCATGCAAAAGGCGAGCACCAGCACCGTGCCCACCACCGCGAGCACCACGGCTGCTGTCGAGCTGGCGCCGCCCTGCGCCCGAGACAGCGCCGCCCCACTGCTCAGGGCGATTGGCGGCGAGGGTGGTTGCGAGGGCGAGGGCGGCCGCGAGGGTGGCGGCGGCCGAGAGGGCGGCAGCGCGGGCGGAGGAGGCAAGAGCGGCGGCGGCGAAGGCGGCACCAGGTACTCGACCTCTTCGGTCACCGCCCCGATCCCCTCCGCGACGGTCACATCGAGCATCGAGCTGAGCAGGATCGCGGGCCAACGACTGAGTACCATGATGCGGAATCGCACGGAGACTGCGCTGATGCACTCACTCGCCTGAAAGGTGCCGTCCGTACCATAGCACGAGTTGTGGACGATGGTACAAAAGACTCGTACTGAGGCAGCGGCCACGCTGAGGCTGAGCGTACAAAAGGGCGGCGCGCAGGAGAGCTGCTGCGCCATGCGTTGGTGAAAGGTTCCATTGTTCAGGCCACCCTGCTGGCTGTTGACGAATTCCTCGACGCCGCCCGAGATCACGACGGCTAATCGCCACGTATACTTGGCGGGAGGGGGCGGCGGCGGCGGCGGGCGAGGGGGTGGCGCTTGCGCAGTTTGGCCAGGAGAAACGGGCGGCCACTTTGGCGAGGGCGGCGGCGGGTGCAAGGGCGGCTGTGGCGGTGCCCGAGGGGGCCGTGGAGGCCAGGACGGCCGTGGAGGCGGCGGTGGGCGCGCTGGGCGAGGGCCGCAGTCCGCGCAGTCGGTGCCGTAGGCACACACCGGGAACTCGGAGCCGGGCCCGCCGTCGTCGCACTCGGTGTCGGATGCGAAGACGCACGTGTTCGAGCACAGGCCTGGCGCATAGGGCGGCGCAGGCGGTAGCGCTGGGGGCGGTGGTGGCTGCGGTTGGCGCGGGCCGCAGTCCGCGCAGTCGGTGCCGTAGGCACACACCGGGAAGTATAGCAGGAACTCGGAGCCGGGCCCGCCGTCGTCGCAATAGGCGTTGGATGCGAAGACGCACGTGTTCGAGCACAGGCCAGGCGCATAGGGTGGCGCAGGCGGTAGCGCTGGGGGCAGCGGTGGCTGCGGTTGGCGCGGGCCGCAGTCCGCGCAGTCGGTGCCGTAGGCACACACCGGGAACTCGGAGCCGGGCCCGCCGTCGTCGCACTCGGAGTCGGATGGGTAGTTGCATGTGTTCGAGCACATGCCAGGCGCATAGGGCGGCGAGGGCGGCGGGAGCGAGGGCGAGGGCGACAAGGGCGGCGAGGGCGGCGGGAGCGAGGGCGGGGGCGACGAGGGCGGCGGCGGCAGCTTGGGCGACGGCGGCAGCTTGGGTGTCTTAGGCGGAGGCAGCTTGGGTGGCGAGGGAGGCGGCGGCCTCGGTGACGAGGGGGGCGGCCGCCCCAGAATCTCGATGGAGCTCGGAGGCTTCGGGAGCGGTGGCTGGTGTGGTGCATTGGGGAGCACCGGCGGCGGCGAAGGGCTCGCAGTGAGCATGAAAGGTGGTGGAGGGCGCGGCAGTGGCGACGGCGGTGGCGGGGGGCGAGGCGGCGGGAGCGGAGGGCGCGCCGGCGGCGGTGCCGGCGGCCGCCTCGGCGGCGGCAGCGGAGGCAGCTTAGGCGGTGGCGCGGGAGGCAAGAAGGGCGCCGGCCGCCGTGGTGGCGCCGGCGGCGCACGCGGAGCGGTCAGGGGCCACCTCGGCGGCAGAGGCGGCGGCCGAGGGGGCGGCGAGCTAGGCGGCACTGGCGGTACGCGAGGCGGCGGCGTCGAGGGCGGCCTTGGTGGCGGCGCGCTCGGCGGCGGGCGCGCGGGCGACGGTGAGGGCAGTGGGGAGGGCAAGGGCGGCGGCGGCAGCAGAGGTGGGGGGGGCGGCGTGCGTGGATAGACAGTGAGTGAGCAGAATCGTCCGCGGAAGTGATCACGGATCGTGGCAACGTTGGCCGCGGTGTAGGCGTAATGCGACGCAGGAGAGTTGGAGATGGCCGTAATCGTCGCCGGGTCAGCATCTCCAAATCCGACGCCAAAGATCTCGACACCCGCGGCACGGACCTCTGCCGCCTGCGCGATGGCTGCGGCATCGCCCCCAAATTGCGGACTCTGTCTCCCATCCGTGAGCAGGAGAAGCACCTTGGGTCGTATGCCCCAGCTACCGCCCGCCCGGAGCACGGCCAGCCCGGATGCGAGGCCGCTGCTTATGGAGGTCCAGCCCTGTGCGTCCTGATGAGGGAGGCAATCAGCATGCACTCAGAGAGGCACTCAGAGAATGTACTCGCGACCATCGATCACCTGATGAGGGAGGCAATCAGCATGCACTCAGAGAATGGCCCGTCTGTCTCGAGGCGCGCCCCTCCTGATGAGGGACACAGTCAGCATGCACTCAGAGGGGCGCGCCCCACCTGCGCGTTGGCGAGGGCCGCGAGCGCCGATCCGGCGTTCTGGGTCAGGTTGGACAAGATGATCGCCTGCTGATTGAACTCGACGAGCCCCACGCGCGCCGCGCTCTCGCCAAAGTCAAACTGGAGGATGAGCTCTCTCACCCATTCGAGCACCGCGGCTTGCCAAACGCGCATGCTCCCCGAATGATCGAGAACCAACATGAGATCGACCGGTAGGCCGTTGCTGCATGCGGGCGCGAGCGGCGGCGAGGGGGGCGGGCTCGGGTAGGGCGGCGGGCAGAAGCCGCAACCACACGTCTCGCCGCACAAGGACCTTATGAGGAAGCCATGCTGCACGTGGTTGCAAAAGGGCGCGAGGTCGGAACACGTGGCCGGTTGGCCGTTGAGCAGAAACTGCTGTGATGATCGCACGCTGTCATCGCAAAACTCGTGCGAAGAGCACGCGCCGCAGGTGAGCGGGCACGTCGACGCCACGCTGCAGCTAACCGCGAAGTTGCCACAGTACGGCTGGAGCGCATTGCAAGTGGCGGGCTGCCCGAACAAGGCGAACGGGGTGGTGCTCGCATCGTTGCAGACGTTGGGCGGCACGAGGCGCGGGAGCGCCATGCGCGGGCCGCAGTCCGTGCAGTCCGTGCCGTAATGGCAATCAGGGTACTCGGAGCCGGATCCGCCGTCGTCGCATTCGGCGTCGGAGGCGTAAGGGCATGTATTCGAGCAGTAGATCAGTGGGGGCGGCGGCGAGCGCGGCGGCGCGGGCGGCGGTGATGGCGGCGCGGGCGGCGGTGATGGCGGGCGCGGCGGCGGCGGCGAGCGCGGCAGGATGCGCGGGCCGCAGTCCGCGCAGTCGGTGCCGTAGGCGCACAGCGCGAACTCGTCGCCAGGGCCGCCGTCGTCGCAATCGCCATCGGAAGCCCATTGGGGAGAAGGGGGAGCTCCGATGCACGTATCGGTGCACAGGCCAGGCGCAAGGGGCGGCGCAGGCGGTAGCCGTGGTGGCGCTGGAGGCCGCGGTGGCTGCGGTGGGCGCGGGCCGCAGTCCGTGCAGTCCGTGCCGTAATGGCAATCAGCGTACTCGGAGCCGGGGCCGCCATCATCACACTCGTTGTCGGAGGTCCACAGCGCACTGTGTGTCGGAGGTCCACACGTTTCCAAGCACAGGCCAGGCGCTAAGGGCGGAGCGGGCGGCGGCAACGGTGGCCGTGGAGGCTCTGGAGGCGCTGGAGGAGGCCGTGGAGGAGGCGGGGGCCGCGGTTGGCGCGGGCCGCAGTCCTCGCAGTCGGTGCCGTAGGGACACGTCGAGAACTCGGAGCCGGGGCCGCCGTCGCTGCACTGGCCACCACCAGAGTTGAGGCACGTGTTCGAGCAGATTATGCCCGGGAGATGCGGCGGCGGACGCGGGCGCGGCATGCGCGGGCCGCAGTCCGCGCAGTCGGTGCCGTACTGGCAGTACGGGTACTCAGAGCCGGGGCCGCCGTCGTCGCATAATGCGTCGTCATGGAAGTAGCACGTTTCCGAGCACAGGCCAGGTGCCAAGGGCGGTTTTGGCGGGTTCCGAGGCGGCGGCGGCGGATGCGAGGAAGTTTGGAGTGCACGCAAGAGCTCGCGCCGAGGCGAGGCTATCTCCAACTCGGGGTGATCGCCGCTGGACAATCGCAGCGCGATGGCGTGGCCCTCGACAAGCCGAAGTTGCGGCTGGCCAGCCACGGCTGCGAGCTGCAGCAATAATGCTGCTGCTGCAGATAGCCTTGGCCGCCGACGCATGATCTGCGAGGGGGCTGCAGAACGGCCGAGAGCCTGAGAGGAAGAGGACGGCGGCTTTCCTGAGATGTGAGGAAAGGTTGGAAATGTCCCGGGCGCGTAGGAAGGGTCGGTCAGAGAAGACTTTGGGGTCAGAGAAGACTCACACGCAAATCGTGCCGCAATTGCGCCCAAAACCCGACGCAATTGCGCCCGAGATCCGACGCAATTTCGGACGCAATTGCGTGAAAATCAGCCGCAATTGCGTGAAAAACAGCGGTTCTCCTGCCGCAATTGCGTCGGAGCCGCGTGCGATTTGCGTCGGAAGCGCAGAGCACGCGCGCTTTGCGTCAGAGCGCAATGCGTTGTGCGTCGGTGCGCAGT
>Ga0210247_102504_pt1 | contig 10787 bp, 12 predicted proteins | sample ChrtobMetP3_16mM_FD_155449 | JGI IMG/M metagenome (GOLD analysis project Ga0210247, IMG submission 155449) | Chrysochromulina tobin associated microbial communities from unialgal haptophyte culture, Seattle, Washington, United States - P3_16mM | ecosystem: Host-associated > Algae > Haptophytes >...
GCGTCCGAAGGAAATGCCTGAGGCTATCCTGAGGCTGCCCTGTCAGATGGTCCCTACCGTCTTGTGCTAGTGTGTGCCCCCTGTGTGTGGCCCTTGTCCTGGCTTGCGGCCCCCGGAGCGTGGCACCGCGCTCCGATTTCCTAATCGGGCACGCGTTCGCCTTTCACTTAGGGGAATTGCGATCGCTTTCCGCGAGCGCGCTTTTCTTCCTTGGGTGTGAGTCGGGGGCTGCTCGTTTGTTGTAGCTCTCTGCGCACTCCGCGTGCGACGTCTAAGGTTACTCACTACTACTCAAGTAGTCACTCTTTCCCACGGACCGTATCTTGCGTATAGAGCAGCACGACGAGGGCGGGCGTGATCGGGAAAGGAGCGCCATACTGGGCGTGAACGGGTAGGGAGCGCCATACTGGGCGCGCCATCTTGGGCGCAATCGGGATTGGAGCACCGCGCGCCGGTCCGAGCACGAGCGCGTCCCAGCGCGGCGCCGCGTAGATCAGCGTCCAGACGCCGAAGCCGAGCACGTTCACACCGAGCACGTTCACGAGAGCCCCCGCGAACGCGCACGTGGCCTCGGTGGGCCGCCCGCCCTGCGGTGCGAGCGCGAAGAGCATCTCGTTGAGGCCTAGGACGACCGCCACGACCGCCACTCATTGGCCTCTGATGGCTTCTGATGATGGCCTCTGATTGCCTCTGATTGCTTCTGATGACCGCCACACATTGGCCGTGGGTGACGTGCGTGCGCAGGAGCAGGACAGCGATGGTGCACGCAAAGAGCGTGGCCGTAGAGTGCAAGATGACGCAGAGCTGCACACCCGACTCGTCGAGCGCCACGTAGTCGAGCGCCTGCGCGAAGCCGTTGCCGACCGACGAGAGCGGCAGAGCGCAAACCATGCTGCGCGTCCAAATGCCCAGCCTCTACGAGCGATTGGCAAGCATCCACAAGCCGCCGACGAGCATCTGCGCGACGCAGGAGGCCAAGGCGAGGAGGAAGGACTCCGCGGCCGGGCCAGCGTGGTTCATGTTGATGACCGAGCGGACGGCATTTTAGGCCGACCAAATGGACTCCTAAAGTCCAGCCCCTCTTTTCTCATTGTGAATGGGGGCTCCCCCGCCGAGCGTGAGAAGCCGGCTTGTGAGAATCCACAAGCCGGGCCGACTCCCCTGTGGGGAAAACGGGGAGGAGTGCCTAAAGTCGCGCCACGAGACATCGAAACTCAACTTTGTCAGACAACTCCATGACTGCGGAAGCGTGACGCTTGCGGAATGAGGGCGTGGCGCCTAATGCGTTGTTTTTTCACAGCAAGTCTGCCGGAAGCCCCGTCTGAGTCCCGTGAACGATGCGCGCGCCCCTCATCAACAATGACGGGCCGGCCACGTTGAGCGGCCGCGATCCACACGCGTCGCACAACAACCTCGGCATCATCAACGGCTGCTACGTCCCGGTTCTGCTCAACATCCTCGGCGCGGTTCTCTTCAGCCGCGTGGGCTTTTCGGTCGGCTTCCTCGGCTGGGCGGGTTCACTCCTCCTCTTCTGCTTCTCGGAGTCGATTGCATACCTGACGATCACCTCGTTCTCGGCGCTCGTGACCAACGGGCGCATGCGCGGCGGTGGCGCCTACTATATGATCTCGCGCTCGCTCGGCCCAGCGTTCGGAGGCTCGTGCGGCCTGCTCTTCTGGCTGACGTACTGCCTCAACGTGACGTTCAACACGGTCGCGTTCACCGAAATGTTCGTGACGACCTTCCTGCCCGAGTGGAGCGGCGGCAACGAAGGTCAGATTGACTGCAACGTCGAAGTCGACCCAAGCGGCAACGCGTTCGCCAACACGTTCGCGATGAGCCCCGAACAACTCAAAAAGGTCGCCGTTTCGTCCTTCACGCTCTTCCTTGTGTTCCTCGTGGGCTTCAAGGGCGCGGGCGCGTTCGCGCGTGTGAACGTCGTCATCTTCAGTGGCCTCATGCTCTCGCTCGCCGTGGGCATCGGCACCATCTGGCTCTCCCGCACACCACGTGCCATTGAGAAGAAGCTGATGTTCCTGGTGACCGACGCTGATGATTGCATGCTAATGGCCCTCTGATGGCCCTCTGATTGCATGCCCATGGCCCTCTGATGGCCCTCTGATGGCCCTTCCTCTTCGCGTGCTGAGTACCCCCTACTGGCATGCAGGTGAACCTCTCCGGCGCCCTCGAGGACATCGAAGCAGAGCTCTTGCCTTCGCGCTGGGCTGACGCTCAGAAGGGCAACCTGTCTGTGGCTTTGTTCCCTTTCGCCTGGTCCGCAGACTGTCCCGTGGCAAGCCTCGACGGTGTCGCGCTCTCATGCGGGCCCAATGGCAAGGTGAGTACCACCGAGTACCACTGATGACCGCTGATGACCGCTGATGACCTCTGACGGCCACTGATGACGATTTCTTCTCGCGCTTTCCGAATGGGTACAGTACGGTCTGGCGGAGACAGCGTGGCCCAAGTGGGGTATCCGCTCGTCTCAGTGTGGGTGCGCCGAGTGTGACCTCTCCCACGTGTTCGGGATCATCTTCCCTGCCGTGTGTGGGCTGATGGAGGGCGCCAATCTCTCGGGTGATCTCGCCGACCTCTGATGACCTCTGATGACCGCTGATGACCGCTGATGACCTCTGATGACCGCTGATGACCGCTGATGACCGCTGATGACCGCTGATGACCGCTGATGACCTCTGATGACCTCTGATGACCTCTGATGACCTCTGATTGGAGGGCGCCAATCTCTCAGGTGATCTCGCCGACCCGGGATTCGCCATCCCGTACGGCACCCTCGCGGCTGTCTCGACCGCCTTCTTTTTCTACATCATGCTCATCTTTGGTCAGGTGAGTCCTCTGATTACCTCTGATTACCTCTGATTACCTCTGATTACCTCTGATTACCTCTGATTACATCATGCTCATCTTTGGTCAGGTGAGTCCGAGGACCTCTGATTACCTCTCTGATTGCGTCCGAGTGCGTCCGAGTGCGTCTGATTGCGTTTGAGTGCATAAGTTTACCACTGATTGCCGCCCCTTGAATGCGCTCATCATCTTTCGTCTGTGTGCAGGCGGGCTCGCTCGACCGCATCGCCCTACAATTTGACATGGATGTGATGCAGGTGAGTGCAACTGATGACCACTGATGGCCACTGATGACCACTGATGACCACTGATGACCACTGATGACCACTGATGACCACTGATGACCACTGATGACCACTGATGACCACTGATGACCACTGATGACCACTCACAATTCGACAATGGATGTGATGCAGGATGCCTGCATCAACCAATACTTCATTGTGATGGGCATCAGCACAGCCTGCCTCTCGACCTCCCTAGGATCCCTCTTTGGAGCCTCGCGCATCTTGCAAGCCATCGCGCGCGACAACATCTACCCGTGCCTGCGCCCGTTTGCGTACGGCTCGCGCACCGGGGACGAGCCTCGGGTCGCGATCGTGCTCTGCTGGGCTGTGGCGCAGATAGGCTTGATGCTCGGCGACCTCTCAGCTGTCGCCCCTATCTTGACCAACTTCTTTCTGATCACGTATGCGTTGACGAACCTCTCGGCCTTCTTCTTGGCAATCTCCAAGGTGCCTCCCTCATGGTCACTGAGTGCCACTGATTGGCACTGATTGCGATCTCTCAGGTGCCTCACTCATCATGGCCACTGATTGCCACTGATTGGCACTGATTACGATCTCCCAGGTGCCTCACTCATCATGGCCACTGATTGCCACTGATTGGCACTGATTACGATCTCTCAGGTGCCCAACTACCGGCCGCACTTCAAGTACACGCACCCGCTCCTCTCCCTCCTCGGTGCCTTCCTCACTCTCGCCGCGATGGTCTATTTGAATGCGCTCTTCGCGCTGATCACCGTCCTCTTCGTGCTCGCCCTCTTCGTCTACATCACCTTCAGCTTCAAGGTGAGTGAATCTCGGAGTGACCTCTAATTGCCCTCTAATAGCCCTCTATTGCCCTCTAATTGCCTCTGAATGCCTACCTCATCAGGAGCACTCGCGATGGGTCGATATCTCATACGCGCTCGCATACAAGGTCGCCGTGGCCGCGCTGCGCACCATGGAAGGCCAACGGCGCGATCCCAAATATTGGAGAGCTTCCCTCGCGCTGCTCCTTCCGATCGAAGGTAACCCTCACTCCCAACCCCAAACCCCAACCCCAACCCCAACCTTAGCTTTAACCCCAACCCCAACATCATCCTTAGCCTTAACCCCAACCCCAACTTCAATCTTAGCCTGAACCCTAACTCGCGCTGCTCCTCCCGATCGAAGGACGCGAAGCCACGTCGCTCTTGGGCCGCCCCTGATGACCTCCCTCATTGGGTGATGGCCTCCCTCATCAGGACGCGAAGCCACGTCGCTCTTGGGCCGCCCCTGATGACCTCCCTCATTGGGTGATGGCCTCCCTCATCAGGACGCGAAGCCACGTCGCTCTTGGGCTGCTTCGCCTCCATCGCCTCCGGTGCGCCGATCACCGTAGGGCGCGCCGTCCTCGTGCCCACGACGACGCCCTTGGGCTCTTCACCCACGTCGCCGCCCTCGCCGCCTGGCGCCGAGCTGGGCGCGAGCGGCATGGCGGCGGCGGTGCTCAACGCGCAGCAGCTGCTCGGCGCCCAACTCGGCGCCATTCGCGCGGCCCTGCCGCTCGGCGCCCCCGACGCGTATCCGCAGGTCGTCTAATGGCCCTCTAATGGCCCTCTAATGGCCCTCTAATGGCCCTCTAATTGCCCTCTAATAGCCCTCTAATTGCCCACTAATTGCCCACTAATTGCCGCTCGGCGCCCCCGACGCGTATCCGCAGGTCGTCGTCGGCGCTTCCTTCGTAAACGCGTGCCTCAACCTGATGCTAGGCGCCGGGATGGGCGCGTTGGCGCCCGACGCCCTCGTGATCCCGCTGCCGCCCGCGCCCTCGTCCCCGACGAGCGCCGTCCCGGGCGTACCCGAGCCCGGCGTGCCTGCCGCGACCATCCGTGCGAACATGGAGATGGAGATGGTGGTGCACGAGACGATCGCCCTTGGTCGAAACTGCCTCGTCGCTGCGAATTTCGGGTCCGCGCGCGCCGCCGAGTGCTGGGGCGCCAAGTCCCACGGCCTGCAGCTGATGGCGAGGCAGGCGGCGGAGGCCCTGAGCGGCGGCGCCGGCGCCGGCGCCGGCACCGGCGGCACCGGCGGGGGCGGCGGCGGCAGCGGCGGCAGCGGCAGCGGCAGTGGCAGCGGCGGCAGCGGCGGCGGCAGCGGCGGCGGCAGCGGCAGCAGTAGCGGCACTGGGGCCTCATCGGCCGGCGCCGTACCGGGCACCATTGACATTTGGCTCATCGGTGCTCTGCCTCTCGCCAGCGCCGACGCTCACGACGACGCTCACGAGCGTGTGCTTCGTCGACTTGGATTGGCGGCCCAATTAGGACACCTCGCGGCCCAGGCGGCGGCGCGACGTTACCGGCAGCTCGCCTCCCGCGCGGCCGATGGCAACAAGGACGGCCCGCAGCTCACACGGCGCGCGCGCCGTATCGGGCAGCGGGTCCCCAAATTAAGGCTGCTCCAGCTCGTGCCCGGTACGGCGCTCGCGCCCGGTACGGCGCTCGCGCGTGCGGTGGACGACCGCACTTCCGAAGGCGGCGCCGTCGTGAGCGCCACCCGGCCACTCAACAGCGCCGTTGGCGGTGCCGGTGCCGGTGGCGACGGTGGCGGCGACGGAGGCGGCAGCGGCGGCGGTGGCGAGTGGGGGGCGATGAGGTCCGACGTTACGTTCCTCGCCAAGTGGCTGCGCAGCGTCAGGATCGACGCCGAGGTGATGGCCGTGCCCATGCCGCCCCTGATGACCTCTGATAACCTCTGATGACCTCCCTCATTAGGTGATGGCCGTGCCCATGCCGCCTCTGATGACCTCTGATGACCTCCCTCATTAGGTGATGGCCGTGCCCATGCCGCCTCTGATGACCTCTGATAACCTCCCTCATTAGGTGATGGCCGTGCCCATGCCGCGTGCGGCGGGCTACCCCAACGAGCACGCTCACGAAGACGCGGGCGGCGACAATCTCGGCGGAAATCTCGGCGCCAAGTGGCCGCACGGCGCGGCGACTGACAGCCGCGCGCCGCTCGAGGCGCTCGCGGCAGCGCTCCGCGAGGAGAGTCGGGTTTCGTCACTCGTGATCGTGCCTCTCCCTCTTGGTGCGTTGCTTGCGGACAGTGGCTCCGCCGGGCTCTTGCAGCAGCTGAGCGCCGGCATGCCGCCCATCGTGTTCGCCTTCGAGGGCAGTGGAGTGCCTGTCACGACCACGGATATCTGACGGCCTGCTCGGGGATTTCTGACGGGCCGGGGCGCGGAGGGTGCCCGCTCCACATGTTGTACGTCCCCACAAACTCATGACAAACTCCGCTCATACGTCCCTAAAATTTAGCCGAGCCGCACCTCCCGCTCCGGCCTTAAACGTTCGTGTCAGCTGTTACCGCTGCCTAAAGGCATCGGTCGGCGGTAGCTTTTACACAGAGAAAACTCACATAACTTATCGCTGCCTAGGGCTCGAGGCGAGCTAGTAAAGCCGCAGACTCGAGCTCAGCTCCCTAACTATATAGACACATGTGTCATGTCGTTGAAGTAACCGACCCTGCCGTGTAAAGTAAACTGCTTCATCTCTGTCGCTCGGCTCGATCACTGGATGTCGCCGACGTACCTATCCCTTCGCCTAAGGGAATGGTTGGAAGTGGCCTCCGTCCACAGACCCTGTGACATCAAGATGCTGTACTGAAGCATCACCACGCCGAACGTGACGATGACAATCAATAATGCCACCGTGACATATGGGGCGGCCCTCGCTGTCTTTCCGCCTTGCTGTTGCATGAGCTGCGCCACGAGCCCGAGAGCGATGAGGCTGAACATCGAGTAGGCGAGCAGGTGCTCTGGCTCGATCATGGGTCAAATGTCACGTGAACCCAAGTTCTGGCTCGCACTGCTGCGCTCCCACGCCTTTGATGGCCCTCCGAACCAACCCCTTTGCCCTTAGCAGGATGAGGATGTGACGCGCCTCGATCGCTTCAGAAAAGCGCGCGCACCCCGTGGAAAGCGCTCAAAAAGGCGCGTCGAATTTACTTTTAAACTTCATGCTGCACCGGCCGACCGCACATCCCGCGCCTCCTCGCGGGGCTGTTGAGCGCAAAGAGGCCATCGTTCCGCAGCGCATGCATCGTCTCGAGGGCGCCCGGCCGAGCAAATGGAGGCACGTCGTCGGCTCGATCTCCCGCTCGATCTCCCGCTCGATCTGCGGCTCTCCCGTCGACTGGAACATCACCATCGCTCCCAGCTTTGCCCGCGTCAACGTTGGCTGACGCATCACGTGCGCCGACGGCGGCAGCACTCGACACGACTGTCCTCGTCGTCCTCGCCAAGGCACCCTGTTCCTCATTGACGAAGCTGGAGGTTCTACTTGGGGCGGCGTCGGGCGCCGTCCTGAGCGCTGTCTCATTGACGAAGCTGGAGGTACGGCCTGGGGCGGCGTCGGGCGCGGCGGCATACGCGGCCTCGAGCGCCGTCCTGAGCGCCGACAGCGTCATCAGCGCCGCGAGCTCCTCAGCGGTGCCAACGAAGGCATCGGGAAATTGACGAAACAGTCCGAGACGCTCTGCCGCTTCGTAATGTCGAGTCTCCATCCAATCGGGCAGTACGAGGAACTGCTTGAACGTGACGTCGATGTACACGTCGTCGAGTCGACCACCATCGGCCACGAAGAGCAGGAACGTGTGCACCGTCCCCATCTCGCATCGCGACAGCGTGCCGGGGACGCCGAGAACCGTGAGCCGCGCGGAGTACCGTCCCAAGGGTCCGGGAAGGCGTGTGGCCGACGTGTGCAGCGCGGCGACGCTGTGCGACTCGGCCTGCAGCTGCACTGCGAGTGCCCTAGCGACCGGGTCGGCGTCCGCTGGCGGCTCAAGGAGCCAGCGGGCCATTGCTTGGTAGGGCGACGCGGTCGGCGCGGCACGGTCGGCCTGTGCTGTCATCGCTCCGAAGCGCTGCTCGAGCAGTGCAGCAGCAAGCGATGAATAGTACACGCAACAGCGGTAGCGCAAATAGGCACCGGCCACGGTATCAAAACACGTCTCCTTGTTGCTGGAACCACCGCCCATGACACGCTCGCGCTCTCGGAGCACCGCCATCGCAGGTTCGACGCTGGACTGCACAAACGACCTGAGCTCTGTAACCACTGCCTCGACAGTCGTGGTGTCATCAGCCGCTGGCTTCACTGGTGTTGCACCGGTGCGAGCCGCGAGCCGCTCCGCCCACGGCGTCCAGGAGGCGACAAGGCCGCAGAGGACGAGGAGCATTTGGCGGCCCAGCATTGTTTTGGCGGGCCGACACGTCGGGGCTTCCAACATCGGGGCTTCTCCCGGTTTTGGTAAGTGTTGAAAGTTCTAGACAAGTCGCCCGGCGTGCCCGGGCTTCCGTCCCTGCACACGAGCCCCACCCTTCCTCTTTCCGTGTCCACCATTCACAATTAGGATGTAGGGGCTGTGTAGGGACTCGCGTCGCAGTGTCGCCCACTCTCTCTCCGCCGGGAGGAGCCATGAGTAGGTTGCCGGCCTGCAAGTTCTTTGCCCAAGGATATTGTCAGTGGGGCGCACAGTGCCGATTCGCGCACGACGAGTCAGCTGCACAGGATGCCGATGCGGCCAAGCAGGCGCTTCTCCAGAAGATGGAGAGATTGCAAGCCGAGATGGTTAAGATGAAGCAGCAACAGCACCAGCACCAACGAGCAGCAGCGAGCGGCTCTGCGTCGGACGCCGCACCTGCAGTCGACGCTCCCGTGACGAAAGCTGCCAGCAGTAGCAGCGCGGTGCAAAAGCCGCGTCCAGGCAAGCAGCCGCCACCGACCCAGCCGCCACCACCGACCCAGCCGCCACCACCGATCCAGCCGCCACCGACCCAGCCGCCATCGACCCAGCAGCCTCCCGCGAAGCCGTCACCCGCCCCAAAGCCGTCGCCTGCCCCAAAGCCGACGCCCGCGCCGACGTCAACGGTAAAGTCCTCTGTGCTCGGGCGGCTGGGACAAGGTGAGCCGCCCTGATGAACCCTGATGAGCCCTAGGATCCCTTCCCCTCTGACGAAGCCCTCCCCCGTGCTCATGCAGGCGGCGGCGCCAGTGCAGCCTCCCAAGCGGCGCCCGCGACGGCGCCCGCAGCTGCAGTCACTACGGGCACAGCGTCGGGCGCCGTCGCGGGCACAGCGTCGGGCGCAGCGGCTGGTACGAAGCGACCATTGCCAGCGCCCTCGGCGAGCACGAGCAGCGCCGCCGCGGTCACCTCGAGTGCCGCTGCAGCTGTGCATGTCAAGTCGTTCGACGAGCTCATGGCGGAGAAGAGAGCTAAGCGGGAAGCCGAGGCGGCCGCGACCAAGGCGCCCACGACGGCGCCCGTCGCGACCAAGGCGCCCACGACGGCGCCCGTCGCGACCAAGGCGCCCACGACGGCGCCCGTCGCGACCAAGGCGCCCGCGACGGCGCCCGCCGCCACCAAGGCGCCCGCGACGGCAGCTGCGCCTGCGACGGCGGCCACGCCCACGCCCAAGCAAGCAGAGAAGCGTTCGCTGCCCGCCGCTCGCGCGGCTGCTTCCGCCGCTCCCGCCCCCGCCCCCGCTCCCGCTCCCGCTGCCGCCCCTGCCGCCGCCGCCTCGCCCGCCCCTGCCCTCGATCTGCATGCCCAAAAGGTCGCGAATGTTCGGATTAAGACGTTCGACGAGCTCATGGCCGAGAAGAGGGCGGCCAAAGCTGCGAGCGCCGTCGCGAGCGCCTCACCGGCGGCCCCCCCGGTGGCGCTCGCTACGGCGCCACCGGCGGCCGCCGCCGCGACGGGCGCCGTGTCGAACGCTGCGAAGCGCCTGAAGAGCGCCGCACCGGGCGCTGCGCCGAGTCTCGTGGGCGCCGTAGTGGGCGCCGCCGCCTCGGGTGCGTCGCCGGCCGCCGCGAAGGCGCCCGCTACGGCGCCGGCACCGGCGGCGCCAGCTGCGCCTCCCAAGGCGGCGCCCATCTCGGCGGCGCCCGCGCCCAAGGCGGCGCCCGCGCCCAAGGCGGCGCCGCCACCCGCCGTGACGAAGCAGGAGCTCCTCGACTCGGAGCTCCTCGACTTTGACGAAGCGGACGATCTCGGCGCCACCGGAGATTACACGGAGGCGGACATCGATCAGGAGCTCCTCGACCTCGATTAGGGGCGTCATCATCGCAGGCGTTGAGGCGCGGACGGCGCGCTGTGTCGAGCGCCGGAGACGACTCCTCTGCTCGATGTCTTCGGGGCTGCGCCCGCGACGGCGCCTCTCGGGTGTGATGAGAGACACGCCGGCGAAAAACGGAAAAGCGTGATGAGAAAAGCGCCCAAGTGCGGCGCGGCGTATCGCCCGATCCGCGCATTATAATTGCGTCGCATCCACGATAAGAAATATCTAATATGATCGGTGCTGAGTGCACTACATTACGGTTTGTCGTTTCCTGTGTTTACGCGGTCGGGGGTGCGTATACGCAGAAACTTGTGTATACGCGAGGGGGTACGTATACGCACCCGCTGTGTATACGTACTACCGCTCGCGTAAACGCACCTACCCGCGTATACGCACCCGGGTGCGTGTACGCACCCGGGTGCGTAAATGCACCCAGCGCTCGCGTATACACACCCACCCGCGTATACGCACCCGGGTGCGTATACGCACCCGCAGCGTATACGCACCCCCCGCTCGCGTAAACGCACTATCTCGCGTATACGCACCCGGGTGCATAAACACAC
>Ga0210247_102513_pt1 | contig 10747 bp, 5 predicted proteins | sample ChrtobMetP3_16mM_FD_155449 | JGI IMG/M metagenome (GOLD analysis project Ga0210247, IMG submission 155449) | Chrysochromulina tobin associated microbial communities from unialgal haptophyte culture, Seattle, Washington, United States - P3_16mM | ecosystem: Host-associated > Algae > Haptophytes >...
GCGCGTGGGCCCAGCCGATGATGAACGGAAGCGAGCCGGCTTATTCGTGGCGCGATAACGGCGATGCGCCTATGACCTTTGTGGGCGACTTTGCGGGCGAGCACTGCGATGGCGAGGCCCTGCCGGGGGGAGGCTGCGACGGCAGCGAGGCCTACTTGCCAAAGATCGACTGGGACGCGTACAAGATTGTCGAGCTCATCCGTTGGAATCTTCTCGATCGTTGTCTCGCACAGACTGAAGTTGCTTCGGGGGTTGCTGAAGATCCGTCCGTTGTGATTCCACCCGACTCAGTCGTCGCAACAGGCGATGTCGACTTGGACGACCTGCTGCGCTGCATCAGATACTCCGGCGCGCAGCATGACGCAGATCGTCTGCGACTCAACGTCTTTTCCGGCGAACGCCTCGCCGATTGGATGACACTCCCCTATGAGATGTGTTCCATGCCGAGCCACGTCCAGGGATGCGTCGATGCCGCAGTAGCCCACGTCAACGAGCAAGCCTTCAAGCATATCGAGAGACCCCATAGTGTGACAACCGCAACTGAGCATGTCCACTTGACTTCAACAGCATCAACACTTGTCGAAGATTTGAAGCGCCGCCGCTGGCGGCGATCGAAGGGAAACCAACGGGCACCTCGCCGGCGTGCGAGCTCGCAAGGTGACGGCGGCGAGACACAGCCCGACTCGGAGCATTTTTTGCAGACGCTCGACGCCGATTGGTTGTCAAAATACCAAAAAGATACGTACCTCTCAGCACTGACGGTGTCGAGATCGCCGCCGCCGCCGCCGCCGCCGCCGCCAGCATCGAAAGCTCCATCATTGAAGAGGCCCTTGACGGCTTGTTGCACACCTGGTACGAGGTTCTGCAGGGGGGTTCCCCCTTGCGCCCCACCCCCACCTCGTACCTCGTCAGGTCGTTCGTCTCCACCGCCGTTGGCTTCTCCACTGCCTGACACTTTTCCATCGCCCTACAAGACTCCACCGCCTTCAATGACTCCTCTACCTGAGACTTCCAGTCGATCGGGAGGAACGATTTCCGGTCGATCGCCTCCACCGCCTTATACTTATGGCGACGACGACGACGCTGCCGGTGGGGTTGGTGGAAGACGGAAATGTAAGAAAGGCAAGCCGTGCCCCGCCGGGGATGACGACGACACCTATTCCTATGACGACGACGACGCAGCCAATGGCGGTGGACGGAGAACACGGCTTCCACCTTCTGCGAGTCCGAGACCTGCACCGGGAGCTAGCGGCGGAACGCGGCCTGTTGCTGGCGGCGGAACGCGGCCTGAAGCTGGCGGTGGAGAAGGCAGTGACGACGAGAACGGAGCAAGGAGACGACCAGCACCAGGATCGCCTGGATCAGAGGGATCTCCGAATGCAGGTTCACGCGCTCCAAGCGCTCCACGCGGGGCTGGCTACGGTTTCCACGGATTCACTCGCCGTACCATTCGCCGCGGCACCGTGCTCGAGCTGGCCGCCGCCGATGTAGAGTATGGTCGCACGTCGCGCTCCTCTCGATGGATGGGTGTTGCCAACGCCGAGCAGCTTTCCGCCGGGCTCATCCACGCTGGGTTCGCCACCTTCATCCAGCCGATCTACTGCTTCGCGTGGGAGGCGCATGCCGACGGCAACGAGATCGCCAAGTACCTCGCGATGCTTCCCGAGCAGTACATTGTCCCCGGCTCGAGCGCATCATCGACATTCAACCCACGCGTCTTCAAAGCCAGCTTCGACGAAGCAGTCGACACTCGGGCGCATGCGCTCATCGCATTTGGCCAGGTCGACAACATCACGTCGTTTAACGAGGATGGATGGTTCAAAAACCCCGGATACGAAGGCGGATGGGTGCACTCAGTGCGCGCTGCTACGAGCCGACCCATCGTGGTCCTGGGCCTCATGCGCGACGTGCTCGCGCATCGCGTCCAGCTCTTCTACAGCGACGACGCGCGGCGCCAGATGGCTGAACGGTCGTCGTCGACGTTTGTGAAGGCGATGATGCATTCGTGGATGCAGAGCGACGAGTACCCACGCGATGCTCAGCTCGAGTACATGTACGGCTTGAACGCCACTCTTCGCGACCTCCCCATCGACGATGTCTGGAAAGCTCGCAACGCATCCGCTGTCGCCTCCGGTGTAGATGCGGGCAGCGCATCTGTTGCCTCCGTGTATCTGGGTCCCGTCGGAGACGCGCAGAACTTACGCCGGAGCTTGTGCGTGTTTGCGCACTCGACCTCCCTGCCGATTCCATGGCTGCGGTCGGAGACCGCCACGGAAAGCTCAAGTAACGTGGTGTCGTCAAAGCTCCTCGCGAATGTCGACGAGGACGTTGTCGCCGCCATGCTCACCAGGGAGCCGAGAGAGTTCTACTACGTCGCTCGCGCTCTGGATACGTTTGAAGCCTTCGCCGAGGAGTACGGGTGCTTGGAGGAGCCAACCGAGGCGGCCCTGCTAACACCAAAGTATGGCGCTGGGCCGCTCACGTACAGGAGCAACACCATCCACAAAGACTCAATCGCCACCGTGTCCAGCACTCCGAAGGTTGCGGAAAAGCCCGCGCCAACAGCGCGAATCCTTCCTAGGAAACCGTTCACGGGCAAGTCGCCGTCAGAGTATCCAATCTACTACTTCCACCACGTGCCGAAGACGGGCGGGACTACGCTCAGCGACTATCTCCTGCAGCTCCCTCGACAATACAAGGTGCCCGGGTCGGAGCGCTCGGGTGCATTCAATGTATCTCTCTTCAGGAGGGCAGAAGATGAGGTGGCCACGCGACGAAACGTTCTGATTGCATACAGCCACATGCAGGTGCGCGCCTTTATGGACATCGTTCGTAGATCCAAGTTAGCAGACAGGAAGATCGAAGTCATCTTCATGATGCGTGACATCCTCCCTCATCGCGTCTCGTTCTTCCACGAAATGATCGGACCAGAGGCGCACGGCCACGACCAAGCCGACCTCGATGCCGGAAAGACTGTCGCCCGCCCATATGTGAATTTCGCCACGTGGGCTGCGAAGGACAACGACCCTGAGATGGCGCTCGAAGCTTGGCGGACAAACCATTCACGCGAGATGGACTTTGCGCCTATCGCAACAGCTGAGTGCATGAAGGACCAAAACTGCCGTGACCCGAAGATGGATAGCTTCCAGCTCAGGCCCCTCTACAAGTTGAACTTTGCCTGGTCGAATGAGCCCATCCAGGATGTGTATACGCAGCTTCATGCTGAGCACCCTCTCGAATCTTGCGGACACTTTGAAGCTACTGACATGCAAGAGAACGAGGTGCTCTTCCGTCACTGTCCGAATGCCACCGCAGACGTGGGCCTCGCTCTCATCGGGCACCTTAGCTTGATGCGCGAGACGCTCTGCCTGATCGACCGCATGCTCGGCGTGCCCGTACCGTGGAATGGCGTCGCCCACGAGGGAATGAACTGGCGCTTCAAGAAGCTCCGGCCGATGGATGCCGAGAGCAGCTTCGACAGCTCGTCGGCCAACGAGCTCCTCTCGCGCGAATCTCGTGAGCTCATCTTCAACTCGATGACCAAATCCAAGCTCATGGAGCAGGCGGCCCTCTACCATTGCAGCCCGCCTCCGCCACCACATGTTGCACATAAGCTATCGACGATCCTACCGCCATGGGATGGGGCCGCGGTGTGGGAATATCGCACGGAACATGATCTGAAGCGGGTGGCGGCGCTGGCGGTGGAACCCACGTGCGGCGAGCACAGCTTTGTCACCAGCGCAGAAGCCAAAGCAGAGGTCGCTCTCCTCTCGACGTGCGATCCAGAGTCGTGCCTTGTTATGTCGACTGGCTGCGGCTCACGTCCCGAGTGCCAGGGCTGCGGCTCGCTGTGCCTAGGAAACCACAACGGATCTGAAGACGCCGATATTTGGTCCTTGGATGGATTGGAGACAGGGCTCTCAGTGTATGGCACGGACCCTATTGGCACCGTGAAGACCGAGAACCGCTCGATGTGGCGCAACGTCAACCTCGTCGTCAGGTGGTCGGAGTTTGAGCCGAAGCCAGACGAGTACAACTGGGCCGCATTCGACTCGCTGCTGCTCGACGTTACAAAGAGGAGCAAGCCGTTCGCAGTGGGGATCACCTTCCTCTCGGGTCCAAACTACTACCCTCAATGGCTCTTTGAGTCGCCGTTCAATGTGACCAAGTACGCCGAGTCGTGCGCACGACGGCGCCATTCGGTATACGCGGCAGACGCCGCCACGTGCAGTGAAACCGCGTTCGCGGTGCCCAATTTCCACGATGTTACCTACTTGGCTCGCTACAAGCGCGCGCACATGGCGCTCGCGGCGAAACTCAATGATATGCGCGTCATCAACAGCCAGCTCAGGCTTCTGTACTTGCAAGCGTCCATCGGCAGCGGCGTTCAGAACGCGCCAGTCTACTTCCACCCAATTCGAACCGAGGCGGACTATGTCTGGACGGATCCTCAGGGCCAATCGACGCCCACGGATGCAAGATGGAATCGCTGCGGCCGCTGCGAATTCGATGCGTTCGCTCCGCCTCGCAATGTGTCCTTGGATCATTTTATGTGCCCCAGCGGAGCTACCGTCAGGGGTCTAGTCGTTTCGAGGCGCCCGGCGTTTGAGACGTATGCTCAGAGCGTGACAGCTTGCCTTTTCAACGACGTCTACGCGTCGCATCGCGAAGACGCCGGAATGCGGCTGATGGTGACGAGCGACGATCCGAAGACATGGGTGAACCTCGCAAACGGAATGAATAGTGCAAGTCAGACTGCCAAGCGGATGCAAGAAGTGCAGCTGTTTACCAATGAGTGGCTCGATGCGAATGCCCCCGGCTCTTGGCTCATGCGCAACAAAGAGGGCGAAGGTGCCGGGCTGTCAGGCGAGCGCACGCGCGTCGCCCACTCCATCCTCAACACTTTCAGGGTGACGGAAGATGGACCCGTGCGCTCCCGAGCCGACCTGGACAAGTTCTGGTGCTGGACAGGCGAGGAGGGCAGCCGCGGACAGCTGGGCGCAGAGCCAGTCGCGCCAAGCTGCCTCATGCAGAACCAGCACCTGTATGCTGTAGCCATGTGGGCGCTCACGACCCGCATCGACTACTGGAACATTCCGCTCACAGCTGCAAAGCAGCAGCTGACGGGAACAAGCTTTGATGGCGTGTGGAGGTTTCTGAATCGCTACAGCGGTGTCCGCTGGAGCTGGCAGTCTCCGGGGGCCTGGATCGGCTTCAGGGACGGCCTCGACACGCTCGACGTGGAGCGCTTCCCTGAGGCGGAGTTCGGCGAGTTACCCCAAAACTGGCAAACGATGTCCTTGCGTACATCGCAGTCGCCTGATAGTCAAGCGTTGCTTGCGAATCGTCAACGTTCCATCTGTGACTCCTTCGCAAAGAATGGCTGCCGCATCGAGATGGACGTGTCCACCGACTCTGGCAAGACAGCGCTAGCGTACGGTAACGGCACCAACGACGTCAACGTGGACGTTTGGCGGAGCGACTACGGCATGTTCATGCAACGCCGCGACAACAGCTCCGGAAGCGTGGGCTACTGGTGGCAGGGGCCCAAGGACCAAATGTATGGCCGCTACTCGCGGGGCTTTGCGCACCCGCAATCGACCATTGAGATGGTGCTGGACCAGGGGCTGTGGGGTGGACTGCCGCTGACCGCATCACGAGCTCACCTGACTCTGCGCCTCGTGTTCCTCGACAACTCCGTTGGCCAGTTTTTCGTGGGCTACGACGCCTTGGACGGCCCCCGGGGATGGGTGGTCGACACCAAAGGCACGTCGCGCTGGCGGGAGGTCACCTTTGCTATCAACGACGGACAGTTTGCCCGCGGCGACGGTAGCGGGCCCAACGGTGCCGACGTGTGGCTGCGCGACATGAGCCAATGTGACAGTTGGACAGACGCCGACTGCGCTCAGAAGCCGACGCTCTTTGACAGCCTCGAAGTGGTGGAGGTGGCGAGCGACGAGTCATTAGTTGACCCCGTGCATCTCGCTGTTGAAGATCTTCACATGCTCCCCGCGACCCGCGCACCTCTGATGCTCGCCGCCAGTGCGCCGTGCCACTGGGGGCACGACAGCACGGATGTGCCGTGCGCTGAGTGGGCCAACCAGGGCGAGTGCCAGAAACAGATCGAGTTCATGAACGCCAAGTGTGCTGCGTCATGTGGCTGCCCCCCGCCCAAACTTGCTCGGGCTCGCGGCTCGAGACTGACGAATTTCGAGATGGGCCTAGAGCCCTCGCCTTCTCCCTCCCCCGAGCCCTCCCCCGAGCCCTTCCCGGGGGAGCCCATCGAGGAGTGGTTCGCGGCAGGCCTGTTGACGCATGGGATGAGGCCGAGCGGGCGGAAGACGACATGGCTGTGGAAGCGATCACATGCGCTCATGCCAGAGGGCAGCGACTCACTCGTCGCCGCCGGCGAGCTCGAGGGCCACGCTGGCGGAATCGCGAACACTTTGTTGTAACTCGCTCGCTCGTTGCGTGTGCCAGTGCATGTCAAGTGCGGGTTGTTTGTGTGCCGTTTCACTGAGATGGAGGTCGGAGAATGTGCACAGTCGTTTACCGTAGTTGTCAGTGACTGTGTGCGTGTGAGGTTAAAACAGGAACACACAGTATACAGCGGCGCTCATGCAAGAACAGGAACATGCAAGTATGCTGGATATGAACGCACTGAACGCGGCGCACAAGGCGCAAGCGCCGCGCAATCTGTGAACGGGAAATCCTCGATAAATGGTCGTCAGTGTCGGCTCCGGCTGGCCCACGCTCGATGAGCGACAAGCGTCCAAAGCTCGGCCACTTGGGTCCGCATAGCGACCTTGAATCGTCTTCAATCCAACAGGCGAACGAGGTGCAGTCTTCGCTGAACGCTATCACCGAGGAGGCAGCCGCAGAGGTGCTCAGGGTGCACGCGGCTGCGAATGCGCGGCGCGCACCGCTTTTTGCCGAACGGGCGAGGGCGCTCACGGCGATCCGGGGTTTCTGGCGGCGTGCGATCCTCGGTCACGGGACTCTCGAGAGATTCGCGACTAAACGCGACCGTGAGATCCTCACACACCTTGAGGACGTTCGAGTCGAAGAGGCGGCCGACGTGCACTCTGGGTACACCCTCATCCTCACGTTTAACGAGAGCAACCCGTTCTTTAGCAACCGCGTACTCGAGAAGCGCATCACCTGGACGGACGGCTTGCTGCGCCTCGAGGCGAGCGAGATTGCGTGGCGACGGCCCGAATACGATCCAGAAGTGGCGCTCACGAGGCATGACAGAGCGACGGAGGCGGCGGCACAGGCGGCCGCGGCGGCACCGGGCGCCGATGCGGTCAGCGACCACGGCACGGGCAAGCGCTCGCGCGGTCAGGACGAGGCGTGCGCAGAGGACGACGCGCCGATGAACTCGGTACCCACACTGCTGATGACGATGCTGTGCACCGAGCTCGGCGAGCATGCGCCACTCGAGGTGGGCGAGGAGGACGACGAGGACATTGCGGAGCGCGCCCAGTTGGCGCGCGAGGCGCAGATGATATGCGACGCCATCAAGGACGACGTATGGCTCGACCCGATCTCGCTATACGAGGCGGCGAGGATCGCGGGTGAGGAGTAAGCTGAGCGCCGGCCGGCGGCCGCGCGCGCAGTCTCGATGCAGCCTGCCGTACAGTAGAGCGTGTAACTAATGAGAGTGGCATGCCTTGAACAGGAAGCAGGGCATGTCGCATGGATCTTCGCGTCCGCGAAGCCGAGGCAGCCGCCGCGAGGTTGCCCAAAACCGTGCGAAAACTTCCAACTTCTCCAAGACGCAAGACGGAAGAAACCAACAACTTGGCACATCATGGAGTGCGTCGCCAAGGTAGTGCCTTGGATCACCGACGCGGCGATGGCCGAGGAGCGAGAGGCCGTTTCCGCCGCCAACTCTGCGGAAGAGAGGCAGTCAGCAGCGTCCGTGGATGAGTGTGCTGCCTCGAGCAAGCAGCTCCGTGCCGGCGAAAGCTCAGATGCAACACTCCCGTGGTGCTCACCCTCAGAAACATCACCGGTCGTACTGTCCTCAGAAGAGCGACGCGTCCGTTTTCATCACGTCCAAGGTCTGCGCGTAGACCAGAAGTGGCAGGAGCGGCCCGTGGGAGTGCCATGCTACGATGCATGGCAAGCTGGGCCGTCTTGGCTCGGCTACTTTGAGAATTACCGCGCGGCGGTGAATTTTGGGAAAGGGATGCAAAACTCCAACTTGGTGCAGGTCATCTTGCGCGACCACGGGTACGACAAGGTCGATGTCTTCGAGCACCTTGCGTGGTCCATATTCTGGTGCTCCGGGCTGCCGTTGCCTGAGTACCTGAGCGGGCTGCGCCCGTGGCAGCGCATCAACAAGTTCCCGCAGACGACGGCGCTCACTTCGAAGCTGGCGCTGTGGACGCACTTTGAGGCCATGCAGAAGCTGCATGGCGGGGCTTCGTACGACTTCATGCCTGAGTGCTTCGTGCTCCCAGGCTCGCTCGAGGCATACGAATCACACCTTGCACGCCGGCTCAGTGAGCCCGATGGTGCGAATGACCTATGGATCCTCAAACCAGACGATGTGGACCTGTCCAAGGGCGTGTCCTTGGCATCCAAGGGCGCGTCGTGCGGCATCGGCATCTTCCTGCACCGCGCGACGCGCTCCTCGAGGTGGGGGGGCTGGGGGGGCGGCGGTGGCGGCGGCCTACTGAGCGACGCTGTAAGGCGCCATCGCGGCGTCGCATGCCGGTACATCGACCCGCCGATGCTCATGGGCGGGTACAAGTCGGACGTGCGCCTGTACGTGCTCGTGACCTCGTTCCACCCGCTCGTCTGCTACCTATACAACGAGGGCCTCGGCCGTTTTGCGACCGAACCGTACACGACCCGCGACATTGAGACACGCACTGCCCATTTGACGAATTACTCGATCAATAAGCATTCGAGTACCTTCGTCGCGCCGCAGGCGACGCTCGCGAGCGCGGCCGACGCCGACGCGACTGGTTCCAAGTGGACGCTCTCGGCGTACAAGAAACGCATGGTGGAGCAGCTCGGTGAGGCAGTGGCCGCACGCGCGTGGGCGAGTGTGGATGATCTGATCATTAAGGCGCTGCTCGCCGTCGAGCCGACGGTGACGCGCGCGACGGAGGCGCAGCTGCCCGCCGAGGCGCACGGCGCGCCCAACCAGCACTGCTTCCAGGTCTTCGGCTTCGACGTGCTCTTCGACGCCGCCGCTAAGCCGTGGCTGCTCGAGGCAAACCTTGACCCCTCGCTGGACGCCGACACGCCCTTGGACCTGAAGGTCAAAGCCGCAATGCTCGCCGATCTTCTGCATGTGGTCGGGCCGAGCGCACCCACTGGCCAGGCTGTGATGCGCGCCGCTGCGGGCAGTCCACAGTCCACGGGCCGTCCCCAGAGCCGACGCGTCGCGCCCAACTCGGCGCCCAACGCCTCAGACCGCGGCCGCATCGCTGCCCTCTCCTCCAGAGTCACGAGCGACCTCGACAGAGTACGCGGCCTCGCTGCGCACTGCGCGGACGACAACACCGAACACGATCAGGTGAACGACAAGCACGCTGAGCGTGCAAGCGATGGTAGCGCCGATGGCAGCGGTGGAGCCGGCAGGGCTAACCGGACGGCCGACGGCACACCCTCCCCCGCCGTCCCCGCAGCCACCGCCGCCGCCGTCCCCGCCGTCACCGCAGCCACCGCCGCCGCCGCCGCCGCCGTCGCTGCCGCCGTGCTCGCCACAGCGCCCGACCCTCCCGCTCTCGCCGCGCTGAGCGACCTTGAGCTCTGGACATTGCATGTGGTTGATACGGAATATGCGCGTAGCAAGGCTGCTGGTGGCTGGCGCCGGCTGCTGCCGTGCGCGCGCAGCGCTCAGTACATGCCCTTCGTGGAGCCCGAGCGACGGCGGCGGAACAGCTTGCCGTTTGATGTGATGCCGATGCTGTGCAAGCGCGGCCACGCCATGGAGCGGCGCATGACGGCGCCCTCGTACTACAAGTCCAATGTCAGATGCGACGAGTGTTGGGTAAGGTGCGACGAGCACATCCTCCACTTCTTCCACTGCAGCACATGCCGGTATGACCTATGCCCCGACTGCGTGCCGCCGCGGCCTGTGCTGCCGCCGCCGACGCCGCCAAGTAGCGAGGGCGCCCTTGGCGGCATGAGCCGTGCCGCCCTTGGCCGGCATATTCTCACGGCGAAGGATCGGGCTCACACTGAAGGGTCGTCGATCAGCAACAGCCGCAGCGGTTTCAGGGAGCGCTCCAAACAGCACTCGCGCCTCGCCGTGGACAAGGAGAAGCGCCCTGTGAGTTCCCCCACAGAGCAGGATCCTCGAACCCGCGAGAACGCTCGATGATGAGGATTTGTGTGAACTTCAGCCCTTGGAGGCCTAGTGCGCCCTTCCGGCATAGTACTAATACTACCTTATAAGGTAGAATGTAGCCGTCAAGGTAAGAAATTAGCTTTCGACTTCCTTAAAAGCGCGCTCTCGTGGGCGGTATGCGCGTTCTTCGTGGACCGCGATCGCGATGGTTGCGATCGGCGCCGCTCCGGAGGCGCTCGTCCGAGCCGCCGACGATACTTTCACCAACCTCACAGTGGGCACACCGCTTTGGCAGCCGACAGCATGTCACCGGCTCGAGCGCATCTTCTGGGTCCACTCCCCAAAGGCAGCCTCCTCCTTCAGCATCACGGTGTGTGCAACGAGCTCGCCCTCCTGCGTTTGTTGCACCAGGCTATCAGAACGTGACACTTACTT
>Ga0210247_102523_pt1 | contig 10709 bp, 10 predicted proteins | sample ChrtobMetP3_16mM_FD_155449 | JGI IMG/M metagenome (GOLD analysis project Ga0210247, IMG submission 155449) | Chrysochromulina tobin associated microbial communities from unialgal haptophyte culture, Seattle, Washington, United States - P3_16mM | ecosystem: Host-associated > Algae > Haptophytes >...
CCGCCGCCCCAGTCGGGGCACCGACGGCAGTCGATATCCTCGCTTCGTTCCCTCCAGTTCGCGGCCTGGTCTTTGGCAGCACCGCTTGCGGGGGGTCCAGGGAGGTCGGCATCCTCCTTGCCCAGGCGGCGTCGTCGTCAGCCCAGCGTCAGTGGCGCTCGCTCGGCGCCCGTTCCATGCTCGACGCGCGGTCCTTCATGATCTCGACGCTGCGTTCCCAGGTCGGCTTCGCCGCGGCCGTTGCGCATGCCCGCCTCCGCCTCTCGCGCCTCGAGCTTATCGGGGGTTCCGGCCGCACCGCCGGCCGTTACGCGTCTGCCGCACGCGCCTTCATTTCGCCGACCGCCTTTGAGCAGGCGCGGGGAGGCGCTCTGGGAGCGGGCGGAGGCAGGGTCGGGTTTGCTGGGGGCGGCCTCTTCTGAGTCGGCCGCGGGGAGCGGTCGGCTTCGGGCTTGCGGCTGTTGAGTCGGCCGCGGCTTCGGTCGTCGCGCTGACGTGCGGGGTGTTTGTTGTTGTTGGTGGGTTTGGCTGGTTGTGAGATTGGTCTGTGTGCCTTTGTGCGTCCGCGTGTCCCGTGTGTCCCGTGTGTGTCCCGGCTCCCCCCGGTGTCTTTTTACCGGTACACGAGTCCAAACTTCTGGCACGCGCCTCATCCGCGCTCATCGATGTGAACGTGGCTCGCCCGCCGCCGCCCGCGGGCACGCCACCTCCAGCGGAGCGCTCCATTCAGCTCGCGGCCACGCCAGAGTGTCGTGTGGCCGTCGACAGGAGCAGCTCCGCACAGCACATGCACGCTCGCCCGCCACGACCACCACCGAAAGACCTGCCCGCATACTTATCCCCGTCAGGGGTGGGGCTTAGGAGCCCATGATCTGGCCGGGCGCGTTCGAGAAGAGCTGAGTGGCGGGCGAGCATGGCGGTCGCACACTGCCGCCGGGCTCGAGCACCGTCCCGCGGATTTCACGACCGCCACAAGGCGCACGCACTTTGCCCGGCGCTCACTGCTATGCTGCCGGCCGGCGCCCACTGCTCTGCTGCATGCGGGCGGCGATGCGCGTGCTCACTTGCCCGTTATGCGCGTGCACGTCCCACAGGCAACCATCGAACGCCAAGCCCTCTTGGGTCTCGGCGACGACGACGGGGGACCCTCAGCAGGAGGCACGTATAAGGACAAGCCTGCCGCTCGCGCGTTTGCCGCCCGATCGCCGAGTCCGTCGCCGTTGCTCCTTTGTCTCGGAACCAGCGGGGGTCTGCTCGTGTTGATCCTCGTCGCTCGCGCGATGGAAGCCGCGTTTGAAGGCGCCTCCCATCGGCGCGCCGCCTTTGCCATGAGCCTCGGGGCCGGCATGGCGACTGGCCTCGGGGCCGCTCTCGTGCTCTTCACACGCTCCTTGGACCGCCGACTGCTCGCGGGCACGATGAGCTTCTCGGCCGGCGTGATGCTCTACGTCTCGCTCGTGGAGGTCGTGGGCGTCTCCAATGAGCACTTTGCCAAGAGCCACGCGCCTGCCCTGGCTTATGCGTACGCCACTGCCTCCTTTTTCATTGGCGCGGCCGTAATGGCCTTGGTTGACCGTCTGGTGCACGTGGTGTTTGACATGGTCGCTGGGAATGGGCACCAGCACTCCGACGCGGCCACAGCCCATGGGAGCGACGGAGGCGGCGTGGAGCTCGCGCGCGCGCGCGCGACGGACGAGCACAGCCGCTGCTTGCCCAGGCCGGGCTCTGACGGCGCGCATGGGTATGATCACGATGCGGCGCTCCAGCATGAGCTCGACCTTGAAGCGTTTGAGGATGAGAGCGGCGCCTCGATTCGCGCGCTCGCGAGCGTGGAGGAGAAGTCGCGGCTGCTCATGATCGCCGCGGTCATCTCCGCCGCCATCGTGCTGCACAACATCCCAGAGGGCATGGCCACGTACGTCGCTACTTACCCGCCTTGCATGCAAGTGCTCACCACGGCGCCATCTCCCCACAGGTACGTCGCTTCTTACCACTCAGTACGCGCGGGCGCACCGCTAGCCATCGCCATCGCCATCCATAATATCCCCGAAGGGTTGGCGATCGCGATGCCCGTCTTCTACGCCACACAGTCGCGCTGGAAGGCCGTCGGCCTCGGAGCGCTCTCAGGCATGTCCGAGCCGTTTGGGGCCGTGCTGCCCTCCCAGCATGCAAGTGCTCACCACGGCGCCCTCTCCCCACAGGCATGTCCGAGCCGTTTGGGGCCGTGCTCGCCTCGTTCGTCGCCAACGAGAAGTCGTCGACCGACGCCTTCGGCTTCATGTTTGGCCTCACGGGCGGCATGATGTCGTACGTGTGCCTCGCCGAGCTGCTGCCCGCCGCCTTTCTTGAGAAAGGCGTCAGCAAGGACCTCGTCACGGCCGCATTCTTCGGCGGGTGCTTGATGATGGCGAGCTCGCTCGTCATCGAGAAGTTCGCTACTGAAGGATCCGCCGAGTAGGCAGGAGTAGCGTGAGGCAAGTACAATTGTGCGGTGTTACATGCGCGCTGTCTCCGGACTCGGGGCGCTCCCCGGTACCTAAAAGTTCTCAACGCAGGCGCGTGAGCTCATACCGGCAGCATCGGCGAAAAAGGAATGCCGACGCGTTTGACGAAATATCTATTCATAACGAGGAGAAGGACTCGAGAAACGCGATAGAGAAACGAGACCGCGAGGGGCTCGACGGCAGGATTTGGGGGCCCACTGGACGAGTGTGTGGAGTGTGCGCGCGAGTGCGTGTGGTGGAGTTTGCTGCGAGCGTGCACGGGCCGCCACACGTCCTGTTTCGGCAGAACGTCAATTCAAAGCCAAATGTTATCATTCGACACGCAAGACACCGAACCGGCAAAGTAAGGATAGTGTTTCCACTATAAAACCGCATTCAATAGTACATGTAACCAAGACGAAGTGTAAATTCGGCGCCGCCGAGCGAGCTTGGAGCGCAAAAGGACGGCTCCTATCCGGATACTTTCTTTGCCGCCTGGAGAGTCGTTTATGCAGTCTCAAATGGAGCTCGTGCTGATCATCGCCGCCTTGGCGAGCACGTTCGCGGAGCCGTGCGGCGACATCACGTGCACGTCTGACGAAACGTGCTGCAAAGACTACCCCGGTGCTATCGAGGACACCGAATGTTGCATCACAATGGTCGAGGACTGTGTCGCTGTGCGGCCTCCATTCATGACGTCGACGTGCTGCCCGCGGTGGACCGTCGGCTGCACCGTAGGTTCGGTCGGCTGCTGTGATCCGGCGAAGCCATGGCAGACAACCACGGCCGCCACGAGCCGCACCAACACACGCCGCTCACGCGCCACACGCCACAAGTCTGCCGTGCAGGCAAGGGAAGATGTGCCAGAGGAATTCGACAGCCGCCACCGCAAGAGACCGTCCTCGGGAGTTAATTTCACTGGCTATGCCCTCTTTCCAATCGATAGCATGGTCACGACGCGGATGGACGCCTTCACCTTCGACGCACTCACCGGCGAAGTGGTGGCCAAGAACCCGGTGACGGGACCATTTGCCCAGTATTACACGGGCTACTACAGCGAGTCGACGCGCGTGTTCGCCTTCGACGCGCACAATCGGAGCTTCTATCTCGCCGAGCAGTACGATGCCTCCGCTCGTTCTGGCGGCCCGCCCACGTCGTCGCCGCTCGTCGTCTTCACCATCGACGCGGCCACAGGCGCCTCGTCGGTGGCTCACGTGAGCGGGTGCGAGGGCGGATACCCCGTCGGACAGGCCTGGGACGACGAGCTACAGCGGCTCGTGGTCGGCGTGCAGAACCGCACGAGCGCCTCGTTCTGCGCCATCCGACCGAGCTCTGGCGAGGGAACGCCGTTCGGTACGATCGACCGTGGAGCCTCTCGCTGTGCATGCAAGTGCTCACCACGGCGCCCTCCTCTTCTCCACAGGTACGATCGACCGTGGAGCCTCTGAAGCGTCAGACGCCTACTACAGCGCTTACATCTCTCATGTAGGTGCTGGCGTCGCCGTGCGGGTGGGCCATCGCCTCGTCACAAGCGGCGCGCAGCCCGGTAAGGCGACGACCGTGCTCGATCCAAGTGGCGGCGGCCGCGCGCTCAACACCTCGTTCGATCCAGTCGACTGGGGAGCTCACGGGCTGCCGGCCACCCTGCAGCCCTACCCAAACAGCGGGTACATGTACATCAGTCTCGCGCCGCGGCTGGGCGTACTGGCGGAGGAGGGGTACGACATCCTGGGCTGGGGTGCGCCCGGGATGCCGCCGACCGTGCTCGCCAATTTGAGCAATGCGCACCCGCCCGACATCCCCATCTCAAATGCGCCACTGGGGTACGTGCAGGATGCGGTCGCCACTGCCTGGGACGGGACTCAGATGCGCACCTTCTACGGAGCGATGACCGTCGCCCGAAACGGGGAAGAAGGCCTCGAAGACAAGTGGCAGGTGAGCACCTACGACCTGCTTCATGGTGGCCGGGATCAGACCGTGGCACTGGTCCCGCAGCCCAGCCCGCTCGGCGCGGAGACCAGCAGCCTGTCGGGGTTTGGGCTCGTGCTCCATGCTTGATTTCGCGCAGCGTGTAAAATTGTTAGCTTTGTATAGGCTCACGGGTGTGTGGGCAGGGATGGGTGCTTGGGGGCTGGGATGTGTGCCTGGTGAGAGCAGGGGATGGGGATGGAGTCTCCGAGATGGTGTCTCACAATCTCGGAGATTCATGGAGATTGCGTCGGGGATTTGTTGCGAAAACGACTTTCTTCCGCAGAGAAAAGGGCCATGGCTATGGCGATGCTTTCGCTGACATCGGCGATCGCGTTACTCAACGGTGTTCAGCAATCTCGCCTTATCAGGCAACCACGACTCGACTCTGTCATGGAGGCCCAGCGCACAGCTGTCGTGCGTGTGCCCGGCTTCTTGGATGAGGAAGCGATACATCGTGTGGATGCTGCTGCTGCGCTGGTTGCAGCCAGCGCGGGCGAGCAGGACATCCATCGCAGGCAAGGCGCACCTGCAGGTTCGTGGTCCACCGTATTCATCAACGCTCGACTGTCAACGCTTCTGCCGACTCTGCATGATGCACTCTTTGCAGCAGCACGGCAGGCCGATACGCAGACGTGGAAACTCCTGGACGAGGAGCGAAGCGACCTTGCCTTCCGATGCGTCGAATACCACGCCGTCACGCCCGGAGGCGGCATCCCTATGGCAAAACATCACGACTGGGGATCTTTGCTCACATTAGATGTGATGCTGTCCGATCCCGGCACCGACTTTGAAGGTGGGGCCTTCCAGACGCTTGAAGATGGCACGCAGCAAACTCATCGTTTCGAACGTGGCGATTTGCTCATCTTTCACTCGCACAAGTACCACAGCGTCCAGCCAGTGACAGCAGGCCGCCGCCGTGTCCTAGTTTCCGAGATCTGGGAGGGGCTACCTCGACGCTGCGCCCGCCGATGCGACACGCCATGGGGGCCGTGTGTGTGCAACTTCGCACCGCCGCCGGCGAACTACGCGCTTCCTGCAAAGACCACCAAGATTAAGCCTTGCCTGAGGCTGATGGCGCTAAGCGATGCGGCACTGCAGGACATGTGTGTCAAGCTCGAGCAGGAAGGGAGTGACGAGCAGCGATGCACGGTGGGGTCGCACCGTATGTGGAAGCGCTGCCAGGCGCTTATCAGCGGTACTGGCGTGGGCATCAGAAAGCAGGAGTACTAAGAAACTAATCTGCTCCGCGTGCAATAAAAAAAGCCTTCTTTTCCAGAAAGATGAAGCTCCAGGATTCACAATCTGAACGCGCCCCGGTGAAAGCTCTGAGGTTTCCACGGGAGGCCCGAATGCACTTCCACATACACGGACGTATGACAAGCCCCGAGCTCACGACGAGCAACGAGGAGAACAAGCAGGTTTCCATGCCCGGGTCCCGCCGTGCAACAGTGTGCCGTTCCATGTTCCCATGTCGCATGACGCCTTACTCCCACGCCGACCTCCCCTTCAAATTCCCCCACCGCAACTCAGGGGGTTCTGCCAATGTGTAGGTTGCTTGGTAAGTTACAAAGTTCTCTCTTCCACATACACGACGGTGCGACCCGACGCCGACGTGCCTGGAGGTGATACGCGTCTCCCCACCGTCCTCTACATCCTCAAGCTCAAGGACTAGTACACTAGGTCTAGGAGACGCGAGCGTGTTCTATGAGTACATGTATGTCAGTACAGTGTATGAGAGCCCCCCTACATAAACCAATGACTGCCAAGGACCCGGGGCGGGGGAGAGACTCGAACCAGCTTGTTTTCACTGTCTGGCTCCACCGTTGTCCATTCTTTGCCCACTCTCGTCATGGGATTTCCAAGCGTGGCGGCTCTGAAAGTTTTGAGCTTGTACACTTTGGGTGAGCAAGACAGCGGGGACACAGGCGTTTCGAGTTTCGTCCAAATCCCAAGGGTAGTCGACGGGGGTGTAACGGCGACGGGGGTGCTCTCGCGTCAGCGGGGCAACTTGATTACCATCGGTAATACGCAGTAATAGCGAAATAATGCACCATAATGCAGGGTGCCAATCGACAGATCTCGGAACGTAGACCCCCGAACCGCGGAAATTTGGCTTGCATCGATTAACCTTAACCCACATGCCACAAACAGCATTTCCAACTTTGTTCACGAAACATCCCGCGCACACCTTCGCTTCCGGTGCGACCCAGCACCTTGGCTGGCGCAAGGGGGCTGGCGCCCCTCTTTCCGTCTCAATGGTGAGGACATACGTCCGCAAGGGTGGCCATGGCGGTGACCGCAGCAAGGCTGGCCTGCCTGCCTGCTACTGGGAGGAGAAGGGTGGTCGCGCCGCAGCAGCCGCCGCAAAGGCTGCAGCAAAAGCGAAAGAATTGCTAGAGGAAGAGGCAGCAAAGGCGGCGGCCACCAACCTCTGGAAGCAGTGGGCCAAGCACAGTGATGAGCAGCAGTCGACCAGCAAAATTACATGTAGCTGCAAACAGAGAAACAGTGTAATGCCCGCCTTGTGAGCCTCGACTGACTCCACACGCAGATGACGACTCAGCTTGTGCTCTTTGCTGACTCTTGTGTGCTCCGCAGGGCGGTGTGAGGCTACAATCCAGCTTTCGGTCAAGGATATCTTGACTTCAGGCTCAAGCTCGTCATGGATCCCGGCTATGCAGTCGAGAGAGCGGGCGGATTCCGGATAAGTGAGCGAGACAGTTGCTTTTGTCATTGCGGCTAGAATGTGTCATCGTAGTAGTCGGTACATACATGTACGTCGCAGTCAATAGTGTGTGAGTGGCTTCAATTTCAGGGCCTAAATGTAGTGATTTATAGTCAATGTCGCCAACATTTTCGCGCCTGCAGCGAGCTGAAATAACCCGCGCGCTATGCGCGCGGGGCAACTTGATTACCCCCCCTCTATAGAGCACCCCCGTCACTTCCCAAGAGGCTGTCGACTACCCGGGCCAAATCCCTTTCGAAGTTGCCCAATTTTCAGTGTGCCCCCAGGGGCGGACTTTTCCAGGAAATTGCGGTTCAAACAAATCAGAAAGGCGGAGATTTCCTTCCACCTCTAAAAAGCCGATTAGGAAACTCCGAAACGCCGTCGGTGCTCGCGGAGACTGCCGAGTCGCTGCTCGAAATGCTGAACATGAAACTCGCGTTCGCGTTGGTCGCCTCGGTCGCGGGCCAACGACCCCCTCCTCCTCCCCCTTCCCCTTCGCCACCTCCACCTTACACCCAACCTACGTCCTTCTACCTCGACTTCAACGGCCAGAACTCGATCTACACGGGCGGCTGCCAGTCGACGTGGATCCGCTCCGACAACCGCAACTACATCGGCGCGCGCGACACGGGCGTGTGGTGGGATGGCTCGAGCTCCGTCGGCCACTTCGACGCGGTGCTCGTGCAGTTCACCGACATCATCGGGCTCGGACCGTACCAGCTGCGCCCGCACGAGCAGATCCGGCGCGCGACGCTGCGGTACTTCGTGGACACCACGTTCAGCGGCAGCGCGGCAGGCGCAAGCGCCTCGCTGCACGAGATCTCGATCCCGTGGGACGCGAGCGTGACGACGTTCAACACCTTCACGGGCGCGCAAGGCCTCAACGAGGCCGAGTACCGCGTGCCCATGATCGCGACCGCGCTCGCGACTGGGCCGGGCTGGTTCAACATCGACGTGACCGCAAGCGTCAACAGATGGATCAACGGCACGAGCAACAACGGGTGGATCTGGCTGCCGACGGGCGGCGGTGACGGTTCCAGTTTTCGCGCGTGCAACGCGCCGGCAGACCGTCGCGTCAACCTGGCCATCATCGCGATGGTCCAACCGCCAATGCCGCCCTCGCCGCCCACGACGCCGCCGCCGCCACCGCGGCCGCCCTCGCCGCCGCCCTCGCCACCTATGGCCCCGCTGTCGGTCATGACGATCGGCAACGCCGAGCACGCGCGGCTGCGCATGGTTGCTCGGACCACCAACTACGCCACCGCCACCGAGATCTTTTGGGACGGGAACTCAGCGTACGCCGGCTGCGCACAAAGAACCTTTTTCCCTGAGTGACCGGCCTCGGCGCCATGAGATGCTACCGCTGCTGCTGGCCTCATCCCCGTCGCCGTGCTGCTGCCCTCGTGCGCGCGCCTCTTACACGTGCTCTCCCCCGTTGCGGCCCCTGACCGCCTGTGGCCCGCAGGTCCGACGTCGATTTCGTGCTGATGAGATTCGACCTGAGCACGCTGTCCTCGGGCCTGACCGTCGAGCGCGCCTTGTTCAGCTACACGGTGACAAATGTAGGCGATCAGGCGGAGATGCACGAGTTCCGCCGCAACTGGGTGATGGGCACCGCGACCTACAACAGCATTCCGATGCCCTCGGCCGCTTGGCCGTTTCCGCAGGCGACGATCGACACGCTCTGGGGCCCGAGTGTCAACGACATGCATGGCAATGTGGCCCGACACACCCTCGACGTGACGCCGAGCATCAACCGGTGGCTCTCGGGCACTCCCAATAACGGCTGGATCTTCGTGCCATACTTCAGCAACGGCTGCGGCATACGCACCCGTGCTGATACGACAGTCGCCAACAGGCCATCGCTCGTGCTGTACTTGAACTACCCGCCCCCACCTCCCCCTTCGCCCTCTCCCCCTTCCCCTTCGCCACCTCCCCCTTCCCAACCTCCGTCCTTCAACCTCGACTTCAACGGCCAGAACTCGATCTACACGGGCGGCTGCCAGTCGACGTGGATCCGCTCCGACACCCGCAACTACATCGGCGCGCGCGACACGGGCGTGTGGTGGGATGGCTCGAGCTCCGTCGGCCACTTCGACGCGGTGCTCGTGCAGTTCGCCGACATCATCGGGCTCGGACCGTACCAGCTGCGCCCGCACGAGCAGATCCGGCGCGCGACGCTGCGGTACTTCGTGGACACCACGTTCAGCACCAACGCGCCAGGCGCAAGCGCCTCGCTGCACGAGATCTCGATCCCGTGGAACGCGAGCGTGACGACGTTCAACACCTTCACGGGCGCGCAAGGCCTCAACGAGGCCGAGTACCGCGTGCCCATGGTCGCGACCGCGTTCGCGACTGGGGCGGGCTGGTTCAACATCGACGTGACCGCAAGCGTCAACAGATGGATCAACGGCACGAGCAACAACGGGTGGATCTGGCTGCCGACGGGCGGCGGCGACGGCTCCCAGATTCGCGCGTGCAACGCGCCGGCAGACCGTCGTGTCAACCTAGCCATCATCGCGATGGTCCAACCGCCAATGCCGCCCTCGCCGCCCGCGACGCCGCCGCCGCCACCGCGGCCGCCCTCGCCGCCGCCCTCGCCACCTATGGCCCCGCTGTCGGTCATGACGATCGACAACGCCGAGCACGCGTGGCTGCGCATGTCGGTTGCTCCGACCATCAACTACGCCACCGCCACCGAGATCTTTTGGGACGGGAACTCACCGTACGCCGGCGGCGCACCAAGAACCTTCTTCCCTGAGTGACCGGCCTCGGCGCCATGAGATGCTGCCGCTGCTGCTGGCCTCATCCCCGTCGCCGTGCTGCTGCTCTCGTGCGCGCGCCTCTTACACGTGCTCTCCCCCGTTGCGGCCCCTGACCGCCTGCGCAGGACCGACTTCGATTTCGTGCTGATGAGATTCGACCTGAGCGCGCTGCCCTCGGGCCTGACCGTCGTGCGCGCCTTGTTCAGCTACACGGTGACAAATGAAGGCAATCAGGCGGAGATGCACGAGTTCCGCAAAACCTGGGCGATGGGCACCGCGACCTACAACAGCATTCCGATGCCCTCGGCCACTTGGCCTTTTCCGCAGGCGACGATCGACACGCTCTGGGGCCCGAGTGTCAACGACATGCATGGCAATGTGGCCCGACACACCCTCGACGTGACGCCGAGCATCAACCGGTGGCTCTCGGGCGCGCCCAATAACGGCTGGGTCTTCGTGCCGTACTTCAGCAACGGCTGCGGCATACGCACCCGTGCTGATACGACAGTCGCCAACAGGCCGTCGCTCGTGGTGTACTTGAACTACCCGCCCCCACCTCCGCCTCCAAGGCCACCGCCACCGCCACCTTCACCCCCATCTCCGTCGCCTCCGCCTCCCATGCCACCGCCGCCTTCCCCGCCATCGCCGTCGCCTCCGCCACCCATGCCACCACCACCTTCACCCCCATCTCCAAGGCCACCGCCGCCGTCGCCTCCGCCTCCAAGGCCACCGCCCCCGTCGCCTCCGCCTCCCATGCCACCG
>Ga0210247_102524_pt1 | contig 10707 bp, 7 predicted proteins | sample ChrtobMetP3_16mM_FD_155449 | JGI IMG/M metagenome (GOLD analysis project Ga0210247, IMG submission 155449) | Chrysochromulina tobin associated microbial communities from unialgal haptophyte culture, Seattle, Washington, United States - P3_16mM | ecosystem: Host-associated > Algae > Haptophytes >...
GGCCGCCATCGCAAACTCGACGGCGGTGTGGCGCACGCCACGGTGGTTGCACTGCGAGCATGAGCATGCGCACTCAGTTGCGGCAGGCGCAGAGGGGCTGAGTGCCGTGCTGAGCGCCGTGCTGAGCGCCGTGCTGAGCGCTTGCATGCACCTGCGAGCAGATCATGAGCCACTCGAGCAGCCACGGCATCAGGACCTCGTCGTAGAGGATCTCGTGCTTCACCTGATGAGGGAGGCGATCAGAGGTCATCCGAGGTCATCAGAGGTCATCAGAGAACATCAGGGACCATCAGAGATGCAATAAGAGGTGCAATAAGAGGTGCAATCAGAGGTGCAATCAGAGGTGCAATCAGAGGTGCAATCAGAGGTGCAATCAGAGGTGCAATCAGAGGTGCAATCAGAGGCCATCTCGTGCTTCACCTTCTCGAGCAGCGTCTCCATCAGCTTCCACAGCCCGCGCTTGAACGCCTTCGTCAGCTTCTTGTCGCTCAGCGGATACGGCTCGACGTACCAGCCGTTGTCCGACGCGGCGGTGATGAGCATCTCGCGCTTCTCTTCCGTGAGCAGTTCCTCGATCGGGTCGGCCCCCTCGGGCAGCTTCGGAAGGTCAGCGAGGCTCAGATAGACCATCTCGATCCCGCCCGCCCGCACCGCCACGTTGGCCCACGCGACGAGGCCCGAGGCGGCGTTGGACTTGTACACCTCGATCCAGCCGTCGACCGAGATGTTCAGGATCGTGCTCGCGTGCTCGCTCCCCTCGCTCGCGAGCTCGATGCACTCGTACAGCGAGCGCGGTTTCAGCGAGTCGTCCTCCGCCGCTGGCGCACGGCCGCTCGCTGCCGCTGCCGGCACGCGGGCACCCTCCACCTCCTCGTCGTCGGCGGTGGCGTCGCGCGTCGCGCGCATGCGCTTCGTTTTGGCCGGTGGCGGCTGAGTGGCCGTCGCCGCCGCTGTCGCAGCCTGTGTGCCACCGCCGGGATCATCGACCGTGTCACCGCCGGGATCATCGACCACAAATGGCAGCAGCGAGTGTGCCCTTGCAGCAGCAGCTTGAGTGCGTGCCATCTGGGGCTCGAGCGCTGCGGCGGCGGCGTCGGCGGCCAGCTGCCGCTTCGCCATCGGTGAGTGCGCCCGCGGCACACTCGTCGGAAGAGGAGCCGGCGCGCACGCCGCCGACCGTACGGGCGAGTTCACGTCGATGCTTGCCAGCACACGACAGGCTGGAGATAGGCGATCTGCGGGGGAGCGTGCCTCCTCATCCGAAGATGAGTCATCGAGCCGCTTCATGCACTGGGCTGCAGGCGGCGTGGCCGGCTGCGCGAGCGGCATCCTCGTCGGAGGAGGCGGTGCGTGCGCGTGGACCCCAGACAGAGGGGCCCTTCCATGTTCCTCTCCGACTGCAAAAGACGGTTTGCATGCTTCGCTGTCCAACTTTTGTCAAACTTGCCGTCTTCGTCAGACATGCAATCGTCGCCAACCACCCTGCCTGCCCATCGGCAGTGTTGCCAGATGCAGCAGACAGGGTGACGGACAGGACCGATCATCCATCTTCCAGGAGGCTGAGCTTCGCGACGTGCGTGGTCGTTATGTTCGTTGCGGACCCAGCTTTTTCGCGCGGGGGACATACGTACTGTAGAGTTGACTTTCTAATGTTTAGAGTGCTACCGCCGGCTTCCCCACCCCCGTTTGTCGTTTGTCGTTTCGGTGGTAAGGAGCTCATACTTTAGTCACTTTAGTTCTCTACATGTACAGGACATGTACATACACTGTCTCCTTACCACATGTGACGATGGTCCGGTCTAAGTCCGGTCCACCTGCCGTGCTCGGCCCGGGGCCGGGCGGAACTCCGAGCCGGGGCTGCAGTCGTTGCAATCGGCGTCGGAAGCCCAGTTGCACGTCTCGGCGCAGATGGGCGGTGGACGCGGGAAGCGCGGGCCGCAGTCGGCGCAGTCGGTGCCGTAGATGCAGTCTCGCGCCGTACTCGGCGCCGGGCCGCCGTCGTCGCAGAGGGAGTCGGGGCCCCGACCACCCGACGGGCGGGCGCTGACCGCGCCCGCCATGGCGCGTTGGCGCCCGCCCCTCGGCCGGTCCCCCCCGCTCAGTGACGCGCGGCACTCGCGGCGGTCCGACCCGAATCGACAGCCGGAGCTAGCGCCGCCGCGGCGATTCCACACCGAACTATGCATGCATGCGCGAGACCCGTCTCGCGCCTGCCACCCCCCGGGGGGGGAGACTCACGCCCCCCTACCAGGGCCCCCGCATCCGCGCTGAGACGAGCGCGACCGCCGCCGAGCGATGGCGGACGCGCCCCAAACCGAAAATGGCATGTGTGTGTGTGTTGAGCAGGGAAACTTGGATGGGGTGCAAATGACTTGACTTATCTTGTCATTGAAAATCAACTCCTCGCCAAAATCGCCCCTAGCCCGGCCTCACTTAGGTGGAGAACTCCTGCCCTTTTTCGCAGCAGCCGTCATGGGTGCCGAGGAGTCGAAGGCATCCTCGTCAGTCGAGTACGACGCGAACCATCCCACATCACCAGGTAGCGAAGGCCCCGTGCACTTGGCTTTAGCCCCGCAAGAGGGCAGGCCCCCGAAGGACAGTGTAGCTTGGATTCCGGCGCCTGTGGCGTTACCTGAGCCTGGTATAGCTGCTCCACCCGCCACCAAATCTGCTGCACCCGCCACCAAGAAGGTAGCTGGAAGTACCAAGCCACCACCCGCTGGAGTCTTTGGCGATGCGAAGGATTACAACCCAGTTTTGCCCAATACCATCTCCAAGGACGACAAATCTATGCAGCCTCTCTATGTGACAAAAGACATTAAGATAACAAAACGGCCAAAGATGGACTTCAGAATCGCAATATACGACTCAGGCTTGATAGCCAACGTTGGGCCCGACGGCCTGGCAAGGGAGGCTGGGATCGAAGTCGGCGACACGCTGTTGGCAGTCAACGGGGTCGGAATCAAGTCCGCAAAGCAGCTCTACGACATCCTGGGCAAAGTGGTCGACTCGTCACTCGTGACATTCAAAGTGAAGAGGAGCCAGCCCGTGCAGGAGCCTGGGATTCAAGAGATCATGATTTCCAAGCGGCCGGGAAAAGGGTTCAGAATCGCAATAGACGACTCAGGCTTGATAGCCAACGTTGGGCCCGACGGCCTGGCAGGAGAGGCTGGGCTCAAAGTCGGCGACACGCTGTTGGCAGTTGACGGGGTCGAAATCAAGTCCGCAAAGGATTTCTACGACATCCTGCGCAAGGCGCGCGATTCAACGACATTCAAAGTGAAGAGAAGATCCCTCAAGTGAAGCGTGCTAAGAGGATGGGCTAAGAGGATGGGCTGGGGACGTGGTCCGGGACAACGTGGTCGATTCGTCACTCTGAATTTCTGTGAGCGCGAGGGCGCGACTGCCGCGAGCCGCTCATGGAGCCGCTCCGAGCTGTGGAACCGAGCTGTGGTGCCGAGCTGTGGTGCCGAGCTGTGGTGCCGAGCTGTGGTGCCGAGCTGTGGAAGCGCGGGGACAGGCTCAAGTCACTCATCAGGCACGGTCACGGCTTACGATTTACAACAGAGGGGGGATCTCATCTGATAGACAGGACCCCTCGCGCTCATCTCTTCTCTCTTGACACCTCATGGAGTGATGTTCCCAGGACACCGTTACTCTAGGCGAGATCGCACGCGTGTAGCCGTCTCATTACATGTGTGGTTTTTTCATGTTCAGCGTGTTGTGACGTATCGAGACGTCAGACCGGCGTGACCGCTGCCGTGACTACATGTGACAATCAATGCAGCAATGGTGACAATCCCCGGTGACCAAAAAATCTGCTTTGTGCTTATCTGCTGGGAACCGTTCAACTCTGAAAACATTGTGGTAGGGACCGAGGCGCACATGGCGAGGCAGCGGTCCAACACAACAAACGCGAGCAGTATTGATTGACGGACATCTGTACAGTATGGAGACTACATGTATGGATACAACCCCATGTACCGGTACACGTGGCGGCGCCCTCGCGTCTCGCGTCTCGCGATCGAGGCCAGGATCGTGAACAGGTTGTTGGTAAGAGGCTTGTTAGAAGTAAGAGGTGAAAATGACATGACTTGACTTGCTTGTCTTGGACCTCCCACCGTTTCGGGTGAACGTCCCAAGTTTCGAGAACCAAATCCCCTGCACAAATCCCCCAAAGGCGGCAGGCGTCGACCCTGCAGGCGCCCCGCGCCCCCCTTCTTCAAAATGGGTGCAGAGATCTCCTCGATGTTCGTAGACAAGTCGGACGCCGGGCTAGAGGCGGCGTTCGCCAAAATGGACAAAAATAACAACGGCAAGATCAACACCGCCGAACTTAAGGCGTACATCCTTCAATCGTACGGCTCTACCATCGACGACAAGACCATCCGTGAAATGATGGCAACAGCAGATACAAACATGGACGGCGAGATGGACCTCAACGAGTTCAAGGTCATCATACGCGCCGGGCCCAAGACGCCGATGAACATCGTGTCGGAAACGTTTTCGCGACGAGATCCTAGCGACGAGATCCGTAGCCCGCTCAGACCCTCGCGAGACCCTGCCAAACTTGCGCGAATGAACTCACCCGATGCCGATCCGCAAACCAGAGTCATACCGGCCGCTGTGCAACTTCCTCGACCAGGTATAGTTGTTCCACCCGCCACGGTCTCCAAACTAAACTCGATAGCGGGTGGAAGTCCTCAGAAGCAACGCGACCCAGCCTCACAGCCAGCCTCCCAGCCAGCCACACAGCCAGCCACACAGCCAGCCACACAGCTCCTGCCCGATGTAAAGGGCGATCAGCCGAAGCCCGTGCAGGAGCCTGGGATTCAAGAGATCATGATTTCCAAGCGGCCGGGAAAAGGGTTCAGAATCGCAATAGACGACTCAGGCTTGATAGCCAACGTTGGGCCCGACGGCCTGGCAGGAGAGGCTGGGCTCAAAATCGGCGACACGCTGTTGGCAGTCAACGGGGTCGGAATCAAGTCCGCAAAGCAGCTCTACGACATCCTGGGCAAAGTGGTCGACTCGTCACTCGTGACATTCAAAGTGAAGAGGAGCCAGCCCGTGCAGGAGCCTGGGATTCAAGAGATCATGATTTCCAAGCGGCCGGGAAAAGGGTTCAGAATCGCAATAGACGACTCAGGCTTGATAGCCAACGTTGGGCCCGACGGCCTGGCAGGAGAGGCTGGGCTCAAAATCGACGACACGCTGTTGTCGTTCAACGGGGTCGGAATCAAGTCCGCAAAGCAGCTCTACGACATCCTGGGCAAAGTGGTCGACTCGTCACTCGTGACATTCAAAGTGAAGAGGAGCCCTGATCACAAAGGCAAGAAGATGAAGTTCACATTATATTGAAGGGCACAGGATGGCCGTGAAAAGACTGGGGCTGTGGACGGCTTCGATCCTACGGGCGTGATGAGCGAGTTGATGATATGATGAGTACTTCCGCGTTCAGCGCAAGGTGCGCAACAAGTTCTGCGCAAGTTCAGGTTCGCGATCGAAGATTCGAGTAAATGATCCCGGCTATGATGGCTAAAGTATCGAAACCATCGTTCGCTTTTCGCTTTTCGGTATCCCGTGGCCGTGCTGTCTCGCTCCGGGGCCGCCATCCCCCCATCCCCGGCGGCCGCGGGCCGGCCGAGACACACGAATCTTTTTGAGCGAATTGAAACTCACACTCGACTTGAGTCTTGACACACACACACACACGCCCGATCGGATTGGCCGACGCGAGCACAGCGCAGCAGTGCGCCAGCGCGTGGCCACGGTCGACCTCTGCGCATACCGCAGTGGGCTGCCTTGCGACCATGCGAGAATCGCACGTGAGGCCTTCTACCGCGCTCTCTTGAACATGCTCATCTATCATCGGCGGGGAGGACTCCCGCCCTCTCGCCTCTGCGCTGACCCTCCCTTTGGTCTCTCGTCTGGGAACATCTCCCGTCTGGGATACTCATTGCCTTTGGGAAGCGGCGGCAGCGGCGGTACCGGGCGCATGAAGCACTCGGGCCGCAGCAGCTCGCCGCCCGCGGCGACCACCGCCGAGTGGGCTAGGGGGAAGATTTTATTGGCAGCCTCCCTAACCTCGAGAGCACGTGCGTGGTACTCGGCCGCCAGGCACTGCATCGCCTCGAGCTGCTGCCGAAGATTGGACGCCTCGCGCCGCGCCGACGCCAGCCGCTGCGCTAGCGTGCCGTCGTCGCCGCCGCCGCCGCCGCCGACGCCGCCGACGCCGCCGCCGTCATCGCCTCCGTCGCCGCTCATATCATCAGCGTCCGCCACGAGCGCCGCATCAGCTGCCTCGTCGGCGTCAGCGTCGGCGTCGGGCGTCAACGCGGCCGCCATAGGCCACTCATGGGGGGGAGGGCGCGGCATTTGCAGCTGTCCGTGCGGCAGCAGCAGAGGCTCGTGACGAGGCGGCGGTCTCTCCGCACTCGCAACCGCGCTCGCAGCCGCCTCGGCCGCGCTCGCAACGTTCGCCGCGCTCGCAACGTCCGCCCCCGCCACCGTGTCCGCCGCGTTCGCGCAAGCATCCGCTGGCTCTCCCTCAGGCTCCGCCTCGTCCTCCCAGACCACCAGCCCTGACGGCGCCTCTGCGACCCAGTACTCATGCCCGCTACGGCGAACAAACTGCCAGCGTGGGCGCAGCCGGTCGGGCGTCACTTCTCTGTGGGTGGTCTGGTAGAGCGGTGAGCCGACCTGGTAGGTCACGCCGCCATTGGGCATCGGCTTTGACTTTTGAAGCTCCACTTCCCACCAACCGTCATCGAGGCTGAGCTCGAGAGGATCGCCGACCGAGAGACGCTCGAAAAAGTCGGGCGGCGGTGGCGGGGGCGGCGGCCACAGCCGACGTGTCTCGACCCACTCGGTGAGCTTGGGTGCGGGCGCGCTGTCGCGAGCGCTGTCGCCGCTGCCCTCCTCACTGCCGCCGCCGCCGCCGGTAGAGTCGGCGTCGAAGGCGTCGAACTGGACCCGCACCGTCCCATTGTCCTCGCGTACCTCGAGGATGGTAGCGGCATAGCGCGACGAGTGTAGCCCCTCCTCGTCCATCTGCACCTCGACCGAGAGACCTTCGACTAGCCAGCGTGGACGGCTCGGCTCGAAGCCGTCCGCGCCAGCGTCTTCGCGCACATCTCCCAGATGGCCTGCCACGCTCTCGCGACCTGCCTGCAGAGCCTCGTGCACCCTTCGCTCTCTGCGGTACGCCCTACCACACGTGTGCGCACGGTGCTTACCTGCGCACGCCTCGCACGCCGCCGTACTCCTTCCGGTCGACTGGGGCACCGCGACCACGGCGGCGACCGCGGCGGAGCACGCCTCGAGATCACGATGGGCACCGAGCACGAGGCCACGTTGGGGCGTCTCGTCGACGAGGGCCGCCGCCTTGCTTTTGCCGTGCTGATCTTTCCACTGCATGGCCATGGGGAGCGAGGTGAAGTACGGGTGTCGCACGGTCCCGTCCGATGCCCTGCGGACCTCCTCCGGGTCGAGGCAAATGTATAGAAAGTGTGCGGTCTCGATGCCGTTCGCACCGCGTGGCAGCACCATCCAGCCGGTTGCGCGCATCGACTCAGACAACTTGGCCTGCAGCTCAACGAGCTTGCTGAACTCTAGGTCAGAACGGTGGTACGTGAGCTGCTTCTCAGTCAAGTAGCCGATGGGCTCCGAGACCTCGCCGGCGTACCGCCGACGCGGAGCGCTACACTCGGCCGCTGTCGGAGGCGAGCACTGCTTGGCGCTGCTGGAGCCGCCGCTGACGGCTGCACTGCAGGCGTTGTTTGCACCGCTGGGTCGGGAGCGCTTCACGGGGTAGGGCTCGTCGTTGAAGCGCTTTGGAGCTGCCCGGTTCCTCTTGGTCTGCTCTTGCTCGTGCGGGGGCGGCTCGTGGTCGCCAGCGTGACCGAGCGGTAGCCTGCACCAGAAGGCGCCGCCCTCATGCTCGAGCTGTTGGTAGCAGAGGCTGAGCTTGCAGTTTGGGTCATCGTTGGGGTCTTCCGACATGCCACGAGAATTGGTCGCCGGGCGCTCTGCACAGCACAGATAGAAGTTCTCAAGCTGAGGTGTTTGTCTCAACAAATCAGGCGCTGTGTTCAGGAGATGCTGCACCGCCTCGTTTCACACGGGGACGCGGAGAACAAGGCCCCACCGACTGAACACATGTCTACAAGTCAAGTAGGCGGTACATGTATTGGGTTTCAAAGAGCCAATAAGGGGTTTGAGTGTTCTCTCCCCTCAACCAGAACATAACCCGCGCCCCCTCTCACGCCGGCATGACTTGCGCCTTGTTGGCCTTACGAAAGCTCAGACTCTCCAACAGCGAGCTTCGCATGCGTCGGAAGCTGCCGCCCTCAGCGCGCGAGCGGAAGCTGCCCATGAAGCTACCGTCCTCGCTGCTGTCCTCGCTGACGTCCTCGCTGGCGTCCTCACGGATCGAGGACGACTGGCGCATCGAAACGGACATCCGGCGCACGGACGACTGACGCATGGTGACGAGCTTCGCGTCGAGATTGATCTTGACGTAGCGCGAGAGCTGCGCCGCTCGGCGAAGCGCCTCACCGACTGCCTCGTTGACGCCAGTACCACTGCCGACGCTTCGCCGGCGCCGGCCGCTCAGCGTCTCGACGAGGAAGGTATTCATAGTGCCCTTTCCCTTGATCGGAGTCTGTCCTCGATCGGAGAGCTGCACACCGTGCCTCCAGCCGCCGCCACCGCCACCGCTTCCGCTGCTGCCAAGCACGTCCCCCATGGCGGCCTCGAGCGCGCCTTTGAATGCATGTGAGCACTGGATGCGGCCGGATGGGGCGGTGGTCTGCATGCGCGCCGCCGTGTTGACGGTGTCGCCGAAGAGGCAGTAGCGCGGCAGCTCGAGTCCGACGACGCCGGCGAGCACCGGTCCGCAGTGCAGCCCGACACGCACACGAAAGGAGCGCTCCGCGCCGCCGTGCAGCGTGATCACTAGAGAGTCCATGACCGCAATCAGGTCGAGAGCGAACTGGAGCAGGCGCACCGGCGCGGCAAGCGCGGCGCCACTGGGCGCGCGTAGAAAGGGCAGGCCTGCGGCCGCCATGTAGACTGATCCGACGGTCTCGACCTTGTACACGCCGTGCCGCGCGAGTAGGGAATCAAAGGCAGCGAACACAGTGTTGAGCATGCGCACGATCTCGAGCGGAGATCGCGCCTCATTGCAGAACTCGGAGAAGCCGACCACTTCCGAGAAGAGGATGAAGACCTGCTCGTGGTGCTCGACGAAGAATTCGCGCGAGGCCGAGTCCGACGACACGAGTCGTTGCTTGAGCTGCGCCGCCACGTGCACCGGCAGCATCTCGTTCACCATCGCGTCTGCCGAGTAGATGAGGGCGTGCTCCGCCTCTAGGGCGAGGGCACGAGTGAGCGCCACGCCCACATACCGTGCCGCCAGGGCGAGGAGTCGCACCTCGTGCGCGCTGAAGACCTCGATGCGCGAGACGCGCTGTGATGAGTGTTGTGTGGAGGCTTGGTCGGTGCCATCAGCCGCTTCGTCGCCAGCGCTCATGATGGACGATGCGTCGCGCGAGCCGCGCAGTGACGGTTGCCGAGACGTCCCTCGGAAGGAGAGAGAGCCTCGCCAGCGGCGCGCCGGTGGCGTGCACGCAGTAGGTGGTAGGGTGCCCTCCGCCACTCGCTGCAGCGGACGGGCACCTGTGGGCATCGATGCTGCCAGCGCTGTGGGCATGGTCAGATCGGCAATCGGAGAGTCCAGGGGAGGAGGGCCATCGAGGCTGGACGCGAGCGAGAACGCCGCGGGGCGTGTCTGCTCCCCTGGGATGTCTTTCGATGGGCGGCGGCTTCCCTGAAGTGGAGTAGATGCTGCTGGGCTAGGTTCCCACGCGAGCTCCTTGGATGAGTGTCGGCTTCGACTGCGACTGCCACCGCCGCAGCCGCCCATGGCGGTGGTCACGTGCGCAATCATCTCCCCAAGCGTCTCCACGCGTGCCTCGGCCGTGGCGCCATCCGCCTTGGAGACCGCTATAACACTTGCTGGATCAGGTTCGTAGCGCGCGAGTACGAGCGCGCCCACGGGTTGCGATGGCGTGCTTGTTGTCGTGCTGCCACTGCTGGCGACAGGAATGATCAGGACGCCGAGGCGGTCGGCCTGGAGCGACACGTGCAGTGGGGACTGCAACATCGTGGCCTGCATTATCACGTGATCGGGCACCTTGAGACTGTTTCTGCTCCCGCACACTCTGGCACCGTAGCCCTTGTCGACCACGTATAGTGCTGCGTCGGCCAATTGGGGCACCAGAGCGTGCGCAAGGGTACAGAAGGCGTCACCAACCTCGTCAACGTTGCGAAGCGGCAGGATCGTGCGCCAAAAGTCTAGCAGCCTCGCGTGCTGCGCAACGTCGTTCCGATTGTTGGCGTCGATCGACGGCGAGCCGAGCAAATTCGTGATTGGTCGGATGGTCGGCATCGGATTGCGCGTATCGCAAGTGTGTCAAGTCAAGTCACGTCAAGTTAAGTCAAGTCACCTTCGCCATCTCCATTGACTCCCTTCCTCCACAGTGTATATAGTCCAACTTACATGTCACGAAGACTTGACTGCCGTGTGACGCCCAAAGTTACACGGCTGTGAACCCAACGTGAAAGGGCCAGATTACAGGACGGTATCCATCATGGAACCAGACAGGGGGGATGCGGGAGAACCCATTGGGGGGTCTCTCCGCC
>Ga0210247_102527_pt1 | contig 10692 bp, 6 predicted proteins | sample ChrtobMetP3_16mM_FD_155449 | JGI IMG/M metagenome (GOLD analysis project Ga0210247, IMG submission 155449) | Chrysochromulina tobin associated microbial communities from unialgal haptophyte culture, Seattle, Washington, United States - P3_16mM | ecosystem: Host-associated > Algae > Haptophytes >...
ATATAACTCGACAGCCTCGACAGAGAATAACTCGACAGAAACTCGACAAAGCTCGACAGCTTCTCGACAGCTCGACAGACCTCGACGCACAGGCACATGGAGTCAGCCTCGACAAGCCTCGACAGGCTCGACAGGCAAGGCCTCGACAGCAGCTCGACGGAGCCTCGACAGCTCGACAGCTCGACAGCCAGGGCTCACATTCGCATACCCCACTTCGCACTCTAGACTCTTGATCATTCTCGTTTAGTCTCTCGTCTCGTCTACTGTATCGTCTTTATAGTTTTTTACTTGTTTGTAACTTCCTACTTTTCCCATCGCGATCGCAGTTTCAGAGATCTCTTACTATAACACGGATAGCGTATTTCCGATGCGCGTTCGCGACTTCTATTCATCCCGAACGCCGCCTCACCACCGCCACCTCCGAAAGGCACGGTTTCGTGCCGAATCTGCTGTGCGTAGCCAGGATAGCCCGATGGCACCTGCCCATAGTTTGGTGGCATTAGGCTCCAGCCAGGCACCTGCTGCCCTGGCACCTGCTCCTCTTCGCGCTGAGCGGGTGTGAAGGGAGCGGACCCCGCGGAGCCAACGGGTCCGATGTACTGTCGGACCAGGGTCGGGCGCTGGATCGGGGTCTGTCGAGTAGGGCAGGACCAGGGTCGGGCCTGCCAGCCTGTGCGGAAGCGTGCGCGCGCCACGCTTCGAGAAGCGGTTGTATATGAGGTAGCATGCGAGACTCACCGTCAAAAAACTCACAACGAAAGTCGCGAGGACGGCGACCAAAACGACGACCGATGAGGACCAAAATGAGGGCGTGATGGGCGGCGACGACGGCGGTCTGGGCCTGGGAGGCGGGAAAGGAGGCCTCGGTGGGGGGGTTTTGGGCCAGGGTGGGGGTGGCGACGGCGGCGGCGCCTGCGCAACCCGGAAGAGGTAAGCCGATCCGACGATCGACGAGCTGTCCCCTGAGTTGCTGTGTCCGTCCGCGCCAAGCACGAGAGCGTCGCCGGAGACGGAGCACGAGCCGCCTAAGTTGTCGTAGGGCTCGGCGTCCATGGCCACCAGGACACGCCTCCTGGCAGCTGATTGTGGGACATGCGATAGCGAGCGTCGGGGGGCTCGGTGGGCCACCTCCTCGTCGAAGGAATCCGAGTGGCGCAGGCTGCGTCGAAATAGTGGCTCAGAAAGGGGGATACCCCCGGCGTTCTCGACTTCGTGGCCTTCAGTAGAGCTGGCTCCGCTCAGGCCCTGCAGCAGCACGCCGTGGCCCGCTTCGGCACCATTCATTGTCTGCCTTTTGGGGGCGCCGACGAGGGCCATGTCCGCGCCCAAAGATACGCAAGAGCCAAAAAAGTCATTCGGAAGGCTTTGATCGACGAACGTCACGGAGACGTTGGATGCCGAAGCGTAGCGGAATAGGTGAACAGCCCCACTGTCCGAGTTGCGCCGCGGCGAGCCGACCATGACGGCCCCCTGGAAGGTTGCGACCGACGATCCAAAGCGGTCGCCAGTCGCGTCGGCACCGAATGGCGAGACGAGGCGTTGGCGGAGCTGTCCGGTGATAATGTCGAAGACGTAGGCTGCCCCGGAGCCCGCCGCGGTCGCGGCCTCGTTGGGCGCTCCTACGACTATGAGGCCAGCGTGCGCGGCGACCGCGGTGCCAAACCTGGCGAGCGCCTGCACGGAGGAAGGGACGAGCCTTCTCAGCAAGAAGCCGCTGGTGCCGTCGAAGACGTACACGGTTCCGGCCATGTTTTGTCCACCCTGTGCGTGCGCCCGAGCGCCGACGATGGCGCGCCCGGCGTGGAGTGCCACTGTGAAGCCAAACTCATCGTTCGCAGCACCGTCGAATGGGATGAGCTTGCGCGTCTGGAGACCTGTCGATGCGGAGAAGATATACGCAGCGCCCGTTCGGGTGCCGATGCCCGTGAATGCCCCCGGTGCTCCGACGAGGGCGAGATTTTGGACAGCGTCCAGAGGGTGGTCGCCAGAGGGCAACGAGACCGAGGCGCCAAACTCAGCACGGGTGGGATCATATCCAGGGTCATCGGGACTGAGCACCATATTCAAGCGGCTTGTGGACAAGTCGAAGAGATACGCCGCACCGGAGAAGCCGCCGCGTGTATACTCGTAGGGTGCCCCAACGAGTACCATTGTCGTCCCGGTACTCACTGCCCAGCCAAACCGCGTTCCTTGAGCGATGTTTCCTCCTGGCACGATTGTGGTGCCAGAATAGTATTGCGGACCCGGCGGCGGCAAAGGCGGTGGGGGTGGCGGCAGCGGCGGAGATGACGGCGGCAAGGCTAGCGGAGGCGAGGGCGAGGGCGGTGGAGGCGATGGCGGCGACGGTGGTGCCATCTTGCAGCGCCGGACGCAGGGGCTGTTCACGTCCGAGCTCGGAGAAGGACACTCGCGTCTCCCGCGGTTCGCGGTCGCGCACGGCGCCCATACCGATTTTGGCGACGCTGTGAGTCGGTTCGGTTCAGGCGGTTGCTATCATGGCATTTCGCCAGCGGTGTGTTCATAAAGTGTGTTGCGGAATTTCGGCAGTGGAAATGGCTTCCCGCCGAAAGAGCAATCGCGAGGCCGCGACGTCGACGCGCCTTTCAGCGGCAGTGCGGTCGCAGCTCGAGGCTGCGATCGATGACCTCGACGCGGTGGGCGTGCGCGAGCTGCTCCCTCCACCTCCGGCCGCCGTTGACGTTGATGACCTCGTTGATGACAACGGCACGCCGCTCCTGGTTCGGGCCATCTTTGCCAGTGACCCAAAGCAGAGCGACGCCTCGCTCGCCCTCGTCAAGGCGCTCTTGCAAGCGGGCGCGTCGCCAACGGCTGCTGATGAGGACGGCAACACCTCGCTGCACGTGTGCGCGAGCAAGCTCAAGCTCGAGCCTGAGTTTGCTGTCGCTGCAACTGAAATGCTTCTGGACGAGCTCGCGGGGCAGCCGCCCGACGCATACGGCAGCACGCCGCTCGAGCACGCGATGGCTCTCGCCGACTGTGAGGGCCGCACACCGCTCGCCGTCGTCATCAGGCAGGGCCGTCAACTTAGCCCAGCGGGGGGTGAGGCGGCGGGCGAGGCGGCGATGGTGGATGCGGCGCGGCTGTATGTGTCTCGCGGGGCGGGACTGCTACTGCCGTCGCCGCCGGCGGCGGCGCGGGCAGAGGCCGATCACATGGCAACCGCTGAGGCCGACGCGACGCCACCGCAACCCGCGAGTGCCGCCGCGCAGAGGGCGACTAGCACGCTGCTTCACGAGGCTGCAGAGTGGGCACCACCGACGCTCGTGAGTGTGTTACTCGAGGCGGTTGACGTGGAGGCGGCCATGGCGGTGGCGAACGCGCAGGGCGACGGGCCGCTGCAGGTGGCCCTCGCCAGGGGGCAGCGCGCCACCGCCGCCGCCCTCCTCGACGCCTTCCCTGCGGCGTGTGAGGGCCCCTGGCAAGGCGCGCCACGCCCTGCTGCCCGCTCGCTCGCGGCGGCGTTGCATCGGCTGGTGCGCACAGTGGTGGAGACGCCCGCGAGTGCGCCGGTGCCACCGCCCATGCCTCCCGACTACGCCGGCTGCGTGCGCCTGCTCGTGGAGCGCAAGGGAGCCCCTGTCGACTCCCGGGATTCCTGTGGGCGCACTCCGCTCGCCGCGTCGCTCGTCCTCGGGGCACCCACCGCCATCTCGCACGCGCTGCTCCGACACTGCCGAGCCATCGAGGCGGCGGATACGGACGGGCGCTGTGCCCTGATGCATGCGGCGGCGGCGGGCGACGCACCGCTCTTGTCCGGAGTCCTTCAGGCTCTCCGTCGCGCCGCCCTGAGCGCTGGCTCCGGCGCGACCGCCGCTGCGCCGCCCGGCGGCGACCGCCATGGCGAGCGCCGTGGCGAGCGCGTGTCTCTCGCCGATCGTGCGCTCCTCTCGGCCGCACCGCCGCTGCCGGCAGCACCCCCCTCGGTCCTGCTGCGCCGAGTTCTCGCCGTCGATGTGCGCGGCGAGAGTGCGCTGTCGCTCGCGAGTGCCGCCCGCAGCTCGGCGTGCGTCCGAGCGTTGCTCGAGGCTCACGCTGATGTGCGCGGTGTGAATGCCGACGGGCGAGGCCCGATGATGATGGCCCTGAGCGGCGGCGGCAAGAGCGCCAAGGATGGGCGCGCCGAGAGTGAGCTCGTCGAGGTGCTGCGATTGCTCGCCGCGCCACCCACTGACACGTGCCTCGCTTTCGCTCGTAGGGCCGCCGCCGCCACAGCCGCCGCCACAGCCGCCGCCACAGCCGCCGCCACCGCCGCCGCCGCCGCCACAGCCGCCGCCACAGCCGCCGCCACCGCCGCCGCCTCAGCTGCCGCCGCCACAGCCGCCGCCTCGGACGAGGAGCTGACGGCGGCAGGTGCACGGGCGGCGGCGCTGATGGCGCTCGTGTGCGACGCGCGTGGTGAGTGTGCTCTCGCACTCGCTGCCGCGCGGCCCGCGAGTGCAGATGCTTTCGAAGCGCTCGTGACAGCGCTCGCGGCATGCGGCGTGAGCGTCGATAAGGGCGGCGGGAGCGCCTTGATCGCGCTCGCGGCGCGCGGCGAGCGCATCGGGGTGGAGCGGCTTCTGGCCATGGACCACGCCAAGGCTCTCACGGCACCCACCACCATGCACATACCTTTGGCCGACCTCGCCTCGCCTTTGGTGCCCCTCGCGGGCGCGGGCCCACCCGCGCAGTCCTCACACTCGTCTGCGACTGCGCTCGGCACGCGCGCAGGCAGCGCCGCCGTGGCCGCGGCGCGTGGCGGGCACGCGGAGACGCTGCAGGCGCTGCTCGCTCACGATGGTGCGAGTGCGAGTGTGCCAGTCGGGCCGGCGGAGGAGACAGCCCTGATGGCGGCGGCGGCGGCGGGTTCGACCGAGTGCGTGCAGCTGCTGCTGCGGCAGGTGGCCGGCGGCGGCGAGGCAAGTCGTACCGACGCTGCCGGCCGGACGGCCCTGATGCACGCGGCGCGTGGCGGCGTGCTCGGGTGTGTCGAGGCGCTGCTGGGTGCGCGTGTCGACTCGCACGCCTGCGACCGGTACGGCCGCTCATGCCTCGCACACGCCGCCGCGGGCGGGTCGGTCGCGTGCATAGAGGTCCTCCATCGCTGCCTCGGGAGCGGCGGAGCGGAGACGCTCGAGGCAGTGGATGCACTTGGTTCGACGCCTCTCCTCGAGGCTGCCGCACGCGCCCATGACGACGCGATCGCCGCCCTCGTCAGCATGGGAGCTTCCCTCGAGATGGCCCTCGACGCCGCCCTGCGCGGCCCCCCATCCGGCCTCGCGCAGGGCCGCGCGCATGGCGACGTCGGGCTCGGCGACGGCGGCGACGGAGGCGACGGAGGCGACGGAGGCGACGGCGGCGACGTCGATCCCGCCATTGGCGGTGACGCTGGTGAAGCCGCTGCGGCGCCGGCGTGCGCGGCTCCGGCGGAGGCGGCGGCCGCTGTGGGCTTTTGGCTCCAGGCCGCTCACACCCTCGCCCGGGTCGGCGGGAACGGCTTGCTCAGCTGGCGTGCCGTGCAGCTGCGCAGCCCGGCGGCGATGGTGCTGCCGCTGCTGCGCAGCCTGCGGCGCGCGGGCATCCTCGATGAGGAGGCGGCCCACCGCGACCACGGGCGATCGCTCCTGCATGCCGCCGTCTTGGGCGTCGCCGACGGGGTGCTGAGCGAGGCACATGCTTGTGCCTACGCGTCAGGGCTGCCGCATGCACAGCTGCTCGTGCGGGACGGCGAGGGTCTGACAGCGATCGGGCTGACGGCCGAGCGTGGGCTGGAAGCCCTCGGCCTTGCGCTCGAGACGATCGTGCTGCGTCGGCTGCGAGCACTCATCGAGATTGCACACGCGCCCGCGCACGAGGCACACGCCCGACGGGTGGCGGCGCAGCTGCACGCCTACTGGCCACAGCTCGAGCTGCGCGTGCACGCGCACGCGCACGCCGCCGCGCACGCCTCCGCCTTTGACGTGCTCTGGCTCGAGCGCTGGGGCGCTTCGCGCACCTCGCACGTGCTCTACACGCACGCCGGCCGCGCCCTGTCGAAGCTGCCCGGCGAGCGTGCCCTCTGGCGCGAGGTGAGCCTCAAGATCGACGGCAAGGCCGTTCTCCTCAACCTGTAATCAGCCGAGCGGGGATTTCCATGGCATCGTCCTGAGCACAAATTAAGCACAAACCAGGTATTCACGAAACGGGGCATGGCCTCACACGTTTCACATTGTCGGCGGTATGGGTTGAAACAGTCCCTTTCACAGCCACTTTGGTATATTCACAGTTGATTTTCTCGCTACCTCGAACAACATGCGGCGTCGCGAGGAGACACGCATCGGTTATTCGGCGAGGTGAAGACAGCCCACGGAGCCCACGGACACCAATAGCGAGCAGCGCACCAGCTTTGAGTCCTTGGGGATCTCATATACTCCCAGATTTCTGAGCACATGGTGCGGCTCGACCAAGCAGTCCTCGCCGACCTACGCTCGCGAGGCGCGCCCAAGGCTTCGCTCAAGGAAGCACAGCGGCTCATCCGAGCAGGCAACGTGCTCCTGGCAGGAAGCGTCACGCGCGAGCCAAAGATGCAGTTCGTTCCCGGCGTCGAGCCTGTGGCACTGGCCGCGTGTGGCACACCGCTCTCCTTGGGCGAGCACCAGTTCTACATCATGCACAAGCCCGTGGGATACGTGTGCCAGCGCCACCCGCGCGAGCCGAACGTGTACGATCTCATCCCCGAGCATTTGCGGCGTCACGACCTCGGTTGTGTCGGCCGCCTGGACCGCGACACGACGGGCACGCTGCTGCTGTGCACTGATGGCGGCGTGCAGAGCCTGCTGTTGCACCCGAGCTCACGGGTGTGGAAGACGTACACGGCCGAGCTCGACCCTTTGCAAGGCCGCCTATCACCTGACGCCGAGGCGCGCTTCCGTGCGGGCATGACGCTCGAGGACGGCACGCGGTGCGCGCCAGCAACGCTGGAGACGCTCTCCTCGGACGGCTTGCAAGTGCGCGTGACGGTGCACGAGGGCTTCTTCCACCAGGTGAAGCGCATGCTCGCACACTGCGGTGGCCTCGTGCGGCAACTCCACCGCGACCGCTTCGGGTTGCTGCGGGTCGGCGGCGGGACCGAGGGCGGCGGCGGCGGCGGCGAGGGCGTGGGCACGTTGCAAAGCGACAGCTCTGCTCCGTTGGCTCCGGGTGCGATGCGTGCTCTCACCGCCGTTGAGCTACTCTTGCTTGTGGCGATGCTGCCAGTCGACCGGTGTGCGAAAAGAGCGCTCGAGGGTCTGCGCCGGGGCGAGGCCGAGGCGGTGGAGGCCGAGGCGGTGGGGGCCGAGGCGGTGGGGTCCGAGGCGGTGGGGGCCGAGGCAGTGGACGAGGAGCAGTCCGCAGTGGAGGTGCGCACCGTACCCCTCGAACTCGGCGTGGATAGCAGGAGCGCTGCATGCACTGTAACGGCGAAACGGCGTTTCGAGGAGACTCGAGAAGACGACGGCGACTAGCGTCTAGCCAAAGGTCCGACGGCGCAAAGCGGCGCGTCCCCGCGCATTCGACGTCGATATGACTTCACGGGTGTGGCTGGGGTTAAACATGGAAAATTAAGATTTGCACTTTACACAGCGCAGTCACGAGTCATTACACACGAGGACCCGGCGGACGAATCGAGATGCCCTCGATGAGCGGGGCGGGCCACGGACACGGGACATCGTCCTAACTCCTAAGTATGTCTACAACTCGTCCCTTTCTCGGGTCGTATCCATTCCTCCTACCGCCTCACCGCCATCCGCATCCTCGTGCTCGGCTGGCGCCAGTGCGGCTGGGCTGCCGTCACTTTCGATCGAGCCGTCGTGCAGACCAGCCGCCTCTCCCTCTAGCCGCCCCGTGGGCCGCCTCGCAAGCATCTCATCGGCGAAGGCACGCAGCCGACGGAAGGTGGGCGGCCCGTCGTGCCACACGGGCTCGCGCTCGTGCGCCGCGCTGTGCAGCCACAGGACAGCCGGCGTCGCATTCACGCCCAGGCGCTCCGCGATCGCCGCGGTCCGCGGCGTCGACGAGTGCACACGCACCTCGAGCACGAGGAGCTGACCTCGCAGCGTTGACGAAAGAGCCTTAAGAAGCGGCGGCGTCGTCGATGAAGCGCGCCGCCGCACGAAGCACAGCATGCGCGGCAACCGCCAGGCGGCCGCGCTGCTGCCTGCCCGATCCCACGCCTCCTGGTCCTCCACAACGGTCACGAAGCTCGGCATGAGCGCAGCCGCAAAGCTGGCAAGGTCTGCCACCTGGCGGCTCCCGTCGTAGTCGACGAGACGAGCGCCGCCGGTGGCACTCGGGACCACGGCACGGATGGTGGGCGTCGCATTCGCCTCGCCGAGCAGCGGTGGTAGCGTCTGGTGGGCGTGCGCATCCCAGGAGCCGACGACGACCTCGTGGCGCAGCTGCTTAGCGAGCTGCTCCCAGCGCGGCGTGAGGGCCTGGCAGAAGCCGCACGACGGGCGACAGATATTGACGAGCCAGAGCAGCGACGATGGGCCGCCGCTCGCCGCAAGCATTTCCGGCGAGAGCGCCACGACCGAGCCAGCGGCCTGGAGCTGCGTCGCCATCATTTTCTAGTGACTGTGAATGGATTGTGAATAGGTATGGAAATCGAAGGGGAGGGGGGGGAGGGGTGGGGGGAAGAATCCTTACAGGGAGTCCGGGGACCTGCGTTCACGGCGCGTGTTGTTTTTCACATCGCCTTTTCGATTTTGGGATGAGTTTTCTCTTCCTCTCGCTCTAGTCTCCGCTTCTGGCTCCGTGCTCCAACTAGGCTCCGGCCCGTGCTGCATTCCCGCGTCCAGAATCCTCCGTATTTCTGCGGGCGTGGGAAGATGAAAGTGGCCATGTGCATCCTTCTAGCTTGGGTGGTTGGGTCGAGCGAGGGCAATGACGATTGGGATGAACCCGTCGCAGATCAAGAAGATCCGGGCAGAGGAGCGCGAGCGGAGTGTCGCTGTCAGGCGCGCCTGGACGTGCAACTCGTGGTACCTTTGCTTCTCGAGCGCGATCATCGCCATCGCCTTCATCCACCCGCTCCTTTCATCGACGGGCTGAGAAAGGGCATGCGCCAGGACTTTGAGATCGCGTTCGAGGAGCTCTTCATCGAGGGCAAGCTCTGGGACGCTGGCGTCAAGTCCTCGTTCCCGTACGGCCAGACGAATGCGAACGAGGACGCTGCGGGCGACGGGCCCGTCGAGGAAGCGGCGAAAAGGGACGGGATACCTTTGCGGTGGGTGGAGCGCTTCGACGGCGGCGCACTCGTGCTGCTCTGGCTCGGGTTGCTCGGGTTCATCTTTGCAGTTTGCTCGGAGCAGGATCGGTCCAGCCGGAACAAGCGCTTCGCAATTCGGTCGAAAACCAATCGCTCCCACCGTAACAAGTGGTTCGAACTGGCCTTGCTCGCGCACATGGTCCCGCGCGTCGCCGACGCACAGAGCGCCTACTTTGCCGTCACCTCTGGCCGTTGCACCGTCGATCCGAGCGCGTGGAACTGCATTCGCTCGCCCAACTTTCCGTATGATTACGTCAACAGTCAGACGTGCTCCATCACGCCGACTGCGCTCGCCATTGGAAGGCCTTTGACAGCGACCTCCTTCATTACGGAGTCTTGTTGCGACTACCTCCGCATACCTAGCCACCCGTCGGGGACGTTGACGGCGTTCTCAGGATGGACCGGACCTTCCAATTTCATCTTGGGCCCGGGGACGATCCAATGGTCTTCAGACAGCAGAGTCACCCATACCGGCTGGCGAGTGTGCGCGGGCTCGGCGGGCTCGGCGGGCTCGGGCGGGATCGCTCGACTTGTGGAGCTCACTCGCAGCGGCAGCGCGGTGGAAAAGGAGAACGCGGCGGCGGAGCTGTCGACCCTTGCCTACAACAACGCCGACAACCAAGTGGCGATCGCGCGCGCGGGCGGGATCGCTCCACTCGTCGAGCTCACTCGCAGCGGCAGCCTGGTAGCGAAGGAGAAGGCGGCGGGGGCGCTGTGGACCCTTGCCTACAACGCCGACAATAGAGTGGCGATCGCGCGGACGGGCGGGATCGCTCCACTCGTCGAGCTCACTCGCAGCGGCAGCGCGGTGGCGAAGGAGAAGGCGGCGGGGGCGCTGTGGAACCTTGCCGTGAACGCCGACAACAAAGTGGCGATCGCGCGCGCGGGCGGGATCGCTCCACTCGTCGAGCTCACTCGCAGCGGCAGCGCAATGGCAAAGGAGCATGCGGCGGCGGCGCTGTGGAACCTTGCCGTGAACGCCGACAACAGCGTGGCGATCGGGCAGGCGGGCGGGATCGCTCCACTCGTCCAGCTCACTCTCAGCGGCAGCGCGGTGGCAAAGCAGAACGCGGCGGCGGCGCTGTGGACCCTTGCCTTGAACGACGACAACAAAGTGGCGATCGCGCAGGCGGGCGGGAACGCCAACGACCAAGCAGCGATCGCGCAGGCGGGCGGGATCGTCACACTCGTCGAGCTCACTCGCAGCGGCGGCGCGGCGGCAAAGGAGCAGGCGGCGGGGGCGCTGTGGGTCCTTACACGGAACGCCACGAACAGCGTGGCGATCGCGCGCGCGGGCGGGATCGCTCCACTCGTCGAGCTCACTCGCAGCGGCAGCGCAATGGCAAAGGAGCATGCGGCGGCGGCGCTGTGGAACCTTGCCGTGAACGCCGACAACAGCGTGG
>Ga0210247_102528_pt1 | contig 10691 bp, 6 predicted proteins | sample ChrtobMetP3_16mM_FD_155449 | JGI IMG/M metagenome (GOLD analysis project Ga0210247, IMG submission 155449) | Chrysochromulina tobin associated microbial communities from unialgal haptophyte culture, Seattle, Washington, United States - P3_16mM | ecosystem: Host-associated > Algae > Haptophytes >...
GGGGGGGTGGGGGGGGGGGTGGTGGGTGGGGGGGGGGGGGGGGGGGGGGGGGAGGGGGGGGGGGGGGGGGGGGGGGGGGAGGGGGGGGGGGGGAGAGGGGGGGGGGGGCGACGGGGAAGGTGGCGAAGGAGGAGGAGACGGCGGTGGGGGTGACGGCGGTGGGGGTGACGGGGGCGGGGGTGACGGGGGTGGGGGTGAAGGGGGCGGGGGCAGGGCGGGTGGCGGGAAGGGCACTAGTGGAATCGCCTCCACGTAGCTGCAGCCCCAGCGGTCAGCTGAGGTTGTCCCTGGGCAGCAGAGCGCCGCCGACGTGTCGGCACAGTACGGTCTGGCCATGAAAGTCTCGAGTACCGGGTCCCATGCCCCTGCCTCGTTTTGGATCTCCACCACGATGCGAGAGGCGCTCTCGCCTGGTTGGTACAGCTGGATGCAACCCACGTACGTTGGCACCATAAAATCGACCGCGATCCACACGTCGCAGTCCATCTGGTACGTCGAGCTGCCAGATGAGCACGCCGAGCTGTTGTTCTGGCGCCCTCGCCACGCACTGGAGATCCCAGCGGAGAGCTCGGTGCCAGGATCTCCCTCGAAGGCGTTTCGTGGGCCGTTGACGCTCCATCGGTTGCACAGAGCCGGCGACAGCGTACACAGCGTGCCCGATGCCGTCAAGCCTGCGAGCACGGTGGCATTTAGCGCGATCGCAGTTGTGTTCTCGCAAGTCGTGCTGCTCATGAAGCGCGCCGAGAAGATGCTCCACTCGTTTTTTATATTGCTGTACAGGGCCGCCGCCGGCGCCCTTAACCGCCAGCGTCGCGCGGTGGCTCCGTTGAGAGGCGGCGGCGGCGGCGTCCGCGGCGGCTGCGGCGGCGGCGGCACGTTCGCGGCTAGCATGAGAACGAGGTGCATCCCAATCGTTGGGGGATGAATTTGGTTTGACGTTTCTCGATGATGCAGGCGGCCGACGCGCTCGCGCTCAAAGGGCGCTGAAAGGGGACTCCAGAGACGTCACGACCGAAGCCCTGTGTGTCGCGGTAACGTTCACATTACCTCTCTCCTCTGCTGTGAACCATGGCGGCCTTCTCTGTCATCTTTGGGGGCACATGCGGAGCTCCTCGGGTGATTGCCCCTTGGAGGGGAGAGCTTGAGTGGTTCCCTGTCTCGAATCCGGCTCTTTGCCGGGTCGTTGGCATGCGCGATGACGGACGGATGCTGCGTCTCTTCAGGGGGCCGCGAAACATTCGATTTCGACTCGATGCTCGTTGCCCCTTGGCTCGCCCATTTGGGGGTTCACCGCCCACGTCGGCGGGCGCACTCCCTCCCGAGTTCATATTTGGGTCTCGCCGATCTTCTCTTTTTATGGCTGTTTCTCAGCTCTCCGTCTGCATGTGTCTCATGTTAGGCCTGGCCTGTATTGTATTGTATTGTCTTCACAGCTGTGCTGCTTACGTGTTGTGTGTATTCATAATGAACCATGGCGGCGACCGACGGGACGACCTCGACTGACGTATCCTTGTCCGCTGTCGTGGTCGACTCCGTACGTGTGCTAGCCGATGGCGAGGAGCTCGGCGCTGTGCTGCTGCGTGAGCTGCCCAAATCCATTCCGTCGCGTAAATTGATGAAGAAGTTACTACGCAGTAGGCGAGTACATGTAAACGGCGAGGCCTGCACCGAAGAGCACAAGGTGCTCCCTGCTGGGAGTCTTGTTGAGTACATACAGGAGGTGAAGAAGCGCACGCACGGTGCCAAAATGGCGGCCGCCGGTGGCGTGCTGCCGCCTGATTTTGAGCCTGTCTTTGCGCACCTGGACGAGTGGTGTGCCGTACTTGTAAAGCCGACGCGCATGGCAGTGCAGGGCGACTCGACGGCGCACGCGCTGCACCACGCGGTGGGCTTTGCGTTGCCGCCTTCGGACGTACCAGACGCGCTCAGCCGGCCACGGATGGTGCACCGCATCGACAAGATGACGGGCGGTCTGCTCGTGTTCGCTCGGAGTCAATCTGCAAATACACTCATGTCGCAAGCTTTCGCAACGCACGAGGCGCGCAAGACGTACCTGGCGCTTGTGGCGGGAAAGCTCGAGGGCGAGGGCGTCGTCGACGCTCCCATACAAGGCAAGCCGGCGCGCTCGCGTTGGGTGAGTCTCTCATGCTCACCATCAGCAACGTCGGGATGGGTAAGCACCGTTCGGCTGCATCCAGAGACGGGGCGCAACCACCAGCTGCGCCGCCACCTCGCTCTGTCCCTCGGCTGCCCGATCCTAGGCGACCCAAAATACCTTTCGTTCGAGGCGCGCGCTGCCGAGATGGACGAGATGTACTTGTGGGCGAGCGCCATCTCGTTGCCACATCCGAGCCGCAACGAGCCGCTCGTCGTCGAGGTGCTCGAGCCCGAGTACTTCGGCAGGCGGCGCGCCGCCGAGGAGGTCGCCGCTCAGGCGGATCCGGGCGCATGGCAGGCCGCGGCCGATCGTGCGGCGGAGCGGCAGCAGCGCGGCGCGGCGGGGTTGCTGCTCTCACAGCAAGCGGCGCAAGGCCCGGAGCCGGAGGGGGAGATCGACGACGAGCAGGGTGGCGGGGATGCAAGCTGTGAGCTTTTGAGAGAAGAACTTCACTGAGCGGTACTGATAGCTGCTCTAAAACTAGTCGAATCCTGTACACGCGTGCTCTCGCAACGCCCCTCCGGGTACGCTTCAGATCTTCAGCTCTTCGACTCGCTGGACCAGAATTGCAACCTCTTCCGCCCGTCTGGCTTGCCTCGCACGTTGTCCCACGGTACGTGCTCACGGCCCGTGCAAGTGCACATGTACTCGCCGGCCGCATTGGCCCGCGTCCCACACCTCCAGCAAAACCGGCAGCCGCAGATACACTGGAACTTGTCGCAGCTGGCCGGATCCTTTTCTATGCCTTGACGGCAGTTGGGGCACGAGCGACAGAGCGCTTGCGCTCTGGCGTCTTCCTGCGCGTCTTCCGTGCTTGCCTCCTCGCGGCGCCGCTTCATGAGGCGATCGGCTTGTTGGCCTCCCCGCGCCTCGCTCGACGATCCGGACGCAAAGCCACTGGTCGGGCGCGTGGCCGCTGACGATCGCGACGGGAGCATGATCAGCGTGGGAGCTGTAGGGGCGGCGTCGGCGTCGTCGTCGTCGTCGGCTTCGGCACTGGCCGCTGCATCATCATCTGCCGCGAGAGGCGCGTCTAGCTCGACCGTCTCGCCAATCGTGACGACCTTGAGGCACCTGGGGCAAGTCGTCCTTCGAGAGGTCCTCCCTTCCTCGAGAGCCACCAAGTAATTGCAGTTGGGTGTCGGGCACGGGAAGAGCCCGCCAATACGCTGCAAAAGCCGCTCGGCACGCATGCTATGCGCCGGCTCACCGAGAATGGCCTTTATATCCGCGTCGTTCAGTGGTGCGCCGCGGCCAGCGCCCATGCTGCTCGTGTCGCAAGCGAGGCAAGTCGGTGATTGACCAGTCTCGTCACACACACATATGTGCTGCTGATAGCACCGCACACATGCTGCAACCAAACGAGCGCTGCAGCACTCGAGCGGAAAAGGCTGAGCGTTGCTGGCCGTTTCGCAGCAAATCGCGCATGCCCACGGTGTCTCGGTTCTCGGGAGCTCGGCACTGCACACCTCACACAAGGTTGCGTTCACCACATTCTTCAAGGTGCAAATCGGGCACGCGATCGTGCTGTCGCTGGTAGGCGCTCCAGGCGCGGGCTCACGAGCGTGGTCAAGCAAGTGCTGTATGGTTGCGTCCTGATCGTAATTGCACTCCGCGATCGCGATCCGAACGCGGTCCACAGGGAAGCCCATCGTTACGAAGCTCGCCTCCATTTCCGTCGCCAAACTAGAGTCTTGTCTCATCTCCATTTTCCTCGACAAACTAGAGTGTGAACGGTCTGAAGAGTGTGAACTGAAAAAAATGGGGGTTGAGGAGGGCGAATTCCAACTGTTCTGAGAAGACAGTCTGTGAATTTAGAGGTCCCCTCGTGAACAACTAGTACTGTTTCAATCTTCACCACACACCCTGAAGCTCAAAGACCCAAGGTCCCTCAAGCGAGGGTAGCTGCTTCGGGCTGAGCGGCGGGATGCTCACGCTTAGCCCAGCACCGCCCGCGAGCGGCGTCCACTGCATCGGCACCGCGCAGCCGATCATGCGCACCGTCGTCCCCGAGGACGTCTTGGGCACGTGCAGCGTGAGCACATTGCCCGCGTCCGGCCAGCCCATCATGAAGGCATACACCGTCGAGGCGCTCGTCTTGCTCGCCGTGTAGTAGACGCCTTGCTCGATGCCGTGCGTGGCCGTGTCGTTCTGCTCGCGCCACTTTGTCGTGTCGTAGACGGCCTCACCGTTGGTGCCAAGCCATGCGCCGAGTTGGGCTAATCGCTCCTGGAAGATGGTTGCGATACGACCATCGGCCGTTGGCCCCACATTGATGAGCGCGTTGCCGCCATAGGCCACTGCCGAGACCACCTCGTACAGGATCGTCGTGATGTTGAGGTAGTCGGCGAGGTTCGACCAGCGATTGTACCCCCACGAGTTCGAGTCAATAGTGAATGCATTCTCCCACTTGTGCGCGAGCAGCTCCGGGGTCGCCTGCTGCCGATCGCCGCCTGAAAAGTAGCCCCCGAAATGTTTGCCCGAGGCGATGGGTGGATTGTCATTCCCCCACCTGTCATTCACGATCACCTTGTCCCTATTGGGTGCCTCGTTGTACAGCCAGGCGAGGAGCTCCGGCGAGCGCCAGTAAGACGAGTTGGCCTCCCAATCGCCATCGGACCAAATGAGGTCGGGCTGGTACTTGGTATTGATCTCGATCGCCTCGGGGTAATAGACCTCATCGACGAATCGGCGCGTCGTGAAGTTGTTGGCCTTGTCTTGCAGGTACAGCGGGTGAAACCACTCAAAAATGCTGTGATAGAGCCCCATGTGCAGACCCTCCGCGCGGACTGCGTCGGTCAACTCGCCAACAATGTCGCGCCGAGGGCCGCCGTCGCACGAGTTCCAGTTGAAGGAGTTTTTGGAGCACCAGTTGGTGAATCCCTCGTGGTGTTTCGATGTGAGCACCACATACTTGGCGCCGGCTGCCTTGAAGAGCTGCGCCCACTGCATGGGATCCCACAATTCTGCCTTGAACATGGGCATGAACTCGGCGTATTTGAAGTCCGGGCCGTATGTGCGGTTGTGGAAGGCGACTGTGCTGGGATCTTTGGCGCCGTCCAGGCTCCACCAGTACCACGCCTCCGGCTTGATCGACGACACCGAGAAGACGCCCCAGTGTAAGAAAATTCCAATTTTCGCTTTGTCGAACCACCCTGGAAGCGGGCGCGTCATGAGCGAGTCCCAATCGGGTGTGTAGGGTGGCGTGGACGCCGCGCCAGCAACGTTGAGGAGAAGAGTCACCAGTGTCATGAACACCCGGACTTCACAACCATAGGCCAGGACACCGGACCGGCGTGTCCGTGTTGTACGGAAGTCATGCACGGAAGTCACCTCAACACGCACCATCCAGCTTTCAGTGGCGGCATGGGTGCCGGCTCGTCCGAAGCGCCGGTCGACACGGACTTGAGTCTTGACAAGTGTGAATTCACAGTCACACCGTGCCAAGAACATTGCACAACACGTAATTTAGCTCAACACGGACTTGCTAAGTCATGTGCTAAGTCCGTGTTGAGCATACATCATGGCATACATACCGTCTACATCTCTACAAACTAAGTGTCCGTGTTTTGAGCAAATACCCACGTTAGGTAGGAACCTATTTCCACACTTCTGAGGTTCCACAGGATGCATCAGGGATCAGTCAGCCCGAGTCTCTCAGTTGTTTCTGTGTTGTGTTGGTTGTGCAACGCGAAAGAGTCGAGGCGGCAGGCCGGCACGGAGGTACAGTCGAGAGTACACTAAAAGGGCCGTGATGCCGCCACCACCACAGCGACTCTATTATGAAATCTGGTGCGGTGGTGGGGGCGGTGACGAATGTCCAGCGCCTCGGACAGGCGTCACTCCAGTACGTGCTCAAGCTCATCCTGACCACAAACCCGGATTTCTCGGCAGGGGTGGAGGTGGCGGCGACGGCTCGGGTGGTGATGGCGGCCGGCTGGGCCGTGGCGGAACCCGTGGCAAGGGAGGCCTCCTTGGCGGGGGACTGGGCGGTGGCGATCGTGGAGGCGGGCGTGGATGCGGACTTGGGGGTGGCGGCGGCGATGGCTGGGGAGGATGTGAGGGAGACGGCGGCGGCGGTGAGGACGATGGTGGAAGCGGTGATGGCGGTGGCGGCGGCATTGGCTTCGGACTGGGCGGTGGCGGCGGCGATGGAGGGGGAGGAAGAAAGGGATGCGGCGGCAACGGCGAGGGCGACGGTGGAAGCGGTGATGGTGGTGGCGGCGGCATTGGCTTCGGACTGGGCGGTGGCGGCGGCGATGGAGGGGGAGGATGAAAGGGATGCGGCGGCAACGGTGAGGGCGACGGTGGTGGCGGCAATGGCACTGGCGACGGTGGTGGCGGTGATGGCGGTGGTTGCCGTGGCGGGTGCGACGGAGGCAGTGGCGGCTGTGGAATGATGACAACGGTCGTGGCGGCTACATAGACGACCACTGCCAAGAACCAAATACAACACAGTAGGCCCGAAAGGTGAGAGCTCGTGAACGTCAGCGTGAAGTCACGCGTCAGCTTGATGCTAAACACTGTTGTTCGAGCATGCTTTGGTGCCGCCCACAGGATCAGGCCACCTGGCGGAGGCTCCTCAAGTCCCTCAACGAGAGCACGAATGGGCCTCGGCAGGCTCTTGCTGGGGGTGTTGGGGCTCCCGCGGTACTCGGAGATGGAAGCGGTCCTTGGAGCTGAATCGGGGGGACGCGGAGCCGGCGTCGCTGTCCGCCACGACTCCATATGACCACGAGATCGCGACGCGGAGACCAAAAATGGTTTTTGTAAAAAACATAAAGTTCGTCTAGTTTGTAAAAAGTTTAGAGCGATTAAAGGTTCCTTTTTGGGCTTCTTTTGAGCGCGCGGCGCGCGGGATGTATTTCATACCCAACCGGGCTGCTACGGGTGGCGGGGCGCACTGCTAGCTGATTCGCCTGCCCAATGCGCATGCCGTTGCCGTCCGACGTTGCCGCGTATCCGTATGGGTAGCGTTGCGAGGTGCGAGCAGGAACCACGGGTCCTGAACTCCTGAGGCGATGCGCGGGAGCGTCCCACCGCGGCACACAGGAGTCACGGTCGTTCACACACGATCTGTGCGAATAACGAGCTCCCCGAGCTCCTTTGGAGCTTTCTGAGCTCCCGATTCTGAATTAATCGTCACCCCCCCTAAGCCGTATTCTAGCCGCCGCTCAGAGCTGCTGATACGTGTCGCCGTAAGCTAAGGTGACCGACTTGACCACGTCCCACATGTGCGACGTCGGCTCCTGACGCCGTTCGCCGCGCGGCGAGAGGAGACTCGACTTTTGGCCTGTGCATCTGGCTGCAAGACTTGCCACCGAGCGCGGTGTTGGCGCGCCCACTCTAGGGGTTCGCTTGCCGACACCGCCTCTGGACGAGATCACGCTCTGATAAGTGCGCCGCCAAGGAGATTGCTCCTCGAGAGGTGTCTTGCGCCCAACCGAGGTCACGCCACCGTACGCGGGCGTGAGCCACCCCTTCGCCACTCCGTTGGCTTCAGCCGTGCCCGTGCCCGCATTCTCCGGCGATCCATAATTGGGCTTCATGTGGAAGGGTAGGTACTGGGACGGGTCGAGGATGGGCTCGACTGGGACGCGCGGAGAACCTTTGCGTGGCGAGGTCGCGTTACGCGGCGAGGTGGCGCGCAGAGCAGTGGCGAGGTTGTCCTGCCGTAGCGGATAATAGGGAACGCTCCCGTCGGGCGCACGGGCGCGCAGCGGCGGCAGCGGCGGCAGCAGAGACTTCATCGGCGACCGGTGCGTGGGTGACGGCTGGCCAGCGGCGGGCTTGGCGCCAGCGGGAAGCACACGCCCCTTGGTGCGCCCCGGCTTTCGCGCCTCGAGCATCACTGAGTCCGTGTCGGACCAAAAGAATGCCCAGGGGCGCACCGCCGTCGAAATCGTCACCGGCGCTTCGACGAGCGGTTGGCCTGGCAAGCCAAAGGCAATCTTGCGTCGCGCCATGTCGACCTGCACCTCGACGACCAGAGGAGGCTTGCTCTCGTCGTAGGAGGCTATCCGGAGCAGCGTCGCCGCTTGCCAGCGCTGGATAGAATCGCTCTTCTCGTCGGCCAGGACCTCGCGTGCCTCTGCTAGCGCGGTCTCGTCGAGCTCGTGATCTCCCGTGAGCCCCTCGATGGCTTTGCGGTCGGCCCCAATGCCCGGGACCAGCTGCTGCGTGCCGAGAGTCCCCTTATCAGAATGCTTCTTCTTGACGTACAGCGCACCGTGCGTCAGGTGCACGCCCCACGCCTTGGCTTCCGCCGCTGTAACCTCGGGCTCACTCGCATCCGAGACTCCGACCACCATGCCCAGCCCTCCACCCACGACGCGGAAGGCGAACCCGTACACGCCGCCGTGCACGCCGCCGTGCTTGAGCACTGGCGCGCCTACGAGCGACTGGCGCCGCCTGTGCGCGAGCGATCGAGCCCAGAAGCCGTCCTCTGACAGCCGAAACTCTGCCGTCGGGTCGACGCTGCCCCGGCTCGTCACTGATGGATCGCCTCGCCCTGAGCCGAAGCCCCACGCGGACATGAGCCCGCCGAGGTGGCCCATCCCGCCACCGCCGCCTGCGCTGCTGCGGCTGCTGATGGCGCTGGCGCTGCTGCCGGCGCGATCCCAGAACGCGGCGCGTGCCTTGAACGCGTCGAACGCAACCTTCTGCGGCTCGCCAAACTCACGAAAGGCCTCGCCGGCCTTCCTGATGATGTTGATCATCTTGCGCTGCTTCTTCGCGTGCTGACGCCATCTGAAGAAGGCACGCCAGCTGCGGAGCGCCGCAAAGGTCAGGTCCGCCGCCTCGGCTTGCGCCTTCACCATGGCGCTCTCGTGAGCACGACGCGCTTCGTCCAAAGCCTTAAGACGAGCCCTCTCCGCGGCCTCACGTTCTCTGTCCGCCACTGCTTGCTGTGCTTGGAACTCTGCCTGGAGCCGTTCACGCTCACCGGCCTCGGCGGCCTCGACCGCAGCTACGCGCGCTCGGGCCACGTTGCGCGCCTCGAGAGACCGGCTGGCTGCCTCTCCAGCCGAGGCCGCTGCCGCCATGGCCTCGGCCTTCGCCAGCTCGGCGGCGAGCCTCTCCTTCTCAGCCGGCTTGGCACTGGCGAACCGCTTCCTGGCGGCCTCAAGAGCCGCGTGCGCTTTCGCAGCATCCGCCTGTTTGCGAGCGAGCACTGCCTCGAGGTCCTCCGTCTGTTTGTGAGTGAGCACCATGAAGAGGTCCTCCTCAATGGCTGCGGACTTCTTCTGGGAGGGCACCGTGCCCGAGTCCGTGTGCCCGATGCGCGACGCGTCGAGGCCACGAGGGTTCGTCACATGAGGGTTCGTCACATGAGGGTTCGCCGTGGCTTCATTCGCCGGCGACTGCTTCTCGTTCGCCAGCGACGGCTTCTTCTTGGTGCCCTTCTGGTGCACCTGGTGCACTTGCTCCCGGTCCAGCGCCGCCGCCTGAGCATCCTCGGGCGCGCCTGCGATCGCACCGGCATTCGAATTCCTGACCTTCTCAGCCATCGCGATGCGCTTGGTCAGCTCTGCATCGGCGCGCTCGCGGCGGCGCGCGAGCGCGCGCCGCCACTTCATGATCGCATGCAGCAGCTCAACGTGATTCGCCTTACGAGACTTGACGCTCATGTACTCCGAGTAGGGATCCAACTCGGCACTCGCGGCTGCGCGGGTGCCCACCTCGACGTCCTCGTCCTCGTCCTCGAGTGCATCGTAGTCGTCGAGGGTCCACGCGTACCGCGGCTTGCGTGCCGCCTTCGCGCGCCGGCAGAGGCGTGACAGGACGCGACAGGTGAGGATCGGAAGCGCCACAAGGAGCAGGCCGAGCACGAGGTACACCAGCGTGCGCCCGAGCTCACGAGCCTTGAAGGAGGCCACGACGCACGGTGCGTCAGTCCACACGCGGCTCTGGTCCATGCCGCAGCCGCTTCCACAGCACTGGAGCAGCTCGTGAGGCGTACACAGCCTCATCCCGAGGGCCCGGCACTGATACGTCGCCTCAAAGTAGGTCGCCGCACGCTCGATGCTCCCTCGCTGGATCGGGTCCACATCCGCCTGCTGCTCAGTACAAATGGAGGTGCACCCGCCGCGCTCGAGGTCGCAGCAGCGAATGGCAGCGGGCGTGTACTTGTCCTGGCACTCGCGATTAGGGTACATACGCGAGGTGAGCGCCGTCAGCCCAGACGACCACTCCGGAGGGCATGCGTCCACCGTCACCGCGAACGTGTGGATCTGGTGCAGAGGGTGCGGCGGCGGGTTCGGTGGCAGCGGATTCGGTGGCAGAGGTTTGGGCGGCCTAGGTGGCGGCGGCGGTGTGGGTGGCGGTGGCGAGGGCGGCGGGGGCTTGGGCTCTGGCGGCGGCGGCGAGGGCGACGGGGGCGGCGGCGGCGGAAAGTGCGGCGGGTCCGGTGGAGGTGAGGGCGAGGGTGGTGGCGGCGGTGGCGGCGTGGGTGGTGGCGGCGGCGGGGGCGGCGGCGGCGGCGGCAACGGCGGCGGTGGCGGCGGCGGCGGCGGTGGCGGCCGGGGCGGAG
>Ga0210247_102529_pt1 | contig 10688 bp, 5 predicted proteins | sample ChrtobMetP3_16mM_FD_155449 | JGI IMG/M metagenome (GOLD analysis project Ga0210247, IMG submission 155449) | Chrysochromulina tobin associated microbial communities from unialgal haptophyte culture, Seattle, Washington, United States - P3_16mM | ecosystem: Host-associated > Algae > Haptophytes >...
GGATTATTGCGGATCTGGGGCCTACGTTCCGAGATCTGTCGATTGGTACCCTTGCATTATGTGCATTATTTGACCGCCTTGCTGCCGCCTAGTTCGTAATCAAGTTGCCCCACGAGGGAACGCGCCCCCCCGTCGGTCCGCGACAAGTGGTACCTACCCATTGTTCATGAACCGATGAACGTATCATCACACAACGGTAAACAACGGAACGAAGCGCCGTGATTCGTGAGTCATGAGAAAGGTTTCCCTTGCAGCTGTTTTATACGACTGACCCGGGGTCGGTCCCCGCCCGCGCCATGATCAATCTAATTAAGAACCCCGCGCGCGCGTGCATCCGGCGTCCATTGCCGGCGTCGCCCCATCTCGGGGCGTCACAGTATAACAGTCACAGCACACACTTTGCACACACTGGGGCTGAGGGGCTCCGAGCGCCTAAAAGCTAAATCTTCTTGGCGCTGCTCACTGTGCCTCGGGTCCTGGGAGCATGCGCCAATTATGTACATGTAGATAAAGCGCCAAGCGCCCAAGATGGAACCTCGCTGGGTCGAGGGGAAGAGGGGAAGACGACCCTCGTGGAAGAGGGAAAGCGACGAAGCGTTGGCTTGAAACAGCGCTTTCGAAGGTCACGTGGACCGCGCGGCCCGCACGCGTGCAGGGCACCGTGCATGAGCGAAGGGGGCGGGCGCAGCGGGGCACTCGACCTAGGGCCGCGTGACGCAAGTGCTATTGATGATTGCATATCGTCACTTGAGACGTCTGGCTGTGCGTCGCTGTTTGTCTCAGACACACAGGCTGCTTCGCACGCTCGCGGCTTCTCCGCGGCTGCAGCTGGACTTGAACTCGCCAGAAATGGCAACCATGCGTTGCCCATTCGGCCAGAGGCGGATTCGGCCGGCGCGAGTGGCCTGCATGCAGCGGGTGCCCTTTCCCAGTACAATGTCTGCCGTGAGGGCATCGTCTTCTCCAATGGAGTCATCTTCGACCTTGACAGTGAAGGGCATTTCGCGGCAGAGATGGCCGCCTTCTTTGCCACTGCGCACGGTCTGTGCAGAGACATCCTCTCGGCACTCGAACGGCGCTTGCAGCTGCCCGCCGACTGGTTCGAGCGCACGCTCGGCCCAATCGCGCAAAGCTCGCAATGGCACGTCAAGCGTTATGTGCCCGATGCGGCACCACCTCAAGCAGTCACAGCAGACGGCAAGCAGGTACGCGCCGGTTCCCACTGTTCACCGCACTCTGGCAGGCAGGCGGCTGCCGCCTGCAAGCTCTTCCGGTGACGAATGCGACATATTGGAATTACCGACGGAGCGCACAGCGGTGAAGTCACATCTTACGCTGGCACCAGTCTGAGGAAGTGGCCCTGCGGCTCCCCTGTCTTCCCGCCACCTGCTGCCAGCCTCCTGTGGCGCCAGCGCGCACGACCCCGGCTCGGCTCGGCTGGCGAGGATGACTGGAACTTGCCCTCCAGATTTGAGGATACTCTCCGTTGAGTAGAACGCCTTCCTCAGCCTCCGTAAGGAGGTTTACTGAGCCAATGCCACCAGCCTGCGGACGGCCGCCTCGACCCTGCGCGCACGCCTGTCTCGGCCGCTGCTGCCTTGCCTTGCATGTTGCGGCCGAATCACCCATTTCCTTGCTTCACCGAGTCCTGTTGGACTTACTCGCGTGCAGGTGCTGCTGCCGGTGCATACGGACCCGTCTCTGATCTCCCTCATCGTGCATGACGTGCCTGGCGTGCGGCCGGGTGCCCTGGGATTGGAATACTTGCGCCCGAGGAGACAACGAGGCGCTGGCGCGGGCGGTAGCGTAGCTGGCAGGCGGAGCAGCAGCAGCGGAGTGAGTGACGAGGTGAGTGGCGGCACCGAACCCACGGCCGAGCCCACGGGAGATCGATGTGCCGAGCCCACGGGAGATCGAGGTGCCGAGTCCACGGGAGATCGAGGTGCCGAGGGCGAGTGGCTTGTTGTTGCTTCGCATGGTCACGGAGTGGTCACCGTCCTGGTCGGTGCCGTGCTCGATCGCATCACTGGAGGGCTGTATCCCGCAGCGAAGCACCGCGTCGCTTCGACCAACCCCTCGGGCCTCGGCCGGCGCGTGGCGGCCACCTTTTTCTTCCGGCCCGCGCCGACGGCCTGGCTTGAGAAGCTGCCCATCACGGCACTCACCGATCGGTCGGTGAAACCGATTCGCTTCCGAGACTGGCTAGCCAGAGTTGCGAGCAAATACGAACGGCACAGGAACTACGAGCAGAAAACCGGCGACAAGAAGGCGGACGCAGGCGCGAGAGCTCCGACGACCACCGTGGCGCAGGTGGCAGCAGGAGCGAGATCACCAACGCCACCGGCAGCGGCGGCGGGTTCCAAGGCTGCCGCGCATAAGGACGCGTGGCTCACTGCGCAGGTGCAACGTCGACGACTAGAGCAGCCGACGCACGAGAGGCGGTCGGCCCTTTGGTGCGGCGTGGCCGCGCTCGTTGGGGGCCTCTGCTCAATCGGGCCACATCTGCTGTTGTGCCCCCAACGCGTACCGTAGGATAGACGTTAGGTTAGGAATTATCAGTCGAGGAAGCAAGGATAGAAAAGTTTGTCTTTGTCTCACCGGACCGTACCTAGCGAGGCGGGTAACCAATCGGGCGGCTAGAACTCCCCCTTGGCAGGGGGCGGTTGCCGCGGTTCCGGTGCTTGCCCTTTGCCGTTTGCGACCCCCCGTCCGCGACTCGAGCGGAACCCCCACAAGTATAACGGCCAATACGGCCCGGGGTTCATCAGTGTGATGACACCCGGTGACCCCCTTACCCCCCCGCCCCCCCCTCCCGACACATCGAACCCCCCTTTTCCGTAGGGGAAGTTCGGGAGGTTGTAGAAAACATCCACCCCGGCGAGGATTTTCCCATGCGTTTCACGGCCCGCCCCCGGATGCGGGGGGGCGTCGCGCCGTAGGGCGACAGCGTCGTGGTGGTGTCCTCGTCGTGGCCGGCCCCTTAAGGGGAGCCGGCCGCGCACGCCCCCTGAGGGGGAGGGCGGTGACGAGATTGGGATCTCCAGGACGGGCCGGCTACGGGCCGGCCGCTCTTGGGATGGCCAAAGATTCTTCAAAGAGGAAGCAAGGATATTAGACGGGCCACCGCCGCGTACCGCCGCCCGCGTCACTCACCCCGGCATTCTCCCCCCTAAGGAGGGCGCTTTGCGCTTTCCGCGTTCTGATTCCGCTACGATTCCGCGTTCGCGCACCGCACCGTCCGAGCTTTGGCCCTCAGAGTCCGTGCGGTGCGCTACAAAGTGCGCAACCTACCGGAGCTCACTGGTGCGTGTGGTCGCACAGCGCACCCGCGCAGGCGCGCAAACCTCAAAAATGGGGGAGTTAGGAGTGAGTGTGTGAGTAACCTCCGCACAGCACTCTCGTCTAGGCAGCCATCACGGCGCTCCACAGGCCTGCTGGTGTGAACACAGATCGAGACTATCATGGCGGAATTGCCGAGCGCATGGGTGCCATCGTCGCCGGCTCCGAAGGCAGGCTTCTTCGACAAGGCGCGCTCCACGGCGCAGCGTGCTGCGGCGGCCGCCAAGGCCGCCAGGGATGAGGCTGCAAGCAAGGTTTTGGCCGTCCGGGATGAGGCGGCCCGCAAAATTGCCAAGGGAAACAATGCAGGCAATAACAATGCCGGATCGCCTAACACGCCCTTTTTTGTGCATCCTGATGCGGACATCACTCCCCACGTCGTAACACCCAGTGGCGCCATCGACCAGATGATTGTCAACGGCGGCGGCCTCGATGACGACGATGATGTCATGCAGCTGGCCATGCACCTGTCTGCCGAGGAGCAAGCCTCAGCCGAGGCAACGGCTGCAGCGGCGGCACGCGCTGCGTCCGCCAAGGTTGCTGCCGTTCGGGAGCGCTCGATGCGAGAGGCCGACAGCCCATCCCTGGTGGCTCTGCCGGCCGCGAGAGCACAGCCAGAGGCCATCGCGCAGCTCCTGGCGATGGGCTTCGACTCGCATGCAGCGCAAAGGGCGCTAGAGAGGGCGGGCGGTCAGGTGGAGGTGGCCATTAGCTATCTGTTCGAGGCCCCTGGGGCTGCCGAAGGTGAAGCGCCAGTGCCGGGGGCGGCGGTGCCGGAGGGCAATTCCTTTCCTACGGCTGCTTCGGTCAGTAATCCATTTGGCGAGGCAGCTGACGCCGAGGCGCCGCTTCCGGCCGTGCTTGCCATGTCCAACCCGTTCGAGGATGAGGTGGGTGCCGAAGTGCCACCACCGGCCGTGGTTGCGATGCCCAACCCGTTCGAGGATGACAGCACAGAGGCGGCGGCTGCCGAGGCGACGGCGCCGTCGAGCGTCGGTGGCAAGCACATGGACGACCTGGATGAGATACCGTCGTACCAAATTAGAAAGCAAATTGACGACCTGGATGAGGAGGACGACGACTTACGAGCTGCCCTCGCCTTGTCCCTCACCACCGCTGCCGACCAGGAGCGCCTGGCAGCCGCAGCGGTTGAGGCGGCGGCAGCGACCGATGCGGCAGCGGCTGAAAAAGCAGCGGCTGAGGCGGCGGCGGCCGAGGCGGCGGCGGCAGAGGCAGCTGCTGCCAAGGAGGCCGAGGCGGCGGCAAAGGCGGCGGCCGAGAAGGCAGCAGCCGAGGCGGTGGTGGCAGCTGAGAAGGCAGCGACCGAAAAGGCGACGGCCGAAGCGGCTGAGAAGGCAGCGGCTGAGACGGCGGCGGCCGAGAAGGCGGCGGCCGAGAAAGCGGCGGCCGAGAGGGCGGCAGCCGAGGCGGCAGCGGCCGAGGCGGCGGCGGCCGAGGCGGCGGTGGCTGAGGTGGCGGCGGCCGAGAAGGCGGCGGCCGAGAAGGCGGCGGCCGAGAAGGCGGCGGCCGAGAAGGCGGCGGCCGAGAAGGCGGCGGCCGAGAAGGCGGCGGCCGAGAAGGCGGCGGCCGAGAAGGCGGCGGCCGAGGCGGTAGCAGCCAAGGCTGCGGCAGCTGAGAAGGCGGCGGCCGAGAAGGCGGCGGCTGAAGCGGCGGCGGCTGAGGCAGCAGCGGCCGAGGCGGCTGCGGCCGAGAAAACGGCGGCCGAGAAGGCGGCAGCGGCCGAAGCGGCGGCGGCCGAGGCGGCGGCCGAGGCGGCGGCCGAGGCGGCGGCCGAGGCGGCGGCAAAGGCGGCGGCCGAGATGGCAGCGGCCGAGGCGGAAGCAGCCGAGAAGGCGGCGGCTGAGATGGCAGCGGCACAGGCAGCGGCTGAGGCGGCGGCGGCCGAGGCGGCAGCCTCTGAGGCGGCGGCGCAGGTTGAGGCTGAGGCAGCTAGGGTGGCTGCGGAGACGGCGGCGCAGGTTGAGGCAGCCAGGGCAGCTCCGGAGGATGCAGCCGTGCTTGAGGCACAGCGGCTGGCGACATTGCCGTCTGCCACTTTATCATCGACGGTGCAGCCCATGGTTCAGTTGACAAGCGCGTACCGTTTGGCATCTGAGGATGAGTGGGCAGCGATGCCGCAGGTGGCAAGTGCGTACCGTGTAGTCTCTGAAGAGTGGGCCGCGGCGCCGCTGGCCATGGCCACGCTGGTCAGCAACGGCTATGAGGCGATGGCGGCTTCCCTCGCCAATCCATTTGACGACGCCATGAGTGCTCACGACGACGCCATGCATGCTCATGACGACGCCTTGAGTGAGGAGTCAAGGATCGACGCCTCCAGTGCTCATGACGACGCCTTGAGTGAGGCTGACTATGCAGCTGCCGCCGCGGCAGAGGAGCCTGATTGGCTCACCGAAGCAAGTGCTGTGCTTAAGCCAAAGGCAGCGGCGCTCTGGGTGCCACCGCTCGCGCCGCCCGCGCTGCCCACGCCGCCCGTGCCGCCCGCGACATCCATCGCACCCGCGGCGCCTGCGGCGTCGATCGTGCCGAGCAAAACGGCACCGGCGCCAGGCTCACTGTCCATCGCCCAGAGCGTGGGTGGTGCGCTGGGTGGCTTGGGCGGCGGCTCTCGGTGCCTGCTGCGGATGCAGGTCGTGGGCGCCGAGCTGGTGCGCGGCCGGCAGGAGTACATGGTCTACCGGCTCCAGTCCAATTCACACCCGGAGCTTCCACAACTCTTCCGGCGCTTCTCGCAGTTCATCACGCTCCTCGAGGGGCTCAAGAAGGAAGATCTCGCACACGCGGAGATCCCGCTCACGGCCGAGCAGGTTTCAGACGTCACGGCGTGGTCAAAGAAGCTCCATGCGGACAAGAGGCACTTGGGCGCGTTCGCGCTGCAGACGAAGGTGGTGCAGACGCGCTCCGAGCTGCTGCAGGCGCTCCTCGACGACCTGCTCACGCAGCCGCCTCTCTGCTTCCATCCGGACGTGTGTGCCTTTTTCTCCAAGGATACAGTCGACCCCACTCAAGTAACCGCAAAGGTAGACTCCAAGGTAGGCGCCCTCGACCTTGCGGCACCACCCGCCGCCGCCGACGCTCACGGCATTGCGCCGCCACCACCCAGCAGCGCCGACGCGCCGCCCACGTGGCAGCAGAACTATGCGCTGCCCCCGTGGGCGGTACCTAACGCTACGAAGTCCGGCAGGGCAGCAGGCGATGGCAAGGCAGCAGTTGGTGGCAGGGCAGCAGGCGGTGGCAAGGCAGCAGGCGGTGGCAAGGCAGCAGGTGGTGGCAAGGCAGCAGGCGATGGCAAGGCAGGAGGCGCCAATCCTTTTGCGACGCTCAAGCTGCCCTTTGCCGCCCCAAAAGCTCCGGCGGCCGTCGCGAGCTCGGTGCAAGCCGAGGAGTCATCCGACCAGGATAGGTTCGAAGCGGATGGCGGTGCAGCCGAGGGCAGCAGTGCCCGCACCAAGGGCGGTGCAACCTCGCTGTTTGGCGGTGCCACTTCGCGGCTCGGCGCCAAGCGGCAGGCTGTCGCCAGCTCGGCGGCAGAGGATGAGCCACACTCTCAGAATCCTGGTGCGACGGCAGGGTGGGACTCGGGCGCACTGCTGTCAGGCGCTCGCGAGGCTGCGGCTCGAGGGCAGAGGGGCGCAATGCCGGTGGCAGGACGCATGCAACAGGCCCTGCCAGCAGGCCCGCCCGTGCCTACGGCCGCCGCAGAGAATGCCCTTTACGATGTTGATTCGTGGCTGGACGGCCTGGGCGCGCCGCCTCCAGCCATGCCGCAGCCCACGGAACCTTGGGCAACCCCTGACCGGCAGCCAGCCTTTGCACCGTCGTCGAAGTTGACTGCCGCGGAGGCTGCGGCCGCGGCCCTGTTCGACGACATTTCGTGAGGCTGGGCCAGCGTCGGAAGCACGGAACAGGAACGAGGAAGGCGTGGATTAGGCGTGGATGTGTGTACACATTGGTCATTGGTCATTGCTACAATCATGTTCGTAGATCGCATACTCACCGTCGACATGTCTTGCCTCAGGTCAGCGCGTCAGCCAGAGCCTTCGATTAAGAAGTGGAGCGGAGGAAGCGTGCTGGCTGCACACAGCAGCGGCACACACAGTGCGGATCGATCGTTACATCGCGGTCAAACTTAAAGTTTAGTTTTCAAACACGCCAGCGTACGCGAACCACGACGATCGAACGTAAACGAAAGAAACGGGGCGCTAACGGGGCGCGCGTGCGCGCGCGCGGGCCCGGGCGCGGCGGCGCGCGCGACGTTGCGTTGGATTTCGACGAGACCTGCTCCGATCATGCCTCCGATGCTCGGTCCCGCGGTGCGGGCGGCCGCCGTCGATGCGTCGGCGCCGTGTTGCGTGTTTATAATTAGCGCGAATTCCGAATTCTCCGAATCGCGAATAGGCGTTCGCGGTGCATCATGACGGTTCATGACGCCCGACACCGATACGCGCCCCGCGCCCCGCCCACTACCGACGGCAGTACAAGGCTTCAACCACATCTAACCTTCCGCCGAAACTGATTAGCTGCACACGCACACCGACGCACACACGCACACACGCACACAGCGGCAAGACAGCCCGGGCTCATAGTTAGCTCATAGTAGTAGCCTATCGGAGCGGGTGTCTGGCACACGTACCTCATCGCCCGGCATAGCGCACACGCATGCCACCCCAAGCCACCTACCCCTTGCAGTTGCACCTACCCCTTGCAGTCGGCGGCTTTGTTTACTCGGTACACTCGCTGCAGTCCCTTGCGAAGTTTGTATGTCGCAGTTATGCTTTTTATGTCGAGTTTGTGCGTTGAGTTTGTACGTTAAATGCTCCTGATCAGGCGCTCGTGAAGTCGGCTTTATCGAGACCCGCAGCAAAGGCGGCCGCAACATCGTTTTTTTCCGGCGCCCCAGCCTTCTGGAGCGTCTTAAGCGAGGCTTCAAATTTCGGCCGCGCGGAGAACAATCCCGCCTCTTTGATGATTGGTTTCGAGGCTGTCAAAGAAACCTTGGCCCTCGCGCGTTGCCAGGCCTTCTTGGACTTTGAGCCAATCCCCCAGCCCAGCCGGCCGAGGATGGAGCGGCGCTTGTGCTGTTCTTCTCCATGCCGCTCAAAACTGAGATTTTGCCATTCCTCCACGACGATGGCAAAGTCCTCGTAGACAATCTCATCTGATTTGACGGCTTTCATGGCTGTGGCTACCTGCTGCCTGCCCAGGTTGGGGTACATGGCGTCGAGGATCAGCCGAACCTCGGCCTTCTCGAGCTTCTTCGACTTGTCAAGGTCAAAGGTGTCGAACGTCTTCCGCATGATCTGATCCACTTCTTTATCGGTCAGCGTCGACCCGTTGCTTTCCATCTTGAGCGCCTTGAGCTTCTTGACCATCATCTTCCGATTTCTCTGGATCTTCCAGTCCTTGTATAGCACCCTCGCAACTGAGTAGGACAAGAACAGCAGCATGCCTCCAACTATGACAAGCAGGAAGAATGCCTCCTGCCCCAAACCCTTTAGGATGAAGGCAACCACAAGGCACGGGAAGAGGACAAAGGGAAGCAACACCCGGAAGACGCCGTCGACGGAGACGGCCAGGACCTTGCAGCCGAAGCGGATCAAAGCGTGCACGACGATCGTCTCTACGAGCCCCGCGAGGATCACGAAGAACTGGACGAGCGCAAACTCGTCAGTCCAGATGAGGCTGCTGAGCGTCCCCAGGCCCAGGTCATTGTTGGCGCGGGTAACCACCAGCAACAGGGCAATGATGTGGAGCGAGGCGCGAGCACCGACAAGCGGAGGGACGGTCGCGTCCATGTACAGGCTGAGGAGCGGCGCCTCAGAGATGACAATGGAGGGTATCAGCTGCTTGATGATGAAGAGGTCGTTGTTGCGCTTGATCTTCAAGACCAACGGGCAGACGTCTTGCCTAGACTCCAGCAAGGCCAGGTCGAGAAAGATGTCCTTTTCGATATCCGCTGCACGGCAGCCGCCGCCTGCAGTGCCACAATGATCCCAGAGCCACGTGGCCGACTGGGGAAGGATACGGTTCGAGTCTTTCAAGCTCAACGTCTCCTTGTAGCGCAACCGCTCGACCAGAGCGTCGCACCCGCCGAGCTGCACAGTTGGCAGCCTGAGATCGATGGGAATGGTCTGCCGGTCGAAGGGGAAGTTGCGATATTGGAAGTCCTGTGCCAATGTAACAGCCTCGCGGATTCGCAGCCTAGCCACTGTGCCGTTTTGAGAATAGAGGGACTCCAAGAGTTTCCTTTCCCGAGCGGGCTCTGCCTCGGTGGTGCCAAGGGCGAGCTTCGGGCGCCAGTAACGCTTCGCGTGCGCCGACTCGGTCGAGGCCACACTCGAAAGCATCGCATCAAAGACCCGGCGGCAAGGCGAGCGTTCGAGGCGAGTGTCGTTCCACGTCAGATTGTAAGCTAGGGTGAACTCAATCTGCACGCCAGCGCCTTTGACCTTGTCGACTGAAATGCGGAACTCGCCCAGCGTGAAGCTGCCAGTCACCAAGGGGGCCGAGGCAGTGCTAGTGCCTGAAGAGCCAGGCATCGAGATGTAGTCAATCCCCAGTGCACTCTCTGCCTTCAGGCACTCGCTGATTTGCTGCTCCTTTGTGCAGTGTTTAGGCTCGCACGCCGCGGTGTTGCACTCCGGCCAGCAGTTTGTGGAGTCCAGATACATGACTTCGAGGCACATTCCTTCGGCCGAGCACTCGCTTGAGCAGGTCGTGCAATAGCTGCGCGGCCCGCAGTCGTCACAGTCCGAGCCGACATCGCACCTGGCAGCTTGGCCCTTCGTGACCTTAATCGTTCCGTTCAAAAACCCGCTCGAAAACCCATCATCGCATTGCAGCTTACTTTCCGGAAACCTCGCATTGCAGCTGCTCTCGCAGAGAGCGCGCGGCGGCGGGGGAGAGGCTGGCCGGGAGGGTGGGGGGGGCGATGAGGGCGGTCGGGCTGCTCGAGGCGGCGAGCTTGGAGGCGAATAGATTGCGACGGCGGTTTGAGCCTCGGCGAGTCCCAGGCCGGCGATTGCGACGTTCCCGAAGAACCCCATGCGCGAGGTCAAGTTAGCCATGCTGTAAGATTGCATCAGAGTTCTCTTTTGACTTGCGGCGTTTTCGGCGCCGTTAAGGAGCACGGACTCGAATCCGCAGATCACCGGCGGGGGGGAGGGGGGCGGGGGGGGTCTAGAAGCTTCCGGGGGGGGGGGGGGGGGGGGGGGCGGGGGGGGGGGGGGGGGCGATGAGGGCGGTCGGGCTGCTCGAGGCGGCGAGCTTGGAGGCGAATAGATTGCGACGGCGGTTTGAGCCTCGGCGAGTCCCAGGCCGGCGATTGCGAC